>Ga0075327_1000001_pt1 | contig 55033 bp, 58 predicted proteins | sample MayberrySE_Catta_2_FD_120056 | JGI IMG/M metagenome (GOLD analysis project Ga0075327, IMG submission 120056) | Natural and restored wetland microbial communities from the San Francisco Bay, California, USA, that impact long-term carbon... | ecosystem: Environmental > Terrestrial > Soil >...
GACTCAAAGGACGCTTTCGCACCCACGCCCAAAATTAAGCACTCGGGGCGTGGATCGGGTGGTGGCCGATGACCCACAGACGCTTTGCCTGGGCTTGGAACGAGTCGTCCCTTCGTGTCCAACAAACCCTGTTGTCTAGATACTTATGAACTCCTCAATAATACAAACGAGGTAAACGTGCCATGACGCTCATCATCAATAACCAAGAAGTCCAGCAGGTACTCACGATGGAGGACACCATTGCGGCGCTGGAACAAAGTTATCTGCAGCTCGCCGCCGGCGAGGCGGTCTGCCGCCCGCGCATCGACATCCGCATACCGACCGGCGATCCGGCCCGGAACTACCAGTGGGGCACCATGGAGGGCGGATCGACTGCCGGCTATTTCGCGATCCGCATGAAGTCCGACATCATCTATGAAAGCAAGTACAACGGTGTGGTGACGCAGGAGAAATACTGCATACGGCCCGGCCTTTATTGCGGCCTGATCCTGCTGACATCGATCGAGAACGGCGAGTTGCTCGCCTTCATCAACGACGGCTACTTGCAACACATGCGAGTCGGCGCCGATGGCGGCATCGGCGTGAAGTACCTTGCGAACCGGGACGCGGAGGTGGTCGGCATGCTGGGCTCCGGCGGCATGGCGCGCACCCACATGGAGGCGTTCACGCGCGTGCGCAAGATCGAGAAGCTGCAGGTGTTCAGCCCGACGCGCGAGAACCGCGAGCGCTTCGGCCGCGAGATGGCGGCCCAATACAACATCGAGGTGAAGGTGTGCAATCGCCCCGAAGACGTCTACAAGGGCGCCCACATCCTGGCGGCTGTCACCGACTCCGCGCTCGAAGTGACCGACGGCGCTCTGCTCGAGAAGGGCACCCACATCGTCGTGGTCGGCGGCAGCGGCAAGCCGGACGCCGAGAGCCTGAAGCGGGTCGATGTCTACCTTCGGTTCGGCGACACGCCTGCTCCGGTCGGTCATCCCGAGCTCGCCACCGACGCTGAGCACATCGGCTATGAGGCGCGCCCGCAGCAAGCCAAGTACGGCGACGGCCGCCGTGCCCGCCGCAAGCATGGCAACTCCCTGCCGGACCGGAGAGTCACTCTCGCCGACGTGGTGTCAGGCAAGGTGCAGGGACGCACCTCGCCGGACCAGATCACCTATTCGGAACGCGGTAATCTGCAGGGCGCCCAGTTTCACGCGGTCGCCGGTAAAGTCTACGAGCTTGCGAAAGGCGCCGGTCTCGGCCGTGAAATTCCGACGGATTGGTTTCTGCAGGACATTCGCGACTGAGCCTTATGAGCGAAACGATTCGACGCCGGTTTTCAGCGACCTGAAGAGCAGTCACTCATTGAACGGCGCTAGTCTTCCAGAGCTGTCTAAAAAATCCACTCCGTTCCATTTCTTGCAGCAGCGAAAGGTCGACAAAACTCTCGAGCGTAGTTTTCCGCGCCTGCGGGTGCTTTTCAGCAAACTGGTCAGCGAGGGACGTCGCGGCGCGCTTGTTTTCGCGCTGAAAGTTTTCTGACCCCAATGACTGGTCTTCACTCCACCCTGGGCTGGCGGGCGGCCGGGCGAAATTGTAGAAATGACTGTGGCCTCAACGACGATAAAACTCGGCGGCGCCGAGCTGACTCTCAGCAATCTCGACAAAATCATGTACCCGGAGACCGGCTTCACCAAAGGACAGGTCATCGAGTATTACAAAACCATCGCGCCTTATATCCTTCCTCATATCGAAGACCGGCCGATCACGATGAAACGCTTTCCGAACGGCATCGGCGGTAAGCATTTTTACGAGAAAGAGGCTCCCTCGCATACGCCGCGCTGGGTAAAAACATTTCAAGTACCGAGCAGCCGCAAAAACATCAACTATATTCTTATCAATGACGTGGCGGCGCTGGTCTGGTCGGCGAACTTGGCGAATTTGGAAATCCACCCCTTTCTCGCGAAAGCACCGCATATCGATCATCCGACGATGGTTGTATTCGACCTCGATCCCGGCGACGGCGCAGATATTCTAAACTCCTGCGAAGTCGCCTTCCTGCTCAAGGACATATTGGATCGGCTCGATCTCGAGGGGTTTGTGAAAGTGTCCGGCTCCAAGGGGATTCACTTATACGTGCCGCTGAACACGACGGTGACTTACGAAGCGACGCAACCGTTTGCGAAAAGTATTGCGCAGTTGCTTGAGAATGAACATCCCGACCTGGTCGTCTCGGAAATGCCGAAAGCCAAGCGCAAGGGCAAGGTCTTCGTCGATTGGAGTCAAAACTCGGAGCACAAATCCACGGTCGCAGTCTACTCGTTGCGGGCGAAAGGAGCGCGCCCCTTCGTGGCTCTGCCGGTGAGCTGGGATGAACTGCGCAAAGCTCTTAAGAACAAGGACGGAGCTGCGCTTTTTTTCGAACCGGATGCCGCATTGAAGAGATTAAAAAAGACCGGCGATATATTTGCTTCGGTTCAGACGCTCAAGCAGAACCTCCCGCGCCCGTTTTTGGATTTGATCCGCCGTGAATCGGCGCCCGATGGCCCTCGATCGACGAGCGCGTTGGAAGCTTATCGTCGGAAGCGGGACTTCACGAAGACCTCGGAGCCGCCGCCCTCGGTGCCGCGATCCAGCGGCCAAGGAGCGTCCAGATTGTTCGTCATCCAGAAGCATGCGGCCAGGCGTCTTCACTACGATCTCCGTCTCGAGATGGATGGCACGCTAAAATCGTGGGCCGTGCCAAAAGGACCACCCTATGATCTCCATGAAAAACGGCTCGCCATGGCGGTCGAAGATCATCCGCTGGACTATGCAAGATTTGAAGGCGTGATTCCCAAGGGAGAATACGGCGGCGGCACGGTCATGGTCTGGGACATCGGCACCTACGAGGTCATTGATGGAAACTATTGGCAGGGAAAGCTTCACGTTGTTTTTCACGGCAAGAAACTGAACGGAGAATGGATTCTCGTCAAGGGCAAGGACCGTGACGGCAAGGACAACGCCTGGTTGCTGATCAAGGGCGGGAGCCCCATGGAGCGGCTCTCCGACAAAAAAGACGATTCATCCGCATTGACCAGCCGCTCGATGGAACAAATCGCCAAAGCCCAGGACGCCGTCTGGCACAGCAATAGAAATGATTCCGAAACAGCTTCAACGATCGAAGAACCGCTTGTCGATCTCGAATCGCTACCCAAAGCGCGGGTCAAATTTGTCGAGCCCATGCTCGCGAAATCGGTGAGCGAGCTTCCGAAAGCAACGGATCAATGGCTCTACGAAGTGAAGCTCGACGGCTACCGCTGCCTCGCGGGGAAAGACTCCCGTGGTGTCACCCTATGGTCCCGCCGCGGCAACTCATTTACCAGAGATTTCCCGACTATCGCCCAAGCCTGCGACGGTCTTCCGCCCGATACCCTCCTTGACGGCGAAGTCGTCGCCCTGGACGAACGCGGCCGCGCGTCGTTCAATTTGCTTCAGCACCACCGCTCCAAAGCCGGCGCGATTCGCTTTTACGCCTTCGATTTGCTGATTTACCGGGGTCGGAGTCTTTTCGCGTTGAAACTCACCGAGCGGCGCGCCCTGCTCGCCGCAGCGCTCGCCGCCTTCGATGAATCCATTCGCTTATCGGAGAATTTCGACGTTGACCCCGACGAGCTGTTGCGCGGCGCCCAAGAGCTCGGCTTCGAAGGGGTCCTCGCCAAGCGCAAGGACTCGTCTTATGAGTCGGGGAGACGGAGCGGCGCCTGGGTCAAGTACAAGCTGAACCGTTCACAGGAGTTTGTGATCGGCGGCTACACTCCGGGAAGTCCTTTCGACGCGCTGATTATCGGTGAATATCACGAGGACAAACTTCATTTCGTAGCGAAGGTCAGGAACGGCTTTGTGCCTCGACTGCGCCGCGAAGTTTTCACGAAACTCAAGCCGCTGGAGACGACGGAATGCCCTTTCGCGAATCTCCCGGAGAAGAAAAGAACGCAGTGGGCACTCACGCGTGAAGAAATGAAAAATTGCCGCTGGCTCGACCCAGAACTTGTTGCTCAAATTGAGTTTACCGAGTGGACTCCCGATGGCCATCTGCGCAGTGCCGCGTTCGTTGGACTACGCGAAGACAAGGATCCGCGCGAGGTCACCCACGAGCCTGACCAGAGGTCCTAGCGGCCTGGCTAGGAAAAGCGGGCCATTCGTTTACAAAACGGCTCACCCGCTACGTTGCACGCCGCTTTTGCGCTCGTTGTGAATTTCATTTTTCTTACGCTCTTCAGCTTCTGCCTCGCGAATGGGATAATCTGAAGACTTCGAAAACGCGCCGGCTTTTGGAAATTCGCTCCGCACCGGATCCCCATGCAATTGAATTTTAGCGCTTCATCACCGCTATGGCGTTCGCTGCGCCATCGCAATTACCGGCTCTATCTTACCGGCCAGCTGGTCTCGGTTTGTGGCACCTGGATGCAGCAGGTCGCGCTGAGCTGGCTGGTTTATCGCCTGACGGAATCCGCAACCCTGCTCGGCGTGGTCGGCTTCGCCTCGCAGATCCCGATCCTGGTTCTGGGCCCCATCGGCGGCGTGATCAACGATCGCTACTCCTGCCATCGGGTCGCGGTGTGGACGCAATGCGCGGCGCTGGCGCAAGCGCTGCTGCTGGCGCTGCTGACCCTGACGGGTTGGATACAACCCGTGCATATCATCTTGTTGGGAATTGCGCTCGGAGTTGTCTATGCGTTCGATATGCCGGCGCGCCAGGCGTTGGTCCATCAACTTGTCGATATAGAAGACCTGGCGAATGCGGTAGCGCTCAATTCTTCGATGATCAACGCAGCGCGAATCGTCGGGCCTGCGCTCGCCGGGCTGGTCGTGGCCAATTTTGGGGAAGGCATCTGTTTTGTGATCAACGCGGCGAGCTACATCGCGACGATTGCGGCCTTGCTGATGATGAAATTTGCCGAGACACCGCGCCGGCAGGCGGCCGTAACTTCCATCGGCCGCTCGTTGATGGAAGGCTACCGCTATACGATGGCGATCACGCCGATACGCGATCTGCTGATCCTTCTGGGCGTGGTCGGCGTCATGGGAATGCCGTACATGACACTGATGCCGGTTTTTGCGGCGCAAGTGCATGGAAGCGGTGCGGATAGGCTCGGGATTATGTTTGGAGCGGTCGGTTTAGGCGCCCTTGTCGGTGCGCTGTTTCTCGCGCAAAGAAAAAATATCATCGGACTAGGCCGGGTGATTGCTTTCGCCACCGTGGAATTCGGCGCGGGCCTCATTTGTTTCACGCTCTCCCACGTGTTTTGGCTTACATTGCTGCTTCTCGTGGCGGTGGGCTATGGCTGGATGGTCTTGATCGCCGCAAGCAATACGGCGCTGCAAACCCTGGCCGATAACCAGATGCGCGGCAGGGTGATGAGCCTGTTCACGATGATGCTGGTCGGGATGGCGCCACTCGGCAGCTTGCTGGCCGGATCGGCCGCCGACGAAGTGGGCGCTCCCATGGTCGTCGCGATCGGGGGCGGGTTTTGTGTCATCGCCGGAATCGTTTTCGCCAGGCGATTGCCCGGTCTGCGTGAAGCAGCCAAGCCGATCCTGGTGGCCCGCGGGATCATTCTGGACACGAACGTCAAAGGGGAGCCCCTCGGACGTTGACGGTCGCGCCGCCAACTGAACGCCAGCGGTGCGATTACGCGCGCGCCAAGCACGGCATCGGACCGCAACATTAGATTTCAGAGCCGCCGCCGCGATAGTGAAGCCGGACATTGCCTGACGCCACCATGCGGTCGAAACGGCGCCGCAGCCAGCGCTTGAAGTAGGTCCGCGTCCAGGGAAACAGCAATACCAGCGCGAAGAGGTCGGTCAGCACACCGGGCGTGAACAATAGAATGCCGCCGGCGAGAATCAGCACGCCATCGATCATTTCCTCCGCCGGAATTTGGCCCTGCGACAGGCTCAAGCGAATTTGCTGCAGAGTGCGCAAACCTTGCAGACGCGCCAGGAAAGCCCCCAGAACGGCGGTGAGGAACACGAAAAGTACCGTGTTGAAGCCGCCGATATGATTGCCGATCTTGATCAGGACGTAAAGCTCGGCCAGCGGCACGATGGTGAACAGCAAAATTAAACGACCCAGCATAATTAATGAATAACTCTTTTCGGATCCTTGGGCGATGCCGGATCTATACCCTATTCAGTCGGCCCAAGTTTGATACGGAGCAGCCGCGAGGCATTGCCTGAGTCGATCGCCTCGCGATCGACATCGTTGAGCCGCAGATCCTGCAAATCCTGCAGCTGCAAGTCGATGTCTTCGCGAAAGGGAATATCGGTGCCGAAAACGATGTGATCCACGCCGAACATGGAAAGCGCCATGCGCAGCGCGGGCACATTGCGGCAGACGGTGTCGTAGTAAAAGCGCTTGAAATAAGTTTCCGGCGGCCCGCTCAAATTTTCCCTGCAGGGCGGGAAGCGCTCGTAGCCCCACTGGATGCGGCCCATGAGATACGGCGCCAAGCCGCCCAGATGGGGAAAGATCATCTGCAGCTTCGGGTGCCGCTCGAATACGCCGGCAAATACCAGCCGGGTTGCCGCCAAAGTCGTCTCGAACATGAATCCCACCACGTTGGCCAGGTTCATCTCCAGCATGCAGTCGAGCCCAGGCGGAGAGATCGGATGCAGCAAGAACGGCAAACCGCGCCGCTCGAGCTCGGCGTAAACCGGCATGAACGCTGGATCGTTGAGCGGCCTCCCGCCGGCGGTGCCCATGAGAGCTGCGCCGACGACTGCTGGTTCTTTGGCAAAGCTATCCAGCACTTCGATCGCCAGCTCTGGAAACTGCAGCGGCAAGGTTAACAGAACGCGAAATCGATCCGGATGAGCGCGCGCCGGCTGCACGATCATATCGTTGGCCATGTGAGTCAAATCGGCGGCGGCCGATTTGTCCGTTACCAACGCCCCGTGAAACGGAACCGACAGCACCTGCAGGGCAACGCCCCATTTTTTCATTTCTTCCAGCCGGCCTTCGACCTCGGTCATGCGCCGGTCCGTGCTCATCCATTTGATCAAACGCTGCGCATCCTGCCCCGCCGGCGATGAGTCATTGCCGAACACGCGCCGGAGCCCGTCGATATATGGCTTGGAAAACAAATGAGCGTGCACGTCGATGCGCATGGCGACCTCCTCGATTCTCGCTCCGCCTCGAACTGAATGACAACGAACTGAGGTTACACATTACTCGCGCCGTGAAGTCGATCAAACCAGTTGTCGGTTCCGCCGATCTAAAGGCTCAAGGCGCGCGCGGCGTTGCCGCCGAGCATCATCTCACGCTCGGCCTCGGTCACGTCGACTTGCCTGAGCTTGCCCACCGCGGCGAAATCGCCCATCGCCATCGGATAGTCCGTGCCGATCACCACCCGGTCGGCGCCCACGACGGCACTCAAGTATTGCAGCGCCGAAACGGAATGAACGATGGAGTCGAAGTAAAGCTTTCTCAGATAGTGCGACGGCTTGTGCGGAATGACGCTTTTCAACTCAGGACGTAAGCCGTAGGAATGGTCGAGGCGCCAGATGTTGAAGGCGAGCAAACCGCCGCCGTGGGACAGGCACAGACGCAGATTGGGATACTTGTCAAACATGCCCTTCACGATCATGCGCTCGATCATCATCGTTGTGCGAAACGTAAATTGCAGAACGTTGCCAAGAATCGCTACCAGCGGATCGTCCGCGTCCAGGCCGCCTTCGAGCGGATGAACGAACAGCAACAAGTCCAAGTCCTGCGCCGCAGCGAAAAAGGGGTCGAAAATGGGATGGTCGATCGGTTTGTCGCCCACCGCGTTGCCGATTTCCAAGCCTCTGAGACCCAGACCCTTCGCTTCTTTAGCAATCGCGATCGACTCTTCGACGCTTTGCAGCGGCACGCTGCCGAAGCCGACGAAGCGATCAGGATGCTTGTGGACGACCGCCTGAATCGCCTCGTTCTGCCTACGCGAGAAGTGCGCTGCCACCGCGGGCTCTTCCCAGTAGAAGAGCAAGATCGGCGAGGGTGAGATCGCCTGCAAATCGATCTCCATCTCATCGAGCGCTTTGATCCGTGCCAGCGGATCGTAGGCCCCGGCGCTAAGTCCGGGGCGAGAGCCAATCGGCGAGGTGACCGAAAGCTTGCCCTTGTCAAGCACGAGCTTCGGCGCATGATTTTGATACCGACCAAGATTCTGTAGGGCTTCGACGGGAAAAAAATGCGAATGGAGATCGATGATCATAGCTGCGGCGCCACTCCTTACGAATTCGACCGAGTGTCAAATAATCAGAGGACGATCATAAAATCCTGCCACCTCACTCATCTCATTCGTGCATGCGCCATGCAAGTCAGGCTCGGAGCCTGCACGAAGGCCGATCTAGGCTGATCAAGCTCGGCCATGCATTAATTGACAACTCCGGCGGGCGCCGATAGACTCCACGTGTTTTTCTCGTAGTCGGCAGATCATGTGCTTTCTCAACTATTATAAATACCAAGGAGCCCAACGACGATGATCTTGTCAAAAAATACCGATGTTAAAGGAATTGTCGTGAAGGCCATCGAAGGCAAGCCGATGTACGGCGGCGATCTGATCGTCAAGCCGCTCATCAAGGGCGATGAAATGACGTTTTTGGAAATCCACTACACGCCCGGCGTGGGCGCTCCGCTGCACGTGCACGCGCACGAATCGCTCGCTTACGTCGTCAAAGGCAAGGTCAAGATGAGGGTCGGTCAGGAAGAGTACATTCTCGGTCCAGGCGATGTCTGCCGCCATCCCAAAGGCGTGCCGCACGGAGTCGAAGCCATCGAGGAGTCGATCGTCGTTGAAATTAAATCTCCCGCTCCCGAGATCTCGTCCTTTCTTGGGATGTAATTGGCAGGTCTTGACGAGGAGACACCCGAATATGCCAGGCAAAGCAAAATATCTAATGATCGCGAGCATGGACGTCGACCCCGAGCACGAAGCCCTTTTCAATCAGGTTTACGATCAGGAGCACGTGCCCAACTTGAGTAAGGTGCCCGGGGTTGTTGGAATCACGCGCTACAAACGCGGCACCTTGACGATGAACATCGGCGGCGAGCGCAAGACGATTGAAATTCCCAACGAGCCGACCTTTACGGCTATCTACGAGCTCGAAAGCCCGGACGTTCTAACCAGTCCCGCTTGGGATAAGGCGGTCGAAGAAGGACGCTGGCCGACCGAGGTGAGGCCCCACACAAAAAATCGCCGGCATGTGCTGCTAAAAATCATGGAATAGCAGATTGCTGGTGTCCCTCTAACCGGAGTTCGCATTCCCGTGGAAACGAGGATCCGGAAGGCTTTGAAAATTGAATCCCAGGTCGGCTTCTTGGGTCGCGGTATTTACTCGGCTGGTGTTTTTGCTTCAAGGATCTGTTTAAGCGCTTTACCCGCCGATTCCGCCTGATCCGCGTTTAAATTCCGCTCGAAGAGGGGGAACAGCTCGCGTTCCTCTTTACGAATGTGACGCTCGAGAAGATCCGCCAGGTCAAACATTAGCTTCGCCAAACTCGCACCCGCTTCGAGTTCCGGCATCGCGCGGCGAATCTCATCGTGCTGTCGGACCAGCTCATCGATGATTGCGGAACTCTGCGGCACCGTCGCGCGGAGCAAGGGGAACAACACTTCTTCCTCGGCACGAAAATGCGCAATCAGGTTTCCGCGATAAAATTCCAGAAATTCCTGACTTCGTTCGCGCAGGCCGGGCGCGCCCATCGGCCGAATCTGCCCTAAAGCCTGTTTACGGCAGCGCAGCGCCAGGGCCAACCCGTGGTGATGATCGTGCGAGAGCGGAACCAGGCTCGGGTGGCGCATGGGCAGGATACTCGTTTTCTTTCAACCTAGATCGCTCCCTTGCCGCGGAGCGCCGCAATTCTGGCGCGATCGTAACCGAGCGTCGTGAGAATCTCTTCGGTATGCTCACCCAACATGGGCGGCGGGGTATCGATACTCGGCGGCGTTCGACTCATATCGACGGCGTTGCCGATAAGTTTCATTTTGCCCATCCTCGGATGCTCAACCTCGATTGGAAATCCGTAGGTTTTCACCTGCGGATCGGCAAACACTTCGTCGAGCGTGTTGATCGGCGCGGCGGGGACGTCTTTCTCGGTGAGTCGGCGCAGCCACTCGTCTCTCTCGCCGCCGCGAAAAATTGGCTGCAACTGTTCGACCAGCAGATCGTAGTTTTCGGTTCGCGCTTTGCGGTTGTTGAAACGCGCATCGCGGGCCCACTCGGGTTTCCCCACGACCTCGAACAAGCCCAGCCAAAATTTATCCGGCGAGGACATATGCAGCACGAACGGCAGCCCTTTTCGGTCTTCAAACGCGAACACGCCGGCCGTTGTGGTGCGATGCTTGCGCCGCGGCACGTGGCCGGTTTCGAAGTAACGCGCGGCGTTTTCGCTGACAAAGGAAACAGACGCCCGCAAGAGCGAGGTTTCCACGTGCTGACCCTGGCCGGTCAGCATACGGTTCATCAGCGCCCCAAGAACACCGTAGCAGGCATACATCCCGGTCAGGTGATCGGAAAACGATATCCCCATTCCTTGCGGCTTGCCCGGGTCGGTCAAGAGGCTCAACAATCCGCTGCGCGCCTGGCCGACAGTGTCATATCCGGGCATGTCGCGGTAGGGACCTTTCGGACCAAAGCCGGAGATCGAACAATAGACGATCTTCGGATTGTCCTTCTTGATGTCCTCGTAGCCTAAACCGCGCTTGTCCATCACGCCAGGTCGAAAATTTTGGATCAGCACGTCCGCGCCGCAGGCAAGCTTGAAAGCGATCTCACGACCCTCTTCGCTGCGCAGGTCCAGGGTGACACTTTTCTTGTTTCGATTTAGGCTGCAGAACGTCGCCGCGTAGTTGCGTTCCCCCCACCCGCGAAATGGATCGCCGTGCTTCGGTTCCTCGATCTTGATAATCTCCGCGCCCATGTCGCCCAGCAGCTGTGAGGCAAACGGACCGGTGACATAACTCGCCGCTTCGACGATTTTGATACCCGCAAGTGCGCCGCTCATTGGCTTACCGAAAGAGAAACAATTGTGTTGTTATCTCCTAGCGTTGGATCGCGCTGGAAGTCAAGCCCGCACCTGCATGATGGACGCAAAGATGCGCCGAATTGTGGCAAAGAAACCGCCCAGCGAGGCACCGGGCGGATCTTAGCTAATTCGAGCGGCTGCTCGGCACTCAGCTATATCGATGGATTGACAGGGCAAAGCCGGACTAACGCTCTTCGGTGTGCAACTTGCGCGCCGGCGGCGGGCTACCTTGCGGCGACACCATGGCGAGGATCTCGGATCGACTGAAGCGCCAACCGCCACCGAACTTGCGCCCGGGGAGTGAGCCTTCCTTAACCAGCTTATAGACCGTCCGTGGGTGGATTTGTAAAAGCTCGGCAACTTCACCCGCCGTGAGTATCTCATCCATATGAAGACAACCTCCTCTGTAAAGCCTGGATTGCTCAGGACAGAGGCAGAATTCGTGCCAATTGTTTGCACGGTACGGGACCAGCCAAAAAATGACAGAATGAGGAATTCTCGACAGGCTTCCGAAGGAAAGCCCTACAGATGAGTGCAGGATAAGTGAAACCTCGCACAAATTGAAACAACACCGTCAATCCATTGAAACGGTACTCGTCCCGGATCGGCCAGCCAATGTCGGCATTGCAGCGGATTGAAGGTTCCATGGGCTTCGATCGCCGCATGCTCGGTTAAAGAATCAGGCACCCAGGTAAGCATCGATCACCTTAGGATTATCGAGCAACTCCTCACTCGGTCCGGCAAGCGCCACTCGGCCGTTTTCCATAACGTACGCAAAATGAGCAATCCGCAGCGCTTGTCGGACATTTTGTTCGACCAAAAGGATCGTCAAGCCGCCTTCGTTCAAACCGCGCAGGGTCTTGAAAATTTCTCGAACCAGCAGCGGCGCCAGTCCCATGGACGGCTCATCCAACAGCAATAACCTTGGCCTTGCCATGAGCGCCCGGGCGATGGCCAACATTTGCTGCTCGCCGCCGGAGAGATTACCCGCCGGCCCGTGCAGCCTTTCTTTAAGCCGCGGAAACAGAACCAGCACCTTTGCCAAATCTTCTTCGATTTCGTCGCGGTGTCGATAGGCGCCGAGCAGCAAATTTTCGCGGACCGACAACGTGGTGAGAATCTCTCGCCCTTCGGGGACTTGAATGAGCCCAAGCTCGACGATCCGATGCGGCGGCAAATCGCGCAATTCGACGCCGTCAAAGAAGATCGAGCCGGAGCTGGAGCGGAGCAAGCCCGAGAGGGTCAACAGCGTGGTCGACTTGCCGGCGCCATTGGCCCCCAATAGAGCGGTAATCCGTCCCCCGGCAATCGTCAGGTCGATACCTTTGACCGCCTCGATCATGCCGTAGTGGACGCGCAGACCGCTGACTTGCAAAAACGCGCTCATCCGTCGCTCAATTCTGGTGATTCTCCGCGGCCCAGATAAGCCTCGATGACCGCAGAGCTGGCGCGAATTTCATCGGGTGCGCCGCGCGCGATGACGCTGCCGAAGTTCAATACGGTGATCTCGCGGCAGAGTCCCATAATGAAGCTCATGTCATGCTCGATGATCAATACACTCAAGCCGCTTTCATCGAGCTTGACAATCTCCTCCATCAGCTGCTGTTTTTCGCTGCTGTTCATGCCGGCGGCGGGTTCATCAAGCATCAGCAGCTTCGGCTCGGTCGCCAGCGCCCGTGCGATTTCCAAGCGACGCTGCTCGCCATAGGAAAGCGTGCCGGCGAGACGTTCCGCCCGATCGGCCAACCCGACTTTGGCGAGCAGCGTCCGCGCCAGCTCGGTCTCGAGCCGTTCAGCCTCACGGTATCGCCGGGTCGGCAACAGCACGCTCAGAGCGCCGTAGCGCGGCCGGCTGCCAAGCGGCACCGAGACATTCTCGATCAACGTCATTTCCTTGAAGATACGAATGTTCTGAAACGTGCGCGCAATACCGCGGCGGGTCACCCGATGCGGCGGCATGCCGTTGAGCCGCTCGCCATAAAATTCGATGATCCCTGCACTTGGCGCCAAGAGGCCGGTGACGAGATTGAACACGGTGGTTTTGCCGGCGCCGTTGGGGCCGATCAAACCGAAAATACCGCGCTCGGGGATCGTTAAGCTTACGTCCTGCAGCACCTGCAAACCGCCAAAATTTTTCGACAGCGACGAGAGCGTGAGCATGATCAATTCGCCGCCGGCCCGCGCACTGAGCGCGCCGGGCGCAAGAGATCCCAAATGCCGCGCGGTGAATAGAGGATGATAAGGATCAAAACCACGCCGTTGATTAGCGGGCGGTAGTGGCCCAAACCGCGCAACAGCTCAGGGAGCAGAGTGATCAGCACGCCGCCGATCACCGCTCCCCACGGACTGCCGGTGCCGCCGAGAACCCCCATGGCAAGGATTTCCACGGCGCGTTCGAAGCCATATTCGTTGGGGCTGATAAAAAACGTGAAATGAGCGTTAAGCGCGCCGGCCAAGCCGGCAAGCGCGCCGCCTAAGACGAAGACGAATAGTTTATACGCGCGCACGTTAAGGCCCATCAGCTCGGTGGCGGTCTCATCCTGGCAGATCGCCTTCATCGTCCGGCCGATGCGGGAGCGCGCGAGAGCCAGCAAAACATAAAGCGCTAAGAACACGGCAAGCGCCACTTCGAACCAGCCGGTCAGCTGCGGAATGCCATTGAGCCCGAGCGCGCCGCCGGTTGTGTCTTCGGCGTTGAGAATCAGGATCCGCACCACTTCACCAAAAGCGAGCGTCGCCATGGCCAGGTAAACGCCGGAAAGTTGCAGAGTCGGTCGGCCGATCAGCAAAGCTATCGATGCCGGCAACAGTGAACCGCAAAGGAGCGCGAAGAAAAACGGCATGTGCGCGTGCACCGTGAGCAGTCCGGCGGTATAGGCGCCGATGCCCATGAACGCCGCGTTGGCGACCGTGAGCAGACCACAGGCTAACGTCAAATAAATCGACAGGGCAAGCAGGACGTTTGTGCCCACCGAAAGCACGAGCGTGCTGTAGGTCGCCCAGAAACTTTCGAGCCATTCCATGAAATCGGAACTGCGGCCGCCGAACGCGGGAATTCACGCGCGCCGTTGTGCCGCTTGGCCAAAGAGCCCTTCGGGCCGGAGCAACAACACGATGAACAGCAAGCCGAAAGCTACGGCATCGCGCATGGTCGATCCGATGTAAGCGACCGAAAAGACCTCGGCAAAGCCGAGGAAAAAACCTCCGAGCAGAGCGCCCCGGATATCGCCCATGCCGCCCAGAATGACCACGGCGATTCCCTTATGGAGCATGGGTTGACCCATGTGGGGGAAAACGGCGTTGGTATAAAGCGCGATCAACACTCCGGCCACGCCGCCGAGTAATGATGCGATAATCGAGGTGACGCGCAATAGCGCTTCTACGTTCACGCCTAAGAGCGCCGCCGCCTTAGGCGATTCGGCCACACCGCGCAGGGCGCGCCCGGCGCGAGTTTTTTTCAAACCCCAGAGCAGCACGGCCATCAACAAAAAAGCCAAGGAAACGATCTGCAGCTCGAGCCACGTAAAATGGAGGCCGGCTAAGCTGAGGGTGTCGGTCGGTAGAATTCCGGTCGGGAAGCGCAAATTCTCGGCGCCGAAAAATCCTTCGACGACACTGGTCAAGACGATCGCCACACCGATGGTCGCGACCATCGGCGCCAAGTGCGGGGCCTGCCGGGCGCGCAGTGGCGCGAAGACGAGCTTATCGAGAATCCAACCAGCGCCCGCGCTGCAGACGGCCGCGACCAGGATCGCCGCCGGTAAAGGCGCGTGAAAATACAAAGCGGTCTGCAGCGCGGCGTAAGCGCCGAGCGTAAAAACCGCGCCGTGCGCCAGGTTGACGACGTTTAACACGCCGAAGACCAGAGTGAAGCCGAGGGCGAAGAGAGCGTACACGCCGCCCAAGGAAATGGCGTTGACGAATTGTTGCGCGAGCATTCGCTATTTCTGGATGACGTACTTGTTGTTCTTCGTCATCATGACGATAGCGGTTTGGACGGCGTCGTATCCGGCCGGCTTGCCGTCGCGACCCGCCACTTGGCGAAACTTGAAGGGCCCGGTGGCGCCGGTCCACTGGACTGACGGCAAGGCGTCGCGCAGGGCTTTGCGATCGGCCGCGAGCTTGCCGGTCAGCTTCATTTTTCTAAGGGCCTGGTTCACGATGTACATGGCATCGTAGGCCTGTGCGGCAAACTGATCCGGCAATGTGCCATAGGCCTTTTGGTAGGCGGCGATGAAACGCTGATTTTCCGCCGCGGGATTTTCCACCGACCACGGACTGCCGACCCATAGATGGTCCGAGCTGTCTTTGGCCAGCTCGAAGACTCGAGGCGAGTTCATGCCGTTGCCGCCGATAAACGGCAAGTTGATACCCAACTGGCGCGCCTGCACCATGATCGGCGCGCCTTCCGCAATCAGGGCCGAAAGCACGATTGCGTCCGGGTGGCTCGCTTTGATCTTGGTGAGCTGCGGTTTGAAATCGACGTCGCCCTTGGCGAAGGTCTCGGTCGTCGTGACCGGAATCTTGAGCGCCTGCAGCGCCCTGGCGAAGTTATCGTAGCCGCTCTTGGTGAAGATATCATCGTTGCCGTAGAGCACCGCAACCTTTTTGAAACCGGTCTTTTGCGCGGCGACCTTCAGCGTCACCGGCAAGATGTCGGCCTCCGTGACGGAATTGCGAAACACATAATCCCCGATCGAGGTAATCCCGTCGGCGGTATTCGAAGTACCGAACACGACGACTTTGGCAGCCTGCGCCACCGGATCCGAAGCCTGCGCCGAGTTGGAAAGCGTCGGCCCAAACAACATCAAGACCCGATCCTGAAAAATGAGCTTTTTGAAAACGTTGATCGCCTCTTCTTTTCTGCCCTGCTCGTCTTCGAACAGCAGCGTGAGCTTGGTGCCGGGGACCCCACCGGCGGCGTTGATTTCGCCCGCAGCAAGCTCGATGCCTTGGCGGATCGGCCTGCCGTATTGAGAAGCATTGCCGGTCAACGCCTCGGCAACCCCGATTTTGATCTCGGCCGCCATGACCGCGGCGCTGACAACCTGCGCGATCAGCGCCAAGGCAATGATGGCCAATCGAATTTTCATGGCGCTTATCAATTTGATGGAACAGAGCACGCGTGTCCTACGTCGCGAGGGTCTCGGTGAACCAGCAGCCACTCGCGCTCGAGCGAGCGATTATTTTTTCGCCGCGTCGAGGCGCCAGAGATAGAGTGTGTGGTCCCAATTCGAACCGTCTTTTATGTTCTCGGTCTTTACCGGCTTCCAATCGCCCATGTCAAAGTCGTGAGAGACGATGCGCGAGCCGGGCTTCATCATCTTCCAGATGTTCGGGCGGATCATCAGATTCACTTCTGGCAGAAGATACATCGTCAGCACGCTAGCCGCGGACAGATCGACGGTCCTGATATCCTGCTGGCGAATCTCGACCAGATGTCCCACGCCGGCCTTTTTGATGTTCTCGTGCGATTCTTTGATGCGCTGCGGATCGATTTCAAAACCGACCGCCTTGACGCCGAACTTCTTGGCCGCGGTCACGACGATGCGCCCATCCCCCGAGCCGAGATCATAAACGATGTCGCCCGGTTTGACTTCGGCGAGCTCGAGCATGCGGTCGACGACTTCTTGAGGCGTCGGCACGTACGGCACGATTTTGCCTTCCTGCGCCTGAGCCAGTTGCAAATGCATCGCCGGCGACAAGAACGCAATCGCAACGAGCAAGAACAGCCGAGCTTGAGTTTTCACGATCTCTCCTCCTCTCGGCCGTCAGCCGTTTTTTTGCCAGAACTTGCCGAGCCAACTGGCGCCTTCTTTCTCCGCCACTTGTTCGAGCTCCCCGGCATCCAGCCAGATGCCATGGCAGCCGCTGCACTGATCGATCACGATTTTTTGAAAGGTGCGTTCCTTGAGAGTCTCGCCGCATTTGGGACACTTCATGTCAAAAGCGCCCTTGGCCGCCGCTTGCGCTTCCGCTTCTTGCTTTTCTTTCATCTTGGCGATCAGCTCGCGCTCTTTCTTGACGAAATACTCATCTTCCTGCGCCTTCTTGCGTTCGTCCCATTTATTCGCCATGGCTTTTCTCCCGTCTGTGCAAATCGATCGATTAGTTCGCGACCGGGCTTTTCCGCCAGCTCGCCGTTCATCTGACTCTCACTCCACCGCAACAATCCGTCGACAACTTGCCGCTACCCTACGCGCGGCCATTGAGACAATTCTCAATCCTGTCGCAACCCCGAAAGCCCGCGGCAAGCGGATGCAATCATTGAGGATCCGATTAGCGGGCGTTAATTCGAGAATGCCGACATGTAGGGCAGCTTCGCCGCGGTTTTGCGCACTTGTTCGAGATTGGCGCGCAACAGTGCGGTCGAATCCCACGAGCCCGCGGTGAGCGCCGTGCGATAGGTTTCCGGCAAGTCGATGGCGATTTTTTTTTCGCCGTAGGAAATAGTCTTGCTTTCCAGATCCACGGTGTATTGCGTCCGCGGGCTCTCCTCGACGCTTTTCATCAGCTGTTCGATTTGGCTGGCGCCGACGGTGACCGTCGGCACGCCCATCATCGTGCAGTTGCCGGCGAAGATCGCCGCGAAAGACTCGCCGACGATTGCTTTGATGCCGAAACGGTGCAGCGCTTGGGGCGCGTGCTCGCGCGAGGAGCCACAACCGAAGTTCTTATTGACAAACAGGATCGCTGCGCCTTTGTACTCCGGATCGTTGAACGGATGATCCTTTTTCCGGCCGGCTGCGTCAAAACGCTCATCGTAGAAGGGATACTCGCCCATACGCGCGAACGACACTTCTTTCAAGTAGCGCGCCGGAATGATCCGATCGGTATCGATATCGTTGCCGCGCATCGGCACGGCGGAGCCTTCGATTTTGACGATCTTGATAATCTCGCTCATCTTTCCTCGTTCACTCGTACTCGCGCACATCGACGACCTTCCCGTTTAGCGCCGCGGCGGCTACCATGGCGGGGCTCATCAGCAGCGTGCGCCCCTGCGGGCTACCCTGGCGGCCGATGAAGTTGCGATTGGAGGACGACGCTGAGACCTCCCGGCCATTGAGCTTGTCCGGGTTCATCGCCAGGCACATGGAGCAACCCGCCGCGCGCCACTGAAAGCCTGCTGCTTCGAAAACCTCGTGAAGGCCTTCCTGCTCAGCGAGTTTCTTGACTTCCGTCGAGCCGGGAACGACCAATGCCCGCACGGCGGAATTGACCTTGCGGCCTTTGGCGATCTTAGCCGCAGCCCGGAGATCGGCGAGCCGGCCGTTAGTGCAGGAGCCGATAAACGCGACGTTGATCGGCGTCCCGAGGATCGGCGCCCCCGGCTGCCAGCCCATATGCTCATAAGCTTTCTTGGCGCCGTCGGGATCGGCATATTCGGCAGGTTTGGGCAGCCTTTCGGAAATACCCACCGACTGGCCGGGATTGATACCCCAGGTCACCGTCGGTTCGATCTCCCTCGCTTCGTAGCAGACCAGGTCGTCATATTGGGCATCGCTATCCGACGCGACCGACTTCCAGTACTTCAGCGCGCGCTCGAAGGCATCGCCCTTGGGTGCGTGCGGCCGGCCGCTCAGATAATCAAAGGTCGTCTGGTCGGGGTTGACGTAGCCGACCAAAGCGCCGCCCTCGATGCTCATGTTGCAGACCGTCATACGCTCTTCCATGCTCATCCGATCGATCACCTCGCCGCCGTACTCGTACGCGAAGCCTTTTCCGCCGGCGACGCCAAGGCGGCGAATAATGTACAGGATCACGTCCTTGGCGTAAACGCCCGTGCCGAGCGCGCCGTTGATGTTGATACGGCGCACCTGGAGTTTGTCCATCGCCAGGGTCTGGGTCGCCAGCACATCGCGCACCTGGCTGGTGCCGATGCCGAAGGCCAACGTGCCGAAGGCGCCGTGGGTGCTGGTATGACTGTCGCCGCAGGCAAGCGTCATCCCCGGTTGAGTCAAGCCGAGCTGGGGCCCGATAACATGAACAATGCCCTGATTCATGCTGTCCAGGCCGAAAAACTCGACGCCGAACTGCTCGACATTTTTCTCCAGCGCCTGAGTCAGCTCTTCCGCTTCACGATCAAGGAACGGCCGCTGGCGCACATCCGTCGGCACGATATGATCCACGGTCGCGAACGTGCGGTCGCGAAACGCCACGTCCATGCCGTTTTCCCGAAGCATGTCGAACGCGGGCGCCGTGGTGATTTCGTGAATCAGGTGAAGGCCGATGAAGAGTTGTGTCTGTCCGGTCGGCAGAATCCCGACCGTATGGGATTCCCAGATCTTGTCGTAAAGCGTCCGTCCCGCCATTAAAAAAAACTCCTTCGCGGGGATAATATCGACCCGACCCTTTGACTTCAAGAGCTCGGTAGACGTGAAACTATAATCACCGTTGGCATTTAAGCGTTCGGCGGTGCCGCAGGTCGATCTCAATTGACGGCAAGCATTTCGGGTTCGTGAGGTGCTCGTGAACGTGATCCGACACGAACACGTTCCACAAACACGATCACGGTTCTACGCAATCTGCCCGTAAATCCACTTTCCCGGATTGCGCGCGTAATCTTCGTAGGAGCCGGCGCAGGTGATGCCGGGAATCTGCGGAATCCAATCTTCGCGCAACAGATCATCCGGGTCGCCGTACTTCTCGGCGAGCTGGCGCACTTCGGGATCGTCCAGCGCCGTGAGCCGGCCGTCGCGAATGATCGTGTATTCCTTGCCGCTCTTGGTGGCGATCGTGAAAGTCGGAAACAACAGGTGAATATGCAGATGGCCGTACAGAATGCCGTTCTCGCCGGCCCATTTTTCCTCGGCTGAACGCCACAGCGTGCCAAACCCCATGTGGATGACGCCGGAACGGCGCCGCTCCCATTCAAAACCGCCGGAAGAATGTTTCTCGATGCCGCTCGGACGCATGATTTTGGGATTGGTTCCGATGGCAACTTCCCAAAGGTAAAATAGTCCGGGACGCGGAAAGCAGGGATATTGCGTGCGCCGGCTCTCTTCGAGGAGATCGCGCCAGGCGTCACCGTAAGCTGCGCCGCCGCTCACTTTGACTACCTGCCCGCCCTGCAGTTCGACCTTGACCTGAGGAAACGCCTTGGAAAAGTGGCTGGTCGTTCCCGCCACCACGCCGGCCGCGTCTTCTTTGGCGATAATCGGCGGCACCGGATGGCCGAACAGATGTCCGTTGCGCGGCGTCGACGAAAAGCCGTAGCGCGTGCCGTCGTAATACTCGTCCCAATACGTCCAGCTGATGTCGGTGCCTTCGGCGTCGGTCAACCGAGCGCGCCCGCCGCGGCCGTGTTCCCAAATCGGATCCCAGGTCTTTTTGTTGATGAGCAGATGGAGATCGAGCGGATACGTCGTCGAACGTTGCAAAAAATGCTCGGCGCGCAGCCACGGAATCTGTTCGTAACGAAATTCGGACTTGGGGATCGGCCCGCCTTTGCCATGAATGAGCAGATCGTAGCCGCCGCGCAGCGCGAAGTTTTCAATGTACGGCATGCCTTCCCAGCGCCGCGGGCGATGATCCCACGGCTCGCGTCGCATGATGACCTCCACCTCGTCGGTGTAGTCGAACACGCGGTCCGGATCCCCCATGTCGGCGATCAGCAGATCCACGTGAGCGCCCTTTTCGCGCAGCGCCGCCGCGACCGCGTGCGGCACATCCAAATCGTATTCGCGGTCGATGGCAATGAGGATCTTGTTGCCGGATTTTGTCTTGTCATAGCCGACGAAGCCGATGTGGCTATCGCGGTTCTCGCGCGAATTGGCGAGCGCGCGCGCAAATGGCATCAACGCGGAAAGATCCGCCGTGCGCAGCCCGCGGTTGCGCAACCGCAACTCTTGCGGAACCGAGTTACCGATACCCACACCGTCATCCGCCGTATCGCACATGAAAGAACTCCTTAGGAGGGAAATTGGGGAATTGGAGTACTGGGGAGACGCTCCTTTCCCGAGCTAACCCATTACTCCATCACTCCACCACTCCATTACTCCGTTTCTTGTTCACAAACAGTTCTGCTTCACCCAGTCGACGATCTCACATCGCTTCGCGAACCACAGATCAGGAAACGACTTGGCGTACTTGATGCACTCATCGTAAACCTTGCCGGTCGCCGGAAAGGCCATCTGGCAGTGCATCGCCAGGGTCAGCATCTTCGGCTCCTCGGCCGACTCTTCGTATAACAGATCGAACTCATCCTTGAATGAATTGAACAAGTCCCGGGCCGTGATGCCGCGGCGGTACATGCCGGTATCGTTCAGCCCGCTGACGGCATTTTTGTAAGGCACGACAATCATCGTTTTACCGTGGATGTTCACCGGATACGGATTGTCGTCATTGACGGCATCGCCATGCCAGGCAAATCCCTCGTCGGCTAAAATCCCCAGTGTCCGCTCGGTGTGGCGCATACCGGAGGTCAGCCATCCGGTGGGCCGCACGCCGAGAAAATCGTGAAACATCTTCGCGCAGGTGCGGATCTCGTCGCGCTCCTGCTCTTCGGTGAGCTGCATCAACTGAATGTCCTCGGCGTATGAATGACCGACGATCTCGTGACCGCGCTCGTGCACCGCTTTGACCGCCTCGGGATAACGATGAATACACAGCGCATTGATGTTGAACGACGCCTTGACTCCGTACTTGTCGAGGATGCGCAAGATGCGCCATACCCCGGTCCGGCCGCCGTAATCGTTCTCGCTCGCCGTGCGGCAGTCATAAAGCGAGACTACATCGTCTTCCTTGATCGGATTGGATCCACCGACGTGGTGCGTGCGCCGGTGTTTGGGATCGGGAATCTCGCTCCAGGCTTCAAGATTGCCGGCCAGTGCGACCGCCATCCGCGCGCCCTGGGGCCAACCGATCTTGATCTTTTTTGCCTTTGAGTAAACGTCGTAAAAATTGTCGTGCCGCGGCATCATAACCCGCCAAACCCCCTCGCCTGCTGACCCAGAATGGGCTTACCGTTTGGGTATATGGAAATCGCGGAAGGGTGTCAAATAAATCGAAGTCATCGATCGAGCCGCAGCTCGCTAATACTTGACTGCGACCAGATATAATCCGTGCGGCGGCGCGGTCGGGCCGGCTTGGCTACGGTCGCGGATTGCGAGCAAATCGCAAAAAGATTGCGCGGTGCGCAATCCGCGACCGACTCCCACGAGCGTGCCCATGAGGTTGCGCACCATGTGGCGCAGAAACGCGGTGGCCTCGATCGAATAGACGAGCAACTCGCCGCGCTGTTCCAGCGATGTGCTGTAAATCTTTCGAATCGGATGCGCAGCTTCACAGCCGGCGGCGCGGAAGGATGAGAAATCGTGCTCGCCGGGCAAACAAGCAATTGCCGCACTCATCGCATTGATATCCAGAGGCTCGTGGACATGCCAGGCGCGATTGCGATGGAACGGGGAGGGCATCGAGCGATTGAGGACATGATACTCATAGAGCCGGCTACGGCCGTCACGCCGGGCGTCGAAGGAATCGGGCACGATCTCGGCGTCTTTGATGGTGATGTTCGGAGGCGTGAGCGCGTTTAAAGCGCGCAGAATGCGGTGGCGGTCGAATTCCTTGTCGGCGAAAAAATTGGCCACCTGTCCGAGCGCATGAACGCCGGCATCCGTACGTCCCGACCCGGTGATTCTCGTCGACACGCCCAAGAACGTCGAAACTGCGCGTTCCAACACGGCCTGAATGGATTCGCCGTTGGGCTGAATTTGCCAGCCGCAATACGGGGTGCCGTCATACTCAACGGTGATCTTGATGTTCACTCGAATAAAATCTCGTCGCGCGGATCGGCTCTCGAGTTGGAAAAATTTTTCTCCGAACTCGGTAGCCGCGACCGATCAGCGCCTTTTCACGGCTGTGCGGGTTAAAGATAATCGCGAATCAAAATCTCGGCGATTTGAACGGCGTTGAGCGCGGCGCCTTTGCGCAGATTGTCGGAAACCACCCAGAGATTGAGCCCATGGGCGACGGAATGGTCCTCTCGGACCCGGCCGACGTAGGTTGCGTCCTTCCCGACCGTGTCGATCGCCATCGGGTAAATATTTTCTTCCGGAACGTCGGCGAGAATCACTCCCGGGGCTTCGCGCAGTAATGCCTTGGCCTGCGCCGCCGTGAGCTTTGTCTCGGTCTCGACGTTGACCGACTCCGAATGGCCGCAAAAGACCGGCACGCGCACACTCGTCGCCGTCACCGGCAGCGCCGGATCACCGAGGATCTTGCGCGTTTCATGGATCATTTTCCATTCTTCCTTGGTGTAGCCGCCTTCCATGAAAGCATCGATGTGCGGAATACAATTGAACGCGATCTGGTGCGGGAACTTTTCCTTCTTGATTTCGCGCCCGTTGAACAGCGCGCCGACTTGCTGGCTTAGCTCCTCCATCGCCATGCGCCCGGCGCCCGAGACCGATTGATAGGTCGAGACCACTAGGCGCTTGATGCGCGCGGCATCGTGGATCGGTTTTAGCGCCACGACCATTTGAATCGTCGAGCAGTTCGGATTGGCGACGATACCATGTTTTTTGTATTTGACGATCTCTTGAGCGTTCACCTCCGGCACGACCAACGGGATATCCGGTTCCATGCGGAAATGCGCCGTGTTATCCACCACCACGGTACCCGCTGCAACCGCGACGGGCGCAAACTGAGCGCTCACGCGGCTGCCCGCTGAAAACAAACCGATGTCGATATCCCGAAAAGAATCGTCCTTCAAGATGTCGACGCGCACCTGCTTGTTGTGAAACGGCAGAAATTGTCCGGCGGATCGCTCCGAGGCCAAAAGCCGCAGCTCGCCGACCGGAAACTGGCGCTCCTCCAACACCTCGCGCAGCTGTTCACCGACCGCGCCGGTGGCACCGACAATCGCGACATTATATTTTTCTTTTTTCACAACACCCCCGAAGGCCGCGCGATCCGGTCGCGCACGAGCTGCCCCATTTGCCGGCATCCGACCAGCTTTGCGCCAGGCTCGAGAATATCGGCGGTGCGGTAACCGTCGTTCAAGACCGCTTCGACGGCGTTTTCGATCCGATCCGCCGCGGCGCCCTGATCCAACGAATGACGCGACATCATGGCGATGCTGAGAATGGTTGCCAACGGATTGGCCTTATCCTGTCCGGCAATGTCGGGCGCGCTGCCGTGGACCGGCTCGTACATGCCGACCTTGCCGCCCAGACTCGCCGACGGCAGCATACCGATGGATCCGGTCAGCATCGCCGCCTCGTCGCTGAGAATGTCGCCGAACATGTTGGTCGTCACGACCACGTCGAACTGCTTGGGATTTCGGATCAACTGCATGGCACAGTTGTCGACCAGCATATGTTCCAATTGAACGCCCGCGTACCCCTCGTCTTTATGAGTTCGCGTGACGACCTTACGCCAAAGCTCGGTGACTTCGAGAACGTTGGCTTTGTCGACCGAAGTGACTTTCTTGCGCCGCTTGAGCGCGGCCTGGAACGCCACGCGCGCGATACGCTCGATTTCCGGCGTGGTGTAGACTTCGGTATTGACGCCGCGCTCGGTTCCGTCCGGCAATTGTGTAACGCCCTTGGGCTGGCCGAAATAAATGCCGCCGGTCAGCTCGCGCACGACCAGCAGGTCGGTGCCTTCCACCACGTCGCGCTTGAGGGTGGATGCCGAGGCTAAAGCGGAGAACAATTTCACCGGGCGAAGATTGGCAAACAAGCCCAGCTCCTGGCGCAGTCCGAGCAGCGCGCGTTCCGGCCGGATCGAATAATCGAGACCGTCCCACTTGGGCCCACCCATGGCGCCGAGCATGACCGCGTCGCTTTCTTTGGCCAACTTGAGCACGCGATCGGTCAGCGGTTTGCCGTGCGCATCAATGGACGCGCCGCCGACGATTCCTTCCGCCAATTCGACGTTGAAGCCGTAAACTTGGGCGACCTGCTTAAGCACCTCGATGCCTTCGTGCATCACCTCGGGGCCGATGCCGTCGCCCGGCAATACCGCGATTTTGTAGCTCATGGTCCCTCTTTCTCCACCACCTGACGATAGTGTTTTCTTCCCTCGAGTTTATTGAGTCCGTTAATGTAAGCCAAAGCACTCGCCATGATGATGTCGGTGTGCGCTCCCTGGCCTGAGACGCGGATACCGTCGTCCTCGATCACGCACGAGACCTCACCCTGCGCGTCCGCGCCGCCGGTAATGGCATTGACCGAGTAACGCACCAGTTGCGATTGCGAGCCGGTGATTTTGGTAATGACTTGATAGCACGCATCGACCACGCCATCGCCCGAAGCGTGATCGGTAATCTCCGCCCCGTCCACTCGCATTTTAACCGTCGCGGCGGGAATCCCGTCGGAGCTCGAATTGACGTTCATGTAGAGCAATTCGTACTTATCCGGGCGGCCCGGCACTCTGAGGACCTCTTCGGCGACGATCGCTTCGATATCTTCGTCGTAGACGTTCTTCTTTTTGTCGGCGAGTTCCTTGAAGCGCAAGAACGCGCGGTTCATATCTTCTTTATTCAGATTGAAACCGAGATGTTTGAGCCGCTCGTCGAACGCGTGGCGTCCGGAGTGTTTGCCCATCACCAGACGGTTGCCGGGAATACCGATGGACTCGGGAGTCATAATTTCGTAGGTCTGCTTATGCTTGAGCACGCCGTCCTGATGGATGCCGGCTTCGTGCGCAAAAGCGTTGTCTCCGACAATCGGTTTGTTGATCGGGATCGAAATCCCGGTGACTTGCGAAACCAGCCGCGAGGTCGGATAGAGCTGCTCGCTGACGATGTGAGTGTCGAGAGCCAGATAGTTTTTTCGCGTGCGCAGCGCCATCACGACCTCTTCGAGAGAGGTGTTGCCGGCGCGCTCACCGATGCCGTTGATGGTGCACTCCACCTGGCGCGCGCCGTTATGCACGGCCGCGAGCGAATTGGCCACGGCGAGCCCCAGGTCGTTATGGCAATGAGCGCTCCAGATGACGCGGTCGCCGCCGGCGGTGCGCTCGATCAAATTAGCGATCAAGGCGCCGAATTCGGACGGAATCGCGTAGCCGGTCGTGTCGGGCACATTGATGACCTTGGCGCCGGCACGAATCACCTCGCGGAAAATTTGAATCAAAAATTCCGGATCGCTGCGCGAGGCGTCCTCGGCGGAAAACTCGATGTAGTCGGTGAATTGCTTGGCATGACTCACCGCCTTGATGGCCGCTTCGAGAACCTGCTCGCGGGTCATCCGCAGTTTATGCTTCAAGTGAATGTCCGAGGTGGCGATAAAAGTGTGAATGCCGGGATTTTTCGCCGGTTCGACCGCCTTCAAGGCGCGCTCGATATCGCCGTCTTGGGCACGTGCCAGACTCACGACTCTCGGACGAGTCACCTCCTGGCAAACTCTACGCACCGAGTCGAAATCCCCGTCCGACGACGCGGCAAATCCCGCTTCGATGACATCCACGCCGAGTTTCTCGAGTTGCCGCGCGATCACCACCTTTTGCTCCGCCGTCATGCTCGCGCCGGGCGACTGCTCGCCGTCCCGCAGGGTCGTGTCAAAAATCTGTACGACATCGCTTTGGGTTTGGGTTACCTTTTCCATCGTTGAATCTCCTCGATCGTTGATCCGTTGGTCCCGGCTCCAGAAACAAAAACTCCCGCGGCCGGGCCAACGGGAGTAGCTTTCTGAGTTATCGCCGAGTCAGGATCTCACGGCATCGCTTTCGCCGAGCTCCTTCTCGTCTCCCGCTGGTGCTTGTAGGTGGTTAAACACCATAACAGAGGCCCGGATAACGTGTACAATAAGACTAACGTGAAGAACATGACATGCCGCTCTGCGATAAACAGTGTAATCAAAATGATCCCGGAAACCAACATCCAGATCGGGTGACGCTTTTTGACGTCGCTGTTTTTCAAACTAAAATAAGGAATATTGCTGACCATCAACACCGCCAAGCCGTAAGTCACCGATAACAGGATCACGTGGCGGTTGGGCGACCCTGCGCCGCCCAGGTAATAATACAACAGTACCGTGGAGGTGATCATTTGCGCCGCCGCCGGAATCGGCAAACCGACGAAGTGATTTTTCGAAACAACCTGGGCTTGGACGTTAAAGCGCGACAGCCGGAGCGCGCCGCAGACGACATAGGTGCAGGCGGCCAGCCAGCCCCAGGTTTGCCACGGCACCAGCGCCCATAAGTAGACCAGCACCGCAGGGGCGACACCGAACGAAACCACGTCGGCCAGGGAATCGAATTCCACGCCGAACTGGCTCGTGGTCTTGGTCAGGCGCGCGGCGTAGCCGTCGATCCCGTCGAGAATATTGGCCAAAATAATAAAAAGTGCGGCGTTGATAAACTCGCCGTTGAAGGTTGCGATGATCGAGAAAAAGCCGCACATGAGATTGCCGGCGGTAAACAAGCTCGGGATGAGATAGACACCCTTCCTGAGCTTGTCGGCGGGCATGCGCTGGCGCAGCGGCACACGCGGCCTGCCGCGTCGGCGCAACAGCCGAACCTTGCCGGTTTCTCCCGATGGGTTGGGCTCTGGGGCATTCATGGCGCTCATGCGAATCTCCCGACGATCGTCTCACCACCCTTCACTTTCTGTCCCTGGCCGACCTCAAGTTTGCAGCCGCGCGGCAAATACAGGTCGGTTCGCGAGCCAAACATGATCAGCCCAAAGCGCTCGCCGCGCCGCAGCGCATCACCGCTTTTGACCCAGCACACGATCCGGCGTGCCAGCACGCCGGCGACCTGGACGACGCCGAAAAGGCGCTCCTGCGGATCAATGACCCCGAGCGAATTTTGCTCGTTTTGCTGCGTCGCCTCATCCTTGTAGGCCGGGAGAAATTTTCCCGGCCGGTAGTGAACGTCCTGGACTCTGCCCGCCACCGGCATGCGGTTGATATGCACGTCGAGCGGCGAAAGAAAAATGCTCACGCGCGTTACCGCCCCGGCAAACGGCGAGCTGTCGCTGATCTCGGCAATGCTCACGATCCTTCCGTCAGCGGGAGCTACCACCACTCCTTCAGCAGCCGGGATCCGACGCTCCGGATCGCGAAAAAATCCGGCGATCGCGAGGGTCGCAAGCCCCAATGCCCCGGATGCGACTTTCCAGCCGGCGGCTGCAGCAACGGTCGTCAGAGCCGCACCCGTCAGAATCAGCGGATAACCTTCCTTCGCGATTCTCATCCGATGCCATAATCCTTAAGTTTGAAACTTGCGCTCTAGTTGCGGCTCTTATCCACCAAACGGTTCTGGCCCAACCACGGCATCATACCACGCAATCGTTCGCCGACCTTTTCCAGCGGATGGTTGGCGGCTTCCTTACGCAGCTCGGTAAAGTGCGGCGCGCCGCACTGGTATTCGTTGATCCACTCTTCGGCAAATTTGCCTGACTGGATATCTTGCAGAATCTTCTGCATGGCCTGGCGCACCTCGGGGCCGATGACGCGCTTGCCGCGGGTCAAGTCGCCGTATTCCGCCGTATTGCTGATCGAGTAACGCATGTTGGTCAAGCCGCCCTCGTAGATCAGATCGACGATCAGCTTCACTTCATGGACGCATTCGAAGTAGGCCATCTCCGGCGGATAGCCGGCATCGACCAATGTTTCATAACCGGCTTGAATCAGCGCGCACAATCCGCCGCATAAAACCGATTGCTCGCCGAACAGATCAGTTTCGGTCTCGTCCTTGAAAGTCGTCTCGATCACAGCCGCGCGTGCGCCGCCAATGGCACTGGCATAGGCAAGGCCCACCTTCCGGGTGTTGCCCGAAGGATCTTGATGGATCGCCAGCAGACACGGCACGCCGCGGCCTTTCTGGTATTCGCTACGTACGAGATGACCCGGGCCTTTCGGAGCGACCATGAAGACGTTCACGCCGGCGGGCGGCACGACGCGCTTGAAATGAATGTTGAAGCCGTGACCAAACGCGAGAGAGTTGCCGTCTTTGAGGCCCGGTCTGATTTCTTTTTCATAAGCTTCCCCCTGAAGCTCGTCGGGCAACAAAACCATCACGATGTCGGCCGACGCCGCGGCATCCGCGGTTTGCGCCACTTTGAGGCCGGCGTTCTCAGCCTTGGGCCAGGAACTGCTGCCGCGTTTGAGACCGACAACCACTTCAACCCCTGAATCGCGCAGGTTATTCGCGTGCGCGTGACCTTGGCTGCCGTAACCCAGAACGGCAACTTTCTTACTCTTGAGCACAGTCAGGTCGGCATCGCGGTCATAGTAGACTTGCATGGTTTACTCCTTCGGATCTAATAATATGCCGCCTGAAGGTTGGCAAGTCAACGACAAGTGTCCGTAAGACAAAGGCTTCTTAGAATAAACAAACGGCACGCACGAGCCCATTCGATCTTCCCGAAACCCGAAGCCGATTCGCTTTGAGGCGGCGTACGAAAATCGTTGGAGCGAGATCATCGCTTCAACCCTAAACCTTGGGCTGCGGCAGAGTCGGAAGATAAACCCACGGCGAAAGCTGTCGATCAAGCGACCGAACAGGCCCGGCTACACTCACCAGAAACCGGTGCAACAATGAAGCAGGAAACAATAATCGCCAGAGTAAGATCTGCTTAGCAGCAGTAAATCACAGCAACCTGCGCTTCTTCTATGACTTCAACAAGGCCGGCTCGCGTCGCGGCGAGGCGGTGTGAGTCGTCTCCCGGGAAATCGCAATGCGGCCGGTTCGAATCAGCTCCTTGATACCGAGAGGCTTTAGCATATTGATCATCGCTTCGACTTTTTCGACATCTCCGGTGATCTCGATGGTGTAAGTGCTGGCCGATGAGTCGACGATCTTGGCACGGAAAATATCCGCCAGCCGAATCGCTTCGTCGCGATGCTCCGGCTTGGTGTGGACTTTAATCAGCGCCGTTTCGCGGTCGAGAAAGTGAGTTTCGGTCAAGTCGATGACCTTAAGCACTTCGACGACTTTGTTGAGCTGCTTCATGATCTGCTCGATGATCCGATCATCGCCGACGGTGACGATCGTAATCATCGAGGTCGTCGGGTCGAGTGTGGGAGCAACCGACAAGCTTTCGATGTTGTAACCTCGGGCACTAAAAAGACCGGCAACTCTGGCAAGAACACCAAACTTATTTTCAACGAGAATCGATATGATATGTTCCATTCGAAACGGTTCATCAGGCAGGAAGAACGCCTTCCCCTTCATCCAACTTTCTCTTATGGCCGCCGCCTTTTTTCGCCAGCTTGAGCTCGGGTGGATCCTCAAGCATCATCTCGTGCTGCGCGCCGCCGGCGGGAATCATCGGGTAGCAGTTTTCATAGGGATCGGTGTGAATATCCATCAGCACCGGCCCCTTATGCCCTAGACCTGCTTGCAAGACGGGCTCGACTTCGCTCGGCGTGAGCGCGCGCAAGCCCAGAATGCCATAGGCCTCGGCGAGCTTGACAAAGTCCGGCATTTTCCCCAGTAGGCTTGCCGAATACCGGCCTTCGTAAAACAGATCTTGCCATTGGCGTACCATGCCGTGCACGCCATTGTTGAGCAGAACGATTTTCACCGGCAACTTCCGCTCGGACGCCACCACCATTTCCTGTAGGTTCATCTGGAAGCTGCCTTCGCTCGTGATACAAAGCACCTGCCGCTCGGGGTAGGCGATCTGCGCGCCGATGGCGGCCGGAAAGCCGAATCCCATCGTGCCCAAGCCGCCCGACGTCAACCAAGTACGTGACTGGCTTCCTTTAAAGTACTGCGCCGCAAACATTTGATGCTGCCCCACGTCGGTCGAGACGATCGCCTCGTGCTTGGTAAGATCGTAGAGCCTTTCGATCACGTATTGCGGTTTGATGGTCTTGTCGTCCTGCTTGTAGGTGAGCGGATGCGCTTTCTGCCAATCCCTGATTTGCTCGATCCACGGTGCTCGCGCAGCCTTGATCTGCGCGGGATTACCGTCCATAGAGCGAAGAATTACGTTGAGCTGACGCAAGACGGCTTTCACGTCACCGACGATCGGAATATGGGCGTGAAAGGTTTTCTTGATCGACGTCGGATCGATGTCGATATGAACCACCCGGGCTTCCGGGCAAAACTCCGAGAGCTTGCCGGTGACCCGATCATCGAATCGCGCGCCCACCGCAATGAGAAGATCGGCATGGTGCATCGCCATGTTGGTACAGTAGGCCCCGTGCATGCCGAGCATCCCGAGCGAAAGCGGATGCGTGCCGGGAAAGCTTCCCAGTCCCATCAGCGTCATCGTCACCGGGATTTGCGTAATCTCGGCCAACTCGCGGATCTCATCGGCGGCGTCGGAAAACACCGCGCCGCCCCCCACATAGACAATCGGCTTCTTCGCCTTCATGATCTCTTCGGCGGCTTGTTTGATTTGGTTCTTATTGCCGCCCACAGTGGGATTGTAGCCGCGCAAATTCACTTTATCGGGGTATTTGAATTCGGCTTTTGCCGTGCTCACATCTTTCGGGATATCAACCAGGACCGGGCCCGGCCTGCCGCTGCAAGCGATATAAAAAGCTTCTTTGATAATTTGCGCCAAATCGTTGACGTTTTTGACCAGCACGTTGTGCTTTGTGCATGGCCTGCTGATGCCGACGTTGTCGGCTTCCTGGAACGCATCGTTACCGATTAAATCGGTCGAGACCTGGCCGGTAAAGGCGACGAGCGGAACTGAGTCCATGTAGGCATCGGCCAAGCCGGTGACGATGTTGGTCATTCCGGGACCGGACGTCACCAAAACCACCCCCGCCTTTCCGGTAGCCTTGGCATAGCCTTCGGCCATGTGAGCCGCGCCCTGTTCGTGGCGGGTAAGTACCAAGTCGATGTCTTTGCGCTGGCACAGCACATCAAAAATCTTGAGCACCACGCCGCCCGGCAAACCGAACACCGTCTTGACACCTTCGTGTCTCAAGGACTCACAAAATATTTCAGCTCCGGTCACTTTCATCAGCGAACTCCCTACAGAGCCGCGCCAGCTTGGCGATGTCTTCCGAGAATCTCCATCATTCGATCTTTGCCGACGAGCTTCAGTTTTTGAATTTTTTTCATCTCCACCTCTTCTTCCGGTGTGAGATGATGCTTGTGTTGAAAATCCGCGAGTTTCTTTTCGAGCTCGCGATGTTCCTCGTAGAATTTTTTTAGTTCCGGATCCTTATCCAGAAGGGAGACAATCGTCTGTTCGTCCTTCAATTCCATACGGCGGCCTCCTTTTTTGATTTAAAAATTTCGCAAACGGGCTCCAAATCTAACTTACGGGTGCGGCTTTGTCAACGTGGATTGGACGATAACTATTCGACAATTAGACTAAATTTTAGTTTAATTTCTTTCGATTGCTCTCGGCTTCCGAGCGCCTCAAATAAACCGGCGCCAAGGCGCCGAGATCATCGAGCGCAGTGGCGTCGAGTCGCCGACCCGCAAGCAGCGCCACTTGAGCGGCGATCGACGAATAACAAGCACCGGTCGAAATTCGTACCGACGGACCGAAAGATTCGCTGATTTCGCGTTCGTGCGCTTTCGCGCCGCTGCCGATGAGCAGCGCGCCGCCGCCCCCCGTTTGATGCTTGCGCACAAGCTCAATCGCCGTCTGTAGCGAGACCGCCGCTTCGGGAGTCAGGCGCGCTAAATTGTTCCGGCTGTTCCGAAAAAGCGCAAAATAAACTTCACCTTTGCGGGCGTCGAGCATGCAGCCGATCAAACCTTTGAAATTCTGTGCGCGCGCTGCGCCGGCGTGCAACGTCGATACGCCGACGAGCGCCAGGTTCGATTCGTAGGCTATCCCTTTTGCCGTCGCTAAACCGATCCGGAGCCCGGTAAAGGAGCCCGGGCCGATTGAGACTGCTAGGGCCGATAAATCGTTGCAGGTGATTTCCGCCTTGTCGAACAACGACTGAATCAGAGGGAGAATGACTTCTGCATGATGGCCGAGCGGCGGGCTAGCCGGCCCGCCTTGGATTTGTTCAACCACCAAGACGCCATCTTCAACTAACGCTACGCTCGCAGTCGGTATCGCCGTATCGATACCCAGAATTCTCATCCGCCGACCTGCTTCTCGAAAAATCTCAGGATGTCGTTATAGAAGGCGTAAACCATGAGCAAGGCCAAAAGACAGATCCCCAATTGCTGAGCCATTTCACGATACCTCACCGAGACTGGTTTGCGGATAATCGCTTCGACCGCAAAGAACAGCAAATGCCCGCCGTCGAGCACCGGGACCGGCAGTAGATTGAGCACGCCCAGATTGACGCTCAAGACCGCCAGGAACGCAAGAAAGCTGCCGACCCCTTCCTGAGCTTGCTGCCCGGCCATTTGCGCGATCAAAATCGGACCGCCGATGTTGCGCGGCGACACGTCCCCGGCAATCATCTTGTAGAACGCCAACAGCGTGAGCCTGGAGTACTCGTAAGTCTGATAGATGGCCCGTACGACGGCCAAGCCGGGCTTGCCCTTTTCGATACTGACTTGACTGCCGATGCCGATCATCCAATCCACTTTGGGCTCGCCAAATATCGTCTGACCTTCTTTCTTTGTCGGCTGCACGGTGATGTTGATGATCTCCTCGCCGCGACGAATCTGCAGATTCAGCGGTTTTCCGCCGCTGCCTTTGATTGTTTGCGACAGCTGTTCCCATTCATTGACCGGCACGCCTTCGATCGCGACGATTCGATCGCCCTCCATGAGGCCCGCCATTTCCGCCGGGGAGTCTTTCTCGACCCCGCTAACTTGGGTCGACATCACGGGCACGCCGTAAAACGTAAAAACCACCATCAACAGCAATACCGCGAGCAGCAGATTGAAGCCGGGGCCGGCGAACACGATCGCGGTACGCGTAAGCAAATTCTTGTGGGCAAACGACCGGTCGATATCCGTCTGCTGCACCTGTTCGTCGGGATCCTCGCCGATCATCTTGACATAGCCGCCAAGCGGAAACGCGCTGAGCGCATATTCAGTCTCACCCCTCTTTTTAACCCACAGTTTCGGACCAAAGCCGACCGAAAAGGTCAGTACGCCAACGCCGGATAGCTTCGCCACGATGAAATGTCCAAACTCATGGAACACGATCAACAAACCGAGCCCGACGACCGCTGCTGCGATCGAGTAGATCAAGTTTTCCATCCACTTAACTCCTTAGGCACTAGCTAATTGATGAGCGACGATGCCTCACGCCGCGCCCAGCGGTCGACTTCCAGAATTTCGCCGATTTCTGTCGCATGACGCCTTGGGTGCCGTTGCATCGTCTTAGTAATTATACGATGAATTTCACGAAATCCTATCCTGCCGCTTAAAAAAGCCGCCACCGCAACTTCGTTTGCGCCGTTGAGAACCGCCGGCATCGTGCCGCCCTCGCGCAGGGCATCATAGGCAAGGGACAAGGCCGGGAAACGCCTCTTTTCTACCGGCAGAAAGCTTAGTTCGCCATGTTTCGTCAAATCCAAAGGCCGCCAACTGCCTTTCAGTCGGTCGGGATAGGACAGGGCGTAGGCGATCGGAATCCGCATATCGGGGATGCCTAATTGCGCGATGATCGCGCCGTCTTGATAACGCACCATCGAGTGAACCACGCTTTGGGGATGGATAACCACCTGGATGGAACCGGGAGCCATGTCGAACTCCCATCGCGCTTCGATTACCTCGAGCGCTTTATTCATCATAGTCGCCGAGTCGATGGTGATTTTTTGACCCATTTTCCAGTTGGGATGTTTTAACGCCTGTGTCACGGTCACCTTCTCCAATCGACTCAAGGGCGTACGCAAAAACGGGCCGCCGGACGCTGTCAAAATGATCTTGTCGACGTCCGCGCGCTGATTGCCCTGCAAGCACTGAAAGATCGCGCTGTGCTCGCTGTCGACCGGCAGAAGGCTCACGCCTTTTTTTTTGGCAGCGTCGACAAAAATCTCACCGGCCATGACCAAAGCTTCCTTGTTGGCGAGCGCGATGTCCTTGCCGGCGAGAAGGCCGGTGAGGCAAGGCATCAGACCGGCTCCGCCGACGATCGCAGCAAGCACGACATCGACTTCCGGAGCAGCCGCGACCCGCGACGCGCCGTCCTCGCCGAAAAACAGTTCCACCCCGTTCTTGCCGAGCAGACGGCGCAGACGCGGCAGATCTTCTTCGTGTTGGATGGCGACGCATTTGGGTGAGAATTCTTTGACTTGCTTGGCGAGCAGCCCGAGATTTCGCCCGGCCGCCATGCCGTGGATCGCGAAGCGATCAGGAAATTCGCGCACGAGCGCAAGTGTGCTGACCCCGATCGAGCCCGTCGAGCCAAGCAACGCGATCCTTTTCACGGATGAAAGACCTTCAGATAAGTACTGGTAAAAACGGCTGGAAAGATCAAGCTGTCGAGGCGATCGAGCAATCCGCCGTGGCCGGGTAGGAGCCAGCTCGAATCCTTGACCGAAAATACCCGCTTAAGCCACGATTCGAATAGATCGCCGAGCTGACCCAGGATGCCGAGGATCAGCGCGAGCACGATGATCTCCGACCAACTAAACGGGTCGAAGAGCAGCATCGCGCCGCCAATGCCGGCCAAAATGGCACCGCCAAGATAGCCCCAGGCTCCCGCGACCGTCTTACCGGGACTGATCTCGGGCGCCAGTTTTCGATGACCAAAGGTGCGGCCGACAAAATAGGCGGCCGTATCGCCGATCATGATCACAAGCAATACCCAGAAAACCCAGGCTCGCCCGTGCGCATGACGAAACACGACCAGCCAGTGCGGAAAAAGAAACCCGGCATAGATTCCGCCCAGCAATGTGAAGAGTAGCCGATTGAACCGTTCATTCAACGTACCCGGCGCAAATAGACCGATCGAGAAGACAGTCACCAACAAAGTGCCCAGCCAAGACACGAAGTCGAGACGCTCGCTCAAAAAAATCCCCGTCGATAGGAGCAGCCCGAAGGCGATGCCAATGCCCTGATCTTGCCGGCGCTGTGGAAACGCCATCGCGAAATACTCGCGCAGCGCGGCCGCGGTAAGAATCACCAGCACGGCCGCGAACAGCCATGGCGGGCTCCAACCGATCAGCAAAACCAGCAACGGTATGACCACCGCCGCGGTGCCGATTCTCGAGCTAAGATTCGCGTCCACCGGCCCCGATCGACGGCGTGATTAGCTCGCTGAGCTGTTCGTCGGTGCGGCCAAATCTGCGCCGCCGCCGCTGATACGCGAGCAATGCCTGAAGATACTCGGACTCGCGAAAGTCCGGCCACAGAGTCGGCGTCACATAGAGTTCGCTGTAGGCGATCTGCCATAGATAGAAATTACTGATACGCATTTCACCGCTGGTCCGGATCAAAAGATCCGGATCCGGCAGCCCGGCGCTATCGAGATAGGCGGTCAGCGTCTGTTCGTCGATCTGTTCCGGGGCGAGCCGACGATCGCGCACCTCACCGGCGAGCCGCTTCACCATGCGCACGATCTCGTCACGGCCGCTGTAACTGAGCGCGAGGATGACCGTCATGCGCTGGTTCTGCCGGGTCAATTCGATAGTCTCATCCAGCGCCGTCTTGACACTGGCGGGCAAGCGGGATCTATCACCGACTGCCACGAGACGGATCCCGTAGCGCATCATCTTGGTGCGCTCGCCGGCAAGATAATGCTCCAACAGGCCCATGAGCGCGTCGACCTCGTCGTGCGGCCGGAACCAATTTTCCGTCGAAAATGCGTAAAGCGACAAGTAGCGGACGCCAAGCTTGCGGCTCATTTCGACGATCACGCGCACCGAAGTTTTACCGCGCCGGTGCCCCTCGATCCGGCTCTTGCCGCGCAACTTGGCCCAACGGCCGTTGCCATCCATGATGATCGCCACGTGTCGAGGCAGGCGCGCCTTGTCTAGACCGTCTAGCTCCATCGTTGCCGGGACCCAATCAGATTTGTCGATGAGATTTTCAAGCGCTGCCGGCGGGGATCGCGGATTCACTCGCAAGATTTGGCAATTATTGTCCTAAACCGCCAGGACCTCTTCTTCTTTGGCCTTGACGACTTTGTCGATGCGCCCAATGAAATCGTCGGTGATCTTCTGCACGCGGTCCTGGCCGTGCTTGGCGTCGTCCGCCGTAATCTCTTTTTTCTTTTCCGATTCTTTGAGCTGCTCGATCGCGACGCGCCGGTGATTACGCACCGATACCCGGTACTCTTCAGCGACCTTTTTCACATGCTTGACCAGCTCCTTGCGCCGTTCTTCGGTCAATTGGGGAATCGGAATACGGATGATTTTGCCGTCGTTGCTCGGTGTCAGGCCGAGATCGGACTTCAGAATGGCTTTTTCGATTTCGCCCATGACGCCGCGGTCGAAAGGTTGAATCACCAGCAGCCTCGGCTCGGGAGCGCTAAGGGTCGCCAATTGATTCAACGGCGTGCTCGCCCCGTAATAATCGACGACGATGTGCTCCAGCAGTGCGGTTGATGCGCGTCCCGTCCGCAGTTTGGTGAGCTCCTTTCGCAGTGCGGCCACTGAACCGTCCATTTCTTTTTGCAACTGGGTAAAAATGGCTTCGTTCATCGCTTTCCTCCGCTGACCAGAGTACCGATCGGCTCGCCGGAAACCACCCGCTTGATGTTTCCTTTCTCCATCAGATTAAAAACAATGATCGGCAGATTATTATCCATGCACAGCGAAATCGCTGTGGAATCCATCACCTTCAGCTCGCGATTCAAGACTTCGATATAGCTCAGCTCTTCGAACTTGACGGCCGCGGCATTCTTAACCGGATCGGCATCGTACACGCCGTCCACTTTGGTGGCTTTGAGAATCACCTCGGCGCCGATTTCCATCGCACGCAGGCTAGCGGTCGTATCGGTCGTAAAGTAAGGGTTGCCGGTTCCGCCGGCGAATATAACAACCCGGCCTTTTTCCAGGTGGCGCGTCGCGCGCCGCCGGATGTACGGCTCGGCCACCTGGCGCATCTCTATCGCCGACAATACCCGGGTCGAGACACCCGTCTTCTCCAAGGCGTCTTGCAGCGCGAGACTATTAATTACCGTCGCCAGCATGCCCATGGTGTCGGCGCTGGCCCGGTCCATGCCGATTTCGCTCGCGAGGGCGCCGCGGAAAATATTGCCGCCGCCGATCACCAGCGCCAATTCGCAGCCCAGTTCTTTGACTTCTTTGATTTCTTGAGCAAAGGCGCGGACAGTGGCGCCGTCAATGCCGAAATTGAGCGGGCCGGCGAATATTTCGCCGGTGACTTTGAGGATGATGCGTCGATACTTGGGCGCGCCGTTATCCATGCGGTTCACGGTGAGCAACCTTAGTCTTTGACAGCTCCTTCGCCTAGATGATAGCGCGCAAAGCGGCGCACCTGAATATTCTCACCGAGCCGCGCGATCGCATCGTTAATCACGGTCGAAATGGTTTTGTCGGGGTCTTTGATGAAAGACTGCTCCAGCAAACAGACTTCTGAGTAAAAGCGATCGATCTTACCCTCGACAATTTTGTCGATCACTTTCTCGGGCTTGCCGGTCTCCAATGCTTGCTGCCGATAAATTTCCTTTTCTTTGTCGAGCTCCGCCGGGGAGACGTCCTCGCGCCGAACGTAACGGGGGTTGGCCGCGGCCACCTGCATGGCGATATCCTTGAGCAACGTTTGAAACTCGCCGGTGCGCGCGACAAAGTCCGTCTCGCAGTTGATCTCGACGAGCACGCCGATCTTGCCGCCCGGATGGACGTAAGCGCCCACCGCGCCGTCGGCCGCCGCTCGGTCGGCCTTCTTGGCCGCGGCCGCCAGGCCTTTTTGCCGCAGGTAATCGATCGCCTTTCGCACGTCGCCCTCGGTTTCAGCAAGGGCCTTCTTGCAATCCATCATTCCCGCTCCGGTCTTTTCCCGAAGCTCCTTGACTACGCTAGCGCTCACTTCCATCGCGTTTAGACTCCTGCCGCAGCGGGAGCCTCGGCTCCAGCGGTCATGTCGGCCGTCGCTCTCTCCTCTTCTTTGCCCCGCGCCATCGACTGCTCGTGAATCGTCTTGCCTTCAATAATGGCGTCCGCGATCACGGAGCAAAACAGGCGAATCGCCCGGATCGCGTCGTCATTGCCCGGAACTTTGTAATCCACCAGATCGGGATCGCAGTTGCTGTCGATCACGGCGATCACCGGCACGCCGAGCTTGCGCGCCTCTTTGACGGCGATCTCCTCTTGCTTCGGATCGATGACGAAAATAGCGTCGGGCAGCTTGCGCATGCCTTTGATCCCGCCGAGAGATTGTTCCAGCTTGGCCTTCTCGCGCGTCAGGCCAAGCATTTCTTTTTTCGTCAAGGCCTCGACGATCTTGGGGTCGTTTTCCATTTCTTCGATCTTGCGCAAGCGTTCAATGCTTTGCCGAATCGTGGAAAAATTGGTCAAGGTTCCGCCAAGCCAGCGATTATGGACGTAAAACATGCCGCAACGCTCGGCTTCTTCCCTGATCGCGTCCTGGGCTTGCTTCTTGGTCCCGACAAATAGAATGTGCCCGCCGGAAGCCGCAAGGTCCCGCACCACGCCTTCCAACTCTTTGAACATCGTGACGGTTTGCTGCAGGTCGATGATGTGAATGCCGTTGCGGGCGCCGAAAATGTAGGGTTTCATTTTGGGATTCCAGCGGCTGGTTTGATGCCCGAAATGGACACCCGCCTCCAGCAGCTGTTTCATTGAGATATCGCTCATCGTCTCTCCTTTGGTTATCCTCCCCGGTCGTCACTTCCGCACCGCACCTAGGAGGCACCGCGGTGAGGATCGGACAGGGTGTGTATTTGTTCCAGTGAATGGACGTGCGCGCCGGCTAAGCCGCAGCGCAACACCCCAGAATGCCGAAATTTAGCAAAAGGGGCTAATTATCTTGCGTTCTTAACAGAGTTCATTTACCGACGCAAGATTGACAGAAGCGGGAGTCTTACTGGTTCATGGACTCGAGAAATTCTTTGTTGGTCTTGGTTCCGTGCATTTTGTCGAGCAGAAATTCCATCGCATCCACGACGCTAAGCTGCGATAGAACCTTGCGTAAAATCCAGATGCGATTGAGGTCCTCTTTTGCGATTAACAGCTCTTCTTTGCGCGTGCCGGATTTGTTGATATCGATTGCTGGAAAAACCCGCTTGTCCATCAGACGCCGGTCGAGATGCACCTCCATGTTACCGGTCCCTTTAAACTCTTCAAAGATCACCTCGTCCATACGGCTTCCGGTATCGATCAAAGCAGTCGCGATAATCGTCAAACTGCCGCCATCTTCGATGTTGCGTGCGGCACCAAAGAATTTCTTCGGTTTGTGCAGCGCGTTGGAATCAACTCCGCCGGAAAGAATCTTGCCGCTCGGCGGCACCACAGTATTATAGGCGCGCGCGAGCCGAGTGATGCTATCGAGCAAAATGACCACGTCTTTTCCGTGCTCGACCAGACGCTTGGCCTTCTCGATGACCATTTCCGCGACTTGCACATGGCGCGTCGCTGGCTCGTCGAAAGTTGAACTGATGACTTCGCCGTCCACCGAGCGCTGCATGTCGGTCACTTCTTCGGGTCGCTCGTCGATCAGCAAGACAATCAGAATGACTTCCTTTTGATTGTACGCGATCGCCTTCGCGATGTGCTGCAGCATCATGGTTTTGCCAGTGCGCGGCGCCGCGACAATGAGACCGCGCTGTCCCTTGCCGATCGGCGTCAATAAGTCGACGATCCGGGTTGTGTAATCATCTGGCTGGCATTCGAGACGCAGACGTTCGTTGGGATAAAGCGGCGTGAGATTGTCGAAAAGAATTTTTTCCCGAGCTCGCTCCGGGTCCTCGTAATTGATCGTTTCCACCTTGAGCAAGGCAAAATACCGTTCACCCTCCTTGGGCGGACGGATATGACCCGATATGATATCGCCCGTTCGCAGGTTGAAGCGGCGAATCTGACTCGGTGAAACGTAGATGTCATCGGGACCGGGAAGGTAGTTGTAGTCGGGCGCGCGCAGAAAACCAAAACCGTCGGGCAGTGTTTCTAAGACACCCTCACCGTAGATGTGACCGTTTTGTTCTGTTTGCGCTTGCAGGATCGCAAAAATCAGCTCCTGTTTGCGCATATTCGCCGCGCCCTCGATATTGAAGTTTTTGCCGATCAGGGCGAGGTCGCCGATCTTCTTTTCTTTAAGAGCCTTTAAATTGAGACCGTTGTCTTCAACAGCCTCCGGCTCAGCGATTCGAGTTCTACCACGAACCATACACTACGATTCTCCTTTCATCTGAGGCAGTGCCCGAGCCAACTTCCCGGTGCGCGATTGTCGGTGCAATCTACCCAACTACGCTACGTACCCTGCCGAGGATGCGCCGCGAATTTTTACCGCAGCCGATACTGGCACTTACAGACGGTATTTGGCAGGCGCATGTCAGTACGACAGGACTACAATGCGGACGAAAATCTCTCTTTTGAAAAACAAATCAAATTGAACGCTTAGGTCGAGTGAGCTTTTATTCGTGTGGGGATTAACTCAAAAGAGTTCTATCGAATTGAAAACTACCTGGGAAGAATATTATTTTAAAGAAGACAGCTTGTCAACCCCCGGTGCGGCGATGAACGCGTTTTAGCCCGGAGATGCCGCGCTTCGCATCCCGCAAGTGTCGCAGCAATCCCTCGAGATCGTCGGGCAACGGGGCGACAAATTCCAACCGATTGCCGGTGCGTGGGTGATCGAAAATCAATTTATCGGCGTGAAGTGCTTGTCGTGGAAACGATTCCACGACGGGGTCGCCAACGGATGGGTTCGCCCCCGATTTACGTTTGTGTCCGTAGACGCGGTCGCCGACCAAGGGATGGCGTAAATCGGCTAAGTGGACGCGAATTTGGTGCGTCCGACCCGTGCGCGGACGAAGCCGCAACAGAGTCGCGAAATCCGATGCAGGCGCCCCGGCACCGAGCATAAAGCGCTCTTCTACCGTCCACTCAGTTACTGCTTCCCGGGAACGATTCAAAAAATGTACGCTCGACATCTTCTTTCTGTCCGAGCGGTGACGCCCGATGGGCCGATCGATGATTCCGTGCTCCTTCGATACCCAGCCGCGCGCGACCGCAATATATTCTTTCTCGACCAGGCGTTGTTTGAACTGCCGCACTAAACTTTGATATGCGAAGCCATTTTTCGCCACGACCATGACACCGGAAGTGTCCTTGTCCAGACGATGTACGATCCCAGGGCGACGCACGCCGCCAATCCCGTCGATGTCCGGACAATGATGCAACAGCGCGTTGACCAACGTTCCGCTCCAATGACCGGCCGCCGGATGAACGGTCATTCCCGGCGCCTTATTGAGAACGATACAATCCGGATCCTCATAGAGCACCGTCAGCGGCAGCGCCTCGGAACCGATCCCGGCATCACGCGCCGGCAATAGATGAATGTCGATCCGGTCATCGGTTCGGATACGCGCGCTCGATTTCGTCTTGGCGCCGTTGACGGTAATCTGTCCGTCATCGATGAGTCTCTGAATTTGTGCACGGCTAAGTCCTTCTTCCAAGTTCGTGGCCGGGTTGAAACAGCCCGCCAGGAACAGGTCCAGCCGCGTTCCCGCCGACTGCGCGTCGACCCGCACTTGCCGAGTTCGGACTTCATTCATGAAGCCATCGAAGAAATCGCCGCGACGATCTTTAAATCGCGAAAGATCGCTTCGGCGTTTCGGATGTCGGCGCCGATTTGCGCGACCAAGTCCGGCACGGAAGAAAAGTGTTTTTCCGCTCGGATCCTTTGGACGAAGGAAAGTCGAACTGCGGCGCCGTAAATCTCCTCGTTGAAATCGAGGATGTAACTTTCGAGCGTTCTGGGCCCTTCGCCAAAAGTCGGATTGACCCCGATGCTGCTGACGCTAAGCAGAGCTCTTTCACCCAAATGAAAAATCGTCGCATAGATTCCGTCTAGCGGCAACGCTTCGGTGCCTGCGGTGATATTGGCGGTCGGAAAACCTAAATCTTTACCGCGCCGATGGCCCTGGCTGACTCGTCCGGAGACGAAATGATATCGACCCAAAAGCGGCTTCACCTCGTCCACGCGGCCGGCGTCGACAAGCTCGCGTATGCGCGAGCTGCTGACCCTGTGACCATCAACCAGAATCGGCTCGACGACCGAGACTTCGAACCCGAGGCGGCCACTCCAGCGAAGCAGATCGTCGACGCTGCCTTTTCTAGCTTGTCCGAAACGCAAATCTTTTCCGACCCAGAGTTTTGTCGCTTTCAGCCGCTCGACCAGAAGCCCGCGCACAAACTCCTCCGGACCAATCTGAGCGAACGACAAATCGAAACCTTGCACGACCATGACGTCGACGCCGAGTTCTTGCAGCAGCTGCATCTTGTCTTTGTACGTGAGAATCAGTTTCGGCGCACGGGCCGGCGCCAAAACTTTGAGAGGATGGGGCTCGAACGTCAAGACCACCGAAGGAACACCGAGCTGTTTGGCATCCGCGACCGCCCCGCCGATCAACGCCTGATGGCCGAGGTGAATGCCGTCGAAATTTCCCAGGGTCACCACCGAGGACGCGAAATCCGGACGTTGCTCGCCGTTGTGACGAATAATCTGCATCGCTTACCGAGTGCGGCTGGCAGCAAACCGCGGAATCGCCGAACCTCCGCCTTAAAGCACGGTCGAGAGTGAATAATAACGGGGACGTCGCGCCCGGCGGACTACGACTCGAGCGCCTTGAGGCGTTGCTTCGCTCTCCCGGCCTCGGGTGATTGCGGGTACTTTTCTAGCAATTCTTGCAATACCAAACGGGCGTTGAGTTTCTCGCCGAGTTCGCTGAAGGCCGAACCTTGTCCGAGCAGCGCCGCAGCCACCTTCTCGGTTTGCGGATAGCGTCTCCTTACCTCGTCGAATTCTATGATCGCGTTGTTGTACTCTTTGAGCGCCAGGTGGCTCTCACCGATCGAATACTGTGCGCTCGGAGCCAATCGGCTCTGAGGGTTTTTTTTGAGAAAGTCTTTAAAGCGAACGATAGCGACCCGGTAATCCTTATTCTCAAAGGCGCGCCAAGCGTTTTCATAATCCCGGCGCACGACTTCGGACTCAGCGAGGGAAAGGTCCCCGACGCCATCACCGGGCGCCGCCTGCGCCGGGCTCGACTCGCGCAGCCGTTTTAGCTCTTCTTCGCGAGTCTTGAGCAACTCCGCTTGAACCTTGGTCTCTTCTTCCAATTTGGCCAGGCGAGTTTCCAGGTTCTTGACGCGTTGATCACCTTCCCGATTGGTCTGGCCGAGCTGGCGTCCGACCTGCACCCGGGTTTCGTCGATGCGCTCCTTGATCGCGCTGATTTCTCTCTCTAATTGCTGGATATTCGCCCGCGTATCGGCGAGCGTCGTGCGGAAGCCCTCGACATCGGAATGTAAAGTTTTCATGTCGCTACGGACTCGGCGCTGTTCTCGCTCGAGGAACTCGACCTGCTGCGGATTCACGCATGCCGACAAAGAAGCGCCGACCGTAAACAGTGCACAAAGCACCTTCTTCATGGACATCGGCTTTATCACTGTGGCTACCTCTGATCCGGTATTAGCTGGTCGGCCGCCCCTCAAGAATCACGAAGCGGGCGCGGCGGTTCTGGCTCCAACACGATTCCGTCGCTTCCTTGCAGACCGGAATCTCTTCGCCATAGCTGATCGTTGATAAGCGCGCGGCAGCCACTCCCAACGTGGTTAGATATTCCCGCGCTGCCTGAGCTCTTTTCGCCCCCAAGGCCAGATTGTATTCGTTAGTACCGCGATCGTCACAGTGGCCCTCGATCTCGACCCGCGCGCTCGAATTGTTTTTGAGCCAGTCGGCGTTGGAACGCAAGATCGTCCGTGCGTCGGCGCTCAAATCATAACGGTCAAAACCGAAATAAATGTCTTTCATAGGGCTTGATGCGGGGGTAACCGGTGACTTGCCCTCTTGCAGCTGTTTCAAGCTCGACGTACCAGTATCCGATTCTTTGGCTCCTCCCCGGGCCCCTTCCCCGGCCCGCCCGTCTGCGCCGGGTGAGCCCGGCGATGCTGAGCTTCCGGCCTTTGAGTCCGGCTCCGGAGTAGCGCTAGACGCACATGCCGCCAGAGTAAAAGCGAAAATGATCGATAAGACATTGTAGCACGCTATTCTAAAAAATGAATTCATCGGACCTCCTGCGAACCCATGGGAACCTAGCAACTTCGAATTCAAGGTGTGGAGTTGAAAATCAGTCTAAGCGAGGGGACCAGTTCGGTTTTGTATCATCCCCCCCGGAACCTGTCAATCTCCTTTGATTATCTCCGCCCGCTTGCATGACATAAAGATGGTATCTGCCAGCTCGATTCGATGAAAAGGCGATAAACCTCCCGTCCGGCGACCAAGTCGGGTCCTCGCTGTCGAACGATTCAGCAGTCAATCTGCGCGGGTCACCACCGTCAACCGCGATAGTGAAAATCGCGAAGCGACCGCCGACCCGGCCGGTGTACACTATCCGGTCGCCCCTCGGCGACCACTCCGGTGAAGTGTTGTAGCTGCCGCTGTACGTAAGCCGGCGGCTCTTGCCGCTCGCCAAATCGAGAATATACAACTGCGGCGAACCGCTGCGGTCGGAAACGTAGACGATCTGCTTTCCGTCCGGCGACCAGGCCGGCGAAACCTCTATTCCCGTGTCTTGGGTCAGCTGGCGAATTAACTTACCGCTGCGGTCCAGCAAATAGAGGTTAGTGTTTCCGCTTGACTCCAACGTCGCGACGATCGATTGGCCGTCGGGAGAGACTCTGCCGCTAAGGTATCGGCCGCCGGCGCCCGGAGTAAATCTAATCTCTTTGCCGCTGAAGAGCTCGAACAGGTATAGAGTCTGATTGCGGTCTTTAAATGATGAGTAAAGAATCGAGCGGCCGTCAGGGCTCCAATCCGGCGAGAGATTGATCGTGTGATTATCGGTGACTTGAAATTTCTCGCTGCCGTCGAGATGGGAAACATAGATCTCTTTAAAGCGTCCGCCGCTGGTGGAGACGTAAGCGATGCGCGTGTTAAAGACGCCAGGGATGCCGGTGAACTGATTGATGATCTCGTCGACAAATTTGTGCGCAATGCGGCGAAAATCTCGCACGCGGCCCGTGTAGCGCTTCCCGATTCGCTCTTTGTTTTGATAGACGTCGAATAGCCTCAACTCGACCGTAATTTCGTCCCCTTGAACAGAAAATCCGCCTTTGACCAATCCCTCGGCTCCGATCGTCGACCAGTCCTTGAAATCGAAGCTGCCCAGGGTGATGCCGCTCCCCTGTGCACTCTCAATATAGGCCGAACGATCGATAACTTTGAACCAGCCGGATAGTTCGAGATCGTGAACCATGGCATCGGCGATGCCTGTGGACAAGCGCCCGGACTCACCGGTATTCACCCCCAAATTTTTCAAAGGGGAGACGGCGATGGGAAACCGCTGTCCGCCTTGTCCGACGATTTCGCCGGTCACTGCTGCTTGAGCCGAGCTTGGCAGAATGAAAAAGCAAAAAATGCCCAGGAAAATTTTTCTCATCTGTTTTAGGCCCCCAAATCTCGCGGCCGAAAGGTCAGTTGGACGTCGGCAAAGTCTCTGCGATAACTCTCCGGCGGCGCCGGCAATGGATTGGATTTTTTTACCGCGCGCAACACCGACTCGTCATAAGTCGGGTCCCCTGAGGGTTGAACGATTTTAAGCCCAAAAATTTCACCGTTTTCTTTGATGCCAAAATGAACCACGACTTTTAAATTGCTCCTCTGACCGACCCATGCCCAGTTTTCCTTGATCGTTGCAAGCATGCGGTTTTGATAAATGATGAAATCCATCCCTTTGACGATTCCGGGGCCGCCACGCCCGCCCGGCCCTAGCGCCGCCGCGCCTTCGCCTTCGCCCGATCCGGCGCTCAACACTTGTTCCTTTGACGCTTGCTGCGCGCTTTCACTTCGCGTTTTAGCGCGATCGACCGCGGATTGGATCAATCTCTCGCGGACACTATCGGCCGAGGCGGTTTCGCTTTTGGTTTCTTCTCTCGCTTCCGGTTTGACTTCTTTGGGCGGTTCTTTCTTGACGGTTTCCTTTTTTACCGGTTCGGCCTTGGCTTTCTCCTTCAAGACGGTTTTTTCTTCCAGCGCAGGCTTCGGCTCTGCAGGCTTCGGCTTGGGCTTTTCTATTTTTTCTTCTTTTTCAATCTTCTCTTTCTTAATTTCCTTAACTTCTTTCTCAACTGGCGGGGCGGGAACGGTCGGATTGACTTCGGGATTTTTAACCGGCGGCTTGGGTGCGGGAGTTAGTTGCGTGCCGAAGTTGGCGCGGCCGATTTTCTCACCGCCGACCAGATCGACGGTGTAGACCGGGACCGGTGGAATTTCCGACGGCAACATCGGCGCTAAAAAAATCGCCGCGATCAATACCAAGTGGACCAGTAATGAAAAGACAAACCATCGCGGTAACCGCTCTCCCGAACCGATCGCCGGAAACGAGCGCTCGCGCAGGCTGATCGTCGGCGCTGGAGTTTGTTCCGCCACGCGCGGCTATCCTTCTTCCGGCCGGGTCACCATGCCCAGGCGTTCGATACCGGCCTGCTTGATCTCGGCAATCGTTTTCATGACAACCCCGTAGCGCACGTCCTGATCCGCTCGCAGATAGACCTGTTTGTTGGCGTCGAGTTGTTTGATTCCCCGCAGCTTCGCGCCGAGTTCCGGCAAGGACAGAGCATTGTCGTTGAGATAGATTTTGCCGTTTTTCGCCACGGTCACAACTAAATGCTCTTCAGTGCCGGGAATAGCTCCGGATCGCGCCTGCGGCAGATTCACCTGCACTCCCTGTTGAATGATCGGCGCGGTCACCATGAAGATAACCAGCAGCACTAACATCACGTCCACGAGCGGAGTCACGTTGATCTGCGAAATGGTCGTGCTTTCACGCTGCGAAGATGCGTCCATAGCCATAACAGTACCTCGTTTTGGTCCGGGTCGCGCCTGACCGTGCCACTGGCTCCGGCTTCGAGCGCACCGAAGCTAACCCCTTGGCACGTCCGGGCCTTCTCCAGCCCCGCTTAAATTCCAACCGCTCAACCCGCATGCGCCAGGTCGCTTTGATTATACCTTGTTATTTGATTACTTGAAAAAGTGGCGCTCGGCGATATTGAGAAACTCGTGGGAAAAATTGTCCATTTCGACAGCGAGCACCTTGATTTGTTGGACAAAAAAGTTGTAAGCCATCAACGCCGGTATGGCCGCCGCCAGCCCGACCGCAGTCGCGATCAAAGCTTCGGCGATGCCGGGGGCGACGGCCTGAATGCTCGATGAATGCGTTACGCTCAAACCGCGAAATGCGTTCATGATTCCCCAAACCGTGCCAAATAATCCGACGAACGGCGCCGAACTCGCCGTGGTCGCCAAGAACGAACAATATTTTTCCAATTTGGTCGTCTCGACGCTGGTCGCTCGCTTCATGGCACGTGCGACGTTGTCGACGCCGCCCAATTCAGTCGTTAGGCTGTCCCCCGGCACGGTTTCTTTCTTCGAACGCGATACCCGAATCAACTCTTCATAACCCGAGCGGAAGACCTGGCCGACGGGACTGGCCGTCAGCTCGCGACTGGCATCATGGATCGAGGACAGATTGCGCCGCTCCCAGAAAATTTCGATGAATCGCTCGGACTCCCGCTTGGCGCAACGGATTTGGCGGTATTTGTATGCGATGATTCCCCAACTCAAAACCGAAAATAGCACCAACAAATAGAGCACCGCTTGGACAACCAAGCCAGATCCGCGAACCAGATCGAGAATACTATGTTGTTGCGCGAGCGTGAGACCGTCTTGAACCAGCAATTGCAATGACCAAAGAGAAGACATGCGGATAATGTGCGGTTATTTGAAAAAGTATTACAAGCCTTGTAATTAGTCAATTAAGAATTGACGAATCGTGAAACTTTTGACACGGACCAATCACATGATACGAAAACTGAGCGATATGGAGCTGTGTGACAAGACGGTGTTTGTTCGCGTCGATTTTAACGTGCCGATCGATCAAGGTAGGATCACTGAGCCTCATCGCATCGACAGCGCGTTGCCGACGATCCGATTCATCTTGGAGCGCGCCAGCAAAGTCGTGATCGCTTCTCACTTGGGCCGTCCCGACGGCAAACCGGTCGCGAAGTATAGCCTCGCGCCGGTGCGTGAATACGTGCAGCACGCGCTGAATCAGCCCGTTGTTTTGGCGTCAGATTGTATCGGCCTTGAGGTCGAGCGCCTGGTGAAAGATCAGAGCCAGCGCGTCGTTCTCTTGGAGAATCTGCGTTTTCATCGGGAAGAAGAGAAAAACGATCCCGGCTTTTCTCAGGCTTTGGCATCGCTCGCCGATACTTACGTGAACGACGCTTTCGGAGCGGCGCATCGTGCCCACGCCTCGATCGCCGGCATGGCCGCATTCTTCAGTGAAAAAGCCGCCGGTCTCCTGCTGCAAAAAGAGCTTGATTACCTCACGCCGATTCTCACCGATCCGGCCAAACCGTTCGTGACGATTTTGGGCGGCGCCAAAGTTTCCGACAAGATCGGTGTGATCAGAAATCTACTGCCGAAAGTCAACGCGCTGCTGATCGGCGGCGGCATGGCTTACACATTTCTCAAGGCGCAAGGAATTGACGTGGGGCAATCGTTGCTCGAGCAAGACAAGGTGGGGCTCGCCGCCGATATCTTGAAAGAAGCCGCCGCACACGGCGTGCGGCTATTGTTACCGATGGATCACGTCACCGGCGATAGTGACAAGAAAAATCCCAAAACGTGCGTCGGCGCGGTTCCGGCGGACCGCCTGGGCTTGGATATCGGATCCCGGACGGCGTCCCTATTCGCCGACGAAATCAGCCGGGCGAAAATGGTGCTCTGGAATGGCCCGGTCGGCCTTTTCGAAGTGCCGCCCTACGATCAGGGAAGTCGTATTTTGGCCAGGACTTTAGCTGATCATTATCCGCGAGTCGTTAGCATTATCGCTGGCGGGGACACGGTCGCGGCGGTCACGGCGTCTGGCGTCGAAGACAAAATCAGTCACTTATCCACCGGCGGCGGCGCAACTCTCGAGTTCCTCGAGGGCAAAGAGCTGCCCGGCATTAAAGCGCTGGAGAACACTGAATGACAATCCCCCTGGTTGTGGGGAATTGGAAAATGCACGGCGGACAGCGCACCGGAGTTGCGCTCGCCCGGCAAATCGTTCGCGGTCTGAGAAAACCGCCGGCATCCGCACAAGTCGTGCTGGCGCCTCCTATGACGGCGTTAGTCGCGGTGAAGCAAACTCTGCAGAAAAGCACCGTGAAACTTGCCGCGCAGAACAGCCATTGGCAAGATAGCGGCGCGTTCACCGGCGAGATCAGCCCCGCGATGCTGGCCGAGATCGGCTGCGAATTCGTCATTGTCGGGCACTCGGAAAGGCGCCACATATTTCACGAAAGCGACGAGATGATCGGCCAAAAAGTTGTCGCGGTGATCAAGCACGGCATGCGGCCAATCCTTTGCGTTGGCGAGACCATCGACGAACGGCGCGCCGAACAAACCTCGGCGGTCATCGCGCGCCAGCTCGACTCCGCGTTGAAGGCCGTCGCCAAAGATGATATTGAAAAGATCGAAATTGCCTACGAGCCGGTATGGGCGATCGGCACAGGACAGAACGCAACCACCGAGCAGATTCGCGACACTCACGCGCAGATCCGAAATTTCATCAACGATCGTTTTGATGGCGGTCGGCCGACGAGAATTCTCTACGGCGGGAGCGTCAAACCGGAAAATGCCGACATGCTGGCTCAAATCGACGAGGTGAACGGACTCCTAGTCGGTGGCGCGAGCCTAACGGCTGAGTCGTTTCTGCCCATCGTGCTGGCGTTTTCCGATCAGGTAAGAGTCTTATGATTATTGCAATTACAATTCTCCATATTCTCGTCAGTATTGGTTTGATACTTGTGGTGCTACTACAAACCGGCAAGGGAGCGGAAGTTGGCGCCGTATTCGGAGGATCCAGCTCGACGATCTTCGGCAGCAGCGGCGCGGGCAATTTTTTGACTCGCCTGACGACCGTCATGGCAATCGTGTTCATGATGACATCGCTGACCCTAGGTTACTTCACCGCACGCAGACCTTCGGCAACCATTTTTGACAATCGGACCCCGGTGGTGGAACCTCGTGCGCCAGTGGTGCCGCAGGCGCCGCAGCAACAACCGGGAGCCGGTGGTGCGCAATCAACTCCCGCAACGCCGGACAAAACGCAGCCAGAAAAACCAGCTGTGCCATAAACTACGAAACGCGAGGGTGGCGGAATCGGCAGACGCGCTAGTTTGAGGGGCTAGTGCTCGAAAGAGCGTAGGGGTTCAAATCCCCTCCCTCGCACCAAACTTCCCTTTTTAGTTCAAGCACTTCACCAATCAGGATCGACATCCTTTTCATGTAGCCACGCCGTAGCCATTTTAAGCCCGGGCAAGGGGTCCTCTGGGCGAACTGGCATATCCAAAAACACGGCCGCTGAACAAAATATTTGGAGGGGGGCCTTGAATGAGCTGTGGCAATGTTCGCAGAATTGCAGAGTGACCATCGCCGCTCTCATGGCTCTCTACTTGCTCAAGAGGAGGATAGGCGCATGAAACGAAGATCGCCTCTGCTGACCGTGCTACTGCTCATTGGAATGTTGGGGGGTGCTGACGCGGCCTTTGCTCAGTCCCTGAACGACGCGTACACATTTTCTAGAACAAGCATAGGTTTGACTTCGACCGAAACGATCGTCGCTGAGTTACAGGTCGCTCCAGGCAGCTATATCGTGAATGCTTATGCGCTCATCGACAATCTCGGCGGCGTGAGTGCACCGATAATCTGCACCATAGCATCTGGAGGGGTTTTTGATTCAGTAGCCGGGAGAGCGGAGGGAGCTTTTGATTCCGGCGTGCTGGTGCTTCAACCTTTTGTGAGCGGCACCAACATCTCATCTGGAACTCTCTCATTAACGTCGGTTGCCGAGCTGCCTTCGGGAGGGCGCATTTCGATGATGTGCGGCAATGATAATGGCTCGACGGTCTCGACCGGGGCAGAGGTCAACATCGTGCGACTCACGGCGATGCGAGTTGCCTCCCTGACTGAACAATAAGGGTTTAACGTTAGGCCTGGGCACTAACGCCCACCGCCGCAAAGCGCTCCTCCCACCGCTCGGCCCATTCTCGTGCTGGGTATTTATCAGGTGCCTTTTATTTTCGACGCCTCTTCGCCTTGGTCGTCACCTGAAACTCCTTCAGCGCCTCAAGGTAAAGCCCTCGCGGCTTTGGCGGCTCCCGTCTGCCATCTTGCGACGCTCTCCCTTGCGACGCGCAAGGCGTCGGCAAACTGTTGCTGCGTCATCTTCAGCATCAGGCGGATTCTTTTCACGTGTTCGGGTGTCACCTAGATGCTGTAAAAGATGTTGCAGATGCCCGTCGATGGGCGTAGCGCTGAAGCTTTTTTGTCGCCCGGCTTCTCGAGATGGTGCGCGACCCTGCAAGCGCAACATTCATGACGCACAAATCTGTTCAGCGGAGCGGCGTCTCCTGAGACAGCAAGGCAAAATTTGTCCGGCTTTGCGCTCAGCTGCCCGGCGGCACGGCCGTTGCGCATCTTCAACTCCGAGCGATGTTCGTGCCGTAACAAACCTTCGGCAGCCCTGTCTATGCTGCCGCAAGATTGAGGAGGCAATCTATGAAAGAAATGTGGAACACGCTTCTGGCACTGATTTTCGTGGTTTGTTCGTTATTCTTGCTGATGATGACAGACCGCAGTCGGGAAGAGTCTCGCGTGGCGCTGAGGTTCCGATTCGCGTCGCACCGTTAGCCCTCTGGCTGAAATAAGTCGCGCCCCGCCTGAAGGAGAAAATTCGCGACGGAAAACTAGGATGGGAATTTCAGCGCTCGAAATATCGCCTTGAGGAAAACCCCAAGGCCGAATCTGTGTCGCCACCATGTAACGAAAACCCTGCCTAACAAGCGCAGATCTCTGTTTATATCCGCGAAGACGGTGCGAGTGAGAATTGACGAGATTCCAAAGCGTAAACGCGGTTTTCTCCTTCACTACAGCTCGTCCCGCAATGTCATTGTGACAGGCGAAGGCGAAGAATCTCGATTTTAGCGCCTGAGAAATACGAGAGCGTTCGTAGGCCGGCCGTGAAACTAACACGTTGGCCGATCTCGGTGGGATGCGGTCCTCCGTCGTGACGCGATTCAGTTGTTCAGATTTGCTCACCCGCCATGCGCACAAATTCACCTGACGCTAGCCATTTTTGTCATACCAAGTGCGACGCTGGCGATTTTTGACCAGTGAGAATTTGCTCGTCCTGCTCTGAATTCACGAGAGCCGTTGCAAATCGGATACTTACGCTTAGGGCTAAGGGTGGCATACGGCTTGCTGTTTTTATCGTCCCCTAGGAGCGAAGAACATGAAAAAGCCCGACAGCGCGATCAAGCTTTTAACCCTTGCTGAAGCCGCAAGCATTCTAAAGATTTCTAAACGAACTTTACATCGCATGATCCAAAATCGGCAGATCCCGGCTTTCAAGGTCGGTGGCCAATGGCGCATTTTGGAAAGCCGCTTCCAGGAATGGGTGCAAGAGGAAGAAAATACCGCTCCGAAAGCCGGCTAGATTATTTGGATCCTAAGGATCGATCCTCCCGCCATTAGTTAGCTCAGACATACCCTGCATTCCAGAAACTGAATATACCGCTTGTCGGATACCGGCCGTACGGTTGTAATCCGAACCGACGCGGTCGCTGCGCGCTTGGTTATCCGCCGTGAGCAACCAAAAACCTGGGCTCGAGCGCCCCAATTTGGCTACTCCGTAGGTAACTCGACGCGAAACGTAGTGCCCTTTCCCAAAGTGCTCGAGACCGTTACGTTGCCGCCCAAGAATTCAGTGAATGCCTTGACTATATAAAGACCCATACCGATACCGTTCTGAGTCCGGGTTCTGGCGGCATCGACCTGCCAGAATTTATCGAAGACAAACGGCAGCTGGCTAGGCTCGATACCGATGCCGGTATCCGACACCGTGAAGACCATTTTATGATAATTGGGATTGTACCTGGCCGAGACGCGAACTTCGCCTGACTCGGTAAATTTGAGCGCGTTATTGATTAAGTTGAGCAGGATGATTTTCAGTTTGCCCGGGTCCGAAGTCACCACCGGGAGCGGCGCCGGGTAGTCCCATTGTAGAGTAACGTTCGGATTGAGCACCAATCCCTCGGAATTCTGTCTCAATTGGTCGAGGAACTCGGACAAAACGATCTGTTCGCGCTGCGCGGTCACTGCGCCGGTTTCAACACTCGCCGAATCCAAAATGACGTCGACAAGGTTCGCAAGATTCTCGGTTTGGCGCAGTACTTTCGCCAGCGCCTCATCTTGATCTCGATTGATTTCACCAAGCGCGCAGCCTCGGAGCGCCTGAGTATAGCTGGCAATGACCGTGAGTGGGGTTTTAAGCTCGTGCGAGAGAATGTTGAGCAGTTCGGTTTTCGCCTGGCTTCTTTGTTCGGCCCGTTCCTTGAGCATCCGCTGCGTGCGCACGAGTTGGGAGAAATGACCATAAAAAAGCCCTACGATAAACAAGAAAACCAGTTGCAGGTATCGTGCGGGTTCAAAATCTTCAGCGTCGAAAAAAAATCCTGCAAAAGCGAAAGGCGCCACGAACGACACGATCGCAATCATGCGCGTGTTCTCAAAGATGCAGCAAATGATGATAAGCAGGAAATAAGCTAGAAAAAAGTTGGTTTCGGTCTGGCCGTTGACCATCAGCGATGCGGTCAACACCAGAGTGTCCAGGCCAATCAGGACAACATTGAAGGTCAGTTTACGGAAGGCGGATTCATCGACAAAGTATAAACCGACGTTCGACAGCGCATAGATTACGACCAGGGCGTCGAACAGCGAGCCCATCGGCAAAGGGCCGGTGCGAAACAGTATTAATGATGCGCTGATCAGCACCACCGGCCAACGAATCAGGATGACCGCCGCTTTGGTCGAACTGGCAAGTGAAGTCTGCGGGAAAGATACGCCCGACGCGTGGGCCTCAATCTGAGCATTGAATTGCATCGTCGTCTGCTAAATCCTTATTCTTTCACGTTCGGCTTTGCACCCGCCGATTTTCTGCGTCGCGGAATCTGCTTA
>Ga0075327_1000002_pt1 | contig 50752 bp, 54 predicted proteins | sample MayberrySE_Catta_2_FD_120056 | JGI IMG/M metagenome (GOLD analysis project Ga0075327, IMG submission 120056) | Natural and restored wetland microbial communities from the San Francisco Bay, California, USA, that impact long-term carbon... | ecosystem: Environmental > Terrestrial > Soil >...
CTCTCGATCGCGCTCCGCGAGGAGCTCGCGACGGACCGGCTCGAGTACACGCTCGGCGAGATCGCGACGCTCCGTTCTGCGGACGCTGCGCTGGTCGCGCGCCTGCGGGGGCTCCCGATCGGCCGGGCGCCCCGCGTCGGGTACACGAACGCGGTGACGCGCTCCGCGATCGAGGCGCAGCTCGAGCGCGCCGTGCCGGGCGTGCACCGCCGCACGCACTGGTCGGGGCCCGTGGCGACGAACGTCCGCGGGGTGGGTCGCGCGGTGTCGGTCGAGGCGCACGTCGAGCGGGCGCGCCAGCACCTGGACGCCTGGCTCGCGGCGTTCGCGAGCGAGCGCGACATCGAGCTCGTCGAGCCCGGACGGGACGTCCGCCTTCCCGCCGGCCGCCTCGAGGTGACGCCGCGACTCGCGTCCGGGGCCCCGCTCCGGAAGCGGATGTGCGTGTGGCTCGACTTCGTGGTGGACGGGACCGCGTACACGCGCGTGCCGGTCTGGTTCGAGGTCTCCGCGTTCCGCGCCGTGCCGACCGCAACGCGGGACCTCGCACCGGGCATCGCGTTGGCACCCGGCGACGCGGTGATGCGCCGCAGCGACCTCGCCGCCGCCGGCGGCACGCCGCTCGCAGACCTCGAGGCGATCGCGGGCCAGCGAGTGAAGCGCTTCGTGCCCGTGGGCGCGGCGCTGCTCGAGGAGGCGGTCGAGCCGCTCCCGGCGATCGCGCAGGGAGACCGCGTCGTGGTGGTGGCCGAGTCGGGCCGGGTGCGGATCGAGAGCGTCGCGATCGCCCTCGAGGACGGTGGGCGCGGCGAGACGATCCGCGTGCGGCCGCAGCACGGCAAGAAGCCCTACCGCGTGCTCGTCACCGGCCCGCGCCACGCCACGGTGGGAGGCGACCATGACTGAGCGGCTGCGCTTCGCCTGCCTGCTTGCCGTAGCCTGCGCCGCCGCCGCCGCCGGCGTCGCGCACGCGGACAGCGGCTATCACGAGGACACCTTCGAGCCGCTCGCCTCGGACCTCCGCGCGCGGTACGTGGGCGACCTGCTCACGGTATTGATCGTGGAGGAGTCGCGCAGCGCCGCGACGTCGAGCGCGGACACCGAGCGCGAGACTGCGATCCAGATCCAGGGCGCGGCGGAGATCACCGACGTGACGAGCGGCGAGGCGACCGGGAGCGCCGCGATCGCGCACGAGTTCAACGGCCAGGGCGCGATCACGCGCACGGGCCGACTCGTGGCTCGTGTCTCCGTCACGGTCGTCGACGTCCTCCCGAACGGCGACCTCGTCGTGAACGGCTCGCAGCAGATCGTCTTCAACCAGGAGGTGCAGTCCATCGTCGTGAACGGTCAGGTGCGGCCCGAGGATATCCAGCGCGACAACACCGTCTTCTCGCCGCGCCTCGCGAACGCGGCGATCGAGTACACGGGGGACGGCATCCTCGCGAACGCCGAGGCCAAGTCGTGGTTCAGCATGCTGTTCGATTGGATCTTCTGAGATGAGGCGCGCGACGCTCCACGCTCTCCTCGCGCTCCTCTGCTTCGTCGCCCCGGCGGCGCGGGGTGTCGAGGGCGGCGTGCGCCTGAAGGAGCTCGCGCGGCTCGGCTCCGCGCACGACAACTCGCTCGTCGGCTATGGGCTCGTCACGGGCCTTGCCGGCACGGGCGACACGTCGCGGAGCTTCGGCACGGTCCAGTCCATCTCGAACGTGCTGCGCCGCTTCGGCGTGAACGTCGCCCCGCTCCAGCTCCGCACCCGGAACGTCGCGGGCGTCATGGTGACGGGGACGCTGCCCGCCTTCGCGCGAAAAGGCGACAAGCTCGACGTCAACGTGACGTCGCTCGGCGACGCGCGAAGCCTGCTCGGCGGCACGCTCGTCCTCGCCCCGCTCGCCGACGCGGACGGAGTGACGCGCGCGCTCGCGCAGGGTCCGCTCCTGGTGGGCGGATTCAAGTACGACCTGAACGGGAACGTCGTACAGAAGAACCACCCGACCTCCGCGACCATCCCGGTCGGTGCGACGGTGGAGCGCGATCTCGACACGCCGCTCCGCGACGGCGAGGGCGCCTTCGAGTACGTTCTCTTCGATCCCGACCTCACCACCGCCTCCCGAATCGCGACCGCCATCAATGCCCGGCTCGCGCCGGCTTCCGCCTCCGTCGTCGACGCGGGGCGGGTGCGCGTCGCGGCGCCGGGCCTCGGGCAGGACACGCTCGTCGCGCTGATGACCGAGGCGGAGAATCTCCTCGTCGAGCCCGACCTGCGGGCCCGGGTCGTCGTGAACGAGCGGACGGGCACGGTCGTGTCGGGAGGGGACGTCCGCCTCGAGGCCGTCTCGATCAGCCACGGGAACCTCCGCGTCTCGATCAGCACGCAGTACTTCGCGTCGCAGCCCGAGTTTGTGAGCGAGACGGGCGCGGGCGTCCGGACGGTGGTGCTGCCGGACACGACGATCGAAGTGGAGGAGGAGGCGCCGGCGAGCGTCACGCTGGAACGCGGCAGCACCGTCGCAGAGCTCGTGAGCGCGCTGAACCGCGTGCAGGCCACGAGCCGGGACATCGTCTCGATCCTGCAGGCCATCAAGCGGGCGGGGGCGCTGCACGCCGAGCTGGTCGTGCAGTAGCGCGTCGCGCAGAGAGGAGAGAACCATGATCGACGAGCTGGGAGGCGTCACGGCCGCCGCGGTCAAGCTGGCGCTCGACGCCGCGACGCTCCGCCACCAGGTGATCGCGAACAACGTGGCGAACGCCGAGACGCCCGGCTTCGCGCCGGCGCGCGTCTCCTTCGAGGCGCACCTCGCCGCGGCCCGAGCCTTTCTCGATGTCTCGGACGACCGCGCGCTGCGCTCGCACCTCGACGACCTCACCGCGCGGCTCGCGAGCCCGAACGCGATCCGGCGCCAGGGGGAGGGCCCCGTCGAGCTCGACGCCGAGATGGTCGAGCTCGCGGACAACAGCATCCGCTACCAGGCCCTGCTCGAGGGCATCTCCAAGCAGATGGCGATCGTGCGGACCGCCATCGAGGAAGGGAGGTCGTAGCCGATGGACTACGCGACCGCCTTCGCGATCAGCGCGCACGGCATGCAGGTGGAGAAGCTCCGCCTCGACGTGATCGCGCTGAACCTCGCGAACGCGAACTCCGTGGCCGGACCGGAGGGCGACCTCTACCAGCCGCTCCGGGTCGTCTCGCACTCGCGCGGGGTGCGCTCCTTCGCGTTGCAGATCGGGGACGCGCTCCAGCGCATCTCGCTCCCGGGCGGGCCGGCGGGGAGCGAGGTCTCGAGCCTCGACGTCGAGCCGCGTCGCGTCCACGAGCCCTCTCACCCGGCGGCCGACGCAGACGGCTACGTGAGCTACCCCGGCATCAACCCCGTCTCCGAGATGCTCCACCTGATCGAGGCGACCCGGGCGTACGAGGCGAACGTGCGCGCCCTCAATGCGGCGAAGACGATGGCGATGCGCGCGATCGAGATCGGACGGGCGCGATGACGGTCGACGCGATCGGCGCGGGCCTCCGGAGCGACGCCCCCGGGACGATCCAGGCGACCGAGCCCACGCGCTTCGACGACTTCGCGCGCTGGCTCGACGGCGAGCTGCGGACGCTCGACGTGGAGCTGCGCGGCGCAGAGAACACACTGCGCGAGTTCGCCGTCGGCGAGGGTCGCAGCATCCACCACGTGATGATGGCGCTCGAGAAGGCGCGTCTCTCGTTGATGCTCGCGGTGCAGGTCCGCAACAAGGCGCTCGAGGCCTACCAGGAGATCATGAGGATGCAGGTCTAGTGGCGGGCTTCCGGGAGAGCTGGGAGGAGCTCGGCGTCGCCTCGCGGGCGGGGCTGGGCGTCGGTACGGTCGCGGTCGCGCTCTTCGCGGGCGCGGCGCTCTGGTGGCTCGTGCGCGACGAGCCCCGCGTGCTGCTTTCCGACCTCGAGACGGCGGACGCGGCGGCCGTGGTTGCCGAGCTCGAGCGCATGAAGGTTCCGTACGAGCTGGAGGAGGGCGGCTCGCGGATCCTCGTGGCCGGCTCGAAGGTCGACGCCGCGCGCCTCGAGCTGAGTCGCACGGGCGCGGTGCTCGGCGGGGGCGTGGGCTTCGAGGTCTTCGACGACTCGGACTTCGGCGTCACCGAGTACGCCCAGCGCATCAACTTCCAGCGCGCCATGCAGGGCGAGCTGTCCCGCACGATCGCGACGATGCGCGAGGTCTCGCGCGCGCGCGTCCACCTCGTGATGCCGCAGCAGAGCCTGTTCAGTGGACGCCGCGAATCCGCGAGCGCGGCGGTGAGCGTCGAGCTGGCGCGCGGCGAGTCGCTCTCGGACGAGCAGGTGCTCGGGATCCAGCGCCTCGTCTCCTCGAGCGTCGAAGGGCTCGACTCCTCGCGCGTCACGGTGGTGGACCAGGACGGCGTGACGGTCTCCCGCGTGACCTCGGAGCCAGGCGGCATGGACGCGGTGAGCGCGCGGCTCCAGAAGAAGCAGGAAGTGGAACGCTACCTGCGCGAGAAGGTGGCGGGGGTGCTCCGCGACTCGCTCGGCGGCGAGCGCGCGACGGTGAGTGTCGACGTCTCGCTCGCGATGGACGAGGTGAAGCGGACGCTCCAGAAGGTGATGACGCGGGAGGACGGCAGCGGCTGGGTGAAGCGGCACCGCGAGACGCGGAATGCGACGAGCGCCGACGGCGACTACGCCGGCGAATCCGGCTCGACCGTCGAGACCGAGTACGACCTCGGGCGGATGGTCGAGGAGATCGTGGCCCGGCCGGGCGGGATCGAGCGCCTGAGCGTCGGCGTGCTGCTCGCGGCGCCGCTCGAGGATGCGGAGCTCGCCAAGATCCGCGAGATCGTCGCGATGACGGTCGGCCTCTCGCCCGAGCGCGGCGACTCGATCGCCGTGCACGCGATCGAGCGCCGTCCGGAGCTCGAGCCGCTCGCCTCCGCACCGGCCCCGGCGCCACGTCCCGCTCCAGTGCTCGAGCGCGAGACCCGGCCGCTCGCCGCCGCGCAGCCCGCGGCCTCGTGGAGCGCGGACGGGCGCTGGGCGCCGGTGCTCCTCGCCGTCCTCGCCGGGCTCGCCGCACTCGCGGGGGTGGCCTCGTGGCGGCGGACGGGCCACGGGCTCTCCCTCGCCGAGCGCAAGAGCCTGCTCGCGGAGCTCCGCGGCTGGCTCGGCCAGGGCGCACGCGACGTCGAGCCCGGGAAGCGCCCGTGAACGGCCTGCCCCCCGCGGCCGAACGCCTGCGCGGCCTCGACGCGCGCGACCGCGCGTGGCTCCTCGCGCGGCTCGCACCCGCCGAGCGCGCCCGCGTCGAGGCGCTCCTCGACGAGCTCGCGCAGGGCGCGCCGACGCCCGGAAACGCGGAAGCCGCCGCGCCGGGCGCGAACGGCGCCGCGGACCCCCGCTCCGAGGACGTGCGCGAGCTCGACGCGGCCGACCCGCTCCGCCTCGCCGCGCTCCTCGCGCGCGAGCCGGACGGCGTCGTCGCCGCGCTCCTCTTGGCCGAGCGCTGGAGCTGGCGGGAGCGCTTCCTCGCCGCGCTGCCTCTCCACCGCCGCCGCGCCGTCGCCGAGGCGTCCGTCGGCGCTCTTCCGCCGGCGCTGCGCGAGGCCGTCGTGGCGGCCACCGCGCAGCAGCTGCGCGAGACGCGCCTCGACGCGGTTCCGGACCTCGCTGGCGAAGTGGTGAGCGTGTCCCGCCCCGCGCGGCGTGGGCTCGCGCGCTGGCTCCGGACGAGGGCGACGTGGCCCGGCTGATCCAGGCGCCGCAGGTCGGCGCGAGCCCGCGCGTGCTGCGCATCCCGCGCGCGCGGGCCGACGCCGCGCCGACGGACGGGAGCGCCGCTCCCCCCGAAGCACCGGCGCTCCCGAGCGAGCGGGACGCGGCGCTCGCCGCCGCCGAGGTGCGCGCTGCCGAAGCCGAGGCGCGTGCGAAGGCCGCGGCGGACGCGCTCGAGTCGCTTCGCGCCGAGCTCGAGAACACGCGCGAGGAGGCGCGCCGGAGCGGACACGAGGCGGGCCGCGCCGAGGCGGCGGAGCGCGCTGCCGCCGATCACCGCGCGGAGCTCGAGCGGCTGCGCGACTGCGTCGACGCGCTCTCGCGCCGCGTCGGCGAGCGCCTCGCGCACGAGGAGGACGCGATCGGCGAGGCGGTCTTCGCCTCGCTCTCGAAGCTCCTCGTGCCAGTGCTCGTGACCCGCGAGGGCGTCGCCGCCGCCGTCCGCGCCGTGTGCGAGCAGGTGCGCGAACGCGAGACGCTCGTCGTGCGCCTGGCGCCGGCCGATCACGCGCTGCTCGCGGCGGACCCCGAGCCCCTCGGCGCGCTGGCGAGCCGCGTGCGGCTCGAGCCGGACCCGGGCGTCGCGCTCGCCGGCTGCGTCGTGGAGTCGTCCACCGGGAGCCTCGATGGGCGCCTCGAGGTGCAGCTCGCGAAGCTCCGCGACGCGCTGCTCCGCGCGCGCGCCGCGGCGGCGGAGGGCGCCCCGTGACGACCGCGCTCGCGTACCGGCGCGCCATCGAGGCGGAGGCGCTCGTCGAGCGGACCGGGCGCGTGACCCAGTTCTTCGGGCTCGTGGTCGAGGCGGAGGGGCCGGACGTCTTCGTCGGCGAGCGCTGCGAGATCCGCTCCGGCTCGGGAGAGGTGACCTTCGCGGAGGTGGTCGGGCTTCGCGCGGGCCGGGTGCTCCTCATGCCGTACGGCGAGCTCCGCGCGATCCGGCTCGGCAGCGAGGTCGTCGCGACGGGCCGCACGCTCGACGTGGGAGTCGGCCCGGCCCTGCTCGGGCGCGTCGTCGACGCGTTCGGACGCCCGCTCGACGACGGCCCGCCGCTCGCGACGTCCGCCCGCTATCCCCTCTTCGCCGATGCGCGGAACCCACTGAGCCGGCCGCGCATCGATCACGTCCTCGAGACGGGCGTCGCCGCCATCGACACGCTCACCGCCGTCGGCCGGGGACAGCGCATCGGGATCTTCGCCGGGAGCGGCGTCGGCAAGAGCGTGCTCCTCGGCATGATCGCCCGGCACACGGCGGCGGACGTCAACGTGATCGCGCTGATCGGCGAGCGCGGCCGCGAGGTGCTCGACTTCGTGGAGGGGGTGGTCGGTGAAAAGGGGCGGGCGCGCTCGGTCGTCCTCGTGGCCACCTCGGACCAGCCGGCGCTGATCCGCGCGCGCGCCGCGCTCGCGGCGACCGCGATCGCGGAGTATTTCCGCGACCAGGGGCTCCACGTCGTCCTCGCGATGGACTCGATCACGCGCGTCGCGGTGGCGCAACGCGAGATCGGGCTCGCGCTCGGCGAGCCCCCCACCGCGCGCGGCTTCACGCCGTCGGTCTTCGCCATGCTGCCGCGCATCCTCGAGCGTGGCGGCCCCATCGAGGGCGCGGGCACGATCACGGCGTTCTACTCCGTGCTCGTCGAGGGCGACGACGTCAACGACCCGATCTCGGACAGCATCCGCGCGATCCTCGACGGCCACATCGTCCTCTCGCGCGACCTCGCGAACCATGGCCACTACCCGGCGATCGATCTGCTCCGGAGTCACAGCCGCCTCGCGCGGAACCTTTGCACGCCGCACGAGCGCGAGCTCGCGAAGGAGGCGCTCGAGGCGCTCTCCGTCTACGAGACGCATCGCGACCTGGTGGAGATCGGCGCCTACCGGGCCGGTTCGAACCGCGACCTCGACCGCTCGATCCGGCTGATGCCGCCGCTCCGCGAGCTGCTGCGCCAGGACCTCGACCGCCACCACACGCGCACCGACTCGCTCGCCGCGCTCGCGCGGATCCTCGGCGATGCCGGAGCGGCGCGATGAGCGCCCGCGCGGAGCGCCGTCTCACCGCCCTCGCGGCGCTCTCGCGCAAGCAGGGCGCCGAGCTCGAGCAGGCGCGTCTCGCGAACGCGCGCATCCGCGACGCGCTCGAGCGCGCCGAAGCCGCGCTGCGCGAGGCCGCGGCGGGCGTCGGGGAGGTGGAGGCGTGGCTCCGCGCGAGCGCACGACCCGCGGCCGCGCTCCGGCTCGAAGAGCGGACGCGCTGGCAGCGGCAGCTCGTGGCCGCGCGCGAGCGGCTCGCGAAGCGCGCCGGCGAGAAGGAGCAGGCCGCCGCGCGCCTCGCCGAGGCGGCGGCCTGGCTGGCGCAGTGCGCGCGGAGCCTCGAAGCGACCGAGCGCCTCGCCGAGCGCACGCGGGAGAGCCTCGCGGGGGAGACGCGGCGCCGCAGCTATCGCGAGGTCGACGAGCTCTGGCTCGTCGGCGGGAGGGGACGCTCGTGAGCACGGTCGGCACGATGCCGCCCGCGGGCGAGCCCGCGGCGGAGCGCGCGCCCGAAGCGTCGGCGTCGCGCTTGCAGCAGCGTCTCGAGTGGGAGCGCGCGCTCCTCGCCGCGCAGCCGCGCAGCGGGCACGAGCCCGACCCTGGCGCGCCGCGCGCGCCAGAGGCGGCGGCCGCCTCGTCTCCGGCGGCGCCGCGTGCGGAGCCGCCCGCTCGCACCGCCGCGGCCGCGCGAGCGGACACGCCGGCGGCTGCGCGCGCCGGCATCCCGGCGGGCGCGCCCGGCGAGCCGAGCGCCGCGCTCGCGACGGCGCTGCCGGCGCGAGCCCCCGCGCCGCCTCCGCCGAGCGCGGCGGGCGAGCGACTGGGTCGCGAGCCGGCCGCCCCGCGCGTCGCCGCGCCGCCGCGGCCCGCGCGTGCGGCCCCGGCGTGGCCCGGCGGGAGCGCGGCCGAGCCCGCGGCGTTCGGCGTCTACCGCGACGAGGACGAGGTGCGGCTCTGGCTCCGCGATCTCCGCATCGGGCGCGACGCGGGGAGCCGCCTCGTCGAGGGACTCAGGCGCGTGCTCGAACGGCTCGGGCTCCGCCTCCGCTCGTTCACGCTGAATGGCGCCCGCCTCGCGGGCGACGAGCCGGCCGCCACGGCGGCCCGCCGCGAGAGCCGCCCTCCGGACGCGGAGCGCGTCCTCGACACCTTCTACTGAAAGGAGAAGACGATGGCGATCGAGAGCATCGGAGCGGTGCTGGGCAGCGAACGTCCCGTGCTGGAGCGGACGGGCCTCGGCCAGGACGCCTTTCTCGAGATCCTGCTCACGCAGCTCACCTTCCAGGACCCGCTGAAGCCGCTCGACAACGAGGCGTTCGTGGCGCAGCTCGCGCAGTTCACGAGCCTCGAGCAGAGCCGGCTCACCACCGAGAACACCGAGCTGCTGCTGCGCATGGAGGGCGTCGCGCAGTCGCTCTCCCTCCTCGGCCGCACCGTGCAGGTGCAGAACGCCGGTGACGCCGCCGTCGGGCGCGTCACCGCGGTGAGCTTCGACGAGCAGGGCGCGCCGCGGCTCAGCATCGCGCTCTCGAACGGCGGGTTCCTCACCGACGTGTCGCCGGCGCAGGTCGCGATCATCACGCAAGGCACGGAGGGGTAGCCGATGCCCGGAGCGATCTACACGGGAATGTCGGGGATGCTGGCCTTCTCGAAGGCCCTCGACGCGATCAGCCACAACGTCGCGAACCTGAACACGCCGGGCTTCAAGCTCTCCGCGCTCCAGTTCCAGGACCTGTTCTACTCGCACACGCTCACGAGCGGGCAGGGGCAGGCGCTCGAGCTCGGGAGCGGCGTCGCGGCGCCGTCGAGCCGGATCCGCTTCAGTCAGGGCGAGCTTCGCGAGACGAGCAACGGCACGGACCTCGCCATCGAGGGCAACGGCTTCTTCGTGCTGCGCAACGGCGAGGGCCGCGTCTACACGCGAGCGGGCCAGTTCGAGTTCGGGGAGGACGGCTTCCTCGTCGCGCGCGGCACGCAGGCGCGCGTGGCCGCGCTCGACGCGGACGGCGCTCTCGTCGACCTCGAGATCGGCGACCTGCGCGTCTCGCGGCCGAAGGCGACGGCCACGGTGAAGCTCATCGACAACCTCTCGCCGGGCTCGAGCGAGCACCGCGTCGACGCCATCCCCGTGTTCGACTCGGTCGGGAAGCAGCACCTGCTGTCGTTCGTCTTCACGCGCGACACGGCCACCGAGCGCACCTGGAAGATCGAGGTGCGCGAAGCCGACGGCGACACCGTGGCCGAGGCGGGGGAGGTGCGCTTCGCCGGCGACGGCTCGCCCCTCGAAGGCTTCGAGAAGACGACGTTCACCTTCGCGCCCGAGGATGCGGACGGGAACGAGATCACGCTCGACTTCGGCAAGCCCGGCCGCTTCGACGGCGCGACCTCGTTCTCCGCGGGCGCGACCTCGACGCTGCGGCTCGGCTCGCAGGACGGCTTCGCGTCCGGCTCGGCGCTCTCGTTCGCGTTCGACGAGGACGGCGTGCTCGAGGTCAGCTACTCGAACGGCGAGACGGCGAAGGGACCGCGCGTCGCGCTCGCCTGGCTCGAGAACCTCCAGGCGCTCGAGCCGCTCGGCGAGGGCCTGTTCCGCGCGGCCGACCGCGCGAACGTGCAGCTCGCGGCGGCCGGCGAGGGAGTGGTCGGCAAGATCCGCGGCGGGACGATCGAGATCTCGAACGTCGAGCTCACCGAGCAGTTCACGGACCTGATCATCGTCCAGCGCGGCTTCCAGGCGTCGTCCCAGGTGCTCACCGCCGCGAACGAGATGATGCAGGAGATCATCGAGAACTCGAGGTCGAGGCGATGATCCGCGAGTTCCGGCTGCGCACCGAGCGCGAGCTCGCGCGGCTCGGCGAGCGACTCGCATCCGTGGCCGGCGCGTGGAGCGAGCAGTGGCTGGCGGACGCTGCGCTGCTCGAGGTCGGCCCGCCCTGCGGCGAGCCTGGCGCCTGGGAGCGCGTCTGGGTCTCGCGCGCGGAGCCGGAGTGCTTCTGCGGCGTGCGCGCGGAGCCCGGGCCGAACCTAGCCGCCGCGCTCGTCGGTGCGGCCCCGGGCGGCCTCGCCGCATCCGCGCGCCAGGGCGTCATGGCCGACGTGACACGGCGCGCGCTCGCGGACCTCGCGCGGCGGCTGCTCGCGGGTCCCGGCGACGCGGCCGCCGCTTCCGAGGCGGGCTCTGCGCCCGAGCCGGCTCCACGCGGGCTCTGGGCCGCGGGCTCGGGCGCATGCGAGATCGTCTTTGCCGCGCACGGCGTCTCGCTCCACTGCGTGTTGTCGGCAGCCGCGGCCGACGCCTGGCTCGGCGGGGCCCCGCTGCCCCGGCGCGGCGAAGGCGTGCTCGTGCCGCTCCGCGCGGCCGTCTCCGACGTGGAGCTGCAGGCGCGCGGCGTGGTGGGCTCGGGAGAGCTCCCGCTCGGCGCACTCGCGAAGCTCTCGGTCGGCGACGTGATCGCGATCGACCACCGCGTCGACCAGCCCTCGACGCTCCTCTTCCCCGAGCTCTCGCTGCGCTGCGAGGCATTCCTCTGCGAGCGCGACGGCAAGAGCGCGTTGCTGCTCGAGGCGAGCGGCCCGGCGCGCGAGGGCAGGGACGAGATTTCTGCGGCGTGACGAGACGCGAGCACGAGGAAGGACGGTCCGGAACGATGTCCCAGAAGATCAGCACCCTGCAGCGAGAGGCCCGCGAGCCCGAAGACGGGCCGGCCCTCTTCGGCGAGAACCTCGATCTGATCCGCGACGTGAAGGTGCGCCTCGAGGTCGTGGTCGGAGAGTGCCGCATGACGGTCGGCGAGCTGTTCGGCCTCCGCGAGAGCTCCGTCGTGAAGCTCGACCGCAACGTGAACGCTCCGGTAGACGTGCTGCTCGACGGCAAGCGCGTGGCGCGTGGGGTCCTCGTCGCGGTCGACGAGAGCTTCGGCGTGAGGATCACCGAGATCGAGCGCTAGCCATGCACCACCGCCTTTCCGTGCACGTCCTCGCCCTCGCGCTCTTCGCCGCGCTCGCGGGCGCGCCGATGGTCGTACGCGCGGCCGGGGAAGGAGCGAGCGCCCAGGTCCGCGAGGCGGCGGCTCCGGCTCCGGCCGGCGTGCCGTTCCGGCGGGGGCCGCTGCTGCCTGGCGCGACCCTGCTGCGCGTGGCCGCGGTGACGGCCGGCGGCGTTGGGCTCGTTTGGCTCGCCGCGCTTGCGCTGCGTCGCCGCGTTCAGGGCGCCGCTCCGCGCGCGGGACGCCGCATCCGGGTGCTCGAGACGCAGCGCCTCACGGGGCGCACGAACCTGCTGCTCGTCCGACTTGGCGACCGCGAGCTGTTGCTCGGTGAGACCGGGAATCACCTGGTGCTGCTGCGCGACGCGGAGGCGAGCGCTGGCAGGGTTCGTCCGGAGGCCCCGAGCGAGCGCGCCGCCGCGGTGCCCCGGATCCATGGCTGAGGGGCTGGTCCCGTGGACGCGGCGCCTCGCGCCCGCGCTCACCGTCGCCGTATTCGCCACGCAAGCGTGGGGCGCGGACCTCGAGCTCCCGGGCCTCGACGTGACCTTCACGGAGGGCGGCGACCGGGGCGAGATGGCGACCGCGCTCCGGATCCTGCTCGGGCTCACCGTGCTGAGCCTCGCTCCCGCGCTGCTCGTCATCATGACGTCGTTTACGCGCATCGTGGTCGTGCTCTCGATCCTGCGGCACGCGCTCGGCATGCAGCAGACGCCGCCCAACACGGTGCTGATCGGCCTGGCGCTCTTCCTCACGCTCTTCAACATGGCGCCCGTCTTCCAGCAGATGAACGAGGAGGCGCTGCGCCCCTTCCTCGAGGAGGAGCTCGAGCCCGCCGCCGCCTTCGACAAGGGCATGGGCCCGCTCCGCGACTTCATGATCCGCCAGACCCGCGAAGTGGACCTCGCGCTCATGGTCGACGTGTCCGGCGCTCGGATGCCGGAGACGCCGGCCGAGGTCTCGAACGTCTCGCTGATCCCGGCGTTCATGCTGAGCGAGCTCAAGATGGCGTTCCAGATCGGCTTCGTGGTGTTCCTGCCCTTCGTGCTGATCGACGTTGTGGTGGCGAGCCTCCTCATGTCGATGGGCATGCTGATGGTGCCGCCGATGATGATCTCGCTCCCGATCAAGATCCTGATGTTCGTCCTGATCGACGGCTGGAACCTCGTCGTCCAGTCGCTGATGAGCAGCTTCGCGTGAATGAAGCGGTGCGTGCGCAGCCCCCGAGGGCCGACTCGGCTGGATCCACGACCCCGGCCGGAGAGTCCGAAGGAGCGCTGTGGAGCGCCCTCCTCCGGGGCGACGCCGACGCTCGCCGCAGGCTCGTCGACGCGCACGCGCCGCTCGCCCGACGCGTGGCGGCACAACTCTATGCACGGCGTCCCGACGACCTGGCGGACTTTGCCGACTACCTGCACGAGGGGATGGTCGGCCTGCTCGAGGCACTCGGGCGCTTCGATCCGGCGCGCGGCGCCTCGTTCACCACCTACGCGACCCATCGGATCCGGGGCGCCATCCTGAATGGCATCGCGCGGATCTCGGAGAAGCGGGCCCTCCACGAACACAGCCTGCGGTTGCGCGCCGAGCGCGTGCGGTCGCTCCGCCAGGAATCCGAGGGAGCACCGGACGAGAGCTTCCGTGAGCTGGTCGACGTCACGATCGGGCTCACGCTGGGCCTCCTGCTCGAGACGGCGAACGAGGAGACCCGCGCGGCGAGCGCCGAGGCCGCGAACCCGTACGCGAGCTGTGCGCTCGCCGACGCCCGCGCACGTGTTGCCGGGGCGGTCGCCGGCCTGCCGGAGCGGGAGCGCTTCATCGTGCGCCGTCACTACTTCGACCAGGTGAGCTTCGCGGAGATCGCGGAGCTGCTCGGGCTCACGCGCGGACGCGTCTCGCAGCTCCACGGGCGCGCGCTGCGCCGGATCCGCGAGGCCTACGAGGCGAAGCGCCCGCTCGACGAGACGTTCTGAGAGGCACGCGAGATGAGGTCGAGAGCCGTCCTTGGCGCCGTTCTGCTGCTCCTCGCTCCGGGCGCGCACGCCGCCGAGCCCGAGGAGGCGGAGGGCGAGGCGCGGCAGTACGAGATCCGGATCGTCCAGGGCGCGAGCCGCGCCGACGTCGAGCGGCTCACCTCCGGCCCGACGGGCGTCCGCCAGTCCAGCCGGTCCTCCCGCAGCGGCCCGCAAAGCACGTCGCTGCGCGTGCTGCCCGGACGGCGCGCTTCGATCGAGACGGGCCGGATCGTGCAGGCGGTCGACGCGGTATTCGTGAGCCGCTTCGGCTGGGGCTTCGGGGTCGAGCGCAGCGAGCGGCCCGTCGTGCGGGGCTTCTCCGTCACCGCGACCCCGCGCGGGGATCGCGTCGAGCTGGAGCTCGAGGCCGCGATCGCGCGCGAGGGCCGGGACCAGCCGGAGAACCGGCAGGTCCAGGCGTTGCGAACGAGCCTCCTCGTGCGCGAGGGCGAGTGGACCGTCGTGGGGGGCGGCAGCGAGCCGCGGCCGCGGGCGGGGAAGACCTACGGTACCGGCGCGCGGCTCGAGGAGAGCAGCGTGCTGATCCGCGTGGACCGCGTGCCGTGAGGGACGCTCACCGCACGCGTGCGCCGTCGCAAACGGGCTGCGAGCTGGTTCAACACTCCGGGCAGCTGGTCGACCGCGTCGCCCTTCGTGACGACGGCGGAGGCGCCGGCATCCAGCGCGGCGCGTGCGAACTGCCGGTCCCCGTAGAGCGAGAGCGCGATGACGCAGGCGCTCTCCGGCCCGGCGGCGAGCTGCCGCACGATGTCGAGCCCGCGTTCGCCCTCCGACGTCACGTCGACGACGACGGCGTCCGGTCGCAGCGCGGCCGCCTGGCGCACGGCTTCCTCGCCACCCTCCGCCTCCGCGACCACATGGAGCCGGAGGCCGTCGACCAGGAATTCCGCGAGGCAGCGGCGGTAGTCCGACCGGGGATCGGCCAGCACGATTCGCTGGATGCGACGTTGCCGCATCGTGGATCCCATGCTCTCCCGCCTCCCCGGTCTGATAGGTTGTCCGCGAAGCGAGCCCGGGATTTAGCCCCCGCGGGCCGGGGGTAGCGTGGAAAAGGTCGATCGACTCGGTCAGCTCATGGGTGCCCTCCGCCGGCGGGTGCTCGACACGGCGAAGAGCGAGCACAGGCGCGGCGCCTCGGCCGTGGCCGGCGCGGGCGCGAGCGGGCCGGCGGGCGGCATCGAGGCGCTCCGGGCGCGGATCGTGGAGCGCCTCGAGGCCCTGCCGCGGGACGACGAGGCGCGCGCGGCGCGCATCTTCGTCGAGTCCGTGCTGGTGTGGGAGTTCGGCGAGGCGCTCCTCGAGGACCCAGGCTTCGCCCTGCTCGTCGAGCAGGTAGACGAGCGGATCGCGGCGGACAAAGCGCTCCGCCTCCAGCTCCGCGGCGTACTCGGGGACCTGACTGGCCGGGCGAGCTCCTAGACTAGCCGTCGAGCGCGACGAGCCCCCTCCGGATCGCGTAGCGGGTCAGGCCCGCGACGCTCCGGATGTCGAGCTTCTCCATCAGATTCTCGCGATGTGAGGCGATCGTCTTCACGCTGAGTTCGAGCCGCGCCGCGATCTCCTTCGTGGAGAGGCCCTCGGCCATCAGGCGGAGAACCTCCGACTCTCGCTCGGAGAGCGCCGTGGCAGGCGGGCTCGGCCCCGCCGACCGGTACGAAGCGACGACCGCTTCGGCCACCTCGGGGCTCAGATAGATGCGGCCGTTCGCGACGACGCGGATGGCCCGGACGAGCTCGTCCACGGCGCCGTCCTTCACGAGATAGCCGGAGGCGCCGGCGCGCAGGGCCGCCCCGACGAATTCCTTGTCCGCGTGCATCGAGAGACAGAGCACTCGCATCGACGGGCGCATGCCGGTGATCCGTCGGGTGCTCTCGAGGCCGTCCACTCCAGGCATGGAGATGTCCATGAGGACGATGTCAGGCTCGAGCGCGAGCGCCCGTTCGACGGCCGTCGCGCCGTCGCGCGCCTCGCCGACGACCTCGAGGTCTGCATGCTCCCCCATCAGCGAGCGGAGGCCGGCGGAGAAGAGTGCGTGGTCGTCGGCCATCAGCACGCGGATCGTCATGTCATCCGTTCCCTTCAGCGCAGAAGCGGGATCTCCAGCCTCGCCCGGGTGCCGCGGCCGGGAGCCGAGTCGACCTCGATGCTGCCCCCGACGTGCCCGAGTCCGTGACGGATGCTGAACAGTCCGAAGCCGCCGCCTGCATCGAGCCGATGCGGGAGCTTTGACACGTCGAAGCCCACGCCGTCATCCTCGACGAGGATCTCGATGCGGTCGGCGCCCTGCCGGAGCACGACGCCGACGCGTCCTGCCTGCGCGTGCTTCGCGACGTTGAGGAGCAGCTCCAGGACGGAGCGGTAGACCAGGGTCGACGAATCCTCGGGAAGCGATCCGCCAGCGCCCACCGCTTCGAACGTCACGTCGATGTCGTGGAACTCCGCCAGCCGATCGAGCAGGTTCTCGATCGCCGCTGCGAGCCCGAGCTGGCGGAGGACGGGCGAGCTCAGTGAGAACGTGAGCGTGCGGGCGCTCCGCATCACTGCGTCGACGATGCCCATGAGCTGACTCATCGTGTCGGCGAGGGCCGCTTCGCTTGCCGCGCGACGCACCTCGGCGAGGCGCATCTTCAGGATCGCGAGGCTGTGGCCGATCTCGTCGTGGAGGCCCTCGGCGATGCGCCGACGCTCCGCTTCTTCGGCGAGTGCGAGCCGCGCCACGAGCGCTCCGATCTCGCGCTCGCGCGCCTCGAGCAGCCGCTCCAGGCGCTGGGCGGGGGCGGCCGGGACCCGGGACCGTGAAGGGGCGTGCGTGCCGGTCGTGTCATCCGCTTCGAGCATCCGCTAGTCCCGCACCCCTGCACCGCGAATCGTAAACGGCTCGCGACCGGAATTGCAATACAAATGGCGTTTTTCCACCCGCGGGACGCCGTTTGCCGGCGGGTGGAGCGGTCGGCCGCGGAACTTTGCGCGAGCGTCCTCGCCCCTCCGGCGGCTTCGGGCTAGCGTCGACGCCGATGAAGCCGCTCTCCGTCCTCGCGGGCCTGCTCCTCGGGCTCGCGGTCCCAGCGGCCGCCGAGCCCCCCAACGGCGCCGCCGCCTGCTTCGAGCGCACGCCCGAGCCCGACAGCGTGCGCGCGATCCGGCTCACGGCGCGCGATCGGAGCGGCGAGAAGACGATCGTCGTGCTGCGCATCTACGGAAAGCGGAGCGCCGAGGGGCTCGGCCAGCTCTTCCTCCGCTTCGAACAGCCCGAAGAGGTGCGGGGCACCGCGGTGCTCGTGCTCGAGCGCAAGAACGGCGAGAGCGAGATCCATCTGGCCTCGCCCGAGCTGCCCACGCCGCGCCGCATCAGCGGTCCCTCCCGCGCGGACGGCATGTTCCGCACCGACTTCTCTTCCGAGGATCTCCAGCGCCTCCAGCGCGGCTGGCGCCCCGGCGCCGGCGAGCTGAAGCAGCTCCCGGACGGCCGCATCGGCGAACGCGACGTCTACGTCCTCGAGACGCGGCCGACGGATTCGGCCTACGAGCGGATCGTGTTCTCGCTCGATCAGGAGAGCTGCCTGCCGCTCCTCGTCCGCTTCTACGAGCCCGGCCGCCCGAAGCCGCGGAAGGAGCTCACCACGGATCCGCGCTCGAACCTGAAGCACGGCGATCAGTGGGTCGCGCACTCGGCGTTGATGCGAGACCTCGAGAGCCTCACCACCACCCACCTGATGGTGGACAGCCACGCGCAGGATCGACTCCTGCCCGACGACCAGTTCACCGTCGAGGGGCTGGAGCGCGCCGTCCGCGCCGGGGAAGAGGCGCCCTGACCCGCCGCAGCGGGACAGGGCGCCCAACCCCGAGCGCAGTCGTTTCCTGCTTCTGCTCCTAGCCCCGGTTGCGGTTGCGTCCGAGCCAGGTGAGTCCGGCCAGGCCGGCGCCGAGCAGCAGCGCGTTCGCCGGCTCCGGTACGGTCTCGCCGCCCTCCTTCGCCTTGGTGAAGTACAGGCTGTCCGGCCGGTTGCCGAGACCGAAGGCGCCGACGCGCGAGATGTCGTCTTCCGTGAAGCCGTTCACGCCGGTGAACGTGAACGTCGCGTTGTCCTTCACGAGCGCCGCCGAATCGAGGGCATTCGTCGTGGCATCGCCCGTGTAGACCCCGTAGTTCTCACGGAGGACGACCTGCTTGTCGAAGCCGTTCGGCTTCAGCTTCTTGTTGCTGACCGTGCCGATGCCGAAGCTCAGCTCGTCGCCGTCGTCCACCAGGCTGAGACCCTGACGGAACTGCCAGGTGTCTTCCCGGTTGACGTCCGCGAGCAGATCCGCGGCGGCCTCGTCGAGCGGATCGGCGGCCTCGGCGTCGCCGATGTAGACGTCGCCCGTCGCGCTGGCGTAGCTCAGCGTCGGCCGACTCGTGCCGTTGCCGATGTCGAAGTAGAAGCTCGTGAGCAGATCGACGGCTTCCTCACTCGCCGTGGGGGAGTTGTTCCTCAGCACCACGGTAAGCGTGTCGCCAGAGATCGTGAGCTCTGCCTGGAGGTCGTAGAGGGGATCGTTGTGGTTCAGCACCACGGTCGCACCCGCAGCCACAGGAGCGAAGCACAACCCGAGCGCAGCAAGAGCAGTCCAAAGCATGCGTTTCATGAAGAGTCTCCTGATCGAATCCCCACGCGTGGTGAGGACACGGACGGACTCAACGCAATCCGCATGCCAAGCGGGTGGAAGATCGAACCGATCGGCGAATCGAATGCTTACCGGCGCGCGTGTCTCGGCCTCGCCGATTTCGTGATCTGAGTGACAAGATCCGCGCGGAACAGAGTTCCAATTACAAGCGGCGCAGATCGTGCAACCGGCGCACGCTGTCGTGCGCAAAGTCTGGAAGCTTCCCGCGCGCGCAACCCCTATGTAGAACGCGGTGGCGCAGCGCGTGCTTCGAACGCGCCGCGCGCCGCCCGCGCCGCTCGCGAGCGACTCGCGACGCGCGAGCGTCGCTCAGCGGGCGCCGAGCTCCACCTCGACCCGGTGCTCCGCACCGTCGCGCGCGATCGGCCAGACGGCCGCGCCGTCCCGCGGCGCGAGCGGCTGCCCGTCGACGCGCAGCGAGACGACGGCCTCGCTGCAGCCGCCCGGATTCCGCACGTGGATGGCGTAGCGGGTCCGCCGGTCCGGCAGGCGGTAGTCGATCCGGAAGCCGGGCCAGCCGTCGGGAACGCAGGGACTCAGCACGAGGCGCCGGCCCTCCTCGAGCGTCAGGCCGAGCACCGACTCGAGCGCCACGCGCAGCAGCCAGCCCGCGGAGCCCGTGTACCAGGTCCAGCCGCCGCGCCCGACGTGCGGCGGCACGGCGTAGACGTCGGCCGCGACGACGTACGGCTCGGCCCGGTAGCTCGCGACCTCGGCCGGCGTGCGCGCGTGATTCGGGGGCAGCAGCCACTCGAGCCACGCGAGCGCGCGGTCGCGCCAGCCGAGCGCGGCCGCGGCGCGCACGGCCCAGCACGCCGCGTGCGTGTACTGCCCGCCGTTCTCGCGGATGCCCGGCACGTAGCCCTGGATGTAGCCGGGCGTCGGGTCGCTCCGGTCGAAGGGCGGCGCGAGGAGGCGGATCAGCCGCCCCTCCGGGAACAGCAGCTCGCGCTCGACGGCTTCCATCGCCCGCTCGGCGCGGGCGCGCGGCGCGGCGCCGGAGAGCACGGCCCAGGCCTGCGGCAGCACGTCGATCCGGCACTCGTCACGGCCGGCGCCGCCGAGCGGCGTCCCGTCGTCGAACCAGGCGCGCAGGTACCAGGCGCCGTCCCAGGCGTTCTCCTCCACGGCGCACGCGAGCGCGGCCCGCTCCGCCGCGTAGCGCTGCGCTCGCGCCGCGTCGCCGCGGCCGGCGCAGAGCGCCTCGAAGCCGCGGAGCACGTCGAAGAGGAAGAAGGCCATCCAGACGCTCTCGCCGCGCCCCTCGCGGCCGACGAGGTTCATGCCGTCGTTCCAATCGCCGGTCCCCATCCGAGGGAGGCCGTGCGCGCCCGTCCCGAGCGCGAGCGAGCGCTCGATCGCGCGGCAGCAGTGCTCGTAGACGCTCGCGCGCTCGGCGGCGGGAGCCGTCTCGAGGTAGGCCTCGTCCTCGCCCTCCGCGAGCTGTCGAGCCGTCACGAAGCCGGCGGGCTCGTCGAGCACGCCGCGGTCGCCGGTGGCCGCGACGTAGCGCGCCGTCACCCACGGGAGCCAGAGCAGATCGTCCGAGAAGCGCGTCCGCGTGCCGCGCTCGTGCGGCGGATGCCACCAGTGGAGCACGTCGCCCTCGACGAACTGGTGCGCCGCGTGGAGCACGATCTGGGCCCGCGTGAGGTCGGGGCGCGCGTGGACGAGCGCGGCGGCGTCCTGGAGCTGGTCGCGGAAGCCGAAGGCGCCGCCCGACTGGGAGAAGGCGGTGCGGCCCCAGAGCCGGCAGGCGACGCTCTGGTAGGCGAGCCAGCCGTTCAGCATCGGATCGAGCGCCGGGGACGGCGTCTCGACCCGGAGCGCGCCGAGCACGCCGTCCCATTCCTCGTGGACGCGCGCGAGCGCCTCCTCGAAGGCGCCGGGCCGCCCGAAGCGCGCCGCGAGCGCCTCCGCGTGCGCGGCATCCCGTCCTTCGCCGAGCGCGAACACGACCTCCGCGCTCGCGCCGGCCGCCAGCTCGAGACGCACCTGGTGCGCGAAGCAGGGCTCGAGGCCGGCGCCCGTGCGGCCGTCGAGCGCCTCGTCCCGGACGAGCGCGCGCGGCCGCTCGAGCGTGCCGCCGACGCCGACGAACGCGCGGCGGTCCGCGCCGTGGAAGACGGCGGCGCCGGCGTGACCGCAGGACGCGGCGGCGAACGCCACGCCGTCCCGAAACGCGGCCGCGAGCCCGTTCGTGGCGAGCAGCGTCGTGCCGTCCCTCCCGAGCCGCGTGACGGTCGCGTGCGCGACGTCCTCCGGCAGCTCGCCGAGCACGAGGCGCGCGTACGCGAAGAGCGAGAGGCGGCGCGCGGCGCCCGCGAGGTTCGTGAGGCGCACGCGCGTGAGCTTCAGCGGGGCGTCGCTCGCGACGAGCGTCGTCACCTCCTGCTCGAGGGCGAAGCAGCGCCGCCGCCAGCGCGTCGTGCCGAAGCCGTGGCGCACCTCCGCGCGGCCGCCGCCGGGCACCGGCCCCGGCTGGGGGGACCAGAACGTCCCCGCCGCCTCGTCGCGCAGGAAGAGCGCCTCGCCGTGCGGGTCGAGCACGGGGTCGTTCGACCAGGGCGTGAGGCGATGCAAGCGCGAGTTCCGGCTCCACGTGTGCGCCGCGCCGCGCTCCGAGACGAGCGTGCCGAACCCGGGATTCGCGAGGACGTTCACCCACGGCAGAGGCGGCAGCGCGCCGTCCGCGGGAAGCTCGATCACGTACTGCCCGTCGTCGGAGAAGCCGCCGCTGCCGTTCGCGAGGCGGAGCGGACTCCGCGCGAAGGGCGGACCGCCCTCCGGGTCGCGGGCCGGCCGGTAGCGCGGCGAGTCGCGGAGAGCCGGTACGGACGCGAGGCGCGGCCAGTCGTCGCGCAGCACGAGCGACGCGCAGGCGCGCGCCACGTCGAGGAGGCGCGGCTCCGCGTTCTCCTTCGCCGCGACGAGCGTCTCGTTCGCCGCCGGCGCAGCGGCGGGCACGAGCCCCTGCACCGCGACCCCGAGCCCCGACCAGAAGGAGAGCGCGGTCGCGAGCTCACGGGCGAGCCCGGCCGACGCGGGGCCCGGCTCGATCACGACGAGCGGGCGGTCCGGCGCGAGCCCGAGCGCCGCGAGCTCCGCGGGCGCGCCCGCGACGCGGCGGAACACCGCCGCCCCGGCCCGGAGCGCCGGCGTTCCGTGGAGGAGCTGCGCCAGGAGCGCCTCGAGGTACGCGCCCTGCTCGGGCGCGAGGCCCGTGCGCCCGAGCTCGGCCTCGGCGCGGCGTGCCGCGCCCGCGCGCGCCGCTTCGAAGGCGCCCGGCGCCGCCATCTCGAGCGCGAGCGTGCGCGCCGCCGCCTCGCTCTCGCCGAGCGCGAGCACGGCGAGGAGCTCGCACGCCTCGCCCGGCGCGAGCGCGAGCTCGCGCCGCCAGCTCGCGATCGGGTCGAGCACGTTGCCAACGCTTCCGGTAAGGCGCGCGCCCCGGCCCAGCGCGGCCGGCTCGGCGAGCGAGCGCCCGCGCCCGAGGAAGCGCGCGCGGTCGGTCTCGAAGCTCGCCACCCCCGGGCCGAACAGCGCGTGCGCGAGGTGGAGCGGCTCGGGCGCCGGGCCGCGGGGCCGCCGGCGGGCGAGCAGCACGCCGGCCGCGGCGTCCACGCTCGTCTGCACGAAGAGCTTCGAGAAGGCCGGATGCCCCGCGTGCGCCGCGGGCGCATGGAGCACGATCCCGAGGTAGCTCGTGAGTGAGAGGCGGCGCGGGCGGGCACCCGCGTTCTCGAGCCGGATGCGGCGCAGCTCGACGTTTCGCTCGGCGTGAACGGTGATCTCGCAGCGCGCCTCGACGTCGTGCTCGCGGCGGAGCAGCGAGAGCGCGCCCGGCTCGCTCCGCGCCTCGGTGCGCTCGGGCGCGCCCGGCACGGGCTCGAGGCCGAGCGACCAGAGCGCGCCGTCCTCCTCGTCGCGCACGTAGAAGAGGACGCCCTCGCGGCTCTCGAGCGCGTCGGGCGTCCAGCTCGTGATCCGCCGCGCCTCGAGCTGCAAGAAGCCCGTGCCCTCGGCGGTGACGAGGCTCGTGAGCCGGCCGTTCGAGAGGAGGCGCGCCGCGGGGCCGTCCGCCGCGCGCACGGTGAGCGTGGCCGGCGCGCTCGGCAGCGTCATGCAGGAGGCCTCGCGAAGCGGCGCGCGCGGGCGGCTGGTGGGATCACTCGGCCGGCCTCTGGCTGGGCGGGAAATCGGCGAGCATGCGCTCGAGCGCATCGCGCAGGCGCGTCCTGCGCTCTTCGGGCGTGAGGCCGACGTAGATCTCGGCACGCCCGAAGCCGACCCAGACGCGCCGTCCCGAGGCGCTCTCGGCGAGCTGGAGCGAGAGCGAGCCCACGGACTTCGACCTGTCGGCGGCGATGCGCGTGTTCACCACGTAGTGGTAGGAGAGCTCGTACGGCGCGGGCGGCGGAGCGACGCGGTAGCCCCGCGCGGCGAAGGCCTCGTTCGCGACCTCCTTCAGCAGCGCGTCGATCTCGCCCCGATCGAGCGCCGGATCGTCCGGCAGCGAGCTCGCCGCGACGTTCCAGGAGTAGGTCGCCTCCGCCGGGAAGCGGACGAGCGGGTCGTACGCGTGGGTCACCGAGACGTCGTCCCGCGTCGCACAGCCCGCGAGGGCCCCGGCGGCGAGGAACGCGAGAAGGACGCGCGGAAGCCACATGACGACACTCCCGGGTGGGGCCGCGCATCCTAGGAGAACGGGCCGGGCTCCGCACACGGCGCGGACGCGCCGGGGCCGGAGCCGCGAGAGATCAGCCCGAGAGCCCGCGCCCCATCAGATCGACGAAGTTGTCGAAGTAGAAGCGCTGCTTCTGCGCCTCGGAGAGCGCCGACAGGCTCTCCTCGAAGCGCTTGATCGGGTTGCGGCCGCCCTCGACGTGCGGGTAGTCCGAGGAGAAGAGGCAGATCTCGTCGCCGCTGTTCGCGACGATCCAGCCGACGTCCTCGGCGGGGTAGGGCGTGACCCGCACCTGCCGGCGCACGTACTCGCTCGGGCGGAGCGCGAGCTTCTGGAGCCGCGCCTCCCGCTTGCGGAACGCCTCGAAGGCCGAATCGAGGAAGCGCAGCCAGCTCGGCACCCACGAGGCGCCCTGCTCGATCACGCCGAGCCGGAGCGTCGGGAAGCGGTCGAGCACGCCGTCGAAGATCAGCGTCGCGAGCGTCTGCATGGGCGCGGTCGGGATCGCCATGTAGTCGACGGAGCGGAAGTTCTCGTCGCCGCCGTGGAAGTCGGGTACGGGCGGGCCGCCGTTCGCGAAGTAGTCCGGGTCGAGCAGCCGATCGTCCGCCGCGCGGAGGCCGCCGCCCACGTGGAAGACGACCGGGAGCCCCGCCTCGACGGCCTGCGCCCAGACCGGGTCGAGGCCGGGATGGCTCGGCGCGTGCCCGCGCGGGCAGCCCGACGGGACGAGCAGCGCCTTCGCGCCGAGCGCGATGGTCTCGCGCGCCATCTCCGCGCTGCGCGCGAAGTCGCGGAGCGGCACGTAGCCGGTCGCGAGCAGCCGCCGGTCCGCGGAGCAGAACTCCACGAGCGCGCGGTTGTGCGCGCGCGCGAAGCCGTACGCGAATTCCACGTCGTCGGCGCGCTCCGCCTTCAGCAGCGCCTGGTTCACGAAGGTGTTGAAGACGAGCTGGCTCCGGAAGCCGAGCAGATCGAGCGCCCGTGGGCGGTCCTCCTTCAGGAACGACCCGGTCGCCGCCCAGTTCTTGCGCAGCAGGATCTGCGCCGCGTCCTCGGCGCGGTACGCCGGGTCCGCGTGCTTCTCGCGAAACGCCCCGACCAGGCGCTCGTTCTCGCCCGGTGACAGCGCCGCCACGAAGCTCCTCGGCAGCCGCTCGCGCACGGCGGGATCCGCGTGCGCCCGGAGCATCTCCGCGGTCTCCATCACGTGGGAGTCCGCGTCGTGCATGGGACGGTGGGCGTACGGCATGCGGCGATTCTACCGGGGACGCCGCCGCGCGGGCCAGCGGACTGCGTTCGCGAGCCGCTCAGGCACGCAGCCAGCCCGGCGCGAGCCAGAGCGCGAGCCCCGCGAGCAGGGCGCCGAGGAGCCGCTGCGCGAGTGCCCGGCGCGCGGTCACGGCGGGAGCGGGCGCTCCGCGTCGGGCAGCGTGACGCGGTAGCCGAGCGCGTCGAGCGCGCGCCGGAGCTCCGTCACGTGCGCGCGGCCGCGTGTTGCGAGCACGAGCTCGACCTCCGCCTCGCGGAGCGGCACGCGCCCGAACGCGCGCTGGTGCGAGACCTCGACCACGTTCGCGTCGCTGTCCGCGAGGAGCCGCGTCACCTCGGCGAGCGCGCCCGGGCGGTCGGGCAGCAGCACGCGGAGCCGCACCAGACGGCCGGAGCGCGCGAGGCCGCGCAGCAGGATCGAGGCGAGCACGAGCGGGTCGATGTTGCCCCCCGAGATCACGACGCCGACCTTCTTCCCCGCGAAGCGCGCGCGCTCGCGCAGCACCGCCGCGAGGGCGGCGGCGCCGGCGCCCTCCGCGACCGTCTTCTCCACCTCGAGCAGCAGCAGCACGGCGGCCTCGAGGTCGTCTTCCCCGACGAGCAGGATCTCGCGCGCGTGACGCGCGAGCACGGCCCGCGTCAGCGCGCCGGGCTGCTTCACCGCGATGCCCTCGGCGACCGAGTCGCGCCCGCAGACGATCGGCTCGCCCGCGAGCGCCTGACGCATCGACGGGAAGCGCTCCGCCTCGACACCGTAGACCTCCAGCGCCGGCGCGAGCGCGTGCGCGGCGAGCGCGCAGCCCGCCGCGAGGCCGCCGCCGCCCACCGGGATCACGAGCGCCGCGAGGTCGGGATGGTCTTCGAGCATCTCGAGTGCGACGCTGCCCTGGCCCGCGATCACGGCGGGGTCGTCGTAGGGATGGACGAAGACGAGTCCCTGCTCGCGGGCGAGCTTCTCGGCGTGCGTGCCCGCCTGCGAGAGGTCGTCGCCGTGCAGCACGATCTCGGCACCGAGCTGCCGCGTCTGCTCGACCTTCACGTTCGGCGTGTAGCGCGGCATCACCAGCGTGGCGCGGATGCCGAGGCGTCCCGCGTGGCGGGCCACCGCCTGCGCGTGGTTGCCGGCCGACATCGCGATCACGCCGCGCGCGCGCTCGTCGGGCGCCAGGAGGAGCAGCTTGTGGAGCGCTCCGCGCTCCTTGAACGAGGCGGTGAACTGGAGGTTCTCGAACTTGAGCACGATCGTGGTGCCCGCGATCGCGGAGAGCGTCTCCGAGACGAGGCAGGGCGTGCGCACGACCCCGCCCGCGATCCGCGCGGCGGCGCGCCGCACGTCCTCGGCGCCGACGCTCGCTTCCGCCGCCGCGCTCACGGGCCGTCGCGGCGCGGCGCGCGCGGCAGCAGCCGGGGCGTCCGCGCGGCGTACTCCGCCCAGCCCGGGCGCCGCGCGGCATTGCGCTCCTCGATCAAGGGGATGCTCGCGCCGACGAAGAGGCCGATGATCGCGAGCGGCCCGAGCGCGGTCCACCAGAACGCGCCCGGGTCCGCGGCGAGCCCGAAGAGCCAGAGCGAGACCCAGAAGAGGATCTCGCCGAGGTAGTTCGGGTGGCGGCAGAGCGCCCAGAGCCCGACGTCCATGAGCGCACCCGGCCGGGCCCTGGCGTGGGCGCGGCGCTGCTCGTCGGCCGCGAGCTCGAGGCCGGCCGCGAACAGGCCGAGCGCGCTCGCGGCGAGGCCGAGGACGCCGAGCTCGCCGCCGCGCCCGAGCGCCGGCACGAGCGGCAGGCAGCCCAGGAACACGATGAGGGCGGGCACGAGCTCGACGGCGAGGAGCAGCGTGAGCCAGCGCGGCAGCGGCGCGCGCTCGTAGAGGAGCGCGTAGCGCCAGTCCTCGTGGTGGAGGCCCGGCCAGCCGACCGCACAGTTCACGGTGAGGCGCACGGCCCAGACGAGAACCACGCCGACGCACGCGAGCGCGAGCGGCGTCCACGCGTCGACCAGCTGGAGCGCGACCACGGGCGGCAGCACGCTCCACCACGGATCGAAGACCGAGCCGTTCGCGAGCCAGAGGCTCGCCGCGTAGGTGACCGCCACGGAGGCGAGCATGCCCGCGCCCATCGCCACGACCGGACGGCCGTCGAACGCGGACATCACGAGCCACGCGACGGCGCACGCCACCGCATAGACGAGCGCGATCCAGCCGAAGGAGGCGGCGCGATCGGGAGGCGGCGAGACGCTCGGCACGCGCGGACGCTAGCCGGTTGCCGAACGCGGGACACGAGGCGGGGGCCGGAAGCCACCGAGGGGCGCAGAGCAAGGAGGCGCTCGCGGAGGGCATGAACAGCATCGGAGCGCGGCTCGCGCGCGCCGTGAATCGCGCGGTCGGACGGAGCGGCCGGTGCTCGACGGCCGCTACCACCATCGCGTGCTGCGGACGCCGCGCGAGGTGCGGCGCGCGGTGGCCCATGTCCTGCTCAACGCGCGCCGCCATCTCGCGAAGGACGCGCCCTGCCGGGCCGCCCATTGGCCTCGCTGCCTCTTGGCTCCCGCCGGGCCCCGGCGCCCTCAATCCTCCGCCGCGACGAACCCCTGCTCACGCGCGAGCCAGTAGGCGAGCAGGTAGTCGATGCCCGCGTACTCGGTGTCGCCGCGGTCGCGGAGGGAGCCGGCCATGAGCCGAGGGTCGCTCACCCAGAGGTTCGAGCCGGCGGGCCGGAGCCAGAGCGGGAGCGGCGCCGCGGCGCGCGGCTCGCCCTTGGAGCCGTTCCAGAGGCTGCGCTCGAAGGCGAAGCCGTTCTGGGTGAGGTCGACCGGGAAGTCGCGCTTGCGGTCCGGGAAGTCGCGGAGCGCGGCGACGCCCTCCGTGCGCGCGGCGGCGTCGTCGCTCGCGGCCGCGTGCACGAAGGCGAAGAACGCATTGTGCTCGCCCGCGACGCTCTGCCAGAGGCGCGCCTCGATGGCGCGGAGCTCGGCGGCGCGCGCCGGGTCCGTCTCGAGTCGGAGGAGCGCCAGCAGCGCGGCGTAGGCCATGTTCTGGTTCACGCGCTTGGTGTTGCCGGGCGGGCGCCAGTGCGCGGTGCCCGCCGCGCCGAGTGCGCCGTCCGCGACGAGGCTCGCGTAGAGCGGCGCCCCGGGCGCGCCGACCTCCGCCGACTTCGCCACGGCGAGCGCGATCAGCGCGTTCACGCCGATCGGAAAGCCGAACAGGCGCGGGCGCAGGTCCCCGTGCGTGGTGCGCACGCCGTCCGCGTCCACGAGGCGGAGCGCATGCGCGTCGAGGTGCGCGGCGAGGCGGACGGAGAGCGTGGCCGCGCGCGTGCGGAGCGCAGGGTCGGGCAGCACGGCGAGCGCGACGCCGAGCCCGCAGGCGTAGCCCGCCAGCTGGTCCTTGCTCACGTCCGCGCGCCACCAGTAGCCGGGATGGGTCTCGGACTCGCGCCACTCCGTGCCACGCGGCGAGGGCCCGCGGCCGACCCAGCGCGCGAGCAGGCCCGGGCGCCCGGTCACGTCCATCAGCAGCTCCATGCCCGCGAGCGCATGCGCGACCTGGCGGCGCGCGGCGTCCTCGCCCGTGGCGGCGAGCCGCAGCGCCTGGCTGGCGAGGTAGAGGCCCGCGAAGAAGGGGCCGTCGGGCAGGTCTCCGTAGTCGTCGCGCGCCTGGCTCGCGTGCACGCGGTAGCGGATCACGCCGTCCGGCATCTGGTGGACGTCCGCGATGCGCGCCTGGTACGCCTCGGCCTTCTCGTGGAGCGAGAGGCGGGGCGGCGCGGGGGCCGGCCAGTGCTCGCTTCCGTCCGGCGGGCGCCAGGGGCCGAAGCGCGCGCAGCCCCCCGCGAGAAGCGCCAGCACCAGAACGCCCGGGATCCACCTCATCGCAGCTGCATCGGCAGCACGGGACGGTAGCTGGTGAGGATCCAGCGGCGAGCGCCGAGGAAGGCCTCGGCGCGGCAGCGCCGCGCTCCCGCGGGCGGCACGAGCACGGCCTGCTGCGCCTCCGCCTCGCCGGCGGGGGCGCCGTCGCACACGAGCGCCAGCCGCGCCGTGCGCGGGGCGGCGAGCACGAAGCCGCCCGGCGCCGGCTCGAAGCGGAACGCGTCGACCTCGGCGAGGCCCTCGAAGGCGAGGTAGCTCCGGCCCGCGCGGAGCGCGTCCAGGATCGCGGGCGCGCTCGCGTCGCGCGCCAGCACGTGCGTGGTGAGCGAGCGGAACACGTCGCGATAGCGGTCGACCGTCCCGCCGAGCGGGCCCAGCACGCGGAACTTCGCGTGCGCGTCCACGGCGCCCACGATGGGCGGCGGCCCGGGCAGCCGCTCCCAGCTCGCGAGATTCGCGTCGGGGACGCGCAGCAGGGCGCGGAGCGCGGTCGTCGCCGGGAGGAGCGGCGCGCGCCAGGCGAGCGAGCCGCGCGCGCTCTCGGCGTTCGCGTGGAGGTTCACGAGCTCGACGGCGTCGGGCGCCGCCGCCCGGAACGCCTCGGGCCCGGCGAGCCGGGAGCGTTCGAAGTGGCCGACCACGGCGACGCCGCCTCGCGCCCGGGTCCAGCGCACGAGCTCGCCGGGATCCCGCGTCGCGGGCGGCCTCTCGGTCACTCCGAGCGCGAGGAGCGAGCCGCCCGCCGTGCTCGCCTCGAACCCGGGCAGCACGAGCACGCCCTCGATCATGCCGTGCGCGCCGAGCCGGCCGGGCTTCGTGTGCTCCGTGAGCGCGACCCACGCGAGGCCCGCCGAGCGCGCCGCCGCGACCACCTCCGCGAGCGTCCCCGGGCTGTCGTGCGAGGCCTCGGTGTGCACGTGGACGACGCCGCGCAGGTCGAGCCAGCCCTCGGCGCTGCGCGCGGGGAAGGGCGCGCGCGCCGCCTGGGGCCAGGGGATCGCCGCGCAGCCCCCGAGCGCGAGCGCGAGGACCCCGGCGAGCGCGAGCGCGAGGACCCCGGCGAGCGCGCGCGCGCCGGGCCCGGCGCGCGCGCGGGCCTTCTGCCTCGGATGCGGCTCGTCCGCTCTCACGCGATCGCGCCGGCCTCGCGCAGGTTCGCGCGCTCCGCCGCATCGAAGCCGAGCTCGGCGAGCACCTCGTCGCCGTGCTCGAGCACGTCCGTCATCGCGATCCTCCGCCGTCTGCGGCGAGGGTGTAGGATGCCCGTCGCCGTGCCGCACCGCTTCCACCTCGTCGACGTGTTCGCGGAGGAGCGCTTCTCGGGCAATCCGCTCGCCGTGGTGCGCGACGCCGCGGAGCTCGAGACGGCCGCCATGCAGCGCATCGCCCTCGAGTTCGGCTTCTCCGAGACCACCTTCTTGGTGTCGGACGCTCGGGCCAGCGAGCCGGGTGTCCGCGTTCGCATCTTCACGCCCGCCGAGGAGCTGCCCTTCGCGGGCCACCCGACGCTCGGCACGGCGTGGGTGATCCGCGAGCATCTCGCATCGGGCCGTCCGGGCAACGTCCCGCTCGCGCTCGGGGTCGGGCGCGTGCCGGTCGCGTTCGAGCCCGAGGGCGGGCGCGAGGTGGCGTGGCTCGAGGCGCCGCCCGTCGCGCTCGAGCGCCGCGTCGCAGCGGAGCAGATCGCGCCGGCGCTCGGGCTCTCGGCCGCGGACGTCGCGACGGATCTTCCCGTGCAGGAGGTGCGGGCCGGCGTGCACCAGCTGATCGTCCCGCTCGCGAGCCGGGCCGCGCTCGGGCGCGCGTGGCTCGAGCCGGCGGCCTGCGCTCCCCTCGCCGCGCAGGGCCTGCCGAGCCACGTGTACTGCTTCACGCGCGACGCCGGCTCCGGCGAGGTGCAGCTCCGTGCGCGCATGTTCTTCACGGCGGGCGGCGTGCGCGAGGACCCGGCCACGGGCAGCGCCACGGCCTGCCTCGGCGCCTACCTGCTCGAGCACGGAGGCGGCGACGTCGCGCTCCGCATCGCGCAGGGCGTCGAGATGGGGCGGCCCGCGCTGCTCCGCCTCGAGGCGCGCCGCGCGAACGGCGGCTCGCGCATCCGCGTCGGCGGCCGCGTGGTCGAGGTGGCGCGCGGCGAGCTGCTCTAGAGCGCGGACGGAGGTTTCTTCCCCATCCGCCGCAGCGTGAACACGATGCGGTCGGGACTCGGCCGCTCGCTCGAGACCCGCGTCGTCAGGCCGGAGAGCCGGGAGGTCGTGTACTCGACGAAGCCCTGCGCCGCCCAGCGCGACACCTCGGGGAGCGCTTCCGCTTCGGTCACCTCGATGCGGGTCGACCGGTCGTCGCTCGGGTTGCCCACGTAGCGCCAGCGGCTCACGTTGAAGATCGCGCCCGCGAGGCTCGTCATCAGGTTCGCCTCCGCCTCGCTCCAACGCTCGCTCGCGGCCCGCTTCTTCGCGCTGATCTCCTCGCCGCGTGCGAGCTGGTGGTAGAGGCCCGCCGCGAAGAGCCGCTCGGCCGCGCGGGCGCCGCGCCCGACCACGTACTCGCTGCGGCCGCCGCCCTCGACCCGCATCAGCAGCTCCGTGAGGCGCGCGTAGCTCGCGAGCGGGTACCAGAGGCCGGGCAGCACCTTCTCCTCGAGCAGGCGCAGGTCCTCGGCCTCGAGCCGCGCCTCGAGCTCGGCCTCCGGCAGCCGACCGGCCTCGACGAGCCGGTTCACGTCCTCGACCACGGACTGGAAGGCAGTGCCCTTGATCGAAGGGATGGCCATGCGCTCGCTCCCGGCCCTGACTTCGGCGGGACGGCGGCCGCTCCTTAGCTCGCCTTTCGCTCGCGGGGCCGCTCGCCGCGGCGCAGGCGGATCAGAGCGCCCGCGAGAGCGCCCCGATCGGCATGCGGAGCCGCTCGAGCATGGCGAGGTCCTCGCCGGGCGCGCGGCCGAGCGTCGTCAGATAGTTCCCGATGATGAGCGCATTGATGCCCGCCTGCATGCCGGCCTCCTGGAGATCGCCGAGCGTGATCTCGCGGCCGCCTGCGTAACGCAGGATGGTGTCGGGAAGCCCCAGGCGGAACAATGCGATCCAGCGCAGCGCCTCGCGCGCGGGGACGAGCGGACGGGCGGCGAGCGGCGTGCCCGGGCGCGGGTTCAGGAAGTTGATCGGCACCTCGCTCGGGAGGAGCGAACGCAGCTGGCCGAGCAGCTCGAGACGCTGCGCCTCGCTCTCGCCCATGCCGAGCAGCACCCCCGAGCAGAGCTCCATGCCGGCCTGCTTCACGAGCAGGCAGGTCTCGAAGCGCTCCTGCCACGTGTGCGTGGTGACGATCTCGGGGAAGAAGGACCGCGCCGTCTCGAGGTTGTGGTTGTAGCGGTGCACGCCGCCCGCCTTGAGGCGCTCGGCCTGCGCGCGCGTGAGGATGCCGGCCGAGACCGCGACCTGGAGCCCTTCGCGCTGCACCTCGGGCACGAGCGCGAGGATGCGCGCGAGCGTCCGTTCGTCGGGCCCGCGGATCGCATAGACGAGACAGAACTCGGAGGCCCCGAGCTTCGCCGTCTCGCGCGCGGCGGCGATCACCTCTTCGCGCGCGAGGACGGGAATCGGCGCGACCGGCGTCTCGAAGCGCGCCGACTGTGCGCAGAAGTGGCAGTCCTCCGGGCAGCCGCCCGTCTTCGCCGAGAGGATGCCTTCCACCTCGACGAGATCGCCGCACCAGGCGTGCCGCACGGCATGCGCGAGCTCCGCGAGCGCGCCGGTCGCGCTCTCCGGCAGCGCGGCGAGCGCGGCGAGCTCGCCGTCGTCGAGGCGGCGGCGCTCGTCGAGCAGCGCGCGGCGTGCGGTCGCGAGGGCATCCATCGTCAGGGGCGGGCTCCGGGCGCGGGGGCTAGCGTTGCGGGCCGTCACCGTAGCAGGCGGGCGGACGGGCGCATGAGTCACGGCCATGACCGAGCCATGAGGGAGGACTGGGTCGCGCGGGACGCCGGCGTCGTGTGGCACGGCTTCACGCAGATGTCGTGCTATGCGGAGAACGCGCCCGTGATCGTGGAGCGCGCCGAGGGCCGCGAGCTGATCGACGTCGCGGGGCGGCGCTACCTCGATGCGATCTCCTCGCTCTGGGTGACGACGCTCGGCCACCGCGTGCCCGAGCTCGACCAGGCGCTCCGCGACCAGCTCGACCGCGTCGCGCACTCGACGCTCCTCGGCAACGGCAACCGCGTCGTGATCGAGCTCGCCGAGGCGCTCGCGCAGCGCGTGCCCGTGGACGCGCCGCACTTCCTGTTCGCCTCGGACGGCGCGTCCGCGGTCGAGCAGGCGCTGAAGGCCGCCTTCCAGTACTGGGCGAACCGCGGCGTCGCCGGCCGTACGCGCTACCTCGCCTTCGGCGGCGCGTACCACGGCGACACGGTGGGCGGCCTCTCGCTCGGCGACGGCGGCTTCGGCACCACCGTCTTCGATCCGCTGCGCTTCCCGGTGCTCCGCGCGCCGTCCTTCTCCGACCCGCGCTGCATGGAGACGGCGTGCGCGCTCGTGCGCGAGCACGCCGCCACGCTCGCGGCGGTCGTGGTCGAGCCCCTCGTGCAGGGCGCGGCCGGCATGCGCATGCTCCCTGCCGAGCGCTTCGCGCCCCTCGCGCGTGTCTGCCGCGAGGCCGACGTGCTGCTGATCTGCGACGAGGTCGCGACCGGCTTCGGCAGGACGGGCACGCTTTTCGCGTCCGAGGCCTGCGCGCTGCGCCCGGACCTGATGGCGCTCGGCAAGGGGCTCAGCGCCGGCTACCTGCCGATGTCGGCGACGGTCGCGAGCGGGCGCGTGTACGAGGCGTTCCTCGGCGCCGACCTCTCGGAGCGCACCTTCTACCACGGACACTCCTACGGCGGCAACGCGCTCGCGGCGGCCGTCGCGCTCCGCCACCTCGAGCTCCTCGACGCGTGGGACGTGCTCGGGAACGTGCGCGCGCGCGCGGCCGAGCTCGCGAAGGGCCTCGCCGAACGGGTCGCGCCGCGCGCTTCCGTGCGCGAGGTGCGCCAGCAGGGCCTGATGTGCGGGATCGAGCTGCGGCCGCCCGCGGAAGGGCTGCGCTGGGGCCGGCGCGTCACGGCCGCGTGCGTGGCGCGTGGCGTGCTGATCCGTCCGCTCGGCGACGTGATCGTGCTGATGCCGCCGCTCACCGTGACGAGCGCCGAGGTCGAGCGCATCGTCGCGACCGTGGCCGAGGCGATCGCCGAGGCGACGGGCGCGTGAGCGACGCCGGCTGGCGGGAGTGCGTCCAGGAGCGCAACGCCGAGATCCGCGCCGAGGGGCGCTGGCGCAGCATCCGCACGCTCGAGGACGGCACGCCCGAGACGCGGCTCTCCGCGACGGGCGAGCGCGTCGTCTCCTTCGCCTCGAACGACTACCTCGGCCTGTCGCAGCATCCGGCGCTCGCGGAGGCGGCGCACGCAGCGCTCCGCCGCTGGGGCACGGGCTCGGGCGCCTCCCGGCTGGTGGTGGGCGCGCGCCCGGTCCACGCCGAGCTCGAGCGCGAGCTCGCGGCGTGGAAGGGCGCCGACGCCGCGCTGCTCTTCCCGACGGGCTTCGCGGCGAACGTGGGCCTGCTGACCGCGCTCGGCCGCCTCGGCCACGTGCTCGTCTGCAGCGACGAGCTGAACCACGCCTCGATCATCGACGGCGCGCGTCTCTCGCGCGCGGAGGTCGCGATCTACCGGCACGGCGACGTCGCGCACCTGGCGCGCCTGCTCGAGGGCGCCCCGCGCGCGCTCGTCGTGACGGACACGGTGTTCTCGATGGACGGCGACCTCGCGCCGGTCGGCGAGATCGCGGAGCTCTGCGCCCGCCACGGCGCGCTGCTCGTCGTCGACGAGGCGCACGCAGTGCTCGGGCCCGGGACGCCGGCGCTCCCGGGGCTCGACGTGCTCGTCGTCGGCACGCTCTCGAAGACGCTCGGCTCGCTCGGCGGCTTCGTGGCGGGGCCGCGTCCGTACGTCGAGCTGCTCGTGAACAGCGCGCGTCCCTTCATCTTCACGACCGCGCCCACGCCGGCCGACGCCGCCGCGGCGCTCGCGGCGCTCCGCATCCTGCGCTCCGCGGAAGGCGAGGCGCTCGTCGCGCGCCTGCGCGCGAACGTGGCGCGGCTGCGGCCGGGCCATCCCTCGCCGATCGTGCCGATCGGGCTCGGCGAGGAGGCGCGCGCCGTCGCCGTCGCGGAGGCGCTGCTCGCACGCGGGCTCCTCGTGCCCGCGATCCGCCCGCCGACCGTGCCCCGGGGAAGCTCGCGCCTCCGCGTCGCGCTCTCCGCGCTCCACACGCCCGCGCAGATCGACGCGCTCGCCGAGGCGCTCGCGGCGGTCGGCGTCGCGGCGTGAGGGGCGAGGCGCGCCCGCGGCGGCTCGTCGTCGTCGCCGGCACCGGCACGGAGGTCGGCAAGACCTTCGTGGCCGCCGCCCTCGCGAGGTCGCTCCGCGAGCGCGGCTTCGCGGTCGCGGCGCGGAAGCCGGCGCAGTCGTTCGATCCGGCCGCAGGCGAGCCGACCGACGCGGAGCGGCTCGCGGAGGCGACGGGCGAGGCGCCCGAGCGCGTCTGCCCGCCCGCGCGCTGGTATCCCCGCGCGATGGCGCCGCCGATGGCGGCCGAGGCGCTCGGCCGGCCGCCGCCGGAGCTCGCCGCGCTCGCCGCGGAGCTCGCCGCCTCGTGGCCGCGGCCCGCCGTCGACGTGGGCCTCGTCGAGCTCGCGGGCGGCGTGCGCTCCCCGCTCGCCGCCGACGGCGACGGCGTCGACCTCGCCGCCGCGCTCGCGCCCGACCTCGTGCTGCTCGTGGCCGACGCCGCGCTCGGCGCGCTGAACGCCGTGCGCCTCTCGGTGGCTGCGCTGGCCGGGCACGACGTCCTCGTGCACCTGAACCGCTACGACGCGGCGGACGAGATCCAGCGCAGGAACCGCGCCTGGCTCGGCGAGCGCGCGAAGCTCGCGCTGACGAGCGACCTCGCCGCGCTCGCCGCGGCGCTCGAGGCACGGCTGCCGCGCTTCTGCCCGCACTGCGGCCGGAGCGAGTGCGCCGGCGCGTGCGCGCGGCCGCTCGATCCGCCCCACTTCTGCCCGCGCTGCGGGCGCAAGCTCGCCGTCCAGGTGGCGCCGACCGGCCACCGCGCGCGCTGCCGTCTCCACGGCGCGCTCCGCGGCTGAGCCGGGCGCGGCGGATTCGGGTTCCGGCCGCCGGAGACCGGTTCCGGCGGAGGCGCATCACCCGATTCTTGCGCCGGAGCCGGGACCGGTCTCCGGCGGCCTCTTCTCGACAGTAGACGCGGCGAACGGGCCTCGGCTCGACGGCTTAGGGCACGAACTTCGCGGCCTTGCGGACCACGCCGGCCGCCTTGCCGGTCACCTCGAGGAAGCTCTGGAAGCCGTCCGACTCCATCACGCTGTCGCCGTGCAGCGTCGAGTACACGATGTAGTCGTTCAGGTAGGGGTCCCAGACGCCGAGCGCGATCGCGTTCTGGCAGCGCGGCACCACGACCATCTCTTCCATGCCGTCGCACATCGGACCGTAGATGTAGACCGGCTTGTCGCGGCCCTCGATCAGGTAGCGCTCGGCGAGCCGCTCGAGCAGCTTGCGCTCGCCCGACTCGACCATCGCGAGCACCCGCGGCTCCTCCCGCCCGCACACCGGCCCCTTCGGGTTCTCGTGGCAGAGCGAGACGTACACGCGGAGCCGACGGCTCGGGTCCATGTGCGCGGCGACGAGCTTGCCCACCGTGATCGGGTACGTCTCCTCGAGCTTCTCCATCACCTGGAAGCCCGTACCGAGATCGGTGGCGCATCCCGCGACGAGCGCGAGTGCGACGAGGAAGGGAGCGCGGACCATGTAGGCGGCACCTCCTGAACGGCGCCTCTCCCTCCCAGAGAAACGCTCATAGAGTAAGTGCCCGCGCGCACGATTGGGAGTGAAATTCTCTGGACGTGAGCAGGGAAGGCGCGTTTCGTGCGACGCGCGGCGTCGCGCAACGCACCGGCAGGTCGGAGAGCAAGCGGGCGCCGGGCGCCGCTCGCGCGCGCGCGTTGCGTGCGGCTGCGGCTATGCTGCGCGCGTCGCGTCGTTGCCTGTCCGGGAGCCGTCCGTGCCGTCCGTCACGTTCCTGCGCCGCCGGCTCGACCGCCTCGGCGGCACGCTCGTGCTCGCCGTTGCCGCCGGCGTGCTGGCGGGTCTCGCGGCCGTGGCCCTGCGCAGCGCGCTCCACGCCGCGAGCCTCGCGCTGGTCGGGCGCTTCGTGGATCCGGGCAGCGCGGAGTTCCTGATCTTCCGGCCGGAGATCCTGCTGCTCCCCGCGCTCGGCGGCCTCGCCTCCGGCGTGCTGGTGCAGGGCGTGCTCCGCATGCCGCCGGCACATGGCACGAACCAGCTCGTCCACGCCTTCCACCGCCGCGACGGCGTGCTGCCGCTGGGCGCCCCTGCGGCGCGGGCGGCGGCCTCGGTCGGGGTGATCGCCTCGGGCGGCTCGGCCGGGCCCGAGGGGCCGATCGCCGGGCTCGGCGCCGCGATCGGCTCGACGCTCGGCCGCTTCTTCGAGCTCACACCCCGCGCGCGGCGGGTGCTGCTGGTCGCGGGCTGCGCCGCGGGGGTGGGCGCCATCTTCCGCTGCCCGCTCGGCGGCGCGCTCTTCGCGTGCTCGGCGCTGTACCGGCGGCCGGAGCTCGAGGCGAGCGCGCTGGTGGCGGCGTTCATCGCGTCGGCGGTCGGTTACGCGACCTTCTCCTCGTTCATCGGCTTCGGCGGCTACCTGTTCGAGGAGGCCGACCGGCTCGCCTTCCAGAGCGCGCTCGAGCTGCCGGTCTACGTGGCGCTCGGCCTGGCGTGCGGTGTGGCCTCGATCGTCTTCGCACGCCTGGTGAAGCAGGCCGAGGGCTTCTTCGCGGGCCTGCGTCGCATCCCGCTCTGGCTCCGGCCCGCGCTCGGCGGGCTCGCCGCGGGCGCCGTGGCGTGCGCGTTGCCGCAGGTGATGGGCGGCGAGTACCGCGCCATCCAGAACGCCCTCGACGGAAGCTTCTTCTCGGAAACGGCGCGCAGCCCGACCGGTTGGGCGCTGCTGCTCGGCGCGATCGTGCTCGGCAAGGCGGTGGCGACCGCCTTCACGGTCGGCAGCGGCGCCTCCGGCGGCGTGCTCGGGCCGAGCCTCTGGATCGGCGGCGCGATCGGGGCCTGGCTCGGCGCGTTCGGCGAGGCCGTGGCGCCCGGCGCGCTGCCCGAGGCCGTGAGGAGCGCGCTGATCCCGGTGGGCATGGGCGGGGTGCTGGCCGGCGCGCTGCGTACGCCGATCGCCGCGATCGTGATGGTGATCGAGATGACGGGCAGCTACGGGCTCATCGTCCCGCTCATGGTCGTGTGCATGAGCGCGTACCTGGTGGGGTCACGCGAGGGGCTGATCGAGGAGCAGGTGCCGGCCGCGGCGGACTCGCCCGCGCACGCGGGCGATGCGCTCGTGGGCCTCCTCGAGCGCGTGCGGGTGCACGAGGCGATGCGCGGGGTGTGGCCGGCCGTGGTCGAGCGCTCGACCCCGCTCGCGAGCGTGGTGGCGGCGCTGCCGCCGGGCGAGGCGCCCCTCGCGGTGGTGGTGGAGCACGGCCGGGCGGTCGGCGTGATCGCGGTGGCGCAGCTGCGCGACGTGCTCGGCACCGACGAGGTTCCCGACGTCGTGATCGCGGAGGACGTGATGTCGCCGCCGACCGCGGCACTCGCGCCCGACAACACGCTCTACGAGGCGCTCTCGCGCCTCGAGCGTTCGGGCGCCGACGCGCTGCCCGTGGTCGAGCCGCGCGAGCGGACCTTCCTCGGCGTGCTCACGCGCGCGGCGGTCCACGAGCGCGTCGTGGGCCACCTCGCGCACGTCCGCGAGCAGCTGCTGCGCGAGCACGCGGGGCTCGCGGCGTTCGAGGAGCAGAGCCAGCTCGCGAGCCTGCTCTCCGGGCTGCCCTCGCCGGAGGCCGGCACGATCGTGCGCGTGCCGGTCGAGGCCGAGCTGGTCGGCCGCTCGCTGCGAGAGGTCGACTTCCGCCGCACGCGCGGCGGCGTCGTGCTGGCGATCCAGACCGCCGACCACCACGTCATCTCCCCGCCCGACCCGGCCCGCCCCCTCCGCGCCGACGACCGCCTCGTCGTCCTCCAGTAGCTCAGCCCACGGGCTCGCCGTCGCGGGAGAGCTCGATCGCGAAGTTCGGGCAGGAGCGGGCGGCGGCGAGGATCGTGTCCTCGGGGTCTCCCGGCGGATCCGCCACGACGGCCTTGCGGTCCGCGTCGAGCGCGAAGGTGCGCGGCGCGCGGAGCGCGCAGGCGCGCGCGCCCGTGCACGCGTCGCGGTCGACCCGGATCTCGAGCCGGCTCACGCCGCGAGCATCCGCTCGAGGAGCGCGTGGAAGTGCCGGAGCTTCGTCTCCTGGTAGCGGCCGAAGGTGACGTGGGCGTGCTGCGCGGCATGGAGCCCGCGCTGCACGCGGCCGAGGTTCGCAGTGTCCTGGTTGAAGACGCGCGCCAGGAAGCCGAGCTCGGGCGCCTGCGTCCAGTCCTCGTCGTCCCCGAGCCAGTGCACGGGGGCGGGCGGGGGCCGGCGCCCGCGGAAGGGCGCCAGGTAGATCACCTCCATGATCGAGTGGTCGGGGTCGTTCCCGGCCGGGCGGAAGCGGTAGACGATGCGGTTGTAGGCGCCCCACGGATGGAAGTTCGGGAAGACCGTGTAGTAGAACGAGTCCGCGAGCTCGGCGTCGGAGAGGTCCTGCACCGATGGCACGCTCGCCTGGAGCTGCATGCGGCTCACCTGCGCGAGCAGCTGGCGCGCCGTCATGCCCTCGGGCACGCGCAGCAGCGGCTCCGCGTCGACGCTCCGCGTGAACATCGAGTCGAGCATGTCCTGCTCGGAGGGCTCCCAGCCGAGGTGCGGGCTCGGCGTCATGTTCGGCGTGATCGCGCGGCTGAAGCTGTCCCACGCGTCGTACTGCGAGTTCGCGTCGCCGATGCCGGGCAGCATCTGCGGGTGCGTGGCGACCACGTGGTAGGCCTCCATGAAGGCCTCCTGCGCCACCTTCCAGTTGCAGGGCAGGCGCTTCGCGACGTGTGCCTCCTTGTAGCGCCGTTCCAGCGGCCAGCGCTCGAAGTGCCGCGGCAGCTCGCCGAGGTGCGCGGCCAGCGGCGGGGCGCCGGGATCGAAGTTCACGAACACGAAGCCGCCCCAGCGGCCCACGCGGAGCTCGGGCAGGCGGGTGCGCTCGCGCTCCACGTGGGGGAAGTCCCAGCGCGCCGGGATGCGCTTCAGCTGGCCGTCGAGGTCCCAGGTCCAGCCGTGGAAGGGACAGCGGATCTCCGCCGCGCGGCCGGGGCCGTCGCAGAGCGCCCGCCCGCGGTGGAGGCACGCGTTCGGGTAGGCGCGGATCTCGCTCGCGCCCGCGCGCACGATCAGCACCGAGAGGTCGGCGATCTCGTAGACGGTGCGGTCGCCGACCTCCGGGATCTCCTCCTCGCGGCAGGCGAACTGCCAGGTCTTCTTCCAGAGCCGCTCGACCTCGAGGTCGTGCCAGGCGCGCGACGTGTAGCGCTCGATCGGCACGCGCACGGCGGGGAGCTCGCGCTCGGACTGCCAGCGCAGCACCTCGGGCACGGGCCGCGTGTCGGTGTCGAGCAGCTGCTGGTAGGAGATTCCGGGAGAACGCGCCGCCTCGGTCGCCGTCTCGCTCGCCATGGTGCCGCCTCCGCCTCGCCTAGTACTGCACGCGCTTCGTGAAGCCGCCGTCGCACACGAGGTTCGCGCCCGTGATCAGGCTCGCGGCCGGGCTGGCCAGGAACACCACCGCGCGCGCCACCTCCTCGGGCGTGCCCATGCGGCCGATCGCGCACTGCGCGAGCGCGCGGTCGTAGACCGGCTTCATGGCCTGCTGGATCATCTGCCAGCTGCCGCCCTCGAAGAAGATCGGCCCGGGCGAGACCGTGTTCACGCGGATCCCGCGCGGGGCGAGGGCCTGCGCCAGGTCGTGCGCGTGCGCGATCAGCGCGGCCTTCATGGCGTTGTAGGGCTGCGGGACGCCGAGGTACTCGAGCGCCGCGGTGGAGCTCACGAAGACGATCGCACCCGCCTCGGACGCCGCGAGGAGCGGCAGCGCCGCCTCGACGCCGCGCGCCGCGCTCATCACGTCGATCTCGAAGTTCGCCTGCCACGCGTTCTCGCCCGTGCCGGCGCCGCCGCTCGCGTTCGAGACGAAGACGTCGAGGCCGCCGAGCGCCTGGCCGGCCTCGGCGACGAACGCCCGCAGCCCGGCGCCGTCCGCCACGTCGAGCGCCTTCGTGAAGACGCGGACGCCGCGCGACTCGAGGTCCTTCTTCGCGGACTCGAGCCCGCCCGCCGCGCGCGCGCAGATCGCGAGGTCGACGCCCTGGTCGGCGAGCTGCTTCGCGATGGCGAGGCCGATGCCGCGCGTCGCGGCGGTGACCAGCGCCTTCCTGCCCGAGAGTCCGAGCTCCATGCCTTGGCTCCTTCGCCTGGGGTCGCCGCGCGGGGCGCCGCGCGAGAGGGTCGGGGGCGGGCGCGGCCCGGCGGGCGCGGCAGCCGGCGCCGCGAACGTGCCGCCGCGCGGCGCGAGACTCGGCCCGCCCACCCAGCCGAGGAGGTGTGGGTCCGCCTCGCGCAGCTCGCCGGAGCGCCAGGCGCCGGCCGGCGTGAAGACGCCGCGGCGGCCCTCGTGCTCCACCTCGACCTCCCCGTCCTCGCGGAGCGTGTAGAGGGCGCCGGTCGCGGGATGGCGGAGCCTCATGCCATCCGACCCGAGCGGGCTGCGCCTCGCTGCGCGCGGGTGCCCGTCGCGAGCCGCCGCTCGACGCGCTCGAGGAAGCGCGCGGTCTGCTCCTCGACCGCGGCCGCGAGCACCGCCTCCTTGCCGCCGATCAGGTTGTCGAGCGTCGGGGCGGTGACGCGGCTCGCGCGCGCGAGCTCACGCCTGGTGAGCGCCTCGTAGCCGCGCCCCGCGATGATCTCGCGCGCCGCCTGGAGGATCCGCTGGCGGCGCTCCGCCATCTGTCCGGCGAGGGCGTGCACGGGCCGCATTTTAACGCGATCAACCGCGGCTCCGCGTCGCTGCGCGCGCTCGGGTCGCCGAAAGCACGAACGCCGGCGGAGCCTCCGCTCCGCCGGCGCGTCTCGGCACCCACGCGCCGATCCACTGTCATGCGTGTCGAGGAGTGGCCCGGGCGCTCGCATTCGTGTCAACCCGGGACCCGGGGGGAACGGAGGCTGCCGGGCGCAGACACCCCATGCGCTTCAGTCGAGCAGCCGCTCGATGCCGGCATCCAACAGCGCTCCACGCGCGGCCGAAGCCGTGCCTCTACAGCGACGGCGGCCCGGCAACGACGCGGGCCGGCGAGCGGTGCTCGCCGGCCCGGCTCCGTGTCGTCGGATCGTTCTCTAGAACTCGAGCGTCTCGCCGCTGGCGCCGTGGATCAGGCGGATCTCCTCGATCAGCATGGAGCCGTTGCCGAGCGTGGCCTTGGCGCCCTGGTCCTCGGCCGCCGTGTGCTCGCCCTCGACGCCGGTCGCCTCGTCGATCAGGGCCTCGACCGTCACGGTGTGGACGCCGGGCGTGGTGTCGTCGTAGTAGAAGAAGTACGAGTGGGCGCTCATCGAGTCCTCGAGGAGCGCGAGCTCCTCGGGCGCGAGGCAGCTCGGGTCCATCCGGACGACCGTCTCGTCGGGCGTGCCGTCCGGCGGCTCGGTCGTGTCGATCTCCTCGAGGAAGAAGCAGGTGTCGTTGTCCACGCTGGCATCCCGGTCGAAGATGCCCGCGAACACGGCCGAGCTCTTCGCGCTGCGGCTGCAGAAGGTGATCTCGCCCGGGTCGGCGACGTACTCGCCGTCCACCAGCACGCGCACCTTGACGCTCGCCTTCGCGTCGCTCTTCGCGATCCCCTTGCTCTTGACGATGTTGGCGGTGTAGATGCCGCACTCGAGGCTCAGCGTGATGGCGAGCCCCTTGCCATTCGCCGTCCGGATCCTCTGGGCCAGGATCGGCTGCCAGCCGCCCTCGCTCACGACGGCGGGAGCGCCATAGGCGACGGCGTGCTTCGAGGCGGGCAGGCTCTCGGCGTGACCGGGAGCCGCGAACAGAGCGCCGAGCGCGAGGGCGGCGGCGCACGCGATGAACTTGCTCATGTCTGGGATCTCCTGCTTGCAGTGCATCCAGCGTGATTCGAGTCGTGAACGCGAAGCGCTCACGACCGGTGGGTGCCGCGGATTGTCACCGGGTGATGGCTGCGCCGGCCGGCGCGGGCGCCACCGCCGGCAGGCGGGCGGCAGCTTCCGGGCTACGTTGGCCCGGGCATGTTCGACTTCGCTCTCGACGAGGAGCTCGCGCTGATCGCGAAGAGCGCAGCCGACTTCGCCGCCGCGGAGCTCGCGCCCCACCTCCGGGAGGCCGAGGCCGCGCGCGCGGTCGCGGGCGCCGTCGCGAAGCGCTTCGCCGAGACGGGCCTCGCCGGCCTCGAGCTCGCCGAGGCGCACGGGGGCGCGGGGCAGGGCGCGCTCGCGCGCGCGCTCGTGAACGAGGAGCTCGGCGCCGCGGATCCGGGGGCGGCGCTCGCGCTCGATCCGCTCGGCCCGGCGCTCTACGCGCTCCGCGAGGTGGGCGGGGAGGAGGCCGTGCGTACGCACGCGGCGCCGCTCCTCGGCGCCCCGGGCGCGCGCGCCGTGCTCGTCTTCGAGGCCGACGCTGCGCTCGGCGAGGCGGACGGGCGCGTGCTCGGCACGGTGCCGTGGGTGCCCTCCGACCGCGTCGACCTGCTCGTGCTGCTCGGCGCCGAGCGGGTCTGGGTCCTCCGCGACGGCATCGAGCGGACGCCGCTCCGCGGCGCGGGGCTCCGCGCCGCGGGTGCGTCGGAGCTGCGGCTGGCGGGCGCGCGCATGATCGCGGGCTGGCGCGATGCGAAGGGCGCCGCACGCGCGCTCGCGCGCGCGCGGCTCTACGTCGCGTCGCTCCTGCTCGGCGTGCTGCGCGAGGCCGCGGAGTTCTCGCGCCGCTACGCGCTCGAGCGCGTCGCCTTCGGCCGGCCGATCGCGCACCACCAGGCGCTCGCGTTCCTGATCGCCGACATGCGGAGCGCCGTCGACGGCGCGCGGCTCCTCGTGCACGAGGCCGCCTGGCACGCGGACCGCGGGCTCCCCTTCGAGACGCTCGCGGCGGCCGCCTTCGCCGAGGCGATCGAGGCGTCCACCTTCGTCGGACCGAACGGGATCCAGATCCTCGGCGGCCACGGCTTCATGCAGGACTACCCGGTCGAGAAGTACGCGCGCGAGGCGCGCGCGCTCGGGCTCCTGCTCGGCGGCGTCGACCTCGCGCGCGAGGAGGCGGGCCGCGCGCTCGCCGCGTCGCGGCCGCCCGTGGCGCTGTCCACCGGCGAGCACGCGTAGTGGAGCTCGCGCTCGACGCCGCGACGGCCGCGCGCCTGGAGGGCGTGCGGCGCCTCGGCGCGGCGAAGATCCGCCCGCTCGGCCTCGAGGCGGACCGGCTCGGCCGCCCCGTGCCGCCCGACGACCCCTACTTCCGGACGCTCCTCGAGCTCGGCCTCGGGCGCACGCGCTGGGATCCCGAGGGCGCCGGGAAACCTGCGCAGGAACGGCAGGTTGGGGCGTCGAGGTTGACGCTGCTTCTCGCCGAGGAGCAGTCCTACTGGGATCGCGGCGTGGCGGTCGCCGCGCCCGGGCCCGGGCTCGGCGAGCCCCCGCTCCTCTCGATGGGGACCGAGGCCCAGAAGCGCCGCTTCCTGGGCCCCTTCCTCGAGCCCGACCGCCCGCGCTGGGGCTCGTTCGCGATGACCGAGCCCGGCGCCGGCTCGGACGTGGCGGCGATCCAGACGCGCGCGAAGCGCGACGGCGACCACTTCGTGCTCGACGGCGAGAAGTCCTTCGCCGCCAACGCGAGCCGCGCGGACTGGATCGTGGTGTGGGCGACCGTCGACGCGAGCCTCGGGCGCGCGGGCCACCGCGCCTTCGTGGTGGAGCGCGGGACGCCGGGGCTCGGCGACTTCAAGATCGAGAAGAAGATGGGCCTCAAGGCCTACGAGAGCACCTCGTTCCGGCTCTCGGCGTGCCGCGTGCCGGCGGCGAACCTGATCGGCGGCGAGGCACAACACGCGGCGCGCGCGGGCTTCAAGGGGGCGCTCGCCTCCTTCAACGCGACCCGCCCGATGATCGCGGCGATGGCGGTCGGCATCGGCCGCGCGGCGCTCGACGCCGCGCTCGCCTTCGCGCAGGAGCACGAGCGGCTCGGCGACCCGCGTGTGCGCGACCGCCTCGAGCGGAGCGCGCGGAAGCTCCGCATGGCGCGGCTCCTCTCGCTCCGCGCCGCGTGGCTCGCGGACCACCAGCGGCCGAACCTCGTCGAGGCGTCGATGGCGAAGGCGGTGGCGCCGGCCGTCGCCTACGAGGCCGCGAGCCTCGGCATGGAGCTGCTCGGCACGGTGGGCGGGCGCGGCGATCACCTGCTCGAGAAGCTCTTTCGCGACGTGAAGGCGATGGACATCGTGGAGGGCACGGGCCAGATCCAGCGCATCGTGATGGCGCGCCAGCTCGTGAACCTGCCGCGCGAGGCGCGGGGATGACGGAGGTGCGAGGCGCGGGGATGACCGAGCCGGCCGTCCTCTACGCGGGCGAGGGCGGGATCGCGGAAGTCACGCTGAACCGGCCCGAGAACCGCAACGCGATGACGCCCGACGTGCTCGCAGGCCTCGCCGAGGCGGTGGAGCGCGCGCGCTCGGACCCCGCGCTGCGCTGCGTGATCGTGACGGGCCGCGGCAAGAGCTTCTGCGCGGGCGCGGACTTCCGTGCGCGCCGCGAGGAAGCACTCGAAGCGCCCGCGGCGGCGCCCCACGAGCGTGCGTACCGGACGTACGCGCCCTTCCTCTCGCTCCTCGAGCTCGAGGTGCCCGTCGTGGCGGCGCTGCAGGGCCACGCGATCGGCGGCGGGCTCGGCCTCGCGCTCGTCTGCGACCTGCGCGTCGCGAACGAGAGCGCGCGCTACGGCGCGAACTTCGTGCGGCTCGGCCTCCACCCTGGCATGGCCAACACGTACCTGCTGCCGCGGCTGATGGGCGTCCCGAACGCGGTCGAGCTGCTCCTCACCGGCCGCCTCGTGGACGGCGCGGAGGCCGCCCGCCGCGGGCTCGTGCACTACGCCGTGCCGGAGAGCGAGGTACTCGCGAAGGCGCGCGCGCTCGCCGCGGAGATCGCGGGCGCGGCCCCGCTCGCGGTGCGCTGGACCAAGCGCTCGCTCTACGAGGGGCTCGCCTGGGATCCGAGGACGGCTGCCCGCCGCGAGGCGCTGCTCCAGTCGCGGAGCTTCGAGACCGAGGACTTCCGCGAGGGCGTGGCCGCGCTCCTCGCGAAGCGCGAGCCGAAGTTCACGGGGCGTTAGCGGCCCGCCAGAAGGTCCACGCGGCGAGCGCGAGCACGACGGCGCCGAAGCCGCGCCGCAGCGTGCGCCCGGGGACGCGGCCGGCGAGCCGCGCGCCCGCGACGGCGCCCGCCACCGCCGCTCCCGCGAGCCCGAGCGCGAGGCCGCGCGGCACCTCGGCGTGGTCGAGATGCCCGAGGAGCGCGGCGGCGGCGTTCACCGCGATCGCGACGAGCGACGTCCCGACCGCGCGCCGCATCGGAAGGCCGCCCACGAGGACGAGGGCCGGCACGAACAGGAAGCCGCCGCCGGCCCCGACCAGGCCCGTCAGGAAGCCGATCGCGATCCCGCCGACGCCCGCCCATGCGGGGTGCGCGGCGCGCCGCGTCGGCGCCGGCCGAGGGCCGAGCATCACACCGCCGGCCACGAACATGAGCAACGCGAAGACGAGGAGCAGCGCGGCGTCCGGGAAGAAGCCTGCCGCGCGCCCGCCCGCGAAGCCGCCCAGCGCGGCCGCGGGCAGGAGCCAGGCGGCGGCGCGCCAGTCGACCTGCCCCGCGTGCGCGTGGCCCGCGACCGCGCCGAGCGAGGCCGTCGCGACGACGCCGAGCGAGAGCGCGATGGCGGGCTTCGGCGCGATCCCGAGCGCGAGGAGGAGCGGCACGCTCAGCACCGAGCCTCCGCCGCCGAGGAGCCCGAGCGTGAGCCCGATGCCGAACGCCACGAGCGCCGCGAGCGCGAGCCACACGGCCCGATTCTAGGCTCGACGCGCCCGGCGGGCCGATGTAGAACGCAGGCATGAGCGAAGGGCCCGGCTTCTGGCCCTGGTGGCAGGGCGGCGCCGCGATCGGCGTCATCACGCTGCTGCTGCTCTGGCTCGGGAACCAGCGGCTCGGCATCTCGACGGGCTTCGAGAACCTCTGCGCGCTCGTGCTGCGGACGCCGTACCTGAAGCGCGCCGAGGTCGCGCAGTCGGCGCACTGGCGGCTGCCCTTCCTCGCCGGCCTCGTGCTCGGCGGAGCGCTCGCCGCATTCGCGACGGCGCAGCTTGCTCCCACGCTCGCGCTCGGCATGCTCGACGCGCGCACCGGCTGGAGCGACGCCGCGAAGCTCGCCTGGGTGGGCGCCGGCGGGCTGCTGATCGGCTTCGGCACGCGGCTCTCGAACGGCTGCACGAGCGGCCACGGCATCTTCGGCGTCTCGAACCTCGAGCGCGGCAGCCTCGAGGCGACCCTCGCGTTCCTCGCGGCCGGCATGGGGGCCAGCTTCCTCGTGCACGGCGGCTTCTGAGCGTGGACCGGCTCCTCTTCCTCGCGCTCGGGACGGCCTTCGGCTACGCGCTCTTCCGCAGTGGCGCGACGGACTACGACACCGTGCAGCGCATGTTCCTGCTCCGGGACTTCCAGCTCTGGGGCGTGATCGCGACCGCGGTGGCGATCACGGCGCCGGGCCTGTGGCTCCTGCGCCGGCACGGGCGCACGGCGAGCGGCGCCGTGCTCGAGGTGAAGCCGAAGCCGCGCAATCCCGGGAACTGGATCGGGGGGGCGATCTTCGGCGTCGGCTGGTCCGTCACCGGCATGTGTCCGGGCCCGATCTTCGTGAACCTCGGCGCGCTGCGGCTGCACGCGCTGGCCGCGCTCGGCGGCGCGCTCGCCGGCGCCGCGCTGCTCGCGTGGCTCCATCCGCGCCTCGCCGCCGCGCTCCGCCTCGGCGCGGCCGCCAGACCCGCGCAGGCGCGCGCTCGCACGCTCCAGTAACGGATCCGTACTCCGGCGCCTGGAGCCCGCGTCGCGATCTGCGACGTGCGCGCGTTTCGTTTCCCGCGGGAGGGGACTCGCGAGGTGCTCGCGCACACCTCAACACAACCTCCCACGGAAAGGGATTCCCCCATGGCGTTCCCCGCTTCGATGTTCCGAGCGCTCGCAGTGGCGGCGGCGCTCGGCCTCGGCGCCGCGGCCTCCGCGGAGCCGATCCAGGTCGACTATCTGATCGAGCAGAAGGCCTTCAAGAAGGGCGCACGGCACGATGCCGTGCTCGATTTCAAGCTCTACGAGGACGACAGCTGCACGGTCGAGATCGCCTCGACCTCGATCTTCGCGTTCGATCCCTACGCGCACTTCTTCATCGACAAGAAGCAGAAGCTGAAGGGCGCGCCGCGCAAGCCGAAGGCGGTGCGGATCCACGCGGTCATCGAGGCACCCACGACCGAGTCGGCGCCGTACCTGCGCGTGACGGGCCCCGGCGTCGTCGCGCTGCCGGGCGAGGAGTGCCAGCTCCAGGGCGGCAGCCCGATCGCGGCGGTCGGCCCGACGGGCGACGCGGGCCCGGCGGGTCCGCAGGGCGAGGCGGGTCCCCAGGGTCCGCAGGGAGAGATGGGCCCGCAGGGTCTCACGGGCGAGGCCGGTCCGCAGGGTCCGCAGGGCGAGGCAGGTCCCCAGGGTCCGCAGGGGGAGATGGGCCTGCAGGGTCTCGCGGGCGAAGCCGGTCCCCAGGGTCCGCAGGGCGAAATGGGTCCCGAGGGTCCGGCGGGTCCGCAGGGTCCCGAGGGTCCGCAGGGCCTGCCGGGCGAGGCCGGGCCGCAGGGTCCGGAGGGGCCGCAGGGCGCCGAGGGTCCGCAGGGTGCCGAGGGTCCGATGGGCCCGCAGGGTCCCGAAGGCCCGCAGGGTCCCGAAGGCCCGCAGGGTCCCGAAGGCCCGCAGGGTCCCGAGGGTGCGCAGGGCGTGCAGGGCGAGGCCGGTCCTCAGGGTCCGGAAGGTCCGCAGGGCCCCGAGGGTCCGGCGGGCGCCGACGGCACGAGCGGCTCGCTGCTCGGCGGCAACTACTCGAATACCGGCAGCGGGATCTTCCTCTCGCCCTTCAACCCGTCGGCGGGCAGCGAGGAGAACACGTACCTCCCGGTCTCCTCGGGCACGGCGAAGAAGCTGCTCGTGAACACCGGTGAGACGCTCGCCGCAGGGGCCAGCGTGACGCTCACGCTCCGCAAGAACGGCGTCGACACGGCGCTGACCTGCACGGTGGCGGAGGCGACGAGCACGTGCAGCGATCTCGTGAGCTCGGTGTCCTTCGCGGACGGCGACCTGCTCTCCGTGCGCCACGACGAGGTCGGGAACCCGAACTCGCGCGTGAGCTTCACGATCCTCTACCAGGCGCCGTAGCTCCGGCGGACGGAGCCCGGGCCCGGCGGATGCCACGTCCGCCGGGCCCTTTCTGTTTCCGCGGCCCGCCGCCATCAAGGCGAGGCTCGGACCCACCGAAGTGCTGCGCATGAGGCGAGCCCAGCCTTCGGCGCGGAAACGCGCGCCCACCCCGCCGGCGCCCGACGCCGCGGCTCGCGCGCGCACGCCTCCGTCCGAGCGGACGAAGCCCCGCATGCGCGTCCTCGTCGCGGACGACGACGCCGCCTCGCGCGCGCGGCTGCGCGCGCTGGTCGAGCGCTGGGACTACGAGCCCGAGCTGGCCGAGAACGGTGCGCAGGCCATCCGCGCGCTCGCCTCGGCCGACGCGCCGCGCCTCGCGATCATCGACTGGGTGATGCCGGGCATCGACGGGCTCAAGATCTGCCAGTACGCCCGGCAGGGAGGGCGGGCGTACGTCTACGTCATCGTGCTCACCGCGCGAACGGCGCCGGACGCCGTCGTCGAGGCGCTGCGCGCGGGGGCGGACGACTACGTGACGAAGCCCTTCCACGAGCAGGAGCTCGAGGTCCGGCTGCGCGCGGGGCGCCGCATCGTGGAGCTCGAGGACGGGCTGCGGCTCGCGGCCAGCCAGGATCCGCTGACCGCGCTCTGGGGCCGCTCCGCGATCCGGACGTACCTGGCGCAGCAGCTGTCGAAGGCCCAGCGCGAGCGGTCGAGCGTGGCCGTGCTGGTGATCGACCTCGATCACTTCAAGCGGATCAACGACGGTCATGGCCACCCGGCCGGCGACGCCGTGCTGCTCGAAGTCGCCCAGCGCATGCGGCGGACGCTGCGTTCCTACGACGGCCTCGGCCGCGTGGGCGGGGAGGAGTTCCTGGTCGTGCTGCCGGGCAGCGGCCGGGCCGCCGGGCGGGCCGTGGCGGAGCGGCTCCGCCGGGCCATCGACGAGAGCGCGGTGCCCACCCCGGCGGGCGGCATCGCCGTGAGCTGCAGCATCGGGGTGGCGGCCGCGCTCGGCGGCGAGACGTCCGCCGAGGCCCTGCTCGAGCGCGCCGACGAGGCGCTCTACCGCGCCAAGCGCGCCGGGCGGAACCGGGTCGAGAGCGCGGAGGGGCCGGAGCCGGACTGACGCGGTGGGGTCGGGTCGAAGGCCGGCCGGCGCTTTCCCATCAAGGCCTGCCCGTGGCCGGCCGATGCCTCTCCAACTCCGGAGGGGAACACATGCCTACTTTGTCGAGAGCGCGCGCGTTCACAATGGCGAGCGCGCTCCTCCTGTTTGGCGGCGCGGCCGCGGCCGAGCCGATCAACGTCCAGTACCTCGTCGATCAGAAGCCCTTCAAGAAGGGCGCGACGGCGACGGACACGCTCGAGTTCGAGCTCTTCTCCGACGCCGCGTGCACGACGTCGCTCGGCTCGGTGCAGCACTTCGTCGGCGACACCGACGTCCAGTACTTCGTGGACAAGCGTCACAAGGTGAAGGACGCGCCGAAGCTGCCGAAGGCGGTGCGCATCCTCGCCACGATCGACGGCCCGACCACGACCACGGCGCCCTACCTGAGGGTGACCGGTCCGGGCGTGGTTCCGGTCGGCGACGCCTGTCAGCTCCAGCCCGGCGACGCCGTCGCCGGGGCGGGCCCGACGGGTCCCCAGGGTCCCGAAGGTCCGCAGGGTCCGCAGGGCGCGCAGGGTGACCCCGGCCCGCAGGGTCCGGCGGGTGCCGACGGCGCGACGGGCCCCGAGGGTCCGCAGGGCGCGCAGGGTGACCCCGGTCCGCAGGGTCCGGCCGGTGCCGACGGCGCGACGGGCCCCGAGGGACCGCAGGGTCCCGAAGGTCCGCAGGGTCCGGCCGGTGCCGATGGCGCGACGGGTCCCGAGGGCCCGCAGGGTCCCGA
>Ga0075327_1000003_pt1 | contig 47215 bp, 45 predicted proteins | sample MayberrySE_Catta_2_FD_120056 | JGI IMG/M metagenome (GOLD analysis project Ga0075327, IMG submission 120056) | Natural and restored wetland microbial communities from the San Francisco Bay, California, USA, that impact long-term carbon... | ecosystem: Environmental > Terrestrial > Soil >...
CCTACGCACGAAAATAACCGACCTTGTTCGGACGCTTTTTGCCGATTTCCAATCGGAGGTCGTCGCGCTGGGCGACGATCTCGACGACGAACTACGCCACGGTCCGTGGGCCGACGAGGTCGTCGACGTGTTGTCTGCAGCCAGGGACGCGCTCGATCGCGAAGATATTGCAAGTGCCGGCGCCAGGATCGAGGAAGCGCGAAAATCCGCCGCCCGCATACTGGCACAGGACCTCAAGAAGGTTCTGCCGCCCGATGAACCGCCTCCGGATTGGCTCCGCGTGCCGACCTTCAAGCGAATTCAAAACGCGCTGGTCGACGTCGAAACCGCTGAAAACGCACATGTTGCGGTCGCGGCGTTTCGCCGTGCTCTGAGCCTCTATCTCGAACCGTTTGCCAGGCACCTGATGGGCGTGATTGAAAGCCGGCTCGTCGCCGACCCGCCTCCGGATGAAGATCAAATCACCACGCTGACCGAAGCCAAGACCGGACTTGCCGGCGTGCCGCAACTGGTCGAAGCCGGAAAGCTCCCTGACGCCCGTCTCGTCTGCAAAGTTGCGGTGGATGCGCTCGACCGGCCACCCGAAGTGTTTGCCGCTATGCCCAATCGCCTCCAGGCCGCCGCGTTGCAAGCGGCGTCGGATACGCCGGCCGGCTCGGACCTTCCGGATTTCCCCCTGCCTCTTCCAATTGACGACCGCCTTCCGGAGTCGCCTGCTGGAATCGAGCGGCTTGCTTCGCGATTGGGCCGCCTCACCGCGAATTTTGACCTTCTTTTTCAGCTGATCGTGATGTTGGTCGCGGTGGGTCTCGGTATTCAGGTGCTATGGGCCGGCAACCCCACTTGGGGCAGCACCGGCGACATATTTATTGCTCTGTTTTGGGGGCTGGGCCTCCACAGCCTGGCAACAGGTGCGACCGCGTATGAGGGCTTGTCAGATCTGGCTGGCCGGTTCAGGTAGCGGCACAGGCGCCGGGCTCGCCCGATCATCTCGGCGCCGGCACATGACAACCTCCCGAAATGCACTATCGTGCCTCACCCCACGGACCAACCTGTGCGGACAAACGGGAGAAAACAACCATGAGCGACGAATACATCTGGGACATTGTCGAGCGACCGGACATCGACAAGCGTTTTGCCGACTCGAAGGAAATCCGCGCCAAGATGGGCATTTACGGTCGTGGCGGTCAGACCACGGCCGATTTCTACGAGATATCGAAAGTCCATACCCAGGGTCTGGTGGAGTGGTGCTTCGGCATGATCTGGGGCGACAAGACGCTCGAGCCGAAGATCAAGGAAGTTGCCGTGCTCGCCGCTATGGTCGCCCAGGATCTGGACAGGGAGATCTACTGGCACGTCAGGTCGGGGCTCAATCTTGGCTTGACCCGGGACGAGATCATCGCCCTGATCATTCAGTGCACGCCCTATTGCGGCTACCCCAAGGTCAACCACGGACTCCTTGCCGCGGTGAAGGCCTTCGCCGATCTCGACGCTGAGGCGAAAAAGGCCAAATCGAAGAAGAAGTCGAAGGCGAAAAAGAAGAAGTAGATCGCGCAAGTCGGGGCGGGCGGGGCTGGACGCTACGGTTCACCCGCACCCCTAGGATTCGACGGCGTCTCCGTCGATAATGCTTCAAAACACGGATCCGGCATCGATCGCCTTTTGGCGCGCGGTGTTGTGGCAATCCGGCTGGGATGGAAACCGATCATGGATCAGCCAAGGACAAAAGACTTCGCCAACGTAAACTATGACGAGGCGATGCGACGCGCCGCCGACCTAGTGCCCTTCCTGCGCGATCAGGCCGCGGCGGTCGAACAGGCGCGACGGCTGACGCCCGAAGTGATCGCCGAACTCCACCGCACCGGGCTCCTACGATACCTCCAGCCCAAGAGCTGGGGTGGTATGGAGCTCGACTTCGTTGCCTGGTCCGACATCCCGGAGATGCTCGGCCGCGGCGATGCCTCGGTCGCGTGGAGCGTCGCCAATCTCGCCTCGCATCACCGCACGCTTGCCGTCTTTCCCGACGAGGCTCAGCGCGAGGTCTGGGAGGACGACCCCGACGCCATGATTGCAGCAGGCATTGCCTATCAGCAGGGCCGCGCCCGACGCGTCGACGGCGGTATCGTGCTGTCGGGAAAGTGGAACTTCTGCTCGGTCGTTAACGACTCGGCATGGAGCCAGCTCGCCTGCATGGTTATGGAGGGCGACAAGCCGGTCGACTGGGTCCAGTGCCTGGTCAAGCGCGACCAGTACGAAATCATCGACGACTGGCACGTGCTCGGCATGCGCGGCACCGGCTCCTGCTCGGTCGAAGTCAAGGAGCTGTTCCTGCCCGGCTACCGCGTCCAGTCGATGGCAACCGCCCTGCCCGGCCACAGCTTCGCCGGCGTCAAGGCCAATCCCAATCCGATGTACCGAATCCCGACCTCGGGCCTTGGTCCGCACGGTCTCGCCGCCTCGATCGTTGGCGTCGCGCAAGGGGCGCTCGACGTCAGCATCGACTGGGTCAAGCAGCGCAGCACCAATACGTCTGGCGCAAAAATGCGCGACTATCCCACCTTGCAGCTTCGCTTCGGCATGGCCGGAGCGAAAATCGACGCCGCCCGCTTGATCCTGCGCAATGACTGCCTCGATGCCGACCGTATTCTCAAGGCGGACGAGACGGTGCCTCTGGAGACCAAGCTGCGCTACAAACGAAACGCCTGCGCCGCGGTGCGCCTCGCCGTCGAGGCGGTCGACAGCCTGCACGAAGCGGCCGGCGCCAACGGCATCTACGATCACGCGCCGCTGCAGCGCATGTTCCGCGACGTGCGCTCGGCCTCGGCCCATATCCATTTCAGTACGGACATGCAGATGACGGCCTGGGGCAACGTTGCGCTTGGTGGCACGTTCTCCAGCCCGACTATGTAGGAGCTAAGCCCATGGACCTGCCTTTTGACGTTCGCTATCTCGACGCCCTCATGGACGAGAGCGGCATCGACCTGTTGCTGGCCACCGACAAGGACACCGTCCAGTATCTGACCGGCGGCTTCCGCTTCTTCTTTTTCGCCCACAAGGATGCGATCGGCGTCAGCCGCTACCTGCCGACGCTGGGCTATCCCAAGGGGCAGCCCGAGAAGGCGTTCTACGTCGGCCACCCCCTCGAATCCCAGCACCAGGCGGTCGAACCCTTGTGGGTTCCAACGATCACCAACAACCAGAAGAGCAGCGAGCACTCCGCCCGCGAAGCCGCGGCGACCATCCGCAAGCTCGGTCTCGGCAAGGCCCGTATCGCCGTCGAGATGTGCTTCATCCCCGCCGACGCCTATCTTGCCTTGCGCGAGGAATTGCCCGACGCCACGTTCGTCGACGCCCTGCCGATGTTGCAGGAGCTCCGCGCCGTCAAACGGCCCGACGAGCTCGAGAAGTTGAGGATCGCCTCGGAACAGATCGTCGAGTCGATGCGGTTGGTGATGAGCACCACGCCGCCCGGCACCACCACCCGCGACATCGCCGAGCATGTGCGTCGCGAAGAGGTCAATCGCGGCCTCAATTTCGAATACTGCCTCACCGCCGTGGGTTCCAACCTGAACCGCACCCCGTCGGACCAGTTCACCTGGAACAAGGGTGAAATTCTGTCGCTCGACTCGGGCGCCAATCTCGACGGCTATCTCGGCGATCTGTGCCGCATGGCGGTGATGGGCGAACCGACCACGCAGATGCAGGACCTGCTTGCCGAGGTGCGCGCCATCCAGGACGCGCCGCGCAAGGTGATCAAGGCCGGCGTCACCGGTGGCGAGCTCATTGCTGCCGCAGAGGCGGTCGTCGGCAAATCCGCCCACCGCGACCAGATCAGGTTCATGGCGCACGGCATGGGCACCATTCAGCACGAGGCACCGCATCTCAACGACACCGGCGTCATCGCCTATCCGGCGTATTACAGCAACCGGCCGCTGCGTTCCGGCATGGTGCTGTCGATCGAGACCGACCTCAAGAATCCCGACGTCGGCTTCGTCAAGCTCGAGGACACCGTTGTCGTTACCGACGATGGCTGCGAGGGCTACGGGGACGACATCCGCGATTACGTCGTGGCGGAAGGCTGAACCAACGGCGACCTGAGCGCCGCGGGACGAAATGAGCGCGGCGACTTGCACCGGGCTGTCGTCGGGAATGGCGGAAGACACCTTGCGCAACTCCGCGTCACCGCACCGGGTCACGCGTCAATTTTCTTCCTCGCATTCACCGTTTGCTAACCATGTCCGGTCATAGTCCGTGACGCGGACAAGGTATTGCGTACCGCACCCCTCTTCTCTCCGTGCCGCGCAGCCTGCCGCATCTCGTTAGGACCGCGTATTCCGACACGCGAAGCGTACCGCGTAGACCGGTGGCAGGCTGTGCGAGATGCAACCTTGCGGGTCGCGCTCTTCTTCCGACGCCCGGAGGTCGTGCTGCCGAAGACGATCTTCGCTAGCGTCACGCGTGTTCATACGCCTCTCCTCGATGTCTCAAAGACAGGCACCGAATATCTCATAGTCGGGCGAATTCGCTTGCGTCTTTGTCGGTTCTCACCTGAGAGAAAACATGTGGGAACCGGCGAAAAGATTTGCTTTATTTGACCGGTGGCACTGTCAAAAGGCAGCGACCTTGGCGGTCATCTGCCGATCCCATTGGAGCCGATGGACCGGCTGAGTGATGGGTTGGCGCCGCGACTCTCGGTCAAACGCTACGATTGCACGGGATTTGCATCAGGTGGAACAAGGCCCGGAAGGTGGAATTCCTGATGGCCGACGCTCTGGAGAAAGACGCCGATACCGTCTTTAGGCAAGGCGCGACGCAATCCAGCCAGGCTCGGCAAACGGCCGCAACTGCGGCGAGGCTGGAATTTTCGATCTTCCGGGATACTTCGACTGACCCCCGAACCGAAGGATTGAGAAGGGATATAAAATGCGAATGAAACATCTGATCGCCGCTTCGATAGCCGGCTTGATGCTGGCGGCCCCGGCGGCCTATGCCCAAGAGCTTGCCGGTACACTCAAGAAAATCGCCGACAGTGGCGAGATCGTTGTCGGACATCGCGAAAGCTCGGTCCCGTTTTCCTACCTCGATACCAACCAGCAACCCATCGGCTATTCGATCGATCTTTGCATGAAAATCGTCGACGCCGTTTCGGCCGAACTCGGGAAAGAGATTTCCGTGCGCTTCGTTCCGGTCAATCCACAAACCCGCATCCCGTTGATGGCGAACGGCACGATTGACATCGAGTGTGGCTCGACCACCAACAACCTGACCCGTCAGGAGCAGGTCGAGTATCTGCCGACCACCTTCATCACCGGAACAAAGCTGCTGGTGCGGAAGGACAGCGGTATCGAATCTGTCGCCGATCTCGGCGGCAAGGCGATTGCGCTTGCCCAGGGCACAACCAACGAGCGCGCAGTCAAGGCGGCCGTCGAAGAAATGGGGCTGGATGTCAAGATTCTTCCGGTGAAGGATCATGCCGAAGGCATGCTGGCGCTGGAGACCGACCGTGTCGATGCCTACTCGACCGATCATATCCTTCTCTTCGGTCTGATATCGAAGTCCAAGACGCCGGACGAATTTGCTGTGGTCGGCGATTTCCTGTCGTTCGATCCCTACGGCATCATGGTTCGTCGCGACGACAGCGCTTTCGAACTCGTCGGCAAGAAGACCCTTGCCGGGTTATTTCGCTCTGGCGAGATCTTCGATGTCTACGACAAGTGGTTTGGTCCCATGGGTGTTGAACCGACGGATCTGCTACGGGCCACCTTTGCCACCAACGCCTTGCCTGAATAGGCCACTTTCGCGGTCCGCCGAACGGCGGGCCGCGCCCCCTCCCATGACATCGGGCCGGATGCGTGAACTATAATTGGGATTGGTCGATCCTGTTTCAGGAACCCTACCTGGGGTGGCTGATCAGCGGTGTGCAGTGGACTGTTGCGGTTGCGCTGTGCGCCTGGGTGATCGCCATCGTGATCGGCGCACTGGTCGGTGTCGGCCGCACCGTTCCGAACCGGGCGGTACGCAAGCTGTGCGCGGCCTATGTCGAACTGTTCCGCAACATACCGCTGCTGGTGCAGATGTTCGTCTGGTATTTCGTCGTGCCCGAGCTGATGCCCGAAGATGTCGGCCGGTGGATGAAACGGGATATGCCGAATCCCGAGTTCGTCACCGCAGTCGTCGCGCTTGGCGTCTATACGGCGTCGCGGGTCGCCGAGCAGGTGCGAGCCGGCATCGAGGCCGTTCCGCGCGGGTTGTCCGATGCCGCCAAAGCGAGCGGACTATCCATCGCACAGACGTATCGGTACGTACTGCTGCCGATCTCGTTTGGGACCATCATCCCCCCTCTCACCTCGGAATTCTTGACCATCTTCAAGAATTCCTCTTTGGCGCTGACGATCGGCTTGCTCGAGTTGACGGCCCAAAGCCGCCAGATCGCCGAGTACACCTTCCACGGATTCGAGGCGTTCACTGCTGCGACCGTGATCTATGTCGCGATCGCGCTCGTCGCCACGATCGGCATGCATATCCTCGAACGCTACACCCGCATTCCCGGACAGCTGGGGAGCGGCTGACATGTTCAATCTCGATCTCGGCGTCATCGTTCAGTCCATTCCTTTTCTTTGGCAAGGCATGCAGCTTAGTCTCACGCTGACCTTCCTTGCGGTGTGCGGCGGCATCTTTTTCGGCACCATCCTTGCCCTCATGCGGCTTTCCGGATTTCTGCCGCTGTCGCTGCTTTCGGCCACCTACGTCAATCTGATCCGATCGGTTCCACTAATTCTGGTGATCTTCTGGTTTTTCTTTCTGGTCCCGCTGGCGGTTGGTCGTCCGATTGGCGGCTTCTACTCGGCGCTAATTGCCTTTGTTCTGTTCGAGGCGGCTTATTACTCGGAAATCATTCGCGCCGGCATACAAAGTGTCGCCGTCGGACAGGTGCAGGCCGGCCGATCCACCGGGCTGAACTACTGGCAGATCCAGCGCTATATCGTGCTGCCCCAGGCCTTTCGAAACATGATCCCGATTCTCGTCACACAGGGCATCATCCTGTTTCAGGACACATCGCTCGTGTTCGTCGTCAGCCTTCGCGATTTCATGACCGCGACATCGATCATCGCGCGAACCGAAGGGCGCTTGATCGAAATGTATCTGTTTGCCGCGCTCGTCTATTTCGTGATCTGCTATGCCGGCTCGCTGTTGGTTCGGCGCCTCGAGGTACGCGCCGCATGATCGAGATCGAGAACATCAGCAAATGGTACGACGCCTTTCAGGTGCTGATCGATTGCAGCGCCGCAGTCGCGAAAGGCGAAGTCGTGGTGGTCTGCGGACCGTCCGGATCGGGCAAATCGACCCTGATCAAGTGTGTCAACGGACTGGAGCCGGTGCAGAAAGGCCGGATCTCGGTGGGCGATCAGGAAGTGACGTCAAAGTCCACCAACCTGACGGCGCTACGCGCCCATATCGGCATGGTTTTCCAGCACTTCGAGCTATATCCGCACATGAACGTCCGCCAGAATTTATGCCTCGCTCAGGAGAAGGTCTTAAAACGCAGTCGCCAGGAAGCAGTGGCGCGGGCCGAGAGCCTGCTCGACAGGGTGGGGCTCGCCGAGCACATCGACAAATTTCCGGCCCAGCTTTCCGGTGGGCAACAGCAACGCGTCGCAATTGCGCGCTCGTTGGCGATGGATCCGATCGCCATGCTGTTTGACGAACCGACATCCGCGCTCGACCCTGAAATGATCAACGAGGTCCTCGATGTCATGGTCGAGCTTGCCAAGGACGGCATGACCATGATGGTCGTCACCCATGAAATGGGATTTGCCCGGAAAGTTGCCGACCGCGTGATCTTCATGGACGCAGGCGCCATCGTCGAGGACCGGCCGACGGCCGACTTCTTCAGTGCGCCGGAAAGCGACCGCGCCAGGGATTTCCTGTCGAAGATCCTGCATCACTAAATTCATTGGACGCACGAGTGTCGCCCCGCCCGCAAGTTCCAGGTGACGCGTTCAAGCGAACCGCACCGAGTAAACCGGCGGCAGGCTGTGCGAGACGCAGTGCCACAAATCCCCTTGGTCTTCCGACACCCAAAGTCCGCCGGTGGTGCTGCCGAAAGCGAGCCGGTCGCCGCTCTCGTCGATGTCGAGCGCATGACGAAAGACGATGTCGTAGGCGTGCTCCTGGGGCAGGCCGTTCCTCAAGATATCGAAGCTCTTGCCGCCGTCGCGCGTACGCGTCACCACTAGCTTCCCGTCGACCGGGATACGAAGCTCGTCCTTGATGCCGGGCACGAACCAGGCGGTGTCCGGCGCGCTCGGATGAACGGCAACCGCAAAGCCGAAGTTCGACGGTCTGACATTCTCGATTTCACGCCACGATTTGCTGCCATCAGTCGAGCGGAAGATGCCGTTGTGATGCTGGACCCAGAGCGCGTCGGGCGCGTCACGGCATTGCACCAGCCTGTGCGGGTCCTGAATGTTGGGATTGAACTGGCCCTCAGGCGGCATGTAGGCGGCGCGCATCCCCTCGGCCCGGCAGTGCCAGCTCTCGCCGCCATCGTCGCTCTGCCAAACCCCGCCGCACGAGACCCCAACGCGCAGGCATCTCGAATCACGCGGGTCGACACAGATCGAATGCAGCCCCGGCAGGTCGGCACCGCCGCCGAACCATTCCTTGCGCTGCGGGTGATCCCATAGCGTCCGTACCAATTCCCACGTGGTGCCGCCGTCGTCCGAACGGAACAGGCCGCCCGGCAGCGTGCCGCACCACATCACCCCCGACTGATCGTCACCGCCGGGTTCCAACGCCCAGATGCGCACCGTGCTCCACGGAATCTCCTTGCCCCACTGATCCTGGTCGACTTCGCCCTCGGGCTTCGGCGGATAGGCCGGCGCCGCGCACTCTTCCCAGGCGCCGCCGGCTTTGGCGCGATGGAGCTTCACCCCGAAATGGCCGTGGTCGAGCGCGGCGTAGCGCGTCCCGTCGCGCCGATCGACCAGCGCCATCGAAACGTTGTCGCCGAGAAAGTCAGCCTCAGCTATGCGCCAGTCCGAGCCCCCGCTACCATTCCGATCGACCGTAAACAGGCCCTTCCTGGTCGCCACCAGAAACCGATCGCTCATCTTTCATATCTCCCTGCTCAGCCGCCGGACAGCGCCTGCAGAACGTAGATTTCCGCGTTATCCGCAACGGGGTCCGACAGCCCGATCCGGTCGCGGATCTGTTGCCCGTCGACGAACACCACCATGTGTTTGCGCAAGGCCGCTTGGTCGTCGAGAACGTAGCCGCGCGCCGGTTGATTGGCGGCGAACACCCGATCGAGGACCTCGCGTACAGTGCTGCCAGATACATCCATCGGCGGACAGGCAAGGTGACGCTCGAGATTGGCGGTGAAGGTCACGCGTGCCATCGCAATCGCCTCTCGACTTGGTTGGACAACTGGCGTCCTCATAATTTAACCAAATAGCTTAATACAGCGAAAATGTCTCGAAACTGTGACGGGCGCCCCCGCTGGCCCGTTGAATTGTTAAGGCGTACCTCTCGCGGCCGTTGACGGCGGTGGCAGGCACGGCTACGGCTGGTGCATCGAAAAAGCAGAGAGATGAACGACTGCGCCTGCTGGACGCTGGCGTTTCCGAAGTCGCACGACCGCTCCCCTTCCCGCCCGATCTCGTTCGCCACCAACCCGACGTAATTCGCTGCATCACGGGCAACCTTTGCGCCGTCCACTGCCTCGACCGCCCATCGTCGACCACCAAGGATAAACTTCAGCATGATCACCTTCGCCCAACTCCTCGGTGGATTTGTCCTGCTCCTGTTCGGGGCCGAATATCTCGTTCGTGGCGCAGTGTCGCTTGCGCGCCGACTCAACGTCTCGCCGATGCTGATCGGCATGACCATCGTCGCCTACGGCACGACGGCTCCCGAACTGGTCGTCAGCCTCGAGGCGGCACTCGGTGGCCGGCCCGGCATCGCCGTTGGCAACGTAGTCGGCTCCAACATTGCCAATATCCTGCTCATTCTCGGCGTCTCGGCCGTGATTTTCCCGGTCAAGATAAAGTCCGGCTCCATCTATCGCGACTCTGCCGTCATGCTCGGCTCGGCGCTGCTTTTCGTCGCCCTCGCCCTCTCCGGCATCATCGATCGCTGGCAAGGCATCCTGATGTTCGCCGCGCTAGTCGTCTTCTCGCTTTATGCGTACGTGTCGGAGAGCCGCCGCAGCCTCGCCGAAAGCAGCGCCGACGATCTTGCCGAGGAGTTTGCCGAGGGCCCCAAATCGGCCTGGCTGGCGCTTCTGGCGATCGTCGGCAGCATCGCCGCGGTCCTGATCGGCGCCCGCCTGCTGGTAACCGGCGCCGTCACCACCGCCCAGTTTCTCGGCGTCGGCGAGGAGGTCATCGGGCTCACCGTGGTCGCTGTCGGTACGTCACTGCCAGAACTTGCCACGGCCGTGGTTGCCGCAATTCGCCGCCATTCCGCGGTCGCGGTTGGCAACGTGATCGGCGCCAACATCTACAATCTGCTCGCCATCATGGGATTGGTTGCAGCAGTCAAGCCGATTTCGATCCCGCCCCAGATCCTTCAGTTCGACCTGTGGTTCATGCTCGCGGTCACGATTGCCGTGCTCACTTCGCTTATCTTTCGCGGCGGCCTCAGCCGCGGCCTCGCAGCCGTCTTCGTCGCGGTTTTCTGCGTCTACACTGCGCTCCAGTATTTCGGAGTGGAACGGGTCTTCGGCTGAGCGAGCTGACACGGAAGAGAGCACCCTGCCCGGCCCTTCTGAACGGCCAATCTCCTTCTCTGCGGTCTTTCGGACCAGCGGACCGTGAATCCACTCATTGCTGCGACTTGGTACGTGTTGATTTATGACAAGAGCAACCCTGTTCTTGATGTCGCGAATCGGCTGAAAGCCGTGATCCGTGCAAAAGCTTGCGCTGAGAACTTGACCTATTAGTGTCCCGAATCCGAAGTTCGTCAGATTATTCGGCCTGCTCCGTACGAACGTCGGATTCGAGGTCCGTAGACATTCATGTGGTTGTTCTCCGGTTTTTCGCGCCATGCGAGTCCCGAGTGAGCTTTGTATCGGGAAAAGAGTCGACCCGAAGTGAGCGAGATTTGATTCAAGGCCGAAAAATGGAGGACAGCCTTGAATCGTGACATGTTGAGCGATGAGCAATGGAAGCGGATCGCTCCGCTTCTTCCCGGCAAGGAGGGCGACCCCGGCCGCTCCGGCGCCCTAGCCTTTGGTCGCCACGCCGGCTTGATCGAAGGTCGCCATGCCGGCATGCAGTGCCGCCGCCGTCTTGACGATGCCGGCGGCGAGCGCTGCACCGGAACCCTCCCCGAGCCGCATACCCAGATCAAGCAGCGCCGTCTTACCCATGCGATCGAGGGCCCGACGGTGAGCGGGTTCGGCCGAGACATGCCCGAACAGGCAATGGTCAAGTCCATGAGGATCAAGGCGATGGACAATCGCCGCAGCGGAAGTCGCGACGTAGCCGTCGACGATGACCGGCACGCGGTTGTGGCGGGCGGCGATGATGGCACCGGCCATCGCCGCGATTTCGCGGCCACCGAGGCGTCTCAGGACCTCGAGCGGGTTGGACAGATGACCGGCGTGACGGGCGATCGCGGTCGTGACCGCCTCGCGTTTTCGGGCAAGCCCCGGATCGTCGAGACCGGTTCCGGGCCCGACCCAATCCTCGGCGCTGCCGCCGAACAGCGCCTGGTGGACGGCTGCGGCGATCGTGGTGTTGCCGATCCCCATCTCGCCGATGCACAGGAGATCGACGCCGCCGGCAAGCGCCTCCATACCGAATGCCATGGTCGCGGCACAGGTTTTCTCGTCGAGCGCCGCCTCGACTGTGATGTCGCCGGTCGGCAGGTCGAGAGCGAGGTCGTAGACCTTGAGACCGAGGCCGTTCGCCTGGCAGATCTGATTGATGGCGGCGCCGCCCGCGGCGAAATTATCGACCATCTGGCGAGTGACCTCGGCCGGAAACGCCGATACCCCATGGGTGACGACACCGTGGTTGCCGGCGAAGATCGCGACCAGCGGACGATCGACCCGCGGCAACGCCCGGCCCTGCCAGGCAGCAAGCCATTCGGCGATCTCCTCGAGGCGTCCGAGGGAGCCGGCGGGCTTGGTGAGAACCGCATCGCGGGCCCGAACGGCGGCGACGGCTTCCATGTCGGCCGTCGGCATCTCAGCCAGGAGAGCACGGATATCGTCGAAAGGAAGACCGGAAACTGCGGACGTCATCGCCTCTCACCTGGATGTGCGTGGGCGTTCCTTGGCCCCACCCCGCGGCGGTTCTATAAACACCCTCCGGCCGCCAGGAAAGCGGCAGCCACGAGGCAGAATGACCGACAACGATCCGCTTCGCGAGCAAGGCCACGCGCTGGCGGTCGATTTTCGCTCCGCATTCGCCTTCCTGACCCGCATCCCGGCGTCCGCGCTCGGCGGGGCAGTCGACCAGCATTTCGACTTCCGACACGCCGCACGGATGTTTCCCCTCGCCGGCGCGGTGATCGGCGCGGCCGGTGGGGTCGTTGTGATAGCTGCAATCGCCTTGGGATTGCCGGACTTGGTCGTCGCTTGCCTGGCCGTTGCGGCAATCATCGCGCTGACCGGAGCGCTCCACGAGGACGGACTTGCCGACACCGCCGACGGTTTCGGCGGTGGCGCGACGGCGGCGCGCAAGCTCGAGATCATGGACGACAGCCGCATCGGCACCTTCGGTGCCGTCGCCATAGCGTTGTCGATCACGCTTCGCGTCACGGCGCTGGCGACTCTGGTTGCGGCCGGCGGATTTCGCGCAGCCGCAGCGCTGATCGCGGCGGAGGCCGTGTCGCGTGGCGCCATGGTCAAGGTATGGCATGACCTGCCTCCGGCGCGTCCCGGGGGGATGGCGGACCGTGCCGGTCCACCGGACGAGCGCGCAACGTTCGTGGCCGTGGCGGCGTCGGCCGTTATTGTCGCGATCGCGATTGTCTCTACATTGGGTCTTTGGGCGGCATTTGCCGGGGCCGCGTCGGTGATCGCGGTGGGGTTCGGTTGCGCGCGTCTGTTTGCCAACCAGATCGGCGGCCAGACCGGCGACACACTGGGCGCGTGCCAACAGTGTACGGCGATCGCATTCCTGATCGCCGTCACGCCGTTCGCATGAAGGACGAGAAGCGAAGTGACTCCGTTTCATCCCAGGTCTGGAGAGCGGCCATGAGGCGGCGTCCGCCGTTGCTGCTTTCGCTCCTGCTCCTGGGGCTGGCCGGTGCGTTGCTGGTGCTTATCCTGCGCCACGACGCCGGCACGGTGATGGGCCTCACCACGGAGGATTTCTCTCGGTTGGCCATACTTCTCGGCGTGCTGATCTTTGTCGGCGCCGGCGTCTTCGTCCGTAGCATGCGACCCGGCGAGATTCTCAATGCGCTGGCGTTCTGGTCCATGGCGATCGTTGTGCTCGTCGCCCTCTACGCCTTCCGCGACGAACTCACCGTGGTCGGCGGGCGGGTCCTCGGTGCACTCGCACCGGGAGCCCCGATCGTCGGCAGACTGACCGGCGAAAGCGATCAGGATGCTGTCGTCATCATGCGGTCCGGTGATGGTCACTTCGGCGTGCGCGCCGAGGTCAACGACGAATCGATGTCACTATTGGTCGATACCGGCGCAAGCTATGTCACGCTAACCGAAAGCGACGCCGCCGACATCGGCATCGATGTCGCGTCCCTTTCGTTCTCGGTGCCGATCCGCACTGCGAACGGCACTATCCGCGCCGCCGCCACCAAAGTCGAGCGGATCGCCATCGGTCCGATCGAGCGCCGCAACGTCCCCGCTCTGGTGGCGCCAAGGGACGCGCTCGACCAAAGTCTCCTTGGGCTTAGCTTTCTCGACACACTCCACGGCTACGCGATCCGCGGCGACCGGCTTGTCCTCAATCCTTAGTCAAAGCGACTCATCGCAGCCAGCGTTAGGCCCAGAAGAACACAAAGAAGAAGCGGATCGCGACGACGGTCAGGAAGATGCCGAAGCCAGCCTCTAGCATGCGCTGCGACAAGGCATGGGCGATGCGCACGCCATAAGGGGCGGCAAGGACGCTGACCGGCACCAGCACCGTCATGCCGAGCAGGTTGACATAGCCGGCCGACAGCGGCGGCAAGCCGGGAACCCCCCACCCGGCCCAGATATAGCCGAGCACGGCCGGCACCGAAATCACCAGCCCGGCGGCGGCCGAGGTCCCCACCGCCTGAATCATGGTGCGCCCGTAAAGGGTCATGGCGGTATTGACCATAATGCCGCCGCCGACTCCCATCAGTGTCGACAGGAAGCCGATGACCACCCCGATCGCCGCACGCAGCGGATTACCGGGAAGGTCGTTGCCGAGTCGCCAGCTCTTGCGGCCGAACAGCAGACGGATGGCAACCAGCGCGACGATCGTTGCGAATACACCGGACAGCGCCCTGCCGGAGATCGAGGCGGCGAGAACCGACGCAGCGGCGACACCGATGGGCATAGGTATCAGCCAGCTCCGTACCACCGCCATGTCGACCGAGCCGCGCTTGTGATGCGCGAGAAACGACCGGATCGCCGTCGGAACGATGACCGCCATGGCGGTGCCGATGCAGACATGCATGCGCACCGCCTCACCGAGACCGAGAAACGCGTAAGCCTCGTAGAGCACCGGAATGATCACTGCACCGCCGCCGACACCGAACAGGCCAGCCAGCAGTCCGGTGACCGCGCCGGAAAGCGCAAGCGCGACAACGAGCTCGGCGAGCTCCGCCGCAGTAGCATTTATCTCCATTGGCCTCTCGAAAAGTGGCGGGGGACACCGCTCAGGCGACGGCTTGCGGGACGCCTGTCTCGGACGAATTCCGGGAAAAGTCCAGCCGCACTTCGCGCTCCGCCGCGCCGACCGCGGCGAGTGCGCGCTCGACGACCTCGACCCCGGCGCCGGGGCGATGGCCTTCAACCGTCAGAAGCTGGCGCCAGCGGCGCGCGCCGGGACATCCGTGGAACAGCCCGAGTAGTGGCCGCAGGATCGAGCCGAGACGGACGCCCTCGGCGAGCCAGGCCTCGATCTGGGGCAGGAAGCCGACGACCACCGCATGCACATCGGCCGCGGTCGAAGCATCGCCGTAGAGGTCGCGGTCGATCGAGGCGAGCAGAGCCGGCGTCTGATAGGCGGCCCGGCCGAGCATGGCTCCGTCGACACGCCGGAGATGGCCGGCTGCTTCGGCGAGCGAGCCGATGCCACCATTGATTCCGATGAAGACCTCGGGCCGATCGCGCTTGAGACGATAGACGCGCTCATAGTCGAGCGGCGGCACCTCGCGGTTTTCCTTCGGGCTGAGGCCCGAGAGCCATGCCTTGCGGGCGTGCACCCAGATTGCCGCTGCGCCGGCGTCAATCACCGGCCCGGCGAGATCGTCGAGTGCCCTCGCCGGGTCCTGGTCGTCGACGCCGATGCGACATTTGACCGTGACCGGAACGCCGACCGCCCCGGTCATGGCGGCGATGCAGTCGCCGACCAGAGCCGGCTCGCGCATCAGGCAGGCTCCGAAGGTCCCGGAGCGGACACGGTCCGATGGACAGCCGACATTCAGATTGATCTCGTCGTAGCCGTAGTCCTCGGCAATCCGCGCAGCCCGCGCCAGCTTGTCCGGGTCCGAGCCGCCGAGTTGCAAGGCGAGCGGATGCTCCGCTTCGGAAAAGCCGATGAGCCGGTCGCGATTGCCGTGCAGGACGGCGTCGGCGACGATCATCTCGGTGAATAGCAGCGCGCGCTTGGTCAGCCGCCGATGGAAGGCCCGACAATAGCGGTCGGTCCAGTCCATCATGGGGGCAATGGCGACGACCGTCCCGGCCGGCATCATTTTTGCAACCTCTTGCGTCATCGGTCCGAGCAAAGCACCTCTCGCCCGCCGATTGGGCGCTATCGGCCTTCCCTTCCGACCATATCGGCGCAAAATGCCCGAGGTGCAAGCTTGCAAACGCCCACGCGCGCCTCGTTGAGTTCCCATGGCAGATGCCATGGGCGGCGCAGCGGCCGGTAATCCGGGGAAGGACCTTTTGACGATCCTCGACGCACTGCGGACACGAGACCCCGACCTCCTCAATTTGCGGAAGGCGAGCCGGGCGGCGGCGGTCGCGTTCCCGATATTCGCGGTGCCGGACCATGTCATGGCTGATGGATCGCTTGCGGCCTTCGCCTTCTTCGCCTGTTTTGCTGCGCTTGTATTTGCCGATTTCGGCGGCCCACGCCGCGCCCGGGCACTCGCCTACGCCGCTATGGTCGTGATCGGCGGCTTGCTGGTGGTCTTCGGTTCGCTTCTTTCGGGAAGCCTGTTCGGCAGCGCCATCGCCATGTTCGTGATCGTCTTTGCGGTGTCGTTCGCCTCGGTGTTCGGCGGATACGCGCCGGCGTTCGTGGCCCCCTTGACGCTGGCCTACTCGCTTTCGGTCTTGAGTCCGTTGAGCGACGTCGCGATCGATACCCGGTTGCTCGGCTGGACGATCGGCGGCTTTGCGGCGATGATTGCGGCGGTCGCGCTGTGGCCGGTGGATCAGCGGCTCAAGCTTCGTAAGACACTGGCAAAGGTGAGCGCCGGGCTCGCCAAGACTCTGGACTCGCTCCACGAACGCGACGCGGCAGAGTCGAGCTTCCGCGAGGCCTGCGACGCCATAGCGGAGGCGCAGTGGAAAGCCAGTACGCCGTTTCGGCCGGCCGGGCCGACGTCGCATCATATCGGCCAACTTCATCTCGTCGGGGATCTCGAGCAGGCGGTCGATACCACCCGCCAACTGCTCGACGGAGGTTGGACTCCACGCGAGGACGAACAGCTCACCGCGATCTGCGCACGCGCCTTCCGACAGACCCATGCCATTCTGACGGAAGAGATATCGCCCGACGTCGTCGCCGAAGAAACGGAGCGGCTCGACCAAGCCCGCCTCGCCCGTCGTCGTACGGCCGACGCCGCTGGAATCAAAGCTACGGCGCCGCATGCCGAACAACGCACCGCCGAGGCCCTGGCAGAAATCCGCCGGTCAGCCCCGATCATGGCTCTGTCTCATATTGCCATTTGGGTCGAGACCGATGCCGCGACGGCGCTTGGCGGTAAGGCGGCGTTTGTCCCAATGAAAAGCACCCCCGAGCTATCGCCGCCGACAAACCGCCCGGTGGAGATCGGCCGTCGTGCATGGCGAATCCTGTCCGGCGGGCTTGATCCGGATGGCGTCATCTTCCGCAACAGCGTTCGCGCCGCCGCGGCAATGACGCTCGCCGTCATCGTGGCGCAGATGGTGCCGGTCGCCCACAGTTTTTGGGTCACACTCGGAGCGCTTCTCGTTTTGCGCTCCAGTGCAGCGTCGACATCGGCAACGGCTCTCCAGGCTATCGCCGGCACGGTCGTCGGATTCGTCATCGCCGCCGTCGTGCTGTCGCTGTTCGGCAGCCACGATGGAGTCCTGTGGGCCGTCTTGCCATTCGCCATTTTCTTTGCCGGATATACGCCCGGCGCCGTCAGTTTCATGGTCGGTCAGGTGTCGTTCACCATCATGGTCGTGACCCTGTTCACGCTCATCGAGAACGCCGGCATCACAACCGATGTCGCCCGGCTGGAAACAGTCAGCCTTGGGGCCGTCACCGGTGCGCTGATTGCCCTGATCCTCTGGCCGCGTGGCGCCCGGGCGGCCCTGGCTCGGGCCGTTGCCGCCCTTTACCGGACGGCGAGCGAGGCGACGCGAACATTGGCGACCGGACCGGAAGAATTGCACAAAGAGGCGAGAGGCCGCATTCGTAGCGCTCGCCGGCGCGCCGACGAAGCATTCGGGGTTGCACTAAACGAACGCGGGCGGGCAATCGACACGCGGGCGTGGTTGGCATTGTCGCGAGCACCGAACCTGGTCGACTTACTTGCGGGCGGGTTGCTCCGCCAGCCGCCGGCGTGGCTGTTCGATCAGTGCAGCGCGGCGATCGAAGCGGTCGCCCAGGTCCGCGATACCATCGCCAGCAGGCTCGACGAAGTCGCCGATCGTCTCGATCCGGCCGGGGCAGACCCGGCCCGACAGCCGATGGCGAAACAACCCGCAAACCTGCAGGCAAAGCTGTTGAATTGTTTCGAACTCTCCCGATCGCACGGCCTGGCCGGCATAGACGATGCACTATTGCTGATCGCCTGGAGCGAACATCTCGCCCGTGTCGGCACATACATCGGCCAGGCGGAGGATCAACTCCACCAGGTCGCCCGGGCAAGCCGGCCGGGCGCGTGGCTTCATTGGTCGGCGGCACGCGTTCGCGATGGCAACGGTCGCGACGCGAGCCGTTGATCTTTGCGCGACATTGCTCGAACTCCCAAGAGTAGGCAATCCGGAAGAGGCGACAAGCGGCCAGCTTGACTCGGACCAGACCCGCCCATATCCAAACGCGCGCCAAGAGAACAAACATCGCCGACTCCCGAGCCTATGACCCCCACCATCGATTCCGTCCGAAATCAACGGCTCGGACGTACCCTGCAGGCAGTGGCGGCGGCTCACCCCTTTTATCGCGCACGCTTTCGCAGCCTCGGCATCGAAGCAGGAGACATCCGCGGACTCGGCGATCTGGTTGCGCTTCCGCCAACCACGAAGGACGACTTCATCGCCGATCCGGACGCATTCCGCTTGCGGGCGGAGGATCTGCCCCCGGATTTCTCTGTCGAGGAGCGCGTCCTGTGGGATATCGCCTATACGACGGGGACCACCAGCGGCCGCCCGTCACCGTTCTACAATACTACCCACGATGCCTACGCCATTCTCGACCAGGCCCGCCGCTGCAACGAGACGGAAGGTCTGCGCCCTGACGATCGGGTCGCCAACCTCTACCCGCTCGCCGGATTTCCGACCGGAGCCTTTCTCAGCGTCGTTCGCTCGACGATGATCATGGGCCTGCCGGTGGTGCACGGCCTCACCGGCTCGGCAAACTCGGAGTTCAAGGTCCGCAATTCTCTCGCCGAGGCGCTCGACAAGATCGAGCGGTTCCGGCCGACGGTGCTTTGGGGCGTACCCAGCTTCGTCCGGCGATTTCTCGACGAGGCGCGCCGGCGCCGGGCCGATCTCTCCTCGGTCCGGCTGGTGTTGACCTCCGGCGAGCCGGTGTCCGCTGCAATGAGAAACGAAATGCGCGAGCATCTCGCCGGAGCCGGACCGGTCACGGTCCTCGCCCGCTACGCCTTCACCGAAATGCAGGGTGGCTTCGTCCAGTGCGCCGAGGACGCGCGACCGCAAAACGCAGTCCCCGATTTCTATTACCTCGAGGTGGTCGACCCGGAAAGCGGCCGTCGCCGCGCCGACGGCGAGGACGGCATGCTCGCCGTCACCCATCTGCACCGGCGCGGCACCGTCCTGTTGCGCTACCTCGTTGGCGATGTGGTCACGCTGTCGCGCGAGCCCTGTCCGATTTGCGGCCGTACCGGCGAACGTATCGTTACCACGCCGAGACGCATCGGCGCTCTGGTCAAATGCCGCGGCATGCTGGTCAACACCGACGTTGTCGTCGAGACGTTGTCGGCCCTCGAGGGTATCGGGCAGTTTCAAGTGCTGTTCCGCCGCGAAGATCGACCGGGAGCGATGGACGAGATGGTTGTCAGGATCGAGTTCGATGACGCCGAGAGCAGCGGCGCCGGATCGCACCGGCGAACCCGCGATAGTCTTCGCGAGGAGGTCGTCCGGCGCGTGCGCGAAGCGGTCTCCTTGCGGCCCGAGGTCGCGTTCGAGGCCCACGGAGCGCTTTACGATCACGAGCGTTCAATCAAGGCAAAGCGGGTCGTCGACAGTCGAAAAACCGTGGAATAAGGGGTACCTCATGGATTTGAGCGCCAGCGGCAAGGCATTTCCGCCTTACGAGTTTCATGTCGAACGCGGCAAGATCCGCGAATTCGCCGATGCCATCGGCGACCAAAATCCGATCTACCGCGATCCGGACTACGCGGCAAAATCGTCGGCCGGCGGGATCCTCGCCCCACCGACCATGCTAAGGAGCTTCCTTTACGAGACTCGCGATTCCATCGAAGCGCTCAAGGTCAAGGACTGGAGCTACATCGTCCATGGAGAGCAGGAGTTCGAGTATCTCGCTCCGGTCGTCGCCGGCGATGTCCTGACCGCCCAGGACACGATTACCAGCATTGTCGAGAAGGAGAGCCGGCGGGCGGGCAAACTGCAGATCGCCGTGATCGAGACGACCTTCCGAAATCAGCGCGGCGAGACGGTTCAGATTGCCCGACGTACGCTTGTCGAAACCGGCAAGCGCATCGAAGAATAAGCGCCGAACGGCGCCTTGCGAGGTCACCATGGCACAGACACTGGAATTCCACAGTATCCATGTCGGCGACGCGCCACCGCCCCTGATCTGCGGGCCGCTGACGCGGACCGATTTCGTCCGCTATGCGGGCGCCTCGCACGACTTCAATCCCAATCATCACGATGAGGTTTATGCGATTGCCAACGGCAACAAATCGGTATTCGGCATGGGGATGCTCGCCGGCGGCTACTGCGCCCGTCTGCTGACCGGTTGGCTCGGCGACGTGTCGCTGCGCCGCCTTCGCATACGATTCGTGTCGCGATTCTGGCCCGACGACGTCATCACCTGCACTGCCGAGGTCACTGAGAAGGACGACCACGCTCGCCTCGTCCGATGCGAATTCTCGGCGGTCAACCAAAACGGCGAGGTCATCATCCGCGGCGACGCCAGCGCATACCTCGGCGATCAAGGGTAGCGCCTGCGGCCGCGACCGGTCGCGCTACGGCGATGCTTGCGCCGGCACGGCCGGTGATTCGGCGGCAGCCGCTTCGATACGAAGGTATTCGGCAAACTCGGCCGCCGAGCACGGCTTGGCGAGATGGAACCCCTGAAATTCGCGACAGCCGGCAAGACGCAGCAGCGACGCCTCTTCCTCGGTCTCCACCCCTTCGGCCACGACGTCGAGATCGAGCGCATCCGCCATGGCGATGGTTGCCTGGACAAAGCGTTGGACACGCCGGTCGGCGGCAATTCCCGAGATCAGCGAACGATCAAGCTTGAGCTTGTCGAAGGTGAAACTTCGGAGATATCCGATGCTGGAGAAGCCGGATCCGAAGTCATCGAGAGCGACCGCCACGCCGAGAGCGCGTATGGCGCTGATCGATTGGCTGGCCTGGTTCGGATTGGCGACCAGATAGGTCTCCGTCACTTCAAGCTCGAGACTCCGGTGCGAAGCCAACTTGGCTGAGAATGCCCGAAAGCACGACATCGAAATTCGGATTGCGGAATTGGGCCGGTGAAACATTGACGGAAACGCGTATCCCGGCCCAGGCGCGGCCGGCGCCGCACGCTTGGCGCAGTGTCCAGGTCCCGAGTTCGTCGATGAGCCCGCTCTCTTCGGCTATCGGGATGAACACACTCGGCGGAATCGGGGCGGCTCCCGCACGCGGCCAGCGCAGCAAGGCTTCGGCGCCAACGACCCGACGCGTCGTCGCGTTGAAGATTGGCTGATAGGCAACTTCGAGCTCTTCGGAACGCAACGCCCTACGAAGTTCGGCAGCGATCGCCATCCGCTCGTCCCGAGCCGTATCGATAGACGAGTCATAGGCTACGATCCGGTTGGGGCCCTCCTGTTTCGCTTGGTACATGGCGATATCGGCGCGACGCAACGCTTCCTCGGCCGACGGCACGCTCTCATCTATCGTCGCTATTCCCAAGCTGGTGCCGATGAGGATGATCCGTCCGTCGATGTCTATGGGCTTGGTAAGATGATTGATGACGCGGTGGCCGAGCGCCATCGCGGCTTCCAGGGGATTGTCGTCCACCAGAAGAATCGCGAACTCGTCGCCACCGACCCGGGCGATCAGGTGGTTGCCGGAGACCCTGTGAAATCTGGCGGCGACGTCGCGAAGCAAACGGTCTCCGACATCGTGGCCATAGGCATCGTTGACCCGCTTGAAGCCATCCAGGTCGAGAAAGATCAACGCGCCGCGGGCACCATCCCGGCGCCCTGCGCCGATCGTGCCGGCAAGGCGCCGGAGCAACTCGGCACGATTGGGCAAGCCGCTGAGCGCATCATGCGCGGCCGCAAAACGCGCCTGATCCTCGCTTTTCTTGATTTCCCTAATGCTTCGGTACGCGACAATGATGAGAACGACGATCGTCACGCCGAGCAGCGACAGCATGACAATTACGGCCGGGCTGATGTCGACATACGCTCGCGTCCCCATCTCAGCCGGTGGCCAGGTCAGGGCGGCGATGACCTGCCCGGCGGGGTCGACGAGGTCGAGCTTATCGGGGACCACCTCACCGGGGCCGACGTAGCGCAAGCCGGCCAAGACGAACTCTTCCGCCAATTTGTCGATTGCAGCCTTATCTAGGGACTTGCTGATAACGAGGTAACGGGACCGGTCAGGCGGACCTTCGAAGTCCTCCGAGTCGGCGACAATAGGTCCGACCGCGACCAGCGCCGGACCCCAGGCACCCAAGACGATCCCGGTACGCACATCGTACGTGCGGCCATCGTCAGGCACGTGTTCGAAAAGGGAAGCGATGTTCGGGCCGAATGCTTCATCGACCGGCAGATTGCTCGGCTCTCCCAGACGCGCCCCTTGCAGCAGCCGCCGGTCCTCGTCGAGCAGATAGGCCGTATCGAAGAGGTTTGCCCATTCGGTGGAGCCGTAAAAATTCTCAGTAAAAAATACAGGATCGATCCCACCATAGAGGTTTCGGACGGCGTCGTCCCACTCGGCGTAGTCATTGTGCGACAGCATGATTCGGTTGAGGACCGATTGAACCGCTGCCGCGGCCGATCGCATCGTCAGGGTCTTCTCTACATTGTCGACCTCGCCCGCCATCCGGTTGAGCGAAACCACCACTGTCGCGACGGTTCCGACGAGGATCGCGATCGCGGGCAACGCAATGCGCAAGCCGAGCCGAAGGGTTGGGGAATCTAAGGTCAACATCGGCGGGGATCCGGACTGTCCTAGCCACAATACCGTTCATTTAGGGTTCATAAACCATGATTTTGCACTCTGCGCGGGTTATCGAGCAGGAGGCGAATCACATGGCCCGCACGATTGCGACTTTGCCGGCAGGCAGTCGGAGCACCGATCACATTGGCGTTGGTGTTATCGCCAAGACGTTCCCGTTGAGCAAGGTTCGCGCGGTTCTTGCAGCGACGGCACCTTCATGCCGTTGGTCTTGCGGCGCGCGGGCACCGGTGCGGTCGCAGGCGGCGTTCGCCGTGGCAACGACTACAATGCTCTCTACAACCGCGCTTACAACAATTGCATGCGCAGCTGAGCCGGTCGGACCTGTGCGAATGAGCTTTCAGGAGAGAACCGTGAAAAAAATTGCAATCGCAGCAGCGGCCGCTGTGACGATGGCGGCGTGGGTTGCCCCGGCAACGGCGGAAATGACGAACCTCGAGATCATTTTCGTCAAGGCGGACGAGAACGGCGATTTAATGCTGAGCAAGGGCGAGGTCCTGCGCATCGCCATCGAGCAATTCGGTATCGCCGACGCTGACGGCGACGATATGGTCGAGACGGAGGAAGCCGGCGACATGGCGGCCGATGCCGAGTTCTCGGACAACGACGCCAACAAGAACGGCTCGATCTCGATCGAGGAGATGATCGAAGAAAAACTCGCCGATTTCGCGAGGATCGACGAGAACAGCGACGGCGCCCTGTCCCTGGAGGAGTTGCAGGCGGCCTACCCGCAGCAGTGACGTAGGCTGCCCGGGACCGGGAGTTTCGGCCCTTAGTGAACCGGCGGTGCGTACTGGATTCCGCCGCGCGTCCACAAGGCGTTAAGGCCGCGGGCTATTTGCAGCGGCGAGTCGGCTCCGATATTCCGTTTGAAGATCTCGCCATAATTTCCGACCGCCTTCACGATTTGAACGACCCAGTTCGAATCGAGACCCATCGCCTTGCCGAGGTCGCCATTGGTGTCGAGCAACAGTCGAATTTCAGGATCTTCGCTGGACCGCATAGTGTCGACGTTCTCCTGGGTCACGCCCAGTTCCTCCGCGTTGACCAGCGCAAACCCGACCCATTTGACGATGTTGAGCCACTGGTCGTCTCCCTGACGGACGACCGGACCGAGCGGCTCCTTGGAGATGATCTCGGGCAGCACGACATTGTCCTCAGGCTCGGCCAAAGTCAGACGGTTTGCATAGAGAGCCGAGGAATCGCCGGTGTAGGCGTCGCAATCGCCTGAGTCATACGCGGCCAGCGCTGCTTCGGTGGTTTCATGCACCGCCGGAATCAGCTGCATCTTGTTCGTCTCGAAATAATTGACAAGATTGCTTTCGGTCGTCGTCCCGCCGAGGACGCACACCGTCGTTCCCGACAGATCGAGGGCCGACGTGTAGCCGTCCGCACGGCGGACCAGGAAACCCTGGCCGTCGTAGTAGTTGACGAAGCCGAAGGCCAACCCCAGCGAAACCTCGCGCGACATGTTCCAGGTGGTATTGCGGGCGAGAACATCGATATCGCCCGACTGGAGCACTTTGAAGCGATCCGTCGCCGAAACCGGCATGAACGCGACCGCTGCGGGGTCATCGAAAATCGCCGCCGCCACTGCGCGGCAGAAGTCGACATCGAAACCGGCCCAGTTGCCGTCCTTGTCGGGCGCGGCAAATCCGGCAAGGCTGGTGTTGACGCCGCAGTTCAGCTTCCCTCGTTGCTTGACATCGTCGAGCGTCGCTGCCGAAGCCACCGACATCGCCCCCATCATTCCGACGATGGCCGCTGCGAATAGTATCCTCATATCGAGTCTCTTCCGGTTCCAAATCTTCTGCATTGGCGTCGTCCTCAGGAAATCAAGGCAGCACGACAACACGCGCCCGCAAGTCGACCCGGTCGTACAGATCGATAACGTGCTCGTTGAGCATGCGGATGCAGCCCGACGATGCGGCTTTACCGATCGACTTTGGCGCGGTGGTGCCGTGAATGCGATATTCGGACCGTCCGAGATAGATGGCACGAGCGCCAAGCGGATTTTTAGGACCGCCCTTGACCACCCTGGGCAAGCTTTTTCCCTGCGCCCGCGCCCGCATGGCCGCGGGTGGACGCCAATCGGGCCACTCGCGCTTCTTGGTGACTTTCATCGAGCCTTCCCACTGGTATCCCTCGCGGCCGACCGCAATGCCGTAGCGAAGCGCCGCCCCATCACCGAGGATGAAGTAGAGATACTTTTCCGAGGTGTCGATAATGATCGAACCGGGCGGGTATTGCGTGCGATAGGACACCGGTGTGCGCCGCAGATTGGGAGCGAGAATCTCCTCGCCGGGGATCGGCGCCAGCTTGGTCTGAGCGCTTACCGGCGCCGGCGAGCCGCATAGCACTGCGGCGAGCGCCAGGCAGGCAGCCACAAGAAACACCATTGGCTTGCAGGCTTGAACGGATCGAATGCGTTTGCTCATCTCGGTTTCATGCTTCAGAGACGCTGCCTGCGCCGAGGCTCGACATGTAGCCCGGCTGCGCCAATTTTTACAAGGCGGGGTCAGCCAAGGACCAAGATGAAGGACAGACTCCTTGCAGCCGCCATCACCGCCGGCATGGTGAAGACGGAAAGCGGGTTACCGCACTCCACGCCGACGAGAGACCGGTGCGGGCCTTTCACGAGGGGATTCCGCGGAGTGAGCGCGGGCGGCGCCGGCGGACCGCTACGGCCTCCGACGCGCAATAAAAAAGGGCCGCCTCTCTCGAGGCGACCCTCTTTATGTTCGCGAGTTGGTACTCAGGCGGTGATCGGCAGGCGGCTTCGCTCCGCCGCCGCCTCAGCGGTGCGCGGTTCGGCCGGGAGCTGCAGCACGGTCGCGTGCTGGCCTTCCCTCAGGCGATTGAGCAAGACAACCCTGCCGTCGGGAAACTCCAACGCATCATGGTGGGTCATCGCGGTTTCCCGATTGACCTGCCGGAAGATTGCCGTCTCGTGCTCGCTCTCGGCGTCCGGTCTAAACAGGCGGACAAAGTGACGAACGGGCCGGGCAAAGGCGAGTTCCGTGCCGGGAAGTACGCAGACGGCCGCATGAGGGTCGTCCACCGAAGCAAAGCCGCGAGTGCCTGTGCCGAAGTCGGTCGTCACCAGCTTGTCTCCGACTTTGGCGGGGCGCGAGCGGACACTTTGCAGGCTGTAGTCGCACATGGCAAAGCTCCTCCATGGTATGGACAGTCACCACGGCTGTCCCTGCCCCGACAGCTACCAGCAAATTGGGGCGTTTGTCGGATCAGAGCGTGACGCGTCGAACGATGGTGGTAAACTTTTTTAATCGCGCCTTGGTTGTCGGGAAAACCGTTCGATCCTCAAGGATCGCGCCATTGACTCCGACTGACGAGCATGCGTCCGATAGTTGTGGGTCGAACGAACGTGTCACGCGCGTGAGATCGCGGTGGCGTAGGTGGCGTGAATCTGATGCTTCACGCCACTAGGATTTTCTGGATGGATCAAATTATCCCGACATTTTGCAGAGGTAGCTCGTGCGATCGGCCGCGGATCGGCTGCAAAAGTCAGGTTTGATCCACTAGATGGCCCACCGTCAGCGGTCAAGGAGGGGGGCGCGATGTCATCGGCCGACCACACCGATCCAACCAAGCAGGACCTCGGCGACCTGCCCGTCGATCAGCTCGAGGCCGCACTCAAGGCAACACCCGACGGTCTCTCGCGGGCCGAAGCGGCCAACCGCCTCGAGGCATACGGCTATAACGAGCTTGCCGAGAAGGAAGAGAACCCGCTTCTCAGGTTCCTGAGCTATTTCTGGGGCCCGATCCCGTGGATGATCGAGATCGCGGTCCTCCTCTCGGCGGCGGTCGGCCACTGGGCGGATTTCGGCATCATCCTGGTGCTTCTCGTCGCCAACGCCGTTATCGGCTTCTGGGAGGAGCACCAGGCGGGCAACGCCATCGCCGCGCTCAAGGCGAAGCTTGCGGTCCGCGCCAAGGTGCGTCGCGACGGCGCATGGACGACCGCCGAGGCCCGCGAGATCGTGCCCGGCGACGTCATTCGCATTCGCCTCGGCGACATCGTCCCGGCCGACGCTCGCCTGCTCGACGGCGATCCGGTCGAGATCGACCAGGCGGCCCTGACCGGCGAGTCGCTGCCGGTGACGCGCAAGCCCGGCGAAGCGGTCTATTCGGGCTCGATCGTCCGCCAGGGCGAAATCGACGGCCTGGTCTACGGTACCGGCGCCAACACCTATTTCGGCAAGACGGCCAAGCTGGTCGGCGAGGCCCGCACCGTCAGTCATTTCCAGCGCGCCGTGCCTATCTGATCGTCATGGCGATCGTGCTCGTCGCGCTGATCGTCGCGGTCGCAATAGGGCGCGGCGACGACCTGCTCGACACGCTGCAATTCGCGCTGGTGCTGACCGTGGCGGCGATCCCGGTGGCGATGCCGACGGTGCTGTCGGTGACCATGGCGGTCGGCGCAAGGCTTCTGGCCGGGATGCAGGCGATCGTCAGCCGGCTGGCCTCGATCGAGGAGCTGGCCGGGATGGACGTGCTGTGCTCGGACAAGACCGGCACGCTCACCCAGAACAAGCTCACCCTCGGCGAACCCTTCTGCGTCGAAGGGGTGACGCCGGACGATATCGTGGTCGCGGCGGCACTGGCCTCGCGCTCCGAGGACGAGGACACGATCGACATGGCGGTGATCGGCGGGGTCAAGAACAAGACCGCCGTTTCCGGTTACACGGTGACCCATTTCCAGCCGTTCGACCCGGTCAACAAGCGCACCGAGGCGGCGCTCGCCGGACCGGACGGCGCTCCGCTCAAGGTCACCAAGGGGGCGCCGCAGGTCATCCTGGCGCTGTCGGCCAATGCCGATGCGGTCAAGACCGAGGTGGAGAAAGCGATCGAAGACTTTGCCCGGCGCGGCTTCCGCTCGCTCGGCGTCGCCCGCACGACCGGGGACGGCAGCTGGCAGTTTCTCGGCGTGCTGCCGCTGTTCGATCCGCCGCGCGAGGATTCCAAGGCAACCATCGCGGCGGCACGGGAGATGGGCGTCGAGGTCAAGATGGTGACCGGCGACCAGCAGGCCATCGCCCGCGAGATGGCGACCCAGCTCGGCCTCGGCACCGACATCCTCGACGCCGGGACGATCGTCAAGGCGGAGAAGGACGCCAAGATTACGCCCGAGCAGGTGAAGTTCGTGGAATCGGCCGACGGATTCGCCCAGGTCTTCCCGGAGCACAAATTCGCAATCGTCGAGACCTTGCAGAGCGACGACCACATCGTCGGGATGACCGGCGACGGCGTCAACGACGCACCGGCGCTCAAGAAGGCCGATTGCGGTATCGCGGTTTCCGGCGCAACCGACGCGGCGCGCGCCGCCGCCGACATCGTCCTGACCAGTCCCGGTCTCTCGGTCATCGTCGACGCGATCCGCGAGGCCCGCAAGATCTTCGAACGGATGAACAGCTATGCGATCTACCGGATCGCCGAGACGATCCGCATCATCCTGTTCATGACCATGTCGATCGTCTTCTTCAATTTCTATCCTGTCACGGCGATCATGATCGTCTTCCTGGCGCTGCTGAACGACGGCGCCATCCTCTCGATCTCCTATGACAACGTTCGCTATTCGGACAAGCCGGAAGCCTGGGACATGCGCCGCGTGCTGACGATTGCCACGGTGCTGGGCGCGCTCGGCCTGGTCGCGAGCTTCGGTCTCTTCGTCCTGGCGGAACGCGTGTTCGACCTCGATCGCGATACCGTCCAGACGACGATCTATCTGAAGCTTTCGGTCGCCGGACACCTGACCGTGTTCGTCACCCGCACCCGCGGACCGTTCTGGTCGATCCGGCCGGCGCCGATCCTGCTCGGGGCTGTGATCTGCACCCAGATCGTGGCGACGCTGATCGTCTTCGGGATCCTGATGACGCCGATCGGATGGTACTGGGCGGCGGTGGTCTGGGTCTACGCGATCGTGTGGTTCCTGATCGCCGACGGCGTGAAGCTGGCGACCTACCGCGTGCTCGACCGCACGGCTCCGGCCCCGGTGGCCGCGGCGGCGTGAACCAACACGGATCGACTGCACTGCCACGCGCGGCCGGCGGACCAAGCCGAGCGTCCCGAATCGCGACCTCCGCCCGGCCGCGGCGGCACCGTTTCCAGAACCCTCTTGAAGGTTTTCGTTCCGGTCGCTAGATAGTCCGCCATCCAGACCGGGCCCCTCTGGCAGCTCAGGTGAGCTGCGATGTCGGACTGGACTTTGCAGAGTGGCCCGCACCGGGATGTCCACCGACACGAACACGAGCGAAGCTGCGGCGGCGCACGCCTCCGACCCGGCAGTCGTTTGGCGCGTCGCCATCCCTGCGAACCCGTTCCCCACGGTGTGCGGTCACTTTGTCGATTCACGACAAAGGGTCTCACATGGAAGCGCTTTTCTCTCCCGGCGCCTTTACGGCGCTGTTGCAGGTCATTCTCATCGATCTCACCCTTGCGGGTGACAACGCCGTCGTCATCGGGCTGGCGGCCGCGGGGCTGCCACCCGAGCAAAGGAACAAGGCGGTGGTCGTCGGCATCGTGGCGGCGACGCTCATGCGGATCGCCTTCGCCAGCCTTGCGGTTCAGCTTCTGCAGATCGTCGGCCTGCTCCTCGCCGGCGGCATCCTGCTGCTGTGGGTATGCTGGAAGATGTGGCGCGAGCTCAGGCACTCGGCCGTCGAAGGCCTCAATGCCGAGGAGACCCTCGCCAACCGCGACCTGAACGCCGACGGCACGATCGGCCGTTTGCCGCAGCCGGGCAAGACGTTCCGCCAGGCGACCATGCAGATCATCATCGCCGACTTCTCGATGTCGCTCGACAACGTGCTGGCGGTGGCCGGCGCAGCGCGCGAGCATCCGGCGGTGCTGATCTTCGGCCTCGCCCTGTCGATCGCGCTGATGGCCGTCGCCGCTACGCTGATTGCGCGGCTCCTCGGCCGGCACCGCTGGATCGCCTATGTCGGCTTGCTGATCATCCTCTATGTCGCCGTGGAGATGATCTGGCGGGGGACGGCGGAAACCTGGCCTGTGATCAACGGCGCAATCCAGAACTGATCTCCGGCCGGACGCCTGCCCGGCCGGCCGATTGACTCGCCCGACGGCGCTCCCCACACTGGGCCTAACAACAGAACAGGTTGCGGGAGGCAGGCGTGGACGAACTCGTGGATCGGACCGCGCGCGAGCTCAGGGCGCTGATCGGGCGGAAGGCGATCTCGCCGGTCGAGCTGCTCGCCGCCTGTCGCGCCCGCATCGAGCGGGTCGATCCCAAGGTCAACGCCATCGTCGCCCACGACTTCGACCGCGCCCGCCGCGACGCCGAGACAGCCGAGGCGGCCGTGCTCAAGGGCGAGCGGCTCGGCTTGCTGCATGGGCTGCCGGTGGCGATCAAGGACCTGATGGCGACCGAAGGGATCACGACCACCTACGGCTCGCTGATCCACAAGCACAACGTCCCCGCGCGCGACGAGATCGCGGTGGCGCGGCTGCGCGAGGCCGGGGCGATCGTCATCGGCAAGACCAACACGCCGGAATTCGGCGCCGGCTCGAACACCACCAACCGGGTCTACGGCGCCACCGTCAACCCGTTTGATCCGATGCTGTCCTGCGCGGGATCGTCGGGCGGGGCGGCAGCGGCGCTGGCGACCGGTATGGTGCCGCTGGCGACCGGCTCCGACATGGGCGGCAGCCTGAGGACGCCGGCCTCCTTCTGCGGCGTCGTCGGCCACCGCACCTCGCCGGGCGCCGTCCCCAACGACGTCCGCGGCTACGGCTGGAACCCGCTCAGCGTCGACGGCCCGATGGGCCGCACCGTCGGCGACGCGGCGCTCTTGATGGCGGCGCTGGTCGGCGCCGACGACCGCGATCCGCTGGCGCAGGTGCTCGGGCCGGCCCCATTCGCCAACCTCGCCACAGCCGACCTCGGCTCGCTCCGTGTCGCCTTCTCCGCCGATCTCGGTTGCGCGCCGGTGTCGGCGACGATCAGGGAGCATTTCAAACACACCTCCCGCCACCTGGCAGCGTTGTTCGCCCACGCCGAATGGCGCGAGCCCGATTTCGGCGACGTCGACTTTATCTTCGAGACGCTGCGCGCCGTCGCCTTCGCCGACATCCACGGCGACTATGTCGCCGAGCACCGTCGCCATGCCGGGCCGAACGTGATCGCCAACGCCGAATTCGCCAGGACGGTGAGCGTGCGCGAAGTCGGCCGCGCCCATCGCGAGCAGACCGATCTCTTCCGCCGCGTCCTGCGATTCTTCGAGGACTTCGACCTGATCATCTGCCCGGCGGCGTCGGTGGTGCCGTTCCCGGTCGAGGACACCTACGTCGCCGAGATCGACGGGGAAAAGATGGCGACCTACATCACCTGGATCACCGTCACCTACGCGATCACGCTGACCGGCCATCCGGCAACGGTTATTCCGTGCGGTCTCGGGCCGAGCGGCATGCCTTTCGGACTGCAGATCGTCGGGCGCCACCGCGACGACGCCGGCACGCTGGCGATCGCCGCAGCGCTCGAGGCAGCCCTCTCCGAAGTCCCGGAATACCGGCGACCGGTGCCTGATCTCGATGTGCTGACAGCGCCGGAGACCAAGAGCCTCGCCGGCACGGTGCCGGCGGCGCTGGAGGCGCACGCGCACGGCCCCGTATCCGGACCGGTCGGCGTGAGCTAAGATAGGCGGCCCGCCCGAACATCAAAAGCAAGCGCGGGCAAGCAATTCGGGAGGGAGGAACCCCATGAAACGCATGATGCTGACGACCATTGTCGGGGCATTCGCCGCCGGGCTCGCGCTGGCAACCGCCGGCGGGGCCGGGGCGCAGGAGCTGACACTGCGCATCTCCGGCGAGAACCCGCCGAGCGGCAACGACCTCAAGATGGCGCAGAAATTCGCCGATCTGCTCGAAGAAGAACTCGGCGACGATTTCGAGTCCGAGCTGTTTCACACCCAGGCGCTGGGTGACGAGAACGTCCACGTGCAGATGATCCGCACCGGCCAGATCGACATCTACCCGATGGGCTCGGACGCGGTGAAGCTCGACAAGAAATGGGCGATCTTCGACATGCCCTTCCTGTTCAAGGATCGGGATACGGTATCGCGGCTGCTCGACGGAGAGATCGGCGACGAGCTGCGCAAGTCGATGCGCGAGAGCGCCGGACTCGAGGTATTGGCCTTCGGCGAGCTCGGCTTCCGTCAGATCACCAACAACGTCCGCCCGATCGTCAAGCCCGAGGACCTGGCCGGCATCAAGCTACGCACGCCTGGCAGCGAAACCCGGGTGCTGTCCTTCGAGATGCTCGGCGCCGCGCCGATCACCATGAACCTCGGCGAGGTCTACCTCGCCATGCAGCAGGGCACCATCGACGGACAGGAAAATCCGCTGATCACGATCAAGGGCCGGTCGTTCTTCGAAGTGAACAAGTACCTGTCGCTCTCCGGCCACGTCTACACGCCGGTGACCTTCGTGATGAACGCGGCCAAGTACGACAGCCTCTCTCCGGAAATGCAGGCGCTGGTCAAGGAAAAGGCCCTCGAAGCGGCGAAATACACCCGCGAGCTCGGCACCGAGGCCGATGCCAATCTCGTCGACGAGATGAAGCAGCACCTCGAGGTCAACGAGATCGACAAGGACGCCTTCGTCGAAGCGGCCAAGCCGATCTGGGTGAAGATCGGCGAGGTCGCCGGCCCCGACTTCACCGAGCAGGTCGTCGAAGCGGCATCGCAATAGCGACCGGCAACGGGCCAGGGCCCAGCCCTGGCCCTCCGGCCAATTTCCCGGATGATCGTCACGTCATGAGCGAGCCGGATGCTGCGCCCGGGGCCCCGGCGCCCGACAGCCTTGCCGACCAGGTCGGCCAGGCGACCCAGTCGATGGAGCTTGCCGATCCCGACGCCGGCGCCACGTGGATCGACCGGCGAATCAACCAAGTGGCGGAAGTGATCGGGGTCGCCGTTCTGGCGACGGTGGTCCTTTTGATCTTCGCCAACGCCGCCGGCCGCTACCTTGCGGCCGCCCCGATCATCTGGGCGGAAGAAATCGTGATCGCGCTGATCCCGTGGTTGGCGATGTGCGGGGTATTCCTGTCGGTACGCCGCCGCCAGCTGATTAGCCTCGAATATTTCACAGCCGGCCTGCCGGCGCGGACGAGAAGCGCGGTCGGCCTGTTCGTCGCGGTCCTGTCGGCGGCGACGTTCGTCTACCTCGCCTACTACGGGTTCCAGTATGTGTCCCTGTTCGGCGCCGACGTCACCACTTATCTCCAACTGCCGACCGGCTGGTTCACCTCGGCGATGCTGATCGGCGCCGGCACGGTTGCCCTCGCCTTCCTGGTCAACGCCGTTCGCGACTTCCGGACGCGGCGGAGCGCGAGCGGACGCAGCGGTTCATGATCGGAGCCCTCATCTCGATCTTCGTCCTGCTCGGCCTCCTCGTCCTCGGGGCGCCGATGGTGGTGGCGCTGATCCTGGCCGTATCGCTCAACTTCTTCCTCGCCGGCCAATGGCTGCTCGTGCTGCCGCAGACGATGGTCTCGGGCATGAGCACCTTCACCCTGATCGCCCTTCCGCTGTTCGTGCTGGCCGGCGTGATCATGAACGCCGGCGGCATCTCCGGCCGCCTGTTCGAGTTCGCCCGCGCCCTGGTCGGCTGGCTGCAGGGCGGCCTCGCCCATGTCAATATCCTCACCAGCATGTTTTTCGGCGGGATGATCGGCTCGTCGACCGCCGACCTGGCCGGATCGGGTTCGATCCTGATTCCGGCGATGAAAAAGGAAGGCTACTCGTCCGAGGTCTCGGCGGCGGTCAGTGCCTCGTCATCGGGGATCGGCCCCCTGATCCCGCCGTCGTCGCCGATGATCCTCTATTCGGCGATTACCGGCACCTCACTCGGGGCGCTGTTCCTGGCCGGACTGATCCCCGGCATACTCCTCGCCTTAGCCTTCATGGGACTGGTGGCGGTGCTCGCCAAGCGCAAGCACTGGCCGCGACACGGCGCCCTGTCGCTCTGCGACATCTACGTCAGCGGCAAGCGGGCGGTCCTCGCTTTCGGCATGCCGGCGATCATCGTCGGCGGTCTGGTGCTTGGCGTGTTCACACCCTCGGAAGGCGGCGCCTTCGGCGTCGTCTATGCGCTGTTGATATCGGTATTCGCCTACCGAACGTTGAAGGTACGGCACCTCTACCGGGTCTTCGTCAACGCGGTGCAGCTGACCGGCGAGCTGCTCTTGATCGTCAGCCTGAGCTTCGCCCTCGGCTCAAGCCTCGCCAACGCTCATGTGCCGCAGGCGCTGGCCTCGCTGATCGACGTGTTCGCCGTCGGCGACAGCCAGTATCTCAGGATCGTGGTGCTTGCCGTGCTCGCGGTCATTGCCGGCATGTTCCTCGACCCGCTGATTCCGGTGCTGGTGCCGGTGATCCTGCCGACCCTGATTGCCTTCGACATCGATCTCATCCATTTCGGCGCGATCATGGTGATGACCGTGGTCATAGGTCAGCTGACGCCACCCCTGGCGATCGCGCTGATCATCACCAGCCGCATTGCCGAAGTCGACCAGATGAAGATTCTCAGGGTCAACATGCCGTTCTTCATCCTGATCATCGTCTTCACGCTGATCTTGATCGCCGTGCCCGAGATCGCCACCTGGCTACCGGCGCACGCCCGCCGCTGAACTCCGCGAGACTGACCGCTGCAAGAAAGGAACCGCCGCATGACGCTGTTCGACCGGATCGGAATGGACACCGGACGCAAGCTTTCCGCCGAAGAAGCCATCCGATGGGCGGCGGCCAATTCGGTCCGCTTTCTCGACGTGCAGACCGATCTCCCGCCGAACGCGTTGGCGACGATGGGCGACCGCGCGCCCGAGATCCGCGCACAGCTCGAAGAGACTGGCATCAAGCTCGGCCTCCACACCCTGTCGGGCGTCAATATCGCCGAGCTGTCGCCCTTCGTCGGCGAGGCAGCGGACGCGTATCTGCGTGCCTACGTCGACCTCGCCGTCGCTTGCGGCGCCGAATGGACCGTGGTCCATGCCGGCTACCATTTCACCGACGACTATGAAGCCCGGCGCCAGGCCGGGCTGGAACGGCTCAATCGGGCGGCCGACTATGCCGAGAAGAAGGGCGCGCTCCTGCTTCTCGAAAACACCAATCGCGAGCCCGACCAGGCCGAGGTCAAGTATCTCGCCTGCACGACCGAGGAATGCCGGTTCTACTTCGACAATCTCGACTCGCCGGCGATCGGCTTCGCCTTCACCGCCAACCACGCCCATCTTTATCCCGAAGGGATCTCCGGCTTCGTCGGGGCACTCGACTTCTCGCGCTGCCGCGAGGTGCGGCTCGCCGACTGCCGCGGCACCGTCGAGGAGCACCTGAATCCCGGCCAAGACACAATCGATTTTGCCGACATGTTCCGGCGGATCGAGGCGACCGGCTTCAGCGGCCACTACATGAACCAGTTCGGCTCACTCGAAGATATGCTGGTGGGGCGTGACTATCTGGTCGCTCAGGCGAAGACGGCAGGCATCGGCTGATGGGCAGCGGAGTTCAATCGGCGGTTTCGACCAGCTTGATGTAGCGGTCGCGGCCTTCGCGCAGGTGCTTGCGCATCGCCGCACGGGCGGCACTCGGATTGCCGGCCTCGATCGCCTCCAGGAGATTCCGATGTTCTGCCAGAACCTTGGCGAGATAGGCCCGGCGGTCGTCGTCGCTCTGGGCCCCGATGTGGACGCTGCGGCGTGGAATGATATGGCGGCCGAGATACTCGATGAATGAGCGGAAATAGTCGTTCTGGGTCGCCTTGCTGACGGAGAGATGGAACAGGTAGTCGGCGTCGACAGCGTCGTCGTCCTCGGCGACGGCGCGCTCGAACGCGGCGAGCGACCGCGCGATGTCGGCGACGTCGGTCGGCGTGCGCCGCTCCGCGGCGAGGCCGGCCGCCTCAATTTCTACTGACATTCTGAGCTCCATCAGGTCGATGACGCCCTGCAGCGTTTTGAGCCCGTCGGCATCGAGCCTGAACGGGCGCCTGGTCATGTCGGCGGTGACGAAGATGCCGGCGCCTTGGCGGCTGACCACCAGCCCTTCGGAGCGTAGCGCTGCAATCGCCTCTCGGACCACGGTGCGGCTGACGCCGAAGGTGGCGATCATCTCCTGTTCGGTCGGCAGGCGCGAGGCCGGCGCGAGCTTGCCCGAGACGATCTCCTCGGTCAGCCGGGCAGTGAGTTCGCCCGTCAGATTGCGCGGCGGGCGGAGCGGCCGAAAGGCATCGCCGGCAGTCTCGGGCCTGATCTTGTCGTCTGCAGCCATCAGTAGGAAATTCCCGGATATTTGAGACTTGGAATCCACAACGCCAGCGCGGGGATATAGGTGACCAGCATCAGAACAACGATCATTGCGATCCAGAACGGCCATAGATGACGCGACGCCCGCTCGATGGATATCTTGCCGATGGCGCAGCCGACGAAAAGCACCGTGCCAACTGGCGGCGTGACAAGACCGATGCCGAGATTAAGCATCATGACGATGCCGAAATGAACAACATCGACGCCGATCGCCTTGATCACCGGCAGCAGGATCGGGGTGCAGATCAGGATCAGCGGCGCCATGTCCATGAACGTGCCGAGCACCAGCAGCATGACGTTGATCAACATCAACAGCGTGTATTTGTTCTCCGATAGCGTCAGAAGCAGCTGGGTGACCTTGGCCGGCACCTGCATCAGCGTCAGCATGTAGCCGAAGCTGGCGGCGAAGCCGATGACGATCATGACCATGGCGACGGTGCGCACCGCGTGCGCCAGCGCGTGCGGTAGGTCGCGCCACTTCAGATCGCGATAGACGAACATGGTGATGAGGAACGCCCATACCACGGCGACGGCAGCCGACTCGGTCGGCGTGAACACGCCACCGATAATGCCACCGACGATGATGACCACCGTGAGCAGGCCGGCGAGCGCTTCCCAGGTGATGCGGAGCGCGCTGCGCAGCGGCACGAGTTCACCCTTCGGATAGCCGCGCCGGGTGGCAATGATGAAGGACAAGATCATCAGCGCCACCCCGATCATGATGCCAGGAACGATACCGGCGAGGAACAGCTGGATGATGGAGACCGTGCCGCCGGTAGCGAAGGCATAGATGATAGCGTTGTGACTGGGTGGGATGATGATGCCCTGGGTCGCCGAGGTTATGGTGACGTTCACCGAGAAGTGGTCGTCGTATCCCTCCTTCTTCATCATCGGGATCATGATCGAGCCGATCGAGGAGGTGTCGGCGACCGCCGAGCCGGAGATGCCGCCAAAGAACATCGAAGCAACGATGTTGACCATCGCCAGGCCGCCACGCAGGAAGCCGACGAAGATGTTGGCGAAGGCGACAAGCCGACGCGCCATACCGCCTTCGGCCATGAGCACGCCGGCAAACACGAAGAACGGGATCGCAAGCAGGGTGAACTCGTCGACACCGTCCGAGACTTTAAGAAAGATCGCCTCGAGCGGAATGCCGATCCACAGGGCCGAGACCAGGGCGGAAACGCCGAGCGCATAAGCAACCGGGACGCCGAGGATGAGCTGGACGAAGAGGGCGCCGAGTAACAGGAACGGGCCTGTCGTGCCGCCCACTGCCGCTACTCCGGAACCAGCGAGCGGGCCTGCTCTTCGGCCTGCTCGATCGCGTGCTCGATTTCGTCCTCAACGACCCCCTGCTGGCCGCAGACAAACCGCTCGACGATGAAAAGCAGGAAGATGAAGCCGCTGATCGGAATCGCCGCATAGACGACGCCGACGCGGATCGATTCGAACTCCGGATAGGATTGAAACCAGGTGGTACGGGCGAGATTGTAGCCGTAGTAGATCATCGCCACCGCGACAGCCCCAAGCAGCAACTGCACCAGGAGCTCGATCGGCTTGCCCACAGCTTCCGGCAACATCTTCACGAAAACAGTCAGCTTGAGGTGCAGGTTGGAGCGATAACAGGCGGCGGCGCCGTACATGGTGAGCTGCACGGCAAAGAAGATCGACATCGGCTCGGCAAAGCGCGCGCCGGTCGAGAAGCCGTAGCGCATCACGACACCGGTGAAGATCAGGATGGTCATGCACACGATGGCGATGCTGCACCAGACGATGCAGAGCCACTGCAGCCAGTCCATCGCACGGGTCATATGGGCCCGCATACAAGCCTCGCGGTCGGTGGGACGGAAAAGCCGTCCGGCCGGGGAACCGACCGGACGGACACGGTTGGCAGCGTCCGATAGACGCCGGCTTGGGATCTTCAGTTGCTCACTTTCGACGCGCGATCGATGAGATCGGCGAACTCGGAGCCGAACTTCTCGCGCACCGGAGCGGTCGCCTCGATGAACGGTCCCTTGTCGATTTCGGTGATGACCTCGATGCCCTGCGCCTTGAGCGCGTCAAGCGAGGCCTGTTCGCGTTCGGCCCAGAGTTCGCGCTCCTTTTGTATCGCCAGCACGGCAGCATTGCGGATCAGGACCTGGTCGACTTCGGAAAGCGTGTCCCACACCTTCTTCGAGAACACGAGAATCTCCGGCACCATCAGATGCTCGGTCAGCGTATAGTAACCGGCAATCTCGTAGTGCTTGCCCGACTCGTAGGACGGCGGATTGTTCTCGGCGCCGTCGACGACCCCGGTTTGCATAGCCGGAATCAGCTCGTTGTAGGCGATCGGCAGACCGTTGCCGCCGAGCGCGTTGACCATCTCGACGAAGATATCGTTCTGCATCACACGCAGCTTCAGACCGGCCAAATCCTCGACCGTCTTGACCGGATGCACCTTGTTGTAGAACGAACGCGACCCGGCATCCATATAGCCGAGGCCGATCAGACCGCCGTCTTGGAGCTTCAACAGGAGCTCCGTGCCGATCTCGCCGTCGACGACGTTGAACATATGCTGACGGCTGCGGAAGAAGTACGGCAGATTGAACGCATTGAAGTCTCCGACGATCGGGCCGACGACGCCGACCGACACACGTGTCATCTCGAGCGCGCCGAGTTGAGCCTGCTCGAGCGCTTCCTTCTCTCCACCAAGCTGCATCGAATGGAAAATATTGACGGTGAGGCGACCGTTGGTCCAAGTGCTCAACAGTTTGCCCATGTACTCGACTGCATCCGTGGTTGGATAACCCATCGGGTGGACGTCGCTGGACTTGATCTCCAGCGCCGAGGCGCTGGCGGCGGCAAAGCCCACGGTCGCGGCAAGCGCCGTCCCGCAGACGATCTTTCTCAGTGCCTTCATTACTTCCTCCCCTTGTTGGTTCGGCCCGCTTACCGCAGGCCGAAAGCGCTGTGCTCGGTATCGGCCCTACTGCCTTACCGACGGACGCCCGGCACACTTCAATCTCAAGGGCGCCCAAACTGCTCCCCCGTGCCTCACGGTCTTTGACAGGCATCGGGGTGGCTGGTAGCGTAGCCAAGTACAATTCATCATACAAGTATTATAACCATATGATTGTCCACAGGACGAGGCGATGGAACTGCCCAAGAACCGATTCAAGCGCGCGATCGCTGATGGAAAGCTGCAGATCGGCCTGTGGTCGCAGCTTGCCGGGGCGACGACAGCCGAGGTGATCGCCGATGCCGGCTACGACTTCGTCGTCATCGATGCCGAGCACGCTCCCAACGATGTGCTGACGGTGATCCCGCAGCTACAGGTCCTCGACCGCAGCCCGACCGCTGCCGTGGTGCGCGTCCCGTGGAACGATCTGGTCCTGGCCAAGCGCTACCTCGATATCGGCGCGCAGACGCTGCTGGTGCCCTACGTACAGAACGCCGAGGAGGCGCGACGCGCCGTGTTCGGCGTACGCTATCCTCCCCTCGGCGGGCGCGGCGTCGGCACCATGCACCGCGCCAACCGATATGGGCGGATCAAGGATTACCTCACCACCGCCGGGTCGGAGATTTGCCTCCTGGTTCAGGTCGAGACCCATGAGGCGCTCGACCAGCTCGAGGACATCGCCGCGGTCGACGGGCTCGACGGGGTGTTCATCGGGCCGTCCGATCTTTCCGCGTCGATGGGTCACGTCGGCAACCCCAATCAACCGGACGTACAGGCGGCGATCATCGAGGTTCCGAGGCGGCTCAAGAATATCGGCAAGCCTGCCGGCATCCTCACCCCGGTCGAAGCCGAGGCTCGCCGCTACATCGCGGCCGGCTACGTGTATGTCGCCGTCGGCAGCGATCTCGGCGTGCTTGCCAACCAGACCGCGGCGCTCGCGGCGCGTTTTCGCGACGCCGAGACGGCCGGCGCGGCGCGGAGCCGCGCACAATGACCCGGCGCGGCGAGACGCCCGCATCGCGACAGCCGGTGTCGACATGATCCGCCGCCTGCTCGTGACCGGCGCCGCCGGCGGTCTGGGCCGCATTCTGCGGGCGGGTCTGTCCGGCTATGCACACACGCTGCGCCTGTCGGATGTGGCCGAAATGGAGCCGGCGGCGGCCGGCGAGGAGGTCGTCCTCTGTGACCTCGCCGACCGGCAGGCGGTGTTGGCGCTGGTCGAGGGTTGCGACGGCATCGTCCATCTCGGCGGCCAATCGGTGGAAGCGGCCTTCGACGACATCCTTCGTTCCAATCTCCTCGGCGCTTACAACATCTACGAGGCGGTGCGGCGCGCGGGCGGACCGCGCATCCTCTTCGCCAGCTCGAACCATGCGATCGGCTTCCACCCGCGCACCGAGAAGCTGGACGTCACCGCCCCGCTGCGGCCGGACAGCCTCTACGGCGTGAGCAAAGGCTACGGCGAGCTCCTTTCGCGCTACTATTTCGACAAGTTCGGCGTCGAGTCGGTTTGCGTGCGCATCGGCTCGTGCTTCCCCGAGCCGCGCGACCGGCGGCAGCTCTCAACCTGGCTCAGCCCGCGCGACTTCGTGTCCCTGGTCAAGGCGGTGTTCGACGCGCCGATCACGGGCCACCTCATCGTCTATGGCGTGTCGGACAACCGGCAGGTTTGGTGGAGCAATGACCACGCCAGCATCCTCGGCTGGACGCCCCAGGATAGCTCCGAGACCTTCCGGGCGAAGGTCGAGGCCGCCACTCCGGCGGAAGACCGACGCGACCCTGCGGTCCTCTATCAAGGCGGCGCGTTCGCGGCAGCCGGCCATTTCGAGGACAATACCGAAGGCTGAAACGCAAACGGCTACGCCCCGATGTCGAGTGCCCCGCTTCCGAAGTTCGTGATACATTGCAGCACTCTCAGACACGAACTTCGGAAGCAAAGGGGCACTAGCAAGTTTATGATTCTAGTGTGGTGGAATTGACATTCGTATCAGTAATTTGCAGCAGGCGCAGAAACGTGTCAATTCCAAAACCACACTAGATTCATATAGTTGCTAGTGTCCTTTCGACTCCGACATTCGTGCGGAGCCTGCCTGAAACAGATACGAATGTCGGAGTCGGGACACTAAGTGCCGCTTTTCGATTTGAAGTTCCTGGAAGCGATTGCTGCAAGTGGTGCAGGAACTTCAAATCGGCGGCACCAGGGTGACGATTTCGCAGTCGAGCACCGGCCCCTCGATCGAAATCCTGGCGACCGAAATCGGCAGCGAGAACCGGCGCGGGCCGGCGCTGCCAGGGTTCAGGTAGAGGACACCCTCCTTCCGCTCGGCCGAGGGACGGTGCGAATGCCCGAAGATCACCGCAGCGAAGCCCGCAGCGGCGGGATCGAGGTCGAGCTCCGAAATATCGTGCAGCATGTAAAGGGAATGCCCGGCGGCCTCGACGACCTCGGTCAGCGGCAGCACTTCCGCCCAGGCGCCCTTGTCGACATTGCCGCGAACGGCAACCGTCGGGGCGATTCCGCGAAACCCATCGAGAACCTCCGGCCGGCCGACGTCGCCGGCATGGAGGATGAGATCTGAGCCGCGAAGGGCGGCAATCGCCTCGGGGCGAAGCAGGCCGTGGGTGTCCGAGACGACGCCGATCGCGATCCTGTCAGCAGTCATTGCCGCTTATCGGCCTCCGCGGCCGAGCCACGGCCACAACCGGTCGGCCGCCGCGCACAGCCGCTACGGGACCGGCGGCCAGATGCGCTCGCCGACCGTCGGCGAGCCATGGGCGTGGATGGTGTATTTGACGACGCGGCCGGTCCACTCCTTGGGATCGAGCGCCAGCTCCTCGTGGCCCTCTTCGAAGTCCTTCATGCGGCCGTCGAGCGAGGTGAACTCGTAGAGGATCGAATGCTTGGCCCAGCCGGAGACGCCCAACAGCTTGCGGGCGGCAATGCAGGATTTCGCCTGGGCCATGAACGGCAGCCGGTATTGGGCATACCAGCAGCCGAGATCGATCTCGTCGTCGATCGTGCGGGTCCGAAAAGCGCCCATCTGAATCCCCGGGCCAGGGGTCGATCCCGGCGTCCGCATGTGTGCGGAGGGGCCATTGACGCGGGTCTGCTCGCTGAAGATGGCGCTGCGCACGCCCTTCCGCGCGGCCAGATGACCGACGACATCGGCTTCTTTTTCAACGTCGTAGATCAACGGGCTATAAAACACTTGAGGCGTCGCGGCGCCGACCAGAATCAGGAACTGGGTGCCGGTGCCGATGTCCTGAGGCGCGCGCTCGACCATGCCGGCGACCTTCTGCATGCCACCGCCACCGCCGCGCTCGGCGTAGTGCGCCACCCAGGCGATGCCGGGAAGCTGCTTGAGGTGAGGCAAATACGTCCGGTGCATCCAATCATGGAGGGTCTTCTCCGCGCCTTCGTCAACGTCGTACCAGGTTGCCCAGATTCCGGTGTCCATCGCGCCGCTCTCCTTATTGTTCTTGCGGTTGAGATTGCAGCCCTTGCTATCATGCGCGGGGCGACTTTGTCGCGGGCCATTGTCGACAGCGTTTCGGCGCTGTTGCGTGACGTGCGGCGGCACGGGCGAGCGAGCCCGGCATGGGCCGCCCCGTATTGATCCGGCTAAAGAAAAACGCCGACCCCGCGGCGGAGGGGGTCGGCGTTCGTCACGGGCAGTCCTCAAAAACCGATTTTTCTGCCCCCACTTGGATTACGCTACTCCACTGGACCGGCCGCGTGCGAAGCCCTGCCACGGCGGGGGAAGCCTGGACAAGGTGCCGGGCGGGGATGCCGCCGACCGGACGCTGCGAGACATACGGCGGCGGCACGACAGGACGGATTCGGTTGGCTGACAATTCCATGACAATCCCTGATATCCACAGGGTGGCGCCGTTGTTGCCGCCGGGCCTTCACCGTCGATCTTGCCGGCGGCATCCCGGAATCGGTGGCCAGGACCGGCGTCCGTCTGCTATTGAAACCGGAAACCTTTCCAACCGACTGCTCGAGGAGACAACGATGACGCGCGCGCTGAAAGGCCTGTGGCCGCCGGTCTGCACCCCCTTCAAGGACGACGGCTCGGTCGATACCGCCCGGATCGTCCGCCACAGCAAGGCATTGCTCGCCGACGGCTGCGAGGGGCTGGCGATCCTCGGCACAACCAGCGAAGCCAACTCGCTGTCTCTCGACGAGCGCCGGCGGATCATCGACGCCCATGTCGCGGACGGGATCGAGGCCGACCGGCTGATGCCGGGCGTCGGCGCCTGCGCGGTCGACGACGTCGTCACCCTGGCCGGGCATGCCCATGACATCGGCGCCTCGGGGGTGCTGATGCTGCCGCCGTTCTACTACAAGAAGGTCCCGGACGAGGGCATCTTCACCTTCTTTGCCCGGGTGATCGACAAGCTCGGCGCCAAGGCGCCGCCGATCATGCTCTACCACATTCCGCCGATGGCCGCGGTCGGCTTCTCAGTGGAACTGACCGGCCGGCTGATCGAGGCCTTTCCCGGCGTCGTCGTCGGGATGAAGGATTCCTCGGGCGACGCCGACAACACGCTGGCGATGATCAAGGCGTTTCCGGACTTCGCGGTCTTCCCCGGCGCCGAGGTCTATCTGGTGCGCGCCATGACCGCCGGCGCCCGCGGCTGCATCTCGGCAACCGCCAACGTCAACGCCGCCGGGATCGCCAGCCTCCTGAGAGAATGGCAGTCGGCCGATGCCGACCGGCTGCAGCAAAAGGTCAACGCAGTCCGCAAGGCGGTCGAGACTCGCGGCAACATTCCCGGCTGCAAGGCGATCCTCGCCGACCGTTACGGCGACCCGGCCTGGGCCAACGTCCGTCCGCCGCTGGTGGCACTCGGCGAGGCGGCGGCGGCCGAACTGCTTGCCGATCCGGCCATCGCCAAGCTCAGGGAGGCCGTGGCGGCATAGAGGCTCCACCAAGGCGACAGCCCGGATCAGAAAGCCCTTGCTCATGCTGAGGTGCCCGGCGCCGACCATAGTTCTGCAGCTCATGGAACAACGTGCCCGTGTTCGGATGTTACCCGTCGCCGGGCCTCGAAACACGTGGGCTTTCGGGCCGCGATCCCGCCCTTCGAGGCGCCCCCGGCCTTATCAAAAGATAAGCCACGGATTCTCTGCAACGGCCGGGGTCGCCCCTCAGGATGAGGATCGCGGGACCGGCTTGTGGTGGGCTTGCCAATGCCAGGCGATGTCGACGCGCCGCGGCAGCCAGACCCTGTCGTGGCCGGCGACATAGTCGAGGAAGCGCGCCAGCGCTGCCGCCCGCCCCGGCCGTCCGGCAAGGCGGCAGTGCAGCCCGACCGACATCATCTTGGGCGCGCCCTTCTCACCCTCGGCGTAGAGCGTGTCGAAGCTATCCTTGAGATAGGTGAAGAACTGGTCGCCGGAATTGAAGCCCTGGAGCTGGACGAAGCGCATGTCGTTGGCGTCCAGCGTGTAGGGCACCACCAGAAAAGGCTCCTGCGAACTCTTCACCCAATACGGCAGGTCATCGGCGTAAGAGTCTGCTGAATAAAGGAAACCGCCCTCTCCCATAATCAGCGCCAGCGTGTTGACCGAAGCGCGCCCCTGGTAGAAGCCGAGCGGCCGCGATCCGGCAACCTCGGTGTGGAGACGCACCGCCTCGGCGATATGACGGCGCTCCTCGTCGACCGTGAAATCGCGATACTCGATCCATTTCAGCCCGTGGCTGGCGATCTCCCAATCGGCCTCCTTCATCGCCGCAACGGCTTCGCCATTGCGCGCCAGCGCGGTGGCGATCGCAAAGACGGTGAGCGGGATCGCGCGCTCGGTGAACATCCGCCACAGGCGCCAGAAGCCGGCACGCGAGCCGTACTCATACATCGACTCCATGTTCATGTGGCGCATGCCCGGCCACGGTTCGGCAGCAACGATCTCGGAAAGAAAGGCCTCCGAGGCGGGGTCGCCATGCAGGATGTTGTTCTCGCCGCCCTCCTCGTAGTTCATGACGAACTGGACCGCGACCAGGGCGCCGCCAGGCCATTTCGGGTCGGGGGGATTGCGGCCGTAGCCGACCATGTCGCGCGGATAGCTGTCGTCCATTCACCACCTGTTTTCGGGACCGCACCAGTCGCGGCTAGATTGCGGGCCGCTCGCAGGCTTTGCAAGCGCGCCCGGGTCTTCAGAGCTGCCACCGAAATGACACGGGAATCGGCTAAGGTAAAATCGCTAGGGACGGATTCTCGAGGAACCTTCGGCTTAATGCTTCGTTAACCATAAATCGCGAGGGTCGATCGGCCTGTGATTTCGAACGGGAGGCGATGATGGCGGAGAGTGCGGCAATCGGTAACGGCGGTCCGATCGATTTGGGCGACCAGCAGCTTGCCACGGTTATGGATGCCAGGATTATGGAGATGCGTCGCCTTCTCGACCGCATGAGCGATTTGAGTGCATCAGAGGCGCTGGGCGCACTGCGCGACGCCTTTCCCGATACCTCCCTCCACGAACGTGCGCGGGCGATGAGGTACTCCAGGCACTGAACTGCCGGTCCGCATGAGCCCGATCAGCCTGGGCCGATCACGCCGCCGCAGCGACAAAAATCCCGGCGGACAGCCCTCCCTCGATCGGCTATAGCAACAAAAAACCAACCGCATTCGGGGGAGCCGATGGCCGTCAATTCACGCCGCGTATTCTATGTCCATGAAGTCGCCGATCCGGTCTACCTGGAGGTGATGGCGAAAGAGGACGGCGTCCAGATCGACAAGCTCGAGAACCACAGCGACGACGCGGCCGCGGCGCCGGTGCTTGCCGCCGCTCACGGCTACCAGATCCAGTCGGGCCGCCACACCCTCGACGAGCGCTTCCACCTGACGCGGGAGCTGATCGAGCGATCGCCGAATCTGCTGATCGTCTCGACCAACGGCTCAGGCGCCGACACCGTCGACATCGACGCCTGCACCGAGGCCGGCATCGTCGTCGTCAACCAGGCCGGCGGCAACCGCGAAGCAGTCGCCGAACACGCCGTTGCCATGATGATCGCGTTGTCGAAGGGCATGTTTCTCCACGACCGGGCGCTGAGAAGCGGCGTCGGCTTCGTGCCGGTGCCGAAATTCCTCGGCACCGAAATCCTCGGCAAGACGCTCGGCATCGTCGGCCTCGGCCATGTCGGCAGCCGCATCGCGGAGATCTGCCGGCTGGCATTCGGGATGCGGGTGCTCACCTGCGACCCCTATCTCAGCGCCGAGGAGATCGCCCGGCGCGGCGGCGAAAAGACCGAACTCGACGATCTTCTCCGCCAAGCCGACTACGTGTCGATCAACTGTCCGCGCAACGCCGAGACCATGGGCATGATCGACGACCGCGCCTTCGGGCTGATGAAGCCCGGGGTGATCTTCATCATGACGGCGCGCGGCGGCATCTGCGACGAGGCGGCGCTCGAGCGGGCGCTTCTGTCCGGCAAGGTCGCCGGGGCCGGCGTCGACGTCTGGTGGAAGGAGCCGCCGCCCTCCGATCATCCGTTGCTGAAGCTCGATAACGTCATCGCCACCGGCCATCTCGCCGGCGGCACCCGCGAGGCGCGGTCCAACCTGGCGCGGTTCGCCGCCGAGCAGATGATCGGCCTGCTCAACGGCGAATATCCGCCGCGCATCCTCAACCCGAAAGTCTGGCCGGCCTACTCGGAGCGGTTCAAGCGGATCATGGGGACCGAGCCGGCCAAGGCTCCGGGGTAACCGAAGCGACCCAACCGACTTCGAAACGATCTGCCGAACGATTTCCGTGCCTTTGGTGATCGGTCCACCATTACTGATACTTTTCAGTCATGACAGAGAATATTCTATGTACGTCGGACGAAATTCCCCGGACAAAGTCTGACTTTCAATACGCTTGATTTCCTCGGGCACGTATATGATCTTCTGATCCCTCCAGTGGAGCGAATTTGACATTTGAGTCCCGGTTGCGGCAAGGCTTTTGCTCAAATGTCAA
>Ga0075327_1000004_pt1 | contig 44312 bp, 32 predicted proteins | sample MayberrySE_Catta_2_FD_120056 | JGI IMG/M metagenome (GOLD analysis project Ga0075327, IMG submission 120056) | Natural and restored wetland microbial communities from the San Francisco Bay, California, USA, that impact long-term carbon... | ecosystem: Environmental > Terrestrial > Soil >...
GAGCAGCTCTCGCCCGGCCAGCGCGTGCGCGTCCATCCGCGCAGCGGGGCGGACTCTCGCGCCGCGGGCCTCGTGGAGATCCTCGCGGTCGGTCAGGACCCCGGTCAGCCGCGGAGCAGCCGCGCCGCCGAGACCTCGTTCGCCCGCGGCCCCGCCGGCGATCGCGTCCTCGTCGACGCGGAGGGCCGGGCGAGGGGCCGCGCGCGTGCGGGGGCCGCCGGCGCGTCGTGACGGCCGGCTTCGACGGCGACCGCGCCTGCGAGGCGTCTTCGGAATCGCGCTGAAGCGCCCCGCCTTCGTGCATACTGGCGCCGGCCGGTCGCACGGAGGGCGCCATGGGAATCGTCGCGCGTCTGCTCGGTCTGCTCGTCGTCGCCAGCGCGTTCATCGGCAACCAGGGCTGCCTCTCCTCCCAGCCACCGCCGAGCCTCACGATCGCGGCGCCGGCGCACGGCGTGTTCGTCGCGGGGCCGAGCGTCACGATGAGCGGCACGTTCGCGGGCGTGGCCGCCTCGAACGCCGAGGTGCGTGTGAACGGCGTGCCGGCGCAGGTGAACGCCGACCGCACCTGGTCGCTCGAGGTTCCGCTCGACCCGGGCCGCATCATGCAGCCGCAGCAGGTGGTGCTGCGCGTGCTCTCGACCGGCAAGGACGTCGCGCGGCGGCGCATCCTGGTCCACCACGGCGAAGCGCGCGCGGACGGCGCGTTCTCGGAGCAGAGCGTCGCGCTCCGTCTCTCCGATCCCGGGCTCGACCAGCTCGAGCCGTCGATCGAGGCCGGCATCGACCTCGACCTCGCGGCGCTCCTGCCCCCGGGCTCCGTGGTGGTGAGCGACTATTGCGCGCTGCGCGACCCCTTCTTCGGCTTCTGCGTCGGCTGGGTCACCGCGCGGGTCGACGGAGATCCCGCGCCCGGCCTGTCCGGCTTCACGATCGACGTCGATGCGCAGCCCGGCTACGCGTTCGGCGACATCGAGGTCCACGGGCTCCGCATCGACCTCGACCTCGACGGCTCGGGGCTCGCGCCGGACTGCGGCTGGCACTTCGAGGCCGACGCGACGCCGATCCTCGGCGACTATGCGCTGCGCCGCGCCTCCGCCGATCCCTCGCGGGTCGACGTGAACCTGCTCGGCGCGCCCGCCGTGTCGTTTCTCGGCTTCGAGGACGATCCGACCTGGGGGCTCTGCGACTTCCCGCTGATCGGCGACCTGATCCAGCTGATCGTCGGCGACCTCGAGCCCACCGTGCGCGACGGCTTCGTGGGCTTCCTCTCCGACCCGGACGGGGCCGGCGCGCTCGACGCGCCCGTCGCCGACGCGATCGAGGACGCGCTCGCGGACGTGTCGATCACCGGCCCGCTGTCCGGAAGCCTCGGCGTGATGCTCGAGGCGCCGCTCTTCGAGATCCCGGGCCTGTGGGACGGCGTCGGCGAGGACGTGGACGGGCTCACGCTCGGCTCGGACACGCGCGTCACCTCGAGCGAGGGCAGCGGGCCCGGCCAATGCACGCGGCCGGCCGGGGCGCCCGACCTCGCCGCGTCGTACCACGTGGCCGAGCTGTTCCCGGTGTTCGGCGCGACGACACCGGGCGGGCTGCCCTACCACCTCGGGCTCGGCATCTCGAGCTCCGCCTTCAACCAGCTGCTGAAGGCGCAGGTCGAGTGCGGGCTGCTGCTCACGAGCCTGACGGAGATCGACGTCGGCTTCGGACCCGTCCCGCTGACGGCCGGCGTGCTCGGCGTCGTGATCCCCGCGTTCGGCGCGCTGCCGGGGGGTCTGGCGCTGCGCCTCGACGTGCGCCCCTCGCTGGCCCCGTTCCTGTCCGGAAGCCTCGGACCGGGCGGCGAGATCGCGGAGATCCAGGTGCCGCACCTCGTGGGCGAGATCCGGGAGGCCGCCACGAACCACCTCTGGCTCGCGCTCGCGCTCGACTTCACGGCCGGCCTCGGCATCGCGTTCGACCCCGCCACGGGCGGGCTCGTCTTCTCGGTGGAGTCGGTCTCCGCGGAGAACATCACGCTCGCGGTGACGCACAACCCGCTCGCGATCGACCCGACGAGCCTCCAGAGCGGCCTGCCTCCGCTCCTCGAGCCGCTGCTGCCGACGCTCGGAGCGGGGCTCGGGGCGTTTCCGCTGCCGGGCTTTCTCGGGCTCGGCCTCGAGAGCGTCGAGCTCACGCGGACGGGACCCTTCCTGACGCTCTACGCGAACCTCGTGCCGGCGCCGTAGCGGGCGCCGCCGTCTCGGAGACCATGGCCACCGCCTACGAGCTCTATTACTGGCCGAGCATCCCCGGCCGCGGCGAGTTCGTGCGGCTCGTGCTCGAGGAGGCGGGCGTGCCCTGGGTGGACGTCGGGCGCGCGGCGGGCGGGATGGAGGCGGTGCTCGCGTTCTACGCCGGCGAGCACGGCGGCCACCCGATCTTCGCGCCGCCCGTGCTGGTGCAGGGCGAGCTCGTGCTCGCCCAGACGGCCGCGATCTGCCACTTCCTCGGGCGCCGGCACGGCCTCGCGCCCGAGGACCCCGCCGGCGAGGCGCACGCGCTCGAGCTCCAGCTCACCATCGCGGACCTCGTCGGCGAGGTGCACGACACGCACCACCCGATCAGCGCCGCGCTCTTCTACGAGGAGCAGAAGCCCGCGGCGAAGCGGCGTGCGGCGCACTTCGTGAAGGAGCGCCTGCCGCGCTTCCTCGGCTACTTCGAGCGCGTCCTCGCGCACGGTGCCGGCGACTGGCTCGTGGGCACGCGCATCTCGCACGCAGATCTCTCCCTCTTCCAGGCCCTCGAGGGCCTCGCGTACGCCTTCCCGCGCGCCTTCGCGCGCGCGAGCGTGGCGACGCCGGGCGTGCTCGCGCTCCGCGAGCGCGTCCGGGGCCGCCCGCGCATCGCCGCCTACCTGGCCTCCGGGCGGAGGCTCGCGTTCAACCAGGAAGGCATCTTCCGGCACCATCCCGAGCTCGACGCGCGCGCGCGGTAAACCGGGCGCGCGCCCCGGGAGTCGAAGCCCGTGGGCCGGAGTGCGTGAGCGCTCCGGACCGTGGGCCGGAGCGCCGTGCGCCCCGGCCGTGGGACGCGCAGCGCCGGGGCAGCGCTGCGCGCGGTCCCTACACTGCCGTGCCAGCCGGGAGCCGCGCTTGCCTTCGCTTCGATCTGCCGCCTGCCTGCTCGCGCTCGCCGGCTGCGCCGTGGGGCCCGACTACGCGGCGCCGGACGTGCCGGTGCCCGGGCGCTGGGCCGCGGCGGAGGGCGCGGCGGACGCGGATCTCGCGGCGACGGCGTGGTGGGCGCGCTTCGGCGACCCGCAGCTCACGCGCCTCGTCGAGCGGGGGGCGCGTGCGAACCTCGAGCTCGCCGAGGCCGACGCGCGCGTGCGCGAGGCGCAGGCGCTGCGCCGCGCCTCGTTCGCGCTGCTCTGGCCCACGCTCGACCTCGGCGCCGAGGCGCGAACCGAGGGCGGCGGCCCCGGCGCGCAGACCGCCGACGGCGTCTTCGCCGCGCTCGACGCCGCCTGGCAGCTCGACGTGTTCGGCGGCGCGCGCCGCGCGCTCGAGGCCGCGGACGCGGACCTCGCCGCGCGCGTCGAGGACCGGCGCGCGCTCGCGCTCGTCCTCGTGGGCGAGATCGCGCGCAGCTACATCGAGCTGCGCGGCTTCGAGGCGCAGCTCGACGCGATCGAGCGGAACCTGGCCGCGCAGCGCGAGATCGCGAGCCTCACCGAGGCGCAGCTCCGCGCCGGGCTGGCCTCCGATCTCGACGTCGAGCGGGCCCGGGCGCTCGTCGCCGTCACCGCTGCCGAGCTGCCACCCGTCGACGCGGCGCGCCGCGCGAGCGAGCACCGGCTGGCGGTGCTGCTCGGCGTCCCGCCGGCGGCGTTCGCGGGCGAGCTCGCGGACGGCGGCCCGATCCCCGAGGCGCCCGGCGAGCCGCTCGTCGGCCTGCCCGCCGACCTGCTGCGGCGGCGCCCCGACCTCGTGCGCGCGGAGCGCGAGCTCGCGGCCGCGAGCGCCCGCATCGGCGTCGCCGAGGCGCAGCTCTACCCGCGCGTGGTCCTGCTCGGCTCCGTCGGCATCCAGAGCACGACGTGGCACGAGCAGGCCGGCTTCCTCGGCGCCGGCCCGAGCGTCACGTGGCCGGTGTTCGCCGCGGGCCGCATCCGCGCCAACGTCGCCGCCGCCGACGCGCGGCAGGCGCAGGCGCTCGCGCGCTACGAGCAGGTGGTGCTCTTCGCCTTCGAGGACGTGGAGAACTGGCTCGTCCGCCACCAGAGCGAGCAGCTGCGCCGCGCTGCGCTGCGCGACGCGGTCGCGGCGAACCGCGAGGCGGCCGAGCTCGCGCAGCGGCTCTGGGCGAACGGCCTCGGCGGCTTCCTCGACGTGCTCGTCGCGGAGCGCGCGCTCGTCGAGGCGGAGAGTCAGCTCGTCGCGAGCGAGACCGCGGTGTCGACGAGCCGGGTCGCGCTCTACGTGGCGCTCGGCGGCGGCTGGGAGCCCGCGGAGGAGCTGCGCCGGCCATGAGGCGCGGACGCCTGCTCGCCGTGTCGGGCGCCGCCGCGCTCGCGCTCGGCATCGCATTCGCGGCGTCGCGCTCGACGCCCGACCCCGAGCCGGCCGGCGCGGAGCCGGAGGCGCCGCTCCGCGCGGACGGCTTCGTGCTGCGCGCAGAGCCGATCGAGGAGACGGTCGGGACCGTCGGCACGCTCGCCGCGAACGAGGCGGTCGACATGGTGGCCGAGCTCTCGCGCCGGCTCGTCTCGGTCGACGTCGCCGAGGGCAGCGCCGTGCGGAAGGGCGAGCGGCTCTTCAAGCTCGACGACGCGGACCTCCGCGCCACGCTCGCGGAGCTCGAGGTGCGACGGCGCCTCGCCGCGCGCACGCTCGAGCGCCAACGCGCGCTGCTCGAGTACGAGAAGCGGGCGCTCAGCCAGCAGGCCTACGACCAGGCCAAGACCGACCTCGAGGCCGTCGAGGCGGAGATCGCGGCCCTGCGCGTCACGCTCGCCAAGACGGAGATCCGCGCACCCTTCGACGCGCGCGTCGGGCTCCGCCACGTGAGCGAAGGCGCGTGGATCACGCCCGAGACCATCCTCACCACGCTCCAGGACACGAGCCGGATCAAGATCGACTTCACGCTGCCGGAGCGGCACGCCGGCGCGGTCGCGATCGACCAGCCCTTCCGCTTCCGGGTGGTGGGGCGCAGCGAGGACTTCGAGGGCCGCGTGATCGCGGTCGAGCCCGCGATCGACCGCGCCACGCGGAGCGTGCGCGTGCGCGGCATCACCGAGAACCCGGACGGCGCGCTCGTGCCCGGCGCGTTCGCGACCGTCGAGGTGCCGCTCGCGCGCCGCGACGGGGGGCTCCTCGTGCCGGCGCAGGCGATCATCCCCTCGGCCACGGGCCACGCGGTCTACGTGCTCGCGGAAGGTCGCGCGGAGCTCCGGGAGATCGAGATCGGGATCCGCACGCGCGACTCCGTCGAGGTGCTGCGCGGCCTCGCTGCGGGCGAGACGGTGCTCACCAGCAACCTGCTCCGGGTACGGGAGGGCGCGCCCGTCGAGATCGCGGGCGAGCGGCGATGACGCTCTACGAGCTCAGCATCCGGCGGCCCGTGCTCGCGCTCGTCTGCTCGCTCGTGCTGATGCTGTTCGGCGGCGTCTCGTACTTCACGCTCGGGGTTCGCGAGTACCCGGCGGTCGACCCGCCCGTGGTCACCGTCCGTGCCGACTATCCCGGCGCGAGCCCGGACGTCGTCGCCTCGCAGATCACCGAGCCGCTCGAGCAGCAGATCAACGGCATCGACGGCATCCGCGTGCTCTCCTCGACCTCGAGCGAGGAGCGGAGCCGGATCCGCGTCGAGTTCGTGCCCGGCTCCGACCTCGAGGCGGCTGCGAACGACGTGCGCGACCGGGCAGCGCGCGCCGTGCGCCAGCTGCCCCCCGACGCCGACCCGGCCGTGATCGAGAAGGCCGACGCCGACAGCGAGCCGATCCTGATCCTGAGCGTGCAGAGCCCGCGGCGGAGCCTGCTCGAGGTGAGCGACTTCGCCGACCGCGTGCTGCGCGAGCGCATCCAGACGATCCCCGGCGTGGCCGAGGTGCGCGTCTACGGTGAGAAGCGCTGGGCGATGCGGCTCTGGCTCGATCCGCTGCGGCTCGCCGCGCACGGGCTCACGCCGCTCGACGTCCAGAACGCGCTCCTCGCGCAGAACGTGGATCTGCCGAGCGGGCGGCTCGAGGGCAGCGCGGTCGAGCTCTCGCTCCGCACCGCCGGGCGGCTCGTCGAGCCGGAGGAGTTCGACGCCATGATCCTCCGGGAGGAGGGCGGCCGGCAGGTGCTGCTGCGGGACGTCGGCCACGCCGAGCTCGGCGCCGAGAACCTGCGCAGCGGCAACCGCAGCAGAGGCGTCCCGATCGTGGCGCTCGCGGTCGTGCCGCAGCCGAACACGAATGCGATCGCCATCGCGGACGAGTTCCACGCGCGCCTCGACGAGATCCGGCGCGGCGCGCCGGACGACTACGAGATCGAGGTCGGCTACGACTTCACCCGCTACGTGCGCCGCTCGATCGACGAGGTGCAGGAGACGATCGGGATCGCGTTCACGCTGGTGGCGGCGATCATCTTCTTCTCGCTGCGCAGCTGGCGCGCGACGCTGATCCCGGTGGCCGCGATCCCCGTGAGCATCGTCGCGGCGTTCTTCGTGATGTACCTCGCCGGCTTCACGATCAACGTCCTCACGCTGGTCGGCCTCGTGCTCGCGATCGGGCTCGTGGTGGACGACGCCATCGTCGTGCTCGAGAACGTCTACGCGAAGCTCGAGCGGGGGCGGCCGCCGCTCGAGGCCGCGATCGAGGGCACGCGCGAGATCTACTTCGCGGTGATCGCGACGACGCTCGCGCTCGTCGCGGTGTTCATGCCGATCGTGTTCCTGGAGGGCCTCTCCGGCCGCCTGTTCCGGGAGTTCGGGATCGTGGTGGCGGGCGCGGTCGCGATCTCGGCCTTCGTCGCGCTCACGCTCACGCCGATGCTCTGCCGCTTCCTGCTCCGCGTCGCGCCCGCGGCGGGCGAGGAGCGGGTGCGCCTCGTCACCCGCTACCGCGCGTCGCTGCGCGGCTTTCTCGCCCGCCGCTGGCTGGCGCTGGCGCTGCTCGGAGGGACGGTCGCTGCCGCCGTGCTCGCCTTCGCCGTGCTGCCGCGCGAGCTCGCGCCGCTCGAAGACCGCTCGAACATCCGGGTGAACGTGCGGGCGCCAGAGGGCGCCTCCTTCGAGTACACCGAGCACCAGCTCGATCGCATCGCCGCCTGGGTCGAGGAGGAGGTGCCCGAGGTCGCGCGCGCGTTCGCGATCACGGCGGCCGGCTCCGCGGGCGGCGCGGTGAACACCGGCCTGCTGAGCGTCTACCTGCAGGATCCCGACGCGCGCGAGCGCACGCAGCAGGAGGTGTTCCACCAGCTCTCGGAGGAGCTCGACCGCTTCACGGCGGTGCGCGCGTTCCCCGCACAGCCGCCCACGATCGGAGACCGGCGCGCGGGCCAGCCGGTCCAGTACGTCCTCCAGGCGCCGAACCTCGAGGTGCTGCTCGACGCGCTGCCGCGCTTCCTCGAGGCCGCGAGCGCGAGCCCGGTGCTGCGCTTCGTCGACGCCGACCTGAAGGTGAACCGGCCCGAAGGCCGCATCGCGATCGAACGGCAGCGCGCGGCCGAGCTCGGCGTCTCGGTCGAGGACGTCGCGCGCACGCTCCAGCTCGCGTACGGAGGCCAGCGCTTCGGCTTCTTCCTGCGCGACGACCGCCAGTACCAGGTGATCGGCCAGGTGCAGCGCGACGCGCGGAACGACCCCGGCGACCTCGCCAGCCTCTTCGTGCGCACGCGCGAGGGCCGCATGGTCTCGCTCGACAACCTGGTGCACTTCGAGGAGGGGGTGGGGCCCGCCGCCATCTACCGCCACAACCGTTACACGTCGGCGACGATCTCCGCCGGGCTCGCGCCGGGCTACGCGCTCGGCGACGGCATCGCGGCGCTCGACGCGATCGCCGAAGACGTGCTGCCGCCCGGCATCCGCACCACGCTGGCGGGCCAGTCCCAGGACTTCGCCGACGCCGGCTCGAGCCTGCTGTTCGCCTTCGCCCTCGCCCTCGCGCTGATCTACCTGCTGCTCGCCGCGCAGTTCGAGAGCTTCCGCGATCCCTTCGTGATCCTCACGACCGTGCCGCTCTCGGTGTGCGGCGCGCTGATCGGGCTGCTCCTCCTCGGCCAGACGCTGAACGTGTTCAGCCAGATCGGGCTCATCCTGTTGATCGGGCTCGTCACGAAGAACGGGATCCTGATCGTCGAGTTCGCGAACCAGCGCGCGCGCGCCGGGCTGCCGCCCCACGAGGCCGTGCTGGAGGCGGCCGCGGCGCGCCTCCGTCCGATCCTCATGACGACGGGCTCGACGCTGGTCGGCATGCTGCCGATCGCGCTATCGCTCGGCGGCGCGGCAGGCAGCCGGCAGTCCCTCGGCATCGCGACGGTGACGGGGCTGCTGTTCTCGACCGCGCTCACGCTCTACGTCGTGCCCGCGGCGTGGCTGGCGCTCGCGAGCCGGCGCCGCGCCGCGCCGCGCGAGGCGCGTGCGCCCGAGCCCGCGCGGGCCGTAATCCGGTCCACGTCGTGACGGGTCGAACTCCGCGTCCCCCGAAGTCTCGGGGAGGAGGAAAGCGATGCGAAGCAACTGGATGATGGGTGCGGCGGGCGCGGTGCTGGCGCTCGTGGTGGTGGTGCTGCTCGGTGCGGGGACGGCGTACTCGAAGCCCGGCCACCGCGGCTGCCACGGGCACGGCAAGGGCGCCGGCCTGGACCGGCTCGAAGCGAAGCTCGCCGAGCTCGAGCTCGACGCCGACACGCGGGCGGCTGCGGCACGCGTGCTCGAGGAGGCGCGCACGGAGGGCGAGGCCCGGCACGAGGACAAGCGCGAGGCGCGCCGCGCGCTGCACGCGCTCCTCGAGCAGGAGGCGCCGGCGGTCGACGAGGTGATGGCGCAGGCCGACGTCGTCGGCGCGCTCCAGACCGAGGCCCACAAGGCGAAGCTCCGCACCATGCTCGAGCTGCGCGCGCTGATCGGAGCCGAGCAGTGGCAGGAGCTCCGGGGCTCGCTGCGTCATCGCCGCGGCGAGCGGATGGAGAAATCCTGAGCGCCAGCCGACAAGCAGCGGCCGGGGGCCGGCCGGAGGCGCTCTGGCCGGCCCTCGCCGCGGCCTGGCCGCGGCGAGGCGGCGAGGCGGGACCGGGCGATCTGGATTCCGCAGTATCGTCCCGAGCAGCGAGCCGCAGGCAAGCAGAGTCGAAGGACGCCTTGGAGATCGACCGGGAGCGCGCGTTCGCGGCGTTCGTGACGGCCCATCGGGACCGCGCGGTCGGCATGGCGTGGCGCCTGGTCGGCGGCGACGGGGCGGCCGCCGAGGACGTGGCGCAGGAGGCCTTCGCGCGCGCGCACCGCGCGCTCGGGAGCTTCCGCGGCGAGGCGAGCCTGTCGACCTGGTTCTATCGGATCCTCGTGAACGAGGCGCAGCGCCATCGGCGCTGGCGCTGGGTGCGCGAGCGCTTCGGCGGCACGATGCCGGACGATCCCGCGGATCCGGCGCCGTCGCCCGCCGGGGACCCGGCGCTGCGCCTGCGCGTCGCGCGTGCGGTCGCGGCGCTGCCGCGCGGGCAGCGCGAGGCCTTCGTGCTCGTGCACCTCGAAGGGCTCTCGCTGCGCGAGGCGGCCGAGGCCACCGGACGCGCCACCGGCACGATCAAGTCGCACCTGCATCGCGCGGTGCACGCCTTGCGGGCGCAGCTCGCGGACATCGATCCACGCGGAGAGAAGACATGAGCCGAGACCACGACGATCTCCACCTCTCGCGGGAGGACGCGCGCTTCGTCGAGAAGCTCGAGGCGCTCTACCGGCCGCCCGCGCCGACGGCCGCCGACCGCGCCCGCTTCGACGCCCGTCTCGAGGAGCGTCTCGCGCGCGGCGCCGCGCGAAGGGCGTGGCTGCTCCCCGGCGCCGCGGCGGCGGCGGCCGCGGCGGCGGCGCTCGTGCTGGCGCTGCTCCCGAACGCGGAGCCCGCCGAGCGCGTCGTCGCGGAGGCGAGCCCGGCCGTCTTCGAGCCGTACCCCTCGACGGAAGAGACGCTGCTCCTCATGGCGAATGGTCCGCTCGCCGATCGGGACGAGGCGCTGCCCGAGGACTACCGGATGATCGCGAGCCTGCTGGAGTGAGGAAGGAGAGCGCGATGCGCGCGTGGACGTCGATCCTGGGGCTCCTGCTCGTGGGGCTCGTCGTGGCGGGCCGCCCGCCGGCCGCGGAGGCCGGCGGCAAGCACGGCAAGCCGCCGCTCGACGCGATCCTCGAGCGCCACGCCGAGCGCCTCGGGCTCGACGCGGAGACGCTCGCGCGCATCCGCGCGGTCGCGGAGACGTCGCGGCCCGAGCACGAGCGGCTGGCCGACGCGCTCCACGCGCTCCGGTCCGAGATGCGCGAGCAGCTCGCGCAGGACGAGCCCGACCGCGACGCCGTGATGCGCCTCGCCGATCAGGTCGGCGCCGCGGAGACCGCGCTCGACAAGCACCGCCTCGCGACGCTGCTCGAGATCCGCGCGCTGCTCACGCCCGAGCAGCGACGCGAGCTCGTGCGGGTCTTCGAAGAGCGCCGCAAGGCGCGCCACGAGGCGAAGCGCCGAGCCGAAGAAGGCGGGGACGTTCGTTGAAAGGGTAAAATAGTCGGTCGGTCGGTCCCAACTTCTTTACCTTTTCAACCAACGTCCCCGTGGAAGACGACGGGCATCTCGGCGATGCCGTTCACGAGCACCGACGGGAGCTTCGTCGCGGGGCCCGCCAGCGCGAAGCCGCTACCGCGCGCGATCAGCTCCTCGAACATCATGCGCGCCTCGAGCCGCGCGAGTGAGGCGCCGAGGCAGAGGTGCTCGCCGAAGCCGAAGGCGAGGTGCCGGTCGGCGCCCGGTCGCGCCACGTCGAAGCGCTCGGCGTCCGCGCCGAACACGGCCTCGTCGCGGTTCGCGGAGCCGTAGAGGAGCGCGACGTACTCGCCGGCGCGGAGCGCCTTGCCCGCCAGCTCCGTGTCGTGCTCGACCCTCCGGACGAAGTTCTGGATCGGGCTCACGAAGCGCAGCATCTCCTCCACGGCGTTCGGCAGCAGCGCCCGCTCGCGGCAGAGCCTTTCCCACTGGGCGCGGTCGTCGAGCAGCGCGTGCATGCCTCCGGCGATCAGGTTGCGCGTCGTCTCGTTGCCCGCCACGAGAAGCGTCAGGCAGAACGAGCCGAGCTCGAGATCGGTGAGCCGCTCGCCGTCGATCTCCGCCTGCGCGAGCTTCGAGAGCACGTCCTCGCGCGGCGCGCGCCGGCACTCCCGCGCCTTGTCGATCATGTACGCGAAGAGCTCCGCGGCCGCCTTGATCGACTCCGGTCCGGGCCCGCTGCTGCCCGCCTCGATCATGGCGTCGGACCAACGCCGGAAGGCGGCGTGGTCGGAGCGCGGGACGCCGAGCAGCTCGGCGATCACGAACATCGGCAGCGGGATCGCGATCTGCTCCACGAAGTCGAAGGGCGCGCCGGGGCGGATCCCCGCCACGCTCTCGCGGGCCAGGGCGCGGACGCGCGGCTCGAGCGCCGCGACGATGCGCGGCGTGAACGCGCCGATCACGAGCTTGCGGTAGCGGTTGTGCGCCGGCGGATCCATCCGGATGATGGACGGCGCCAGCTCCTCCATGCCGACGCCGGCCCCGGCGAGCCTTCGCTCGACCTCGAAGATCTGCGTGCCGTGCGCGGAGGAGAAGGTCCTCGGCCGGCGCGAGATCTCGCTCACCTCCGCGTGCCGCGTCGCGCACCAGAAGCTTCCCGCGGCGTACCAGTGCAGCGGATCCTCCGCGCGGAGGCGGCGGAAGCTCGCGTGCGGGTCGCCGAGATAGAAGCCGACCTGGTCGGGAGCGAAGGCACTCATCCGTTTCCTCGCGCGCTCTCCTCCGGGCGCAGCGAGCCGAGCAGCGCGCCGAGCACGTCCGGAGACACCGGCTTGGTGAGGTGGTAGTCGAAGCCGGCCTGCTGCGAGCGCCGCCGATCCTCCTCCTGGCCATAGCCGCTGAGCGCGATGAGCCGCGTCCGCGCGTGGGCGGGATCCGCGCGCAGGCGGGCGGCGACATCGTAGCCGCTCATGCCGGGCAGGCCGATGTCGCACAGCACGACCTGCGGCTGGAACGTGCGCGCGAGGTCGAGCGCGACCGGGCCCTCGCTCGCGGTGCGCACCTCGTGGCCGGCGAGCTGCAGCAGGAACGCCATCATCTCGGCCGAGTCGGCATGATCCTCCACGACGAGCACGCGGAGCGGCGACGCGCTCGCCCGGCCGCGGCCCGGCGCGGCCGGTACGGCGGGCGCGGCCTCGCCGCGGAGCGCCGGCAGCCGGACCACGAACTCGCTGCCGCGCCCCGGCCCCTCGCTGCGTGCCTCGACCCGGCCGCCGTGCCGCTCGACCAGGTTCTTCACGAGGGTGAGCCCGATGCCGAGCCCGCCCTGCGAGCGGTCGAGCGAGCGATCGGCCTGCGTGAAGAGATCGAAGACGCGCGACAGCAGCTCCGCGGGCAGGCCCACGCCGTCGTCGCGCACGCGGATCACGGCGTCGCCGTCCTCCGCCGCGGCCTCCAGCTGGATGCGGCCGCCCACCTCGCTGAACTTCGCCGCGTTGTTGAGCAGGTTGCCGACGACCTGGACCAGCCGCGTGAGGTCACCCTGCACGCGGAGCGGCTCGGAGGGGAGCCTCACGCTCAGCCCCTGCTCCCGCGCCTCCACGAGCGGGAGGACGGCCTCGACGGCGCGCTGGAGGATCGCGGACACGTCGAGCGTCTCGCGCTGCAACGTCACCTTGCCGCGCGTGATGCGCGAGACGTCGAGCAGGTCGTCCACCAGCCGGGTCAGATGCAGCGTCTGCCGCTCGATCACCTCGGCCGCCCACTGCTGGTGGGCGTCGTCCGCGCCGACCCGCTTCAACACGTGCGCCGCGTTCCGGATCGGCGCGAGCGGGTTGCGGAGCTCGTGCGCGAGCATCGCGAGGAACTCGTCCTTCCGCCGCGCCTCCTCGCGGAGCGCCTCCTCGGCCTCCTTGCGCTCGGTGATGTCGATGACCGAGCCGATGAAGCCGAGGAACGCGCCCTCGTCCGAGAAGCGCGGCACGGCGGCTTCGATGGCCCAGCGGGTTGCGCCGTCCCGGCGCCGCAGCCGGTACTCGAGCCGGAAGGCCTCGCGCCGCACGCTCGCATCGAGGAGCGCCCGCTCGGCGGAGGCGCGGTCGTCGGGATGCGTCGCCTCGAGCCAGCCGGAGCCGAGGCTGCTCTCGGGCGTCCGCCCGGTGAACTCGTACCAGGAGCGGCTCAGGTAGCTGCAGCGCGCGTCCGGGGCGGTCATCCACACCATCACCGGCGCGTGGTCCGCCATGTGCCGGAAGCGCGCCTCGCCCTCGCGCAGCTCGGCCGCGAGCCGCAGCCGCTCGATGGCGTTCCAGGTGCGCTCGGCCACGGCCTCGAGCAGCGCGATCTCGCGCGGTTCGAAGCGGCGCGGCCGGTCGGAGACAGCCACGAGATTCGCGATCCGGCGCCCCTCGCGGTGGAGCGGCACGACCACCATGGCGCGGGCGCCGAGCGGTCCGTAGCGCTTCTCGTAGAGCGGGGCCGTGCGCGGATCGAGCCGCGTATCCTCGTACACGCGGATGTTTCCCTCGCGCGAGGCGCGGATCCCCTCGGCCTCGAAGGCCGCGACGCGGAACTCGCCTGCGATCGAGGGCCCGCTCTCGTGGTGGTCGCGGGCGATCCTCCAGCGGTTCGCGAGCTCGTCCACCTGGGCGAAGAAGCAGCGCGCGAGCTGGAGGTGCTCGCCGAGCGCCTCCACCACGTCCGCCATCAGCGCATCGGCGCCGTCGGCCGTCCGGCTCTTCTCGGCGAGCTCCGCGAGGAAGCGCGCGTCGGCCGCGGCCTGCGCCTGCTCGTGGACGTCGGTGATGGTGCCGATCCACTCGCGGACCTCGCCGGCGGCGTCGAAGAGCGGCGCGGCGCGCGCCACGAAGTGCCGATGGCCGCCGCTCGGCGCGTGCCAGATGCGGCCTCCGGCCTCGTAGCGGTCGCGCGCGGCCAGCGCCTTGCGCCAGCGCGCCTCGACGTCCTGGCGATCGTCGGGGTGGATCGCGGCGAGCCAGCCCCAGCCACGATGCGCTTCGAAATCCTGTCCGGTGAAGGCCGCCCATTCCGCCTGCTCGCTCGTGAACGCCCCGCTGGCGTCGCTCGTCCAGACGAGCGAGGTGAGCACGCGCGCGAGCGAGCGGTAGCGCTCCTCGCTCGCGCGGAGCGCCGCGGCCGCCTGCGAACGCTCGATCAGGTCGGACGCCTGCCGCGCCAGCACGTCGAGCAGGCGCAGCTCGGCGTGCGAGGGTCGCTGCGGCTCGCTCCAGTGGGTGGAGATCATCCCGAGGATGGCCCCGGAGCGGGAGAACAGCGGTGTGGTCTGGACCGCGCGGATACCGAGGCGCCGATGGGTGTCGAGGTCTTCGCTGCCCGCCAGGGACTCGCACGCCTCGACGTCGGGGACGACGACGCGCTCGCGCGTGCGCAGCGCGACGGCGCAGCTGCTCGACGCCCCGGGCCGCACCCATTGCCAGAAGCGCGCCGCCTCCTCGTCGAAGCCGCGCTGCGCAAGGAGCTCGAGCTCGCCGCCGGGGCCGCGCTCGGGATGGAGCAGCTGGAGGCTCGCGTAGTCGGCGCGCATGATCGACATGGCCGCGTCCAGGATCTGGCCGTAGAGCCCGTCGACGTCGTCCTGCAGGATCAGCTGGAGGCTCGTCTCCTGGAGCCGCGCCGTCGCGGCGTGCTCGACCGCGAGCCGCTCCTGGTTCTCGCGGAGCGCCGCCGCCGCGCGATCCCGTTCGAACGCGATGCTCGCGAGGCGGGCGCCGAGCTCGCCGAGGCGGCGCTCGGCGTCCGTCGGCGCCCGCGCCTCCGGGAAGGCGAGCACGAAGGAGCCGAGCGGCCGTCCGCCCTCACCGCGGACGGGCGTCACGTGACGAAGCGGGCTCTCGCCCGGTGCGCCGGGGCCGGACGCCGCCCCGCGCGGCTCCTCGGCGAGCTCGAAGCAGGCGCGGACGCCCGGCGCCAGCCTCGCCACCGTCTCGCACACGGCGGCGAGGCACTCGTCGAGCGAGCCTCCGGAGGCGATGCGCTCGAGCAGCCGGTTCTGCTCCATGAGCAGCCGCTCGGCGCGCTTGCGCTCGGTGATGTCTGCGACGGAGCTCAGCACGCAGGCGCGCCCGTCGATGTCGAGGAGCGCGGCGCGGATCACGCCGATGCGCTCCTCGCCGCTCCGCGTGCGGAAGCGCGCCTCGATCTCCGGCACCGGCTCGCCTGCCCGAAGCTTCGCCAGGCCCACCTCGCGCAGTGCCGGCTCGAGCCACAGCCCGAGCTCGGCCGGGGTGCGCCCGAGCGCCTCCTCGCGCGTGTGGCCGGACAGACGCACGAAGCCCTCGTTCACCTCGACCAGCCGGCCGTCGTCGAGCGTGCTGATGGTGAGCGCGAGCGGGCTGTTCGCGAAGGCCGCGGAGAACCTGGCCTCCGACGCGAGGACGGCGGCGGGGAAGACCCCGTCGCGCTCGCCGGCCTCCGCAGCACCCACGCTGGCTCTCCCGCGCCCCCCCGGTCGAGTCCCATGGATCCGCCGCATGCTAACGGCGCGACTACCCGGACGCGACCGCGGCTGCTAGAGGGAGCCTGCTCCGATGGAGATCTGTCGCTTCGCGCCCTCGACGACCGGGCCCGCGCATCCGGGCACGCTGCTGGCTGCGCTCCTCTGCTGGCTCGACGCACGGCGACGCGGCGCGCGCCTCCTGCTCCGGCTCGAAGACCTCGATCCGGAGCGCTCGCGGCCGGCATTCCGCGCGCGGATGACCGAGGACCTCGCCTGGCTCGGCCTCGACTTCGACGCGGTCGAGGCGCAGCACGCCTTCGCCGCGCGCCACGCCGCGGCGCTCGACCGCCTCGAGGCGCTCGGCGTGCTCTACCCGTGCGCGTGCACGCGGAGCCGCCTGCGGGCGGAGTCCGATGCCGCGCTCGGCCGCGGCCCCCGGTATCCGAACCTGTGCCGCGGGCGCAGCCTCGGCCCGGGCGGCTGGCGCGCGAGCCCGGAGCCGCTGCGCGTGGCGCTGCCGCCCGGCCGCGTCGCGCCCCGCGACGAGGGCGGGCTCGATCTCGCGCAGGATCCCGCCGCCGAGGTCGGCGATCCGATCGTGCGCCGGCGTGACGGCGCCCTCGCCTACCAGCTCGCCGTCGTGGTCGACGACGCCGCGAGCGGCGTCACGCGCGTCGTGCGCGGCCGCGATCTCGCCGCGAGCACGGCCACGCAGCTCGCGCTCCAGCGCCTGCTCGGGCTGCCCGAGCCGACCTATCGCCACCACCTGCTGCTGCGCGAGGAGCACGGCGTCAAGCTGGCGAAGCTCCACGGCGCCGTCGGCGCCGAGGAGCTCCGGCGCGCGTACGACGCGTCCGCGCTCGTCGGCTGGCTCGCCTTCGCGGCCGGGCTCGCCGCGCGGCCCGCGCCGAGCGCGCCACGCGCGCTGCTCGCGGGCTTCTCCTGGCAGCGCGTCCACCCGGACGACCGCGTGGTGCGCTGGACCGGCAGCGCGCTCGAGCTCGTTCAGATCTCGTAGCTGAGCGCGCGGTCGCGCGGGCGCGCGTCCGGATGCGGGCAGTGCGGGCACCGCTCCGAGATCAGCTCGTACGCGTGCCGGATCGCGAGCAGCGTGCTCGTCTGCCGCACCGGCTGCTCGAGGAAGAGCTTCTCACCGAGCCGCGCGGCGAGCCCGGTCTTCTCCATCTTCCCGGCGAACTCGGGGCGCACGCCGCACAGCAGCACGTGGAGGCCGCGGGCCTTCACCCGCTCGAGGAACGCCTCGAGCAGCGTCATGCCCACCGCGTCGGGGTTGCGCGCGCGCTTCACGCGCAGCACGAGGACCTCGGTCTTCTCGCCGATCCGTCCCTCGATCTCAGCGAAGTGCCGCTCGAGCGCGGCAGTCGCGCCGAAGAACATCTCGCCCTCGAGGCCGAAGATCAGGATGCGCTCGCACGGAGCGTCCTCGGGCAGCCGCTCGTGCACGCCGCCGTCGGACGCGATCACGAACTCCGCGAGCAGCATCTGACCGGCACGCGGGACGGTCAGCAGAAACGACATGAACACGCCGATCAGGATGCAGAACTCGATCGAGATCGCGACGGCCGAGAGCGCGGTCACCGCCACGATCGTGGCGTCGAAGCGTGTGGTGCGGAAGTGGTACGCGAGGGCGTGCCAGTCGACCATCTTCCACGCCGACACCATCAGGATCCCGGCCAGCGCGGCGCGCGGGATGTAGTGAGCGAAGGGCGCGAAGACGAGCATGATCAGGGCGACGGCGAGCGCGGAGACCACGCCGGACCACTGCGTGGAGGCTCCTGCCTGCTGATTGATCGCCGAGCGCGTGAGCGAGCCCGATCCAGGGAAGCACTGGAAAAAGCTTCCGGCCAGGTTCGCGAGCCCCTCGCTCAAACACTGCTGGTTCATGTCGAGCTTCTGCTTGGTCTGCGCGGCGATCGCCTTCGCCATCGCGATCGCCTCGAGCAGGCCGAGCAAGGCGATCGCGAGGGCGCCCGTGGAGAGCTCCGGGATGCGCCCCTCGTCGAGCCGGGGCAGGGCGAAGGAGGGCAGCTTCGCGGGGATGGCGCCGACCACCGCCGCGCCGCGCGCATCCAGATCGAGCCATGCCACGAGGCTCGCCATCGCGATCACGACGAGCAGCAGCTCGGGCAGCAGCTGGAGCCCGAGGCGGGCCTTCAGCCAACGCAGCCCGAGCACGGCGGCGATCGTGCCGAGGCCGAGGGCGGCGGTCTCGGCGTGGATCCCGCCACCCTCGAGGAGCGTCCGCACGAAGCGCACGAGGAACTGGTCGTGGACGCCGCCCGCCCCGCGCATGCCGATCAGGTTCTTGAGCTGATCGAGCACGAGCAGTGTGCCGGCTCCGAGCGTGAAGCCGACGATCACCGAGTGCGAGATGTAGCGCGTGAGGTCGCCGAGCCGGAGGAGCGTGATGCCGAGCTGCACGGCGCCGACCATCAGGGCGAGCGCGATCGCCGCCTCGACCTTCTCGTCCGGCGCGACCGGCGCGAGGGCGCTCAGCACGGCGATCGAGATCGCGTTCGTAGGCCCGTTGATGAGCTGGCGCGAGGAGTCGAAGAGCGCGCCGACCGCGGTCATCACGATCGCGGTGTAGAGGCCGTACTCGACCGGCAGCCCCGCCACCATCGCGTACGCCATCGCCTGCGGGACGGCGACCGCCGCCACGGTGAGGCCGGCCAGCACGTCCGCGCGCAGGTCCGAGAGCCGATAGCTCCGGAGCACGCCGAAGGCCGGCACCACGCGAAACAGGGCAGCGCGCACGGGCGCGCGAACGTAACGCAAACCCGAGCTTGGCTCGCCTGCGGCTCCGCTTCGCTCGCCTGCGGCGCAGGCGGCGGGTGGGCCCGTCCGGCTACGGCCGCCCCGCTCGCCCTCCGCAGCTCGAGCGCGCCGCGCTCTCGACGCGCTCGGTCCACGCCTGCTTCGTGAGCAGGCCGAGCCGGACGAACTCCTTCGCATTGCGCGCCGTGCAGGACACGTACTGGCCGTGGCTCTTCCACGGCGCGCCCCGGCCGGCGCACGGGCAGAGCTGATCGAGCGAGCAGCCGTGCACGGGGTCCGCGGCATCCCCGGAAGGCGTGCCGGGGCACGCGTCCGCGTCGTTCGCGACGCCGTCGCCGTCCGCGTCGGGGTCGCAGGCGTCGCCCGCGCCGTCACCGTCCGCGTCCTCCTGGCCCGGGTTCGCGTGGAGCGGGCAGTTGTCGAAGGCGTCCTCGCTGCCGTCGTTGTCGCCGTCCGGATCGCAGGCGTCGCCGAGCCCGTCGAGATCGCGGTCGAGCTGGTCCGGGTCGGGCACCTGCGCGCAGACGTCCGCATCGTTCGGGACGCCGTCGCCGTCGAGGTCCGCGTCGCAGACGTCGCCGGCGCCGTCCGCGTCGAGGTCGGCCTGATCCGGATTCGGCGCGAGCGCGCAGTTGTCGCCCTCGTTCGGGACACCGTCGCCGTCGAGGTCGCCGTCGCAGGCGTCACCCCGCCCGTCGCCGTCGCGGTCGGCCTGGTCGGCGTTCGCGAGCGCCGGGCAGTTGTCGGCGTCGTCGGCGACGCCGTCGCCGTCGTCGTCCGGGTCGCAGGCGTCGCCGGCGCCGTCCGCGTCGGCGTCCGCCTGGTCGGCGTTGCCCGCGGCCGGGCAGTTGTCCGCGTCGTCGGCCACGCCGTCCGCGTCGTCGTCCGGATCGCAGGCGTCGCCGAGCCCGTCGCCGTCGAGATCGGCCTGGTCGGGATTCGCGACGAGCGCGCAGCTGTCCGCGTCGTCGGAGACGCCGTCGCCGTCGCCGTCCGCGTCGCACGCATCGCCCACGCCGTCGCCGTCGAGATCGGCCTGGTCGGGATTCGGGGCGAGCGCACAGTTGTCCGCGTCGTCGAGGACGCCGTCGCCGTCGGCGTCCGCGTCGCACGCGTCGCCGACGCCGTCCGCGTCGAGATCGGCCTGCTCGGCGTTCGCGGTGCCCGGGCAGTTGTCCGCGTCGTCGGCCACGCCGTCGCCGTCGGCGTCGAGCGGCGCGGTCTCGCCGCCGAGGTGCGCGCGCCACGCCTCGGTGCGACCCGCCGGATTCACGCCGTAGCCCGCGAGCGTCCGTCCGTCGGCCGACACGCCCTCCGCCGAGGTCAGGCGCCAGCCGCCGAGCGCGACGCCCGCGCCCGCGAGCAGTGCGTCGACTTCACGCATGCCGTGGACGGGATCCCAGACGAACGCCTCTTCTCCGCTCGCCGTGCGCGCGGAGCCGACGATCACCCAGCCGTCCGCCGAGACGCCGCGCGCCTCGCTGCGGAAGATGCCGCCCGGCAGATCGCCGAGGCCGACCATGCCGTTCACCGCGTCCCAGCGGAACGCCTCGGTGCCGAGCGCCGAGACGGCGTGACCCACCACGACGGCGCCGTTCGCGGAGGCCGCCGCCGCCTGGCTCGAGGTCGCGCCGCCCGGCAGATCGCCGAGGCCGGCCATGCCGTTCACGGCGTCCCAGCGCATCGCCTCGAGGCCGAGCGCGCCGGAGCTGCGGCCGACGACCACGTGCCCGTCCGCGGAGATGCCGAACGCCTCGCTGTGGACCGTGCCTCCCGGCAGATCGCCGAGCGCGACCAGGCCGTTCACCGAGTCCCAGCGGAACGCCTCGAGGCCGGTGCCCGAGCGGCCGGTGCCGGCCGCCACGTGCCCGGCCGCGGAGACGCCGCGCGCGCGGCTCGAGAACGTGCCGCCCGGCAGATCGCCGAGCCCGACGAGCGTACCGTCCCAGCCGAACGCCTCCTCGCCCGAGGCGGAGGCGCCGCGCCCGACCACGAAGGCGCCGCCGCTCGAGACCGCGAAGGCCTCGCTCGAAGCGCTGCCGCCCGGCAGGTCGCCGAGGCCGACCATGCCGTTCACCGCGTCCCAGCGGAACGCCTCGACGTTGACGCCCGAGAGGCTGGTCCCGACCACGACGCTGCCATCCGGCGAGATCGCGTTCGCGCGGCTCGAGAAGACGCCGCCCGGGAGATCGCCGAGGCCCTCGAAGGAGGCCGGCTCCGCCGCGGCGGAGCGCGCGAGGAGCGTGGCGGCGATCGCGACGAGCGGGACGAAACGGGACTTCACGCGGGCACCTCGGTTCCAGGGCCCCCCCCGTCGCCTCGTGGAGTCCATCGGACGCTGCGCGCGGCGGCCTTTGCTTCGGCACCTCGCAGGCAGCCGCGCTGCGCGGATGCGCAGGCGCACCGCGGCGCTCCGGCGACTCGGGGCGCCGGGAAGTCCCGCCGCATCGGGGGCGGCTCAGCGCGCGGAGCGCTCGCCGATCCGGAGGCGCCGCAGGAAGCCCCACGGCTCCGCGCGGCAGCGCTTCCGCGGCGCCGTGCCGGCGAGGAAGGCCTCGTCGTGTCCGGGGCAGCCGGGCCCGGCGCGGAGCCCGCTGGCGGGATCGATCGCGACCACCTCGACGCGACGCGGCACCTCGAAGGCGCGCGGCAGCGCGCGTGCGAGCGCGCCCTTCGCGAAGTCCGCGAAGATCGGGAGCGCGGCCTCGCTGCCGGTGAGCCCGAGCGAAGCGTTGCCGTCGAAGCCGACCCAGACGCCGACCACGAGGTCGGGCGTGAAGCCCACGAACCAGGCGTCGCGCGCGCCGTCGCTGGTGCCCGTCTTCCCGGCGAGCTCGGCGTCGACGCCGAGCGTCCGGAGCGAGCGCGCGGTGCCGCGCTCCACCACGCCGCGGAGCGCGGAGACGACGAGGTAGCTCTCCGCCTCGGCGAGCGCGCGCTCCCGCTGCACGTCCTGCCCGCCTCTCACGCGGCCGTCGGGACGGAGCACCGCGAGCGTGTGGCGAGGCTCGACGCGCACGCCACCGTTCGCGAACGCGGCATAGGCCGCCGTGATCTCGAGCGGCGTCACCTCGAAGGTGCCGAGCGAGACGGCGGGCACGGGGCGCAGCGGGCTCGTGAGGCCGAGCCGGCGCGCCGTCTCGACGACGCGCACCAGCCCGACCTCGAGGCCGAGCCGCGCGATCGGCACGTTGAGCGACTGCTCGAGCGCCTGGCGGAGCGTCACGGGCCCGCGGTGGCGGCCGTCGAAGTTCGCGGGCCGCCACGGCCCCTCCTCGGCGGCGACCTCGAGCGGCTCGTCCGCGAGGATCGTCGCGAGCGTGAGCACGTGGTCGTTGCCCGCGCGCGAGAGCGCGGCGGCCGCGACGATGGGCTTCATCAGGCTGCCGGGCTGGCGCCGGGCGCCGGCCGCGCGGTCGAAGGGGGAGCGCGTGTGGTCGCGCCCGCCCACCCACGCGAGCACGTCGCCGCGGGTCGGATCGAGCACGACGAGCGCCGCCTCGGGACGCGCCTTGCCGCGGCGCAGGCGCGGATGGCGCCGCTCGAGGCGCGCGAGCCCGCTCGCGACGGCCGCCTCGGCCGCACGCTGGAAGCCGGCGTCGAGCGTGGTGAAGATCGACAGACCCTGCTCCTCGAGCGCCTCGGCGCCGAGGCGGTCCTCGAGGCGGCTCTCGACCCAGCTCACGAAGAAGGCGCCCGGCCTCGCCGCGCGCTTCGCCTTCCGGAGGCGGAGCGGTGCCTCGCGCGCCGCCTCCGCCTCGGCCTCGCTCACGCGCCGCTGCTCCACCATCCGCCGGAGCACGAGGGCGCGCCGCGCCTTCGCGCGCTCGGGGTGGCGGAAGGGCGAATAGCGGCTCGGCGCGGGGATCAGGCCGGCGAGGAGCGCGGCCTCGGGCAGCGCGAGCTCGTCCACGCCCTTCCCGAAGTAGTGCTGCGCGGCGCGCTCCACACCGTGGATCGCGAGCGCGCCGTCCTGTCCGAGATAGATCTCGTTGAGATACGCCTCGAGGATCTCGTCCTTCGAGTGCCGGAGCTCGAGGAGGAGCGCGAGCGGCGCCTCGCGGAGCTTGCGGGCGACGCTGCGCTCGTCGCCCACGTAGAGGTTCTTCACGAGCTGCTGCGTGAGCGTGCTGCCGCCCTCGACCACGCGCCGCGCACGCAGGTTGCTCCAGAGCGCGCCCCCGACGCGGATCCAGTCGATGCCGTGGTGCTCGGTGAAGCGCTGGTCCTCGGCCGCCAGCACGGCGTCGATCACGACGCGCGGGATGCGCGCGAGCGGCACGAGCCGGCGGTCCTCGCCGCCTGGCCCGTGCAGCACGCCGAGCAGCTCGGGATCGAGGAAGAGCGCGGCGAGTGGCTCGCCGTCCGGCCCGGAGATCGCCTTCACGACGCCCGCGGCGTCGAGCTCGACGCGCGCGACGCCCGCGGGCTCGAAGCCGTCGGGATAGCGGAAGCCGCGGCGCCCGATCTCCCAGCGGCGCGCGCCGAGCCAGTACTCGCCCTTCGCGACGGGCGGCCGGGCGACGGCGCGATGGCCGGTGGCACGCAGCTGCGTGGCGACGACGCGCTCGGAGACGCGCGCACCCGGCACGAGCACGAGCGGCCGCGCGTAGACGCGCGAGGGCACGGCGAGCGCACGCTCGGCGAGTCGCGTGCCGAGGTCGCGGCCGAGCCAGACGCCCCACGCGAGGCCGGCGAGCACGAGTGCGACGAGCGCGAGGAGCCAGCGCCGGTGCGCGCGCTGCGGCGAGGAGACGTCCACTCAGCGCCCCTCGAGCCGCTCTCGCTCCTGACTCCGCCACTCGCGCCCCTGCTCGAGATGGCGGAGGGCGCGCTCGCGCTCGATGCGCTCCCACGAGGCCTCGGCCTCGCGCCAGCGCTCCTCCCAGGGCGCCGCGCGCGGAGCGCGCTCGCGCCGCGCCTCGCGCCGCGCCCACTCGCGCGCGCGCGCGGACTCGCGCTCCGCCCACTCCTGCGGGTCGACGCGCGGCGCGGCCCTCGCCTCGAGGCCCTCGAGCAGGCGCCGCGCGCGCTCCTCCTCGCGCGCGAGCCAGTCGCCGAAGGGCTCGCGCTCGCGCTCCACCTGGAAGAGCTCGCGGCGCGGCGGCGGCTCGTCGAGCGACTCGCCGAGCCACTCGCGGAGCGGCTCGAGCTGTCGCACGAGCCAGCCCTCGAGCCCGGCCAGGAGCTCTCCGAGCCACGCGCCGAGCTTCGCACCGAGCCACTCGGAGAGGCGTGCGGCCATGGGTCCGGAGCGTGCGCCGGCGGCGCCCCGCTCCCGCGGCGTCTCGGGCGCGCGCTCGAGCGCGGCCCGGTAGCGCTCGGCCCGCTCGCGCTCGAGCGTGCGGTACTGCTCGGCGGCCTCGACGTCGCGCGCGCTCCACGACTCGGCGTGGGCCGCCGGGGCCGCGAGCACGAGCCACACGAGGAACGCGCGAGCCGGCATGGCACGAGAGAGTGGCAACCCCATGCCGCGGATCCACCTCCCGCGCTCTTCGACTCGCGCGCAGGGCGGCGATTCACTCGCGCGCGGGGGCGATTCGATCCGGCACCCGAGGGGACGCCGCCCGGCTCAGCCGCCCGCGCGCTTCACCGTGTAGCCGCGCCGCTCGAGCTCGGCGACGAGCCGATCGCGCTGGTCCCCCTGGATCTCGATCACGCCGTCCTTCGCCGTGCCGCCCGTGCCGCAGAGCCGCTTGAGCTCGCTCGCGAGCGCCGCGAGCGCGGCGTCCGCGAGCGGCACGCCGGCGATGGTGGTGACGGTCTTCCCGCCGCGGCCCTGCGTCTCGCGGCGCACGCGCACGAGGCCGTCGCCGCGCGGGCGGCGGGGCGCCTCCGGCGCCGCGGGACGCACGCGTCCGTCCGCGCTCGAGTAGACGAGCCGATCGGAGTCGCGCTTCCGGGGCGGGGCCACGCGCGCGAAGCTAGCGCCGGGCGTGCGCGGGCTCCTCCGCCGGGCTCGCGCCGAAGCTCTCGCTGTCGCGGAGCACGCGGTACCACTCCCAGCGCGCGCCGTCCGGGTCCTTCGCCCAGACCTTGCTCTGCGTGGCGTAGCAGCACGTGCTCTCGTCCTCGACCCGGTCGACGAGGCCAGCGGCCTTGAGCCGGTCCGTCGCCGCCGTCACCTGCTCGCTCTCGAACACCTCGACGCCGAGGTGGTTCAGCCGCTCGGCGCCGGCGGGCGCCTCGAAGAGCACGAGCTTCAGCGGCGGCTGGTCGATCGCGAAGTTCGCGTAGCCCGGCTTCCGCTTGTTCACGGGGACACCGAACAGCTTCGAGTAGAAGTGGATCGCCTCCTCCAGGTTGCTCACGTTCAGGGCCAGTTGGATCCGCATGGGACCTCCTTTCCATGATTCCATAATGATGGAAATATGGAAGGATGTCAAGCGCGCCGGCCGGCGCGGCGGACCCGGCCCTGGCAGCAGTTCTGGCTGAGGAAGCCGACCAGGCTCTCGAGCCGGCCGTACTCGGCGGCGTAGAGCCGCTCGCGCCCCTCGCGCGACGCGCTCACCAGCCCGGCGTGGAGCAGTGCGCGCAGGTGGAACGAGAGGGTCGGGGCGGGCACGTCGAGCCGGCGCGCGATCTCGCCGGCCGCGAGCCCTTCGGGCCCGGCCTGCACGAGCAGGCGCAGCGCCTCGAGACGGGTCTCCTGCGCCATGGCCGCGAGCGCCTCCACGGCCTGCTTCGTTTCCATGTTTCCACTGTAGTGGAACCGCGCGGCGGGACGCCTGCGCGCACGCCTGCGCAGCGCGCTCGCGTCGCCTCCGACGGAGACGCCCGAGCGCTGAGCTCTCGAACAACGTTTGGGCCGACGCGTTCTACAAGTTGCCTCTGGCGCGCTCGCGCCGGGGCCGCCCCGTTCCGGCGAGGCCGCTCGAACCGCGGCATACGCCTTGCTTGCTCGACTCGGCGTCCAGCGAGGGAGATCCGATGTCGAGCCCGGAGCGAGCGCACTCCGCGGCAGCCGTCCCGCTGCCGCCGCCTCGCCCCCGCATCACCGAGCATGCGATCCCCGGCTTCTTGATGTGCGTTCCGCTCTCGCTCCAGGCGGAGCGGCCGGCCGACGCGCGGATGCACCGGCTCGCGCCGGGGCGCCGCCGGATCTCCCTGCCCCGGGCGCTCGGCCAGTTCCGCGAGCTCTACGCCTTCCTCGCCGCCCATTCCCTCGTGTACCTGCTGCCGACCCGTCCGGGCCTCCACGAGCAGACGTACGTCGCGAGCCTCGGCGCCGTGCTCGCGCACCTGCCCGAGCCCACCCTGGTCGTGTCGAGCTTCCGCTCCGAGCCGCGCCGCGGCGAACGCGAGGCGGGCATCGCGTTCTTCGAGGCGCTCGGCGTGCGCTTCGAGCCTGCGCCGGCCTTCTTCGAGGGCGAAGCGGATCTCAAGCCGCTCGGAGGCAACGTCTACGTCGGCGCCGAGGGCCTGCGCACCTCGGAGAGCGCGCTGCGCTGGCTCGAGCGCGGCTTCGACATGGAGCTGATCCGCTTCCCGATGCGGAACGAGCTCTTCCACCACCTCGACTGCGCACTCTTCCCACTGACCCGCGAGGAGGTGCTGATCTGCACCGCGGTCGCCGACCCCGGCGCGCTGCGCGCGATCGAGCGGCACGCGTCCGTGATCGACGTCTCGCTCTCCGACGCGGCGAGCGGCATCACGAGCTGCGTGCGGATCGGCCGGTTCGTGCTCTGTGCCTCGAGCATCGACGAGCTCGACGCCGACGACGAGGCGTATCCGCTCGAGCGGAGCAAGATCATGGCGCTCGACGAGATCTGCGCCAAGCGGGGCCTCACGCCGGTGTTCTTCGATCTCTCCGAGTTCAGCAAGTCGGGAGCACGGCTCTCGTCCCTGATCCTGCACCTGAATCACGCCAACTTCTAGGAGCGGCCCGTGGAACTGAGAAGCGCGAGGAGCGGAGCGGTGGCCTCGGGAAGCCGGACCCTGGAGGTCGAGCGCCCGACGGAGCTCGTGCCGGACTGGGACACGAAGCGCGTGCTCCTCGTCCTGCCGGTCGCGGAGATGGAGCTCTACGGCCGCTTCCTTCCCGAGCTCGAGTACTTCTACGCCGACTTCCTGCGGGAGCTCGCCCGCTACGACGAGGTGGCCTGCCTGGTTCCGGACGCCGCGCGCGCGGAGAAGATGATGCGCCTGTCTGGCCTCGGCGCCGAGCGCTTCCTTCGCGCGTCGATCCCGGACATCTGGGTCCGCGACTTCGCGCCGCTCTGCACGCGCGGCGAGTTCGTGCGCTTCGACTACGAGCCGGCCTCGGACCCGCAGGCCGCGAGCCGGCGCGTGTGCCATGCCTTCGCAGCCCATCTCGGCGAACGCCGGATCCCGTCGCGGCGCGAGCCGCTCGCGCTCGACGGCGGGAATCTGATCCACAACGGTGCGGGCGTCGGCGTGGCGACCCGCTCCCTCGTGGCGCGGAACCGCGGCCGCGCGGCCAGCGAGCGCGTGCGCAGCGCGCTCGGCTTGAAGCGCCTCGTGCTGCTGCCCCAGGCCCCCGGCGACCCGGCGGGCCACGTGGACGGCATGCTGCGCTTCGCCGGGCCGGAGCTCCTGCTCGTGAACGACTACGCGCGGCTCGAGGGCAGCCGGCAGTTCCAGAGGCGGCTCGACGAGATCCTCGACGGCCGGCTCTGCCAAGCGCTCCGCGTGATGCTCCCCTGCCACCGCTCGCGCTCGACGCTCGAGGGCTGGCGCGACGCGCGCGTGAACTACGCGAACTTCCTGCTGACGGGAAAGCGCGTCTACGTGCCGATCTTCGGCGTGCCGGAGGACCGCGAGGCCGAGGCGGTGTTCGAGTGCGTGTTCCCCGGGCGCGTGAGCTACGTCCACGCGGAGGCGATCGCACGCTACGGCGGCTCGCTGCACGCGATCAGCTGGAACTACGTCTGAGCTCGGCGCCGGGCCGCTCCGCCACCCAGCGGAGGAGGGTCTCGACGGTCTCCGCGTCGGGCAGCCGGCGCGCGGCGCTCGACGGGCGGTCGGCGGTGCCGACGCGGAACGTCGCGGCGAGCCCCGACAGGGCGCGGAACGCGTCCTCGTCGGTCTCGTCGTCCCCGACGTAGACGACGCCGATCTGCTCCGGCCAGTCCGGACCGTGCCGCGAGCGCAGCACGTGGAAGACGGCGCGCCCCTTGTCCCAGCCGCTCGGCGGCCGCGCTTCCACGGCGCCGAACGTCGCGCGGGCCTGGAAGCCGGCGCCGCTGACGACCTCGCGCGCCCGCTCCGCGATGCGGCGCTGCACCGGAGGGTCGGCGCCGCGGTAGTCGAGCGTGAGGGAAGTGCCCTTCTCCTCGATCCGCACCCCGCGCCTGCGGAGTCCGGCCAGGCGCGCCGCGAGCGCGCGCAGGCGCTCGGCGAAGTGTGCGAGGTCGGGATGGTGGAACGGCGGGAGCCCCGGCACCTCGATCTCGAGGCCGTGGCTCGCCACGTAGCCGAGCCGGGGCACGCTGCAGCGGCCGCGGAGATCGGCGAGCGGCCTCCCGCTCACCAGCGTGACCTCGGTGTCTTCGCGAGCCGCGCAGGCGAGCAGCGCCTGGACCGTCGCCTCGGCCACGCCCGGCTTCGGGTCGCGGGCGAGCAGGATGCGGTCGGCGTCGAGGAAGAGGGCGAGCCGCTTGCCGGCGGGCGGGCGCTCGAGCCACGCCGCGAAGTCGGCGCGCGCGAGGCGCCGGAAGCGCGCGAGCGGCGAGACCACCTGGCGCAGGAAGCCCTCCAGCCAGGCGTGGACGTCGCTCTCCCGCTCGCGGCGCTGGAGCGAGCGCATCCGGGCCAGGCGCTCCCCGGGGTCCATCACGAGGGACTCGTGGAGCGCCTCCGCCACGCCGTCGACGTGATAGGGGTTCACCTGGAGCGCCTCGCGCATGGTCTCCGCGGCGCCGGCCAGGCGCGAGAGGACCAGCACGCCGGCGCCTTCGACCTGGCAGGACACGTACTCCTTCGCCACCAGGTTCATGCCGTCGCAGAGCGGCGTCACGAGAGCCACGTCGGCGTCGCGGTAGAGCTGCGCGAGCGTGTCCCGATCCACGTGGCGATGGAGGTATCGCACCGGCGTCCAGGCGCTCGTCGCGAAGCGGCCGTTCACCCGGCCGACGAGCTCGTCGACCTCGCGCTTGAGCTGGCGGTACTCGGCGACGGCGCCGCGGCTCGGCTCCGCGACCTGGAGCAGCACGATGCGCTCGCGGTGCTCGGGATGCAGCTCGAGCATCCGCTCGAAGGCGCGGATCCGCTCGGGCACTCCCTTCGTGTAGTCGAGGCGATCGACGCCGAGCACGACGCGCTCGCCGATCTTCGGCGCCCGCGGAGCCTCGCGCGCGCGGCGCGCGAAGTCGTCGTAGTCGACCCCGAGCGGAAACGCGGCGACCTTCACCGTGCGCTCGCCGTGCTCCACCTGCCCGTGCTCGCGATCCACCCGGGCACCGAGGAGCTGCTCGGCACAGTCGAGGAAGTTCGTCGCGTAGCGCTCGCAGTGGAAGCCCACCAGATCGCAGGCCAGCAGACCGCGCAGCAGCTCGCGGTCCCACGGCAGGATCCGGAACAGGTCGAAGGGCGGAAACGGCACGTGCAGGAAGAAGCCGATGCGCGCGTCGGGCCGGAGCGGGCGCAGCCACGCCGCGACGCGCATCAGGTGATAGTCGTGGACCCAGACCGGATCGTGCGCCCCGGACGACGCGGCCAGCTCGGCGAAGCGGCGGTTCACCGCGTCGTAGCTCTGCCAGTCCGCGGGCACGATCTCCATGCGCGACGGCAAGCAGTGGAAGAGCGGCCAGAGCGTCCGGTTCGCGAAGCCGTGGTGGTAGCCGCGGACCTCGCTGCGCGTGAGCGAGATGCCGACGATGCGGTAGCCGGGCTCGCTGTCACGGTCGCGCGGCGGCAGCGCTCCCTTCGCCCAGCCGGCCCAGCCGAGCCAGGTGCCCCCGCGCCGCTGCAGCGCCGGATCGAGCGCCCCGACCAGCCCGCCGGTCGAGCGCTCGACGCGCGCGCGTCCGTGCTCGCTCTTCACGGTGAGCGGCAGCCGGTGGCTCACCACGAGCAGGCGGCGCTCGCCGGCTTCGGGAGCCGGCGCCGCAGCGAAGCGCGTCTCGCTCACGACCGCGCCGGATCTCCGGGCGCTCCGCGCGAGTTGCGCAGAGTCGCCGGGCCGGTCTCGCCGCCCGCAGGAGCGGACGAAGGCCGGAAGGCGCCCCGCCTCGGGGGGGCCGAAGGCGGGGCGCCCCGGCTCAGCCGGCGCTCGAACTGGCTCGAGCTCCGACCTTCGTCGTCGTTCGGCGGGCTGAGAGACAGGACCGAGGACCAGCTCCCATGTGCCCGCACTTGTCCGAGGCGGGTGCAAGCCGGGTGCCAACGAGCGGCTGCGCTCGGGCGCCCTGCGCTTCTCCGAGACGACCGCCGTGAGGCGGATCGACGACGCCCTGGGCGCGCTTTCTACAAAGCCGGACGCAAGTCGCGCTTCCCCTGTGCGGCCCCGCGTCCGGCCCCGCGCCACCCGGTCTGAGGCCGGCGGTAGGCCGGCGCGCGCTTGGTCCTTTCTGCCCGAAAGCCGGTACGAATCCTGCTTCCGACCTGTTCGAGTGTACGAAAGCGCACGAGGCGCCCGGCCGGCCGGCGAAACGGTAGTAGTTTCTACAAACGACATGAGCACGCACGTCTCCAAGCGATGGGCGGACCTCTGGCTCCCGGCCGCCGTGGCCGGCCTCGGCGCGGTCGGCGCGGTGGCCCTGAGGCCGCTCGCGAGCGGGAGCGAGCGGGCGTTCCTCGCCGGCGGGCTGCTCCTCGCCGCGGCCGCGGGTGCGATCGTCTTCCTGCTCCAGCTCTCCCGTCGGCAGGCGCGGATGCTCGCGGAGACCCGGCGGGCGCTCGAGACGCGCATGCTCGAGGCGCGCGAGGCCGAGGCGTCCCTCCGCCGGCTGAGCGAGGACCTCGAGCAACGCGTGCGCTCTCGCACCCGCCTGCTCGAGAGCACGATGAGCGATCTCGAGGCGCTCAACTTCTCGGTCTCGCACGATCTGCGTTCGCCGATCGGCGCGGTCCTGAACTTCGTGATGATCCTCGAGGAGGAGCACCGGGAGCAGCTCGACGCGTCCGGTCGCGAGATCCTCGCGCGCATCCGCGCGAGCGCCGAGCGGGCCATCCAGCTGCTCGAGGGGCTGCTCCGCCTCTCGCGCGCCGGCCGGGCCGAGCTCACGGTCGAGCCCCTCGACATGACCGCGCTCGCGCGCGAGGCGTTCGCCCAGGCGCACGAGGAAGGGGAGGTCGAGTTCGTGCTGCGGCCCCTGCCGCCGACGCGAGGCGACCGCGCCCTGATCGGAACCGTGCTCGTGAATCTGCTCGGGAACGCGATCAAGTACACGCGCGGACGCGAGAAGCGGCACGTCGAGGTGTCCGGGTTCCGGAACGAGGCCGAGAACGTCTACGCGGTCTCGGACGACGGTGTCGGCTTCGACGCCAGGTTCGCGAGCAAGCTGTTCGGCGCGTTCGAGCGCCTGCACCCGCCGGGTGAGTTCGAGGGGGCCGGCATCGGTCTCGCCGTCGTCGCGCGCATCGTGCTCCGCCACGGCGGCCGCGTCTGGGCCGAGGGCTCGCCCGAACAGGGCGCGACCTTCTTCTTCAGTCTTCCCGACGGCGAGGAAGGCCCGTGACCACACCCGTCCTGCTGCTGATCGAAGACGACCGCGATCACGTCGACGTCGCCACGCGGGCGCTGCTCCGGGCCGGCCTCGGCGTGAAGGTGCGCGTGGTGCGCGACGGCAAGGAGGCGCTCGACGCGCTCGGGCTCGACGACTCGCTCGCGCACGACGGCCAGCCGCTGCCGCGCGCCGTGTTCCTCGATCTGAAGATGCCCCGCATCGACGGCTGGGAAGTGCTGCGGAGGATCCGGGAATCCCCGCGGACGGCCCGCATCCCCGTCGTGGTGGTGTCGGAGTCCGATCGGCCGGAGGACGTCCGGCTCAGCTACGCGCTCGGCGCGAACAGCTACCTGCTGAAACGCTTCGATCCCCGTGGACCCGGCGCCTATCTGGCCGAGGCCGCGCGTTACTGGATCGAGCTCAACCAGGTGCCCAACGACACGGAGGCACGAACATGGTGAATCCGAGAGCCCTGATCGTCGAGGACGACCCCGACTTCCGCTCGAGCCTCGCCGCGCTCGTGAGCCGAGAAGGCTACGAGACCTCCGAGGTCTCGACCCTCTCCGAGGCGCATGCCGCGCTCGCCGCCAGGCCACCGGACCTGGCGCTCGTGGACCTCGGCCTGCCGGACGGCAGCGGTCTCGAGCTGCTCCGCCAGGAGGAGGGCGCGGTGCCGGTCGAGATCGTGGTGATCACCGGGAACGCCACGGTCGAAACGGCCGTCGAGGCCCTGCGCCAGGGCGCGCTCGACTACCTGGTGAAGCCGGTGGACCGCGCGCGGCTTCGGAGCGTCCTCGCGAACGTCGCGCGCACGCGCGACCTCAAGCGCGAAGTGTCCGATCTGCGGGGCGAGCTCCGCGAGCTCGGCCGCTTCGGACCGATGGTCGGCCGCTCCCCGGCGATGCAGGCCGTCTACGACCTGATCGCGCGGGTCGCTCCGACGCAGGCGACCGTCTTCATCACGGGCGAGAGCGGCACCGGGAAGGAGCTCGTCGCCCAGACGATCCATCGCCTCAGCACGCGCCGGAACAAGCCGCTCGTGGCCCTCAACTGCGGAGCGATCTCGCCCACCCTGATCGAGAGCGAGCTGTTCGGGCACGAGCGGGGCAGCTTCACGGGGGCCGACCGGCGTCGTGCCGGGTACTTCGAGGAGGCTGCGGGCGGCACGCTCTTCCTGGACGAGATCAGCGAGATGCCGATCGAGCTCCAGGTGAAGCTGCTGCGCGTGCTCGAGACCGAGACCGTGACGCGGGTCGGCGCGTCGGATCCGATCAAGGTCGACGTGCGCGTGATCGCGGCCTCGAACCGCGATCCGCGCAAGGCCGTCGAGGAGGGCACGCTGCGCGAGGACCTGCTGTACCGGCTCAACGTCTTCCCCATCCACCTGCCGCCGCTGCGCGAGCGGGCGGGCGACGTGGAGCTCCTCGCCGCCCACTTCCTCGAGGAGCTGAACGCGCGCGAAGGCACCGGGAAGCGCTTCAGCGCGGCTGCGATCGAGCGCCTCTGTGCGCTGCCCTGGCCGGGCAACGTGCGCGAGATCAAGAACGTCGTGGAGCGGGCCGCGATCCTCGCCGACGACACGATCGAACCGACCGCGCTGCCGGAGGCGCAGGCCGGGCACGCGCTGCGCGCGGCCGATGCTTCGCTCCAGATCCGCGTCGGCAGCTCGATCGCGCAGGTCGAACGACGTCTCATTCTCGCGACTTTGGATCAGCTCGAAGGGGACAAAAAGCGAGCAGCAGAAGTGCTCGGGATCAGTTTGAAGACCTTGTACAATCGGCTGAACGTCTATGCGGCTGCGAGCACGCCCAAGGAGGACGGTTCCGTGCCCCTCGACAGTGCCAAACTCGCGTGACCGTTCTACAAAGTAGGCCCGAGACCCCCGCAGGCGAGCCGGAATCCCGTCCCCGGACGATCGGTCGACGTGGCACGGCCCTTGCTCTCTCGCGGCGTGCGCTGGGTGAATCCGAGGCGCCGCACACGAGGAGGAGCTGGCCGGCATGCGAGCGCGAGACCCCGTGACGCCGGACCCTCTTCGAGCCTCCACTGGGTGCCTCCCCCCGGGCCCCGGTGCAGCGACGTCTGCCGCCGCTGCACCGGGGTCCGGAGTGGTCCGCGCCTCGATCGAGGTGCAGGCGCGGGTGGACGAGGCGCTGCGCCGCTGGTCGGAGTTCTCCGCGCTGGCGGAGCGGAGCCCGGCGCCCACCATCCCGAGCCACGCGTTCGTCTCCCGCGTCGACTTCGAGACGCTCGATGCAGCGCGCTCGAGAGTCACCCTCCAGCTCGAGCATCGCGGCTCGCTGCCGGAGCCCGCCCGCGCGCGGCGGGCGCTCGAGGACCACCTCGTCGCGTTCGGCGGCTTCGTCGACGAGAACGGATCGTTGCGGTGCAGAAGCGCGTGCTGGTGATCCCGCGCACGCCGCCCTTCCGGGACGGCGCCCAACGTGCGAACGCATGCCAGCTCCTGCTCGGTCTCGTGGGGGCGGCCGAGCGCTGGACGCCGAACGGCCCGGCGCCCGAGGCGCGCGCCGCGTTCGACCACACGGCCGGGCCCGACGCCCAGCGCCTGCTCGCCGCGTGCTGGGCGATCTGGGAGGGCTGCTCGACCCTCGGGCTGAACGAGCTGCTGCTGCTCGAGCCGCGGCGCCTCGAGGCAGTGGGCGAGCTGCTCTCCGCCATGGCACGCGGCTCGACGGCGATCGACGCCTGGCTGGCGCGCTGGGAGCCGGTCGGAAAGCCGGCCCGTCCGCTGCTGCGCACGCATCCGGCCGTGGCACGGCGCCACCGTCGCGCCTGAGCGGGGAGAGCGTCCGCATCCGCCAGGCCACGGGGAAGCGAGCGGCTATGCTCGCGCGCTCTGATGGCCCGGCGACACTACGTGGCGATCGGTGCGCTCGCCGCCACCACGATCTTCTGCGAGACGGCCCTCACGCGCCTCTTCTCGGTGGTCCAGTACTACCACGGCGCGTTCCTCGCGATCTCCGTCGCGCTGTTCGGCTTCGCGGTGAGCGGCGTGTTCGTGCTGCTCCGGGGCGAGGCGCTCGGCCGCGCACGGCTCGACGGCGCGCTCGCCCGCTACGCGCTGCTCTTCTCGGTCGCGATCCCGGTGAGCTTCTACGCCTATCTCTACGTCGGCGTCGCCGCGCGCCTGCGCGAGCTCGGGCTGCCGGGCTTCCTCGCGATCGGCCTCGAGTACGCGCTGCTCGCGCTGCCGTTCTTCGCCTCCGGCGTCTGCATCTCGCTGCTCCTCTTCCACGGCGCCCGCGAGGCGAACCGGCTCTACGCGGCCGACCTCGGCTCCTCGGCGCTCGGCGCCGTCGCCGTGATCCCGGCGCTCGGGTGGTTCGGCGGTCCGAAGAGCATGCTCGTCGCGAGCGCGGTGGCGGCCCTCGTGGCGCTGCTCTTCACGCACGCCGCCCGGGCCGCCCGCTGGCTCGCGCCGGCCGTGGCGCTCGCCGCCCTCCTCGCGCTCTTCCTCGTTCCGGCCGAGCGCTTCGAGCAGATGCAGCTCCGCAAGCCCGTCGCCGTCGTCGCCTCCGAGGCGATCCGTTGGAACGCCTTCTCGATGGTGGGCGTGGGAGCCGAGGAGACGCGCCCCTTCCGCCGCCGCCAGATCGTGATCGACAACAGCGTGACGACGGTCATGCTGCCCTTCGACGGCGATCTCGCGAAGGTCTCGTTCCTGAAGACCGACTACACCGCGGCCGCGTACCAGCTGCACGCGGCTCCGCGCGTCCTCATCATCGGCAGCGGCGGCGGCCGCGACATCCTGACCGCGCTCGCCCACGACGCGACGCACGTCCGCGCCGTCGAGGTGAACCCCCTCGTCTTCGAGACCTCGGCGCACCTGTTCGGCGACTTCACCGGCCGCGTGTACCTCGATCCGCGCGTCACCCCGGTGGTCGGCGACGCCCGCAGCTACATCGCGAACTCCCACGAGCAGTTCGACGTCGTGCTCGCCTCGCTGATCGACACGTGGGCGGCCTCGAGCGCCGGCGCCTTCGCCCTCACCGAGAACCTGCTCTACACGACGGACGCGTTCCGCGACTACTACGACCATCTCACGCCGGACGGGATCCTCTCCGTCTCGCGCTGGCATCCCTTCGAGACGCCGCGCCTCCTCTCGACGGCATTCGCGGCGTGGCGCGAGACCGGGGTCGCGGACCCCCGCCAGCACGCGCTGCTGCTCCGGACGCCGCAGCGCGCGGGGCTGGCGGAGCAGGCGTCGACGCTGCTCATGAAGAAGAGCCCCTTCACGTCGGAGGAGATCCGGACGATCGAACGCTTCTGCGCCGAGGCGCGGCTCCTGCTCGCGCTCGCACCGGATCGCATCGGCGACACGGTCGTGAGCGACTGGTTCCAGGGCGTGGAGCAAGCGGACGGCGCGTGGTCCGGCGTCGACTGGAGCCCCGCGAGCGACGAGCGCCCCTTCTTCTTCAACATGGTGACGCCCTCGACGCAGCTCCTGCGCATGCTCGGCTTCGGCGCGGCGGGCCAGTTCGAGCAGGGCGCCTTTCAGGGCAACCTGGCGGCGACGCGCTCGCTGATCCAACTGCTCGGCGCGGTCGTGCTGCTGCTCGTCGCGACGATCGGCGTGCCGCTCCTCGCGCGCAGCGGCGCGGTGCGCGGGCCGGGCGGGCCATGGATCCTCGGCTACTTCGCCTGCCTCGGGCTCGGCTACATCGTGATCCAGATCGGGCTGCTCCAGCGGCTGATCCTGCTGCTCGGCAAGCCCGTCTACGCGCTCGCCGTGATCCTCAGCACGATGCTGCTGGCGTCGGGCCTCGGCAGCTTCGCCGCGGGGGCGCTCGCTCCGGAGCGGCTGCGCGCGCGCCTCTCCGCGCTGCTCGGCGGCACGACGCTGCTGCTCCTCCTCTACGCGTTCCTGCTGCCCGCGCTGATCTCGGCGCTGCTCGGCAGCGCGTTCGGGGTGCGCCTCGCCGGCTCGGTCGCGCTCGTGGCGCTGCCGGGCTTCCTGCTCGGCATGCCGTTCCCGAGCGGGATCCGCGCGCTCGAGCGGCTGGGCCGCGACGGCCTCGTGCCGTGGGTGTGGGGGCTGAACGGCGCGATGTCGGTGCTCGCGTCGGTGAGCGCCATCATCCTCGCGATCGAGCTCGGCTACACCGCCGTGTTCGTGCTCGGGGCGGCCTGCTACGGGCTCGCCGCCGCGCTGCTCTTGCGCTGGCCGGCCTCGGACGCGGCGCCGGCCGCGCGGCGGTAGTCGGCGAGACGCCGCTCCGCCCGCTCGATCGGGCCCGGCTGGAGGCGCTCCCGCCAGAGCGCGAGCGCGCTCTCCTGGGTCCTCGCGGCGTCGGCGGCGCGGCCGTTCGCCGCCTGTGCGGCCGCGAGCGCGTCGAGCGTCGCGGCGTCTCCGTCCGGCAGCGCGCGCGCGGCCGACTCGGCGAGCGCGAGCGCGAGCGCCGGATCCCGCAGCTCCGCCGGCGCGTCGAGCAGCAGCTCGACGTAGGTGCGGGCGAGCGGCGCGGAGAGCGCGCCGCCGGCGCGAAGCTCGTCGAGCACCGCGAAGGCCTCGTCCCAGCGCCCGGCGGCGCGGAGCGCGTCCACCTGGCGCCTGCGCGCGTCGTCGACGTGGCCGATCGCGCTCGACGGCAGCAGCCGCGCGGCCGCGCCGAAGTGGAAGGCCGCGCGCCCGGGGTCGCCGCGCTCGAGCCAGAGCTCCCCGGCCATCAGGTGGAGGCCCTGCCCGGCCGGCGAGACGCGCAGCGCGGCACGCGCGGCCGCGAGCGCCTCATCGGGGCGCCCCGCGAGCCGGAGCTGCTCGGCCAGCATCTGGCCGATCGCCCCCCGGTCCGGGTCGTGCTCGACGGCGCGGCGCAGGAAGGCAATGGCCTCGTCGCGCTCGCCCCGGCGGATCGCCGACTGCGCCGCTTCGATCCAGCGCCCCTCGTCGACGACCAGCTCCATCTTCAGCGGATCGAGCCCGAGCCGCTCGGGATCCCCGCGGAAGGTGAGAACCCCGAGCAGCGCCCACGCCACGAGCCAGGCGAACCCGAGCGGCGCCAGCGCCCGGACGCGCAGCATCAGCGCATCGAAGCCGAGCGTGAAGCAGAACGCGAGCCCGACGAGCGCGGAGAGCCCATAGAAGGCCTTCGCCTGCGCATAGAACGGGAGGCGCAACGTCATGCTGAGGACCGCGTAGACCGTCGCGCCGAGCGCCGCGAAGGCGAGGAAGCGCTCGGCGCGCGGCCGGCGCACGAAGTCGGCGAAGGCGACGAGCACGCCGAGGCCGAGCGCGAGGCACGGCAGCACCGCGAGGGCGTAGCCGGCCGCCATGCGCTCCACGTGCCAGGGCGGAGGCGTGTGCACGCGGCCGATGCCCGAGATCATGCCGTCCCCGAAGAGCGTCGAGTAGAGCGCGTCGGGCACGCCGGCGACGGCGCTCATCAGCGGGCGCTCGAGCGCCAGCCCGAAGCGGAGGTAGTCTCCGAGCACGTGGTAGCCGGGATCCTGCCACCAGGCCTGGCCGCTCGCGTCGTCCCAGTTGCCGATGAAGGGATCCCCGAAGCGGAGCGCGACGCGCGCGTAGTGCCAGCCGCACACGGCGAGGAGCGCGGCGAACGTGGTGGCGAGACGCGCCAGGTGCCGGCCTGCGCCGCGGGGCTCGGCGAGCAGCCGCTGCGCGAGCAGCACGCCCGTGCACAGCACGAGCGGGATCAGCGCGCTGAACTTCGCGAGCATCGCGAGCCCGAGCAGCATGCCGAGGACGGCGTGGCTCGAGAAGGCGGCGTCGCGGCGCCGCAGCATGCGGATCGTCCACCAGAGCGCGCCCGACGAGAACGTCGCCGCCAGGATCTCGTTCGTGATCAGCTGGAAGAGGTAGAGGTTCACCGGCAGGCTCGCGCCGAACAGGAACCCTGCGAGCACGAGGCCCGGCCGGTCCGGGAGGAGCTCGCGGAGCGCGAGCAGCAGGAAGAGCGCCTGGAGCACGCCCGCGCCGAAGCCGAGCCAGCGCAGCCAGTCCATCGCGGGCTGATCGACCGTCGTGAAGCCGCCGAGCGCGAGCCAGCCCGCCGAGACGAGGTAGTAGAGTGGCGGCTGATACGTCTGCCAGCCCTCGTCCGCGAGCGGCAGCCGCCCCTCCTGGAGCACCGTCCGGATGTAGACCTGGTGCGAGCCGGCGTCGAAGCCCCAGTTGCGGTGGAGGCCCTGGTTGCCCAGGAAGACGGCGAGCCAGAGCGCGCTCACCGCGAGCCAGGCGGCGGCCCACCCGCCGCGGGGAAGCCCGGCCGCGCCGCGGCGGCGGAGCGCGAAGGCGACCCCGAGCGAGAGCGCCGCGCCGAGCGCGAACAGCACGGCGATCTCCGAGGCGCGCGCCCGCAGCGCGTCGAGCGGCCGCGGATTCTCGCGGTCGAGGAGCTCCGGATCCGGCGCCGTGCGCGTCCACTCCACGAGCGGCGTGCGGGCCGGGCGGGCGGGCGCCTCCTCCGCGCCCATCAAGGTGGCGGTCCAGCCGGCGTCGCTCACCAGCAGGAAGCCCTCGGTCTCGAGCGCGAGCCAGAGCGCGGGCGGCCCCGAGCGCGCGACGATCCGCACCTCGATCGTGTTCTCGCCGGCGCGGAGGAGCGCGGCCACGTCGCCCTCGCGCGGCTCCTTCCAGCGCTCGCCGTCGAGCGTGGCGAAGGGCACGGGGGAGCCGTTGATCGCGAGCGCGCCGCTGCGATGGACGCGCACCGCGAGGCGCGCGCGCTCGGGCGCGCGCTCGAGCACGAAGCGGCGCGTGAAGGTCGCGTCGAGCTCGCCCTTCGGGCGCACCGGCACGGGCGCGATCGGGTAGGTGATCCACTCCGCCGGCGCGTCGTCGGCGAAGAACGGCACGGCGTCATCGTGCGTCGCCTGCCGATGGAGCAGCGCGAGCGTGGCGGCCACCGCGACGACGAGGAGCAGCGCCGCCCAGGCCCGCGGTCGTTCCCCGATGCGCATCGAGGCGCTGATGCTACGGGCCCCCGCCGGGCGGCGCACCCGGCTTGCGGCGTGGCGCTTTCCGGGGCGGCGTGATTTCCTGACGCGTTCCGCCCAGTCGGAGCCGGGAGAACGCATGGCCGCTTGGGGAGAGCTTTCGAGAGCGGGGCGCCCGGCTGCCTCGATGTACCTGGGCATCGGGGTCTGCACGGTGGCCGTGCTGATGCAGGAGATCCTGCTCACGCGGATCTTCTCGCTCACGATCTGGTACCACCTCGCGTACCTGACGATCAGCACGGCCCTGCTCGGCTTCGCGGCGGCGGGCTCGCTGCTGGCGCGGCGCCCGCAGTGGCTCGCGAACGGCGCGGCCGGGCTCGCGGCGAACAGCGCGGCCGGCGCGGGCCTCGCGCTACTCGTCGCGATGTGGCTGCTCGGGCCCCGGCCGATCGATCCCTCGGGCCTCGGCACGGCCTCGGGCCAGCTCTTCCTGGGCCTGCTCGGCTACTACGTGGCGGTGGCCGTGCCCTTCCTGCTGGGCGGCCTCGCGGTCGCGGCGCCGCTCTCGGCGCATCCCGCGCACGCGGATCGCCTCTACGCCGCCGATCTGCTCGGGGCCGGGCTCGGCTGCCTCGCCGCCGTGGCCGCGCTCACCTGGGCGGACGGCGCCGCGGCGGTCGTCCTGTGCGCGGCGGTCTTCGTGGCGGCGGCCGTCTGCTACGCGCCGCGCACGGCGCAGCGCGTCGGCTTCGCGGTGGTCGCGCTCGCGCTCGTGCTCGCCGCCCCGCTCGCGGACCGCGTGATCACGTTCCGGCCCGCCGAGACCAAGGCGCTCGGCCTCGCAATGAAGGACGCGCGGATGGAGACGCTGTTCACGCGCTGGAGTCCGGTGAACCGCGTCGACGTCTTCCGGGTGGGCGATCAGCGGGGCGGCTGGTGGGGTGCGAACGGCCTGTCGCGGAACTACCGCGGCACGATGCCGCCCACGATCGCCATCCAGTACGACGGACACAACGGCTCCGACGTGTTCGATACGCGCGAGCCCGACGCACTGAGCATGCTCGACCAGCATCTGCTGCGCGCGCCGTACGCGCTGCGCCCGCAGGAGCAGGTGCTGGTGATCGGCGTGGGCGGCGGCATCGACGTCCTGAACGCACTGCGCCGCGGCGCGGCACACGTGACGGGCGTCGATCTCCAGCCCATCACGATCGAGCTGCACGAGGGCCTGTTCGCGCCGTGGACGGGCGACCTGGCGAATCGGCCCGACGTGGAGCTCGTGGCGGGAGAAGGACGCCACTTCGCTCGCGCCAACGGCAGGCGTTACGACCTCCTCCAGATCACCGCCGTCGACACCTTCTCGGCGCAGACGACGGGCGCTTACGTGCTGGCGGAGAGCTACCTCTACACGGTCGAGGCGTTCCAGGACTACTTCCGACGCCTCCACGACGACGGCATGGTCTCGGTCGTCCTGGGCGACGTCGTCCAGGCCCTCGGTCCGCCTCCGCTCGTGAGCCGCCTCGCGCTCGTGGCCCGTGAGGCGCTCGAGCGCTCCGGCGTCGCCGACGCCGGCCGGCACATCCTCGTCGTCACCCAAACGCATGGGTTCGCCGCGGCCAACCACAGCCTGATCGTCAAGAAGACGCCGTTCACCGAGGAGGAGCTCGCCAGCCTCGGTGAATTCACGCAGAGGACGGGCTTCCGCGTGGACGTGTCGCCACGCGGTGAGGCGAATCCGCTCTCGGAGCTCGTCCACACCCCGTCCGCCGAGCTGCCGGCGCGGCTCGCGGAGCTCGAGTTCGTGGTCGAGCCCGCCACCGACGACCGGCCCTTCTTCTTCAACGTGGTGCCGTGGCGCGCGCTGTTCGGGAGCCAGGACATCTACTGGATGTTCCCCGGCTCGACGACCGGGCTGCTCGTGCTCGTGATGATGCTCGGCCAGGCACTCCTGCTGGGCGGCGTCCTGATCGTGCTGCCGCTCGTGCGCACCGGCCGGAGCGGCCTCGGTGCCGCCACCACGACCCGCTTCCTGCTCTACTTCCTCGGCCTCGGGCTCGGCTTCCTGTTGATCGAGATCAGCTTCGTGCAGAAGTACGTGCTGCTGCTCGGCTACCCGACCTACTCGCTGTCGGTGACGATCTTCTCGCTGATCGTGTCGGCGGCGCTCGGCGCCGCCGTCTGCCGGCGCGGCTGGGGGCGGCCGCGCCGCTTCCTGCTCGGCCTCCTCGTGACGACCGTGGTGCTCGTCGTGCTCGAGGTCGGCGTGCTCGGCGTGATCCGCGACGCCATGCTCGGCCAGAGCCTCGCGCTCCGCATCGCCACCACGATGGCGCTCCAGTTCCCCCTCGGCTTCGTCCTCGGCATGTACTTCCCGACCGGGCTCGAGCTGCTGCGCCGCCGCGAGCCGCGGCTCGTGCCTTGGGCGTGGGCCGTGAACGGCGTCGCCTCGGTGGCCGCGACCGTGCTCGCGGTGATCCTCGGCATCGAGGTCGGCTTCACGCGGGTGGCGCTCGTCGCCGCCGCGATCTATGGGGTCGGGACGCTCTCGCTGGTGAGCGCGCTTCCCGCGGAAGGCTCCGCGGCCCGCGCGCGGTGAGCCGGGGACGGCCCGCTACCCTACGGGCCGAAATGCGCGCCGTCGTGCGCGCGGAGGGCCGATGGCCGACGAGCTGCTGATCGCCGTCTTCGTGGACTACGAGAACCTCGCGATCGGCGTGCGCGACATGAAGACCGAGCTGAAGCTCGACCTCGTGCTGAAGCGCCTGCTCGAGAAGGGGCGCATCGTGTACAAGCGCGCCTACGGCGACTGGAACGCCTATGCCGGCGCGGTGCGCGAGCTGCACGCGCTCGGCATCTCGATGATGGAGATGCCGCGCGGGCGGCACAGCGGCAAGAACAGCGCCGACATCCACATGGTCGTGGATGCGCTCGACCTCTGCTACGCGAAGGAGCACATCGACGCATTCGCGCTGCTCTCGGGCGACAGCGACTTCTCGCCGCTCGTCTCGAAGCTGAAGGAGAACGACAAGCGCGTGATCGGCTGCGGCGTCAAGAACTCGACGTCGGACCTCCTCATCAACAGCTGCGACGAGTTCATCTACTACGACGACCTGGTGCGGGCGTCGCAGAAGGCACCGGTCAAGAAGAAACGCGTCACCACGGGCACGAAGCCCAACAAGAAGGAGGAGGCGCTCGAGCGGCTGGTCGAGATCGTGAGCTCGCTCTCCCGCGACTACGACACCGTGTGGGGCTCGATGGTGAAGCAGACGATCCGGCGCGTGTACCCCGGCTTCAACGAGGACTACTACGGCTACCCCTCGTTCGACGCGCTGCTCGAGGACGCGCGCGACCAGGGGCTCATCGACCTCGACTACGACGAGCAGCGCGGGAACTTCATCGTGCGCCCGCGTGCAGCGGCGTAGGGGCAAGCGGAGCGCGCAGTGAGCCGAAGGCGAACGGAGGCGCCGGGGTGGAGCTGAATCTCGGCGGCCCGAGCCGCGGACCGCTCGCCGGGACGCGCGTGCTCGACCTCTCGACGATCGTGTCGGGCCCGCTCTGCGCGCAGATCCTCGGCGACCTCGGCGCGGACGTGGTGAAGGTCGAGGCGCCGGGCGGCGACACGGCGCGCTTCCTCGGCGGCGCGCGCCGCGCCGACATGACGGGCTTCTTCGCGATGTTCAACCGCAACAAGCGGAGCGTCGTGCTCGATCTGAAGTGCGCGCCCGGGCGCAGCGCGCTGCTGCGCCTCGCCGCGGCCGCCGACGTGCTCGTCGAGAACTTCCGCCCCGCCGTGATGGAGCGCCTCGGGCTCGGCTGCGAAGAGCTCCGGCGCGAGAACCCGCGTCTCGTCTACGTCGCCATCAACGGCTTCGGGCCGCACGGCCCCGACGCCGACCAGCCCGCCTACGACATGCTGATCCAGGCCCGCAGCGGCTTCGCGAAGCTCCTCGGCAGCGACGCCGCGCCGCGCCTGATCCGGAACCTCGTCGCCGACAAGACGAGCGCGCTGACCGCCGCCTGGGCCGCCCTCGCCGCGCTCCTCGCGCGCGAGAAGACGGGCGCCGGCCAGCGCGTCGACGTGCCCATGCTCGACGCCTTCGGCAGCTTCGTGCTGCCCGACGTGCTCGGCCCGCGCGTGTTCGGCGAGCCGCCCGAGATCGCGGCGCTCGGCGAGAACCTGTACCGCGCCTGGGAGACGGCGGACGGCCACGTCGCCGTGGTCGTGATCGAGGACCGGCAGTTCGAGGCCGTGTGCCGCACGATCGGCCGCGAGGATCTGATCGGAAGCCCGCGCTACGCCACGCTCGCCGCGCGCATGCAGCACGCCGTCGAGCTCTTCGACATGCTCGAGGCGGAGCTGCGCAAGCGCAGCACGGAGGAGCTCGTCGAGCGCGCGCGCCGCTTCGGCGCGCCCGTCGCGTCGGTGAACGGGCTCGACGACTTCCTGGCCGACGCCCAGGTGCACGCGAGCGGGACCGTGTTCGAGATCCCGCACGCGGAGGCGGGGCCGATCCCGAGCCTCGCGAGCGCGCCGCGCTTCGGCGCCACGCCGAGCGACGTGCGGCGCCCGCCTCCGAAGCTCGGCGAGCACACCGCGGAGGTGCTGCGCGAGGCCGGCTTCAGCGAGGCGGAGATCGCCGGGCTCGGCTGATGGCGCACCGGCGCTGGCGTTGCCGCTGGATCTGGGCCGCGGGCGACGCGCCGGCCGAGGGATCGCTCGACCTGCTGGGCAGCAGCCCGCCCTTCGGGCGCGAGGAGGACGTGCTGCTGCGGCGGCGCTTCACACTCGCGGCCGTGCCGGTCCGCGCGCCCGTCCGCGTGGCCGCCGACTCGCGCTACGTGCTCTTCGTGAACGGCGTCGAGGTGCTGCGCGGGCCCGTGCGCGGCGAGCCGAGCCAGCTCACCCACGACGCGCTCGACCTCGCGCCGCAGCTGCGGCCGGGCGAGAACGTGCTCGCGCTCCGCGCACGCTACTACGGGACGCCGACGAATGCGTGGGTGCCCGCGCGCCCGACGCTGAACTTCGGGCGCCAGGGTGCCGTCGCCCTCGAGCTCGAGCTGGACCTGGACGTGATCGGCTCCGACGCGGCGTGGAAGGCGCTCCGCCCCGAGGCCTGGACGCCCGTCCCGCGGAGCGGCGTGAGCCGGCTTCCGATCGAGCACTGCGACGCGCGGCGCCTGCCCGCCGGCTGGGAGGCGCCCGGCTTCGACGACTCCGGCTGGCCCGCGGCCGCCGAGCTGCGCCCGCTCGCACTCGGCGCCGCGCCCGACCCGAGCC
>Ga0075327_1000005_pt1 | contig 41237 bp, 26 predicted proteins | sample MayberrySE_Catta_2_FD_120056 | JGI IMG/M metagenome (GOLD analysis project Ga0075327, IMG submission 120056) | Natural and restored wetland microbial communities from the San Francisco Bay, California, USA, that impact long-term carbon... | ecosystem: Environmental > Terrestrial > Soil >...
ACGCCCACCGAGACGAGCAGCAGCGCGAGCAGCGCAAAGCTCGCCGCGCGCAGGGCCGGCCCGGCCGCGAGCTCGGCCGCGCGGCCCGGCGCGAGCACGAGCGCGAGCGCGCCGCCCGCGAGGAAGCCGCCGAGGTGCGCCCCGTGCGCGACGTTCGGCACGAAGAGGAGGATCACCGCGTCGCCGAGGATCGCTCCCGCCAGCAGGCGGCGCGGCAGCCGCCACGGGGTCGGCAGCAGGTCGGGGCGGAGCCACTCGAGCGCGAGCAGCGCGCCGGCGGCGCCGGCGACGAGGCCCGAGGCGCCCACCACGCGGTCGTACGAGGCGAGCACGCAGCCCAGCATGGCGCCCGCGCCCGAGCCGGCGATCACGAGCGCCGTGCGCGCGAGCCCGAGCTGCCGCTCGAGCAGGCCGATCAGCGCGACCACGCCGAGCGCGTTCAGCGCCAGGTGCGGCAGGGTCGCGTGGAGCAGCTGTGCCGTGACCACGCGCCAGGGCTCCTCGAGCAGGCCGATCTCGGCCCAGTACTCGCCCTCGGCCTGGAGCACCGGGAAGAAGAGGCCGAGCACGAAGAGCACCGTCACGAGGAGCGCCAGCGCGGGACCGAGCCGCGGCGGCGTCCGCTCGAGGAGCCGGCGATCGAGGTCGCGCTGGCGCTCCACGCGCGCCGCGCCGTCGGGGAGCGCGGCGATCCGCTCGCGGAGCGCGCTGGCCACGACCGCCGCGTCCGCCGGCGCCGCGAACGCCGCGCGCGGGATCCGAAAGCCCCCGCGCACGGCGCCGATCCGGAGCGCGCGCGCGTCGAGGCTGACGTGGATCATCTCGGCCCAGGGCGTGAAGCGCTGCGAAGAGCCCGCCGGGTGGAGCAGCCCGCTCTCGTGCAGCACGAGCGCGCGCCCCCCCGCGAGCGGAAACTCCTCCCCGGCTCCGACCATCACCGCATTCTAGGAGCGCGCGACAATGCCCGCCGGTCGGGCCGGGCGCGGGCCGCGAGCGGCCCCGCCCGGGCCTACCTCTGCGGCACCGGCAGGGACGGGAAGCGCCGCATGAAGACGAGCAGCGTCAGCACGAAGAGCCCGAGGAAGCCGAGCGCCGTGCCGATCTGCACCACGCCGAGGAACGCCCAGGTGTCGTCGGGCACCAGCGACGGCCAGATCAGCACGTTGCGCTCGATCCAGAAGCCGAAGGCCGACACCGTCGCGATGGTCGCGAGGAACCAGCCCGTCTTCTTCGGCCGCTGGCCGAGCAGCGTCCAGAACGGGATCACCCAGATGCAGATCCAGGCGAAGAGCGTGACCTTCACCCACGGCTCGCCCCAGACGCGCTCCCACCAGCCTTCCCAGTACCAGGTGTCCATCAGGAACTCGGAGCCGAGGCGCGCACCGAGGAACTGCGTCTCCTCGGGCAGGTTGCCGTACCAGATCACCAGGTACTGCGAGAAGAACAGGTACATCCAGAAGATCGAGAACGCGAAGATCATCTTGCCGAGGTCGTGGAGGCGACCGGCGTGGATCTCACCCTCGAGGCCCGGGTAGTTGCGGTGGAGCACGGCGACGAGCGCCGTGACCGAGACGGCGGACAGGAAGCCGCCCCACGCGAAGAAGGCGCCGAACAGGTTCGAGAACCACGTCGGCGTGAGCGACATGACCTGGTCGAAGGCGATCAGGCTGAAGCCGAACGCGTAGACGAGGCAGATGATCGGTGCGAGCACGCGCGTGCGCCGCGCCGAGGCCTCGCGCTCCGCCTCGTCGCCCTGCCAGCCCGACGCCCAGCGCGAGAGCGCGCCGCCCGCCTCGCCCGCGGCGCCGCCGAGCGCCGGACGCAGCGAGGCGCGCAGGAACATCAGCGACAGCACCGCGAGCAGCGCGAACACGCCCCAGTCCATCGCGTAGAGGCGGCCGAGCGTCAGCCAGGCCTCCTTGCCGGGCGGCGGGTGCCCGATCCACGGGTAGACGTGGTGGCGGCCGAGGAAGCCGATCACGGAGAGGACCAGCGTGACGGGCACCCACGCGCCGAGGCTCTCGGCGATGCGGCGCACGGGGCCGGGCCAGCGCGCGCCCACGATCGTGAAGATGCACGCGATGATGATGCCGCCCTGTGCGATCCCGCCGAAGTAGAGCGTGTTCACGTGGAAGGCCCGCCAGGCGGCCGCGGGGTCGCTCACCAGGCCGTACACGAAGCACGCGCTGCCGAGGGCAGCGAGCGCGGCGGCGACGGTGACGGCGGGCCGGGGCAGCGCGCGGGGGCTCGCACGATCGACGTAACCGGCGGCGCTCACGGACGGCCTCCCCGCTGCAGGTAGCGGACGTAGTTCACGAGGTGCCAGCGCTCCTCGGGCGGGATGCGCTGGTAGCTCGGCATGCGCTGTCCGCCGGCGCGGATCAGGTTGTAGATGTACCCGTCGCTGCGGCCGAGCGCGGTCACGAGCGGGAACACGCCGGCGAAGGGGCCCTTGAGCTCGGCGGGGCTCGCCATCGAGACGGGGCCGTCCCCCATGCCCGCGGCGCCGTGACACGTGGCGCAGTAGATCTCGTAGCTCGTCCGGCCCTGCGCGAGCGACTGGAAGTCGGCGGCGGGGAACGGGTTCACGAGCGCGTCGACGCCCGGGTCGTACTGCGGGAGCGGCGGCGGCTCGGCGTCCACGGCCACCGCGCCCTCGGGCGGAGTGAAGGGCGCGACCTGGTCGCGGAACTGCACGCGCTCGTAGGCCTGGACGGCCTTCTGCCACTTCATCTGCGGCCACCACTCCTCGGACCACTGCTCCCAGCAGCCGAGCGCACCGATCGTCAGCGACAGCACGAGCGCGAAGCCCGAGCGCATCCGTGCCGCTCTACGCTTCGACAAGGTTGACCTCCTTGGCGTGGTGCGCGCGCAGCAGCGCGTCCACCTCGGCGACGTCGCGCTCGCGGCAGCCGACCACGAGGCCGAACTCCTCCGCGGAGAAGCGCACGTCGTAGGCCTTGTCGTGCCCGCCGAAACTTCCGTAGGGGAGGCGCCCGACGATCAGCAGGCCGAGCAGCGTCGCGAGGCCGCCGAACAGGATGGTGAGCTCGAAGCCGATCACGGTGTAGGTCGGGATCGACGCGAAGGGCTTGCCGCCGATCATCACCGGCCAGTCGATCGACATCCAGATCGCCATCGCGTAGCCGGTCACCACGCCGATCAGGCCGCCGATCAGCGTGAAGAGCCGCACGCGGCTCGGCTTCGTGTCGAGCGCGTCGTCGAGCTCCGGGAAGGCCGCCGGCGCGTAGATCTCGAGGTCGCTGAAGCCGCGGTTCCGGAGCCGCTTCGCCGCCTCCGCGACCGGCCCCGGCGCATCGAAGATGCCCTGCAGCGACGGCATCAGTGGGCTCCGTGGGCGCCGTGCGCCCGGTCGTGGATCGCGAGCTCCTTGACCTCGGCGATCGCGATCACGGGGAAGATCTTCAGGAACAGCAGGAACAGCATCGCGAAGAAGGCGAAGCTGCCGGCGAGGATCGTGAGCTCGGCCCAGGTCGGCGTGTAGACGCCCCACACCGCCGGGTCGTACTCGCGCGACAGGCCCGTGATGATGATGACGTAGCGCTCGAACCACATGCCGATGTTCACGAACGTCGACACCACGAACAGCGTCGGGACGTGCGTCCGCAGCCGCTTGAACCAGAACAGCTGCGGGAAGACCACGTTGCAGACGATCATCGTCCAGGTCGAGAACCAGTACGGGCCGAACGCGCGCAGCCAGAAGGAGGTCTGCTCGGCCTCGACGCCGCTGTACCAGGCGACGAAGTACTCCGTCACGTACGCGTAGCCCACGATCAACGACGTGAGCAGGATGAAGCGCGCCATGTTCTCGAAGTGATAGTCGGTGATGTACTCCTCGAGGCCGAAGATCCTCCGCACCGGGATCATCACCGTCAGCACCATCGCGAAGCCGGAGAAGATGGCGCCCGCCACGAAGTAGGGCGCGAAGATCGTGGCGTGCCAGCCGGGCACGATGGACATCGCGAAGTCCCAGGACACCACGCTGTGCACCGAGAGCACGAGCGGCGTGGCGAGCCCCGACAGGTGCAGCACCGAGCGCGTGTGCGCCTTCCACTGGCGGGAGGTCCCCTGCCAGCCGAGCGCGAGGGCCGTGTAGAGCAGCCTCCGCCAGCCGGCGAAGCGATCGCGCGCGATCGCGAGGTCCGGGATCAGGCCGATGTAGAGGAACACGATCGAGATCGTCGCGTACGTCGAGATCGCGAAGGTGTCCCACTCCAGGGGACTGCGGAAGTTCACCCACAGCCCGCGCTGGTTCGGGTAGGGCAGGATGAAGTAGGCCTTCCAGATGCGGCCGACGTGGATGCCGAGGAACATGCCGGCCGTCATCACCGCCATCACCGTCATCGCCTCGGCGCTGCGGTTGATGGCGTTGCGCCACTTGGCGCGGAACAGGTAGAGGATCGCCGAGATCAGCGTGCCGGCGTGCGCGATGCCGACCCAGAACACGAAGGTCACGATGTACACGCCCCAGAACACCGGGTGCGTGTAGCCGGCGACGCCGAGGCCGATGTAGATCTGATAGATCCACGTGAGCGCCGCCGCCGTCACCACCAGCACGGTGGCGCCGAGCAGCAGGAAGTAGCCGGGCGAGGCGCCTTCCATCACCCGCAGCAGGTCGCGGTTGATCTTGGAGTCGCCGGGCGCGGGTGCGGCCTCGGGCGTCGGGACGGCGGAGAGGGCGGGCGGCGGCGTCATGAGGGGGAGCCTTCGACCTTGCCGCGGAGGACCTTGGCCAGGTAGGTCACCGCGGGGCGGGTGTTCAGCATGTGGAGCGCGTGGTAGCCGCGCTGCGGGGCGGCGGACGCCTTCGAGACCTGGCTGTCCGGGTCGCGCAGGTTGCCGAAGGTGTAGACCGCGGAGGGGCACGCCTGCTGGCAGGCCGTCTTTACGGCGCCGTCCGGGATCAGCATGCCGGCGTTCTTGGCGTCCTGACGCGCGGCCTGGATGCGCTGCACGCAGAACGTGCACTTCTCCATCACGCCCTGCCCACGCACGGTCACGTCGGGGTTCAGCATGAGCTCCATCGGCGCCGGCCACTTCGTGAGCTGGTGGTCCCAGTAGTTGAAGCGCCGCACCTTGTAGGGGCAGTTGTTCGCGCAGTAGCGCGTGCCGATGCAGCGGTTGTAGATCATCGCGTTCAGACCTTCCTCGTTGTGGTAGGTCGCGATGACCGGGCACACCGGCTCGCAGGGCGCGGCGCCGCAGTGCTGGCAGAGGAGCGGGGCGTTGCGGATGTCCGTGTCGCCGAGCTGCTCGCGGCTCCGCGGCGCGCGGACGCGGCCGCCCTTCAGCTCGGGCTCGCCCTCGCCCACCCAGCGGTCGATGCGCAGCCACGCCATCTGGCGCACCAGGCGCGTCTCGTCCTCGCCGACGCGCGGCAGGTTGTTCTCGACGTAGCAGGCCGCGATGCACGCGCTGCAGCCCGTGCAGCGATCGAGGTCCACCGACATGCCCCACCGGTACGGGCTCGCCTTCGCGGAGTTCTCGCCGCGCTCGTGGAACGTCTCCTGGTACTGGAGGTCCGCCGCGTCGGCCGCCGGGTCGTAGGGCTCGCGCATCTCGTGCGGGCCGTGGTGCTCGGCGTGAGCCTCGCCGTGGCCGGCGAGCGCCGCCAGCGTCATCGCCTCGCCGAGCTGGCGCTCGCGCTTGTTGTCGTTCCACTGGAGCAGCGGCAGGCGGCGGTGGCGGCCCGTCGCGGAGACGCGCGGGCGCTCGGTGAGGAAGGCGCGGCCGCCGCTCTCGTCGACTCCGTCCCCCGGCAGCAGGTCGAAGACGTTGCCGCCGCGCGCGACGCCGACGAGCCCCTGGCCCGCCTTCGACGCGAAGTGGCCGACCACGTGCCCCTGCCCGGTGGGAACGGCGATCACGTCGTCGCGGATGCCGCCGCGCGGCAGCACGGCCACCTCGATCGCACCGGCCGAGCTCTCGAGGCGCAGCACGTCGCCCATCTCGACGCCGAGGCGGTCGGCCGTCGCGAGGCTGACCTCCGCCCAGCTGTCCCACGCCACGCGCGCGACCGGGTCGGGAATCTCCTGCAAGACGGGCAGCGCGGCGCCGCTGCCGTCCCAGAGGAAGATGTGCGGCACCGCGAGCAACGTGAGCTCGCCGTCGCCCGTGAAGACGGGCTCGGCCACCTCGACCTTCGACGCAGCGAAGCCCGAGGCGGCGTGGCTCGCGGGCTGGTACACGCCGCCGCTCTTGAGCGCGGCGCGGAAGTCGGTGCCCGTCCAGTTCGCCTCGAGCAGCGTGCGGAAGCTCCCGGCCGGGAGCTGCGCGGCCGCCTCGGGCGAGACGGCGCGGCCGACGTCGAGCAGCGCGTCGCCGAACGCGCGCGTGTCGTAGAGCGGGCGCAGCGTCGGCTGCACGAGCGAGCGCACGCCGGGGCGCGGCCGGGCGTCGCCCCAGCTCTCGAGCGCCGTGTGATCGGGCAGCACGACGTGGGCGCGGAGCGCGGTCTCGTCCGCCGCGCTCGCGAAGCTCACCACGAGCTTCACCTTCGCGAGCGCGTCGGCGAAGCCGGCCGAGACCGGGATCGAGTACACGGGGTTCATGTGGTGGACGAGGAGCACGTCCACCTGGCCGTCCTGCATCTCGCGGATCAACGCGAGGAGGTCCTTGTAGCTGGCGCGCTGGCGCGGCGCACCCTCGGGCGCCGCCACGATCACGCGGCTGCCGACGGCGCCGATCACCTCGTTGAGGAGCAGCACGGCGGCGCTCGCGCCGACCGCGCGCCGGCTCGCGACCGCGTGGCCGGGCGGCAGCGCCACGGCGGCGCGCGCTCGTGCGAGCGCGGCGCCGATGCGGCGGATCGCCTCGGCCGGCACGTCCGTCGCGCGCGCGGCCGCGTCCGCGCCCGCGTTCGCGAGCGGGCCGGACAGGAGGCCCGCGTGCGCGCCGCCCCCGGCGCCCGCCTCGATCGCGGCGCGTGCGAGCGCGAGCGCGAGCAGGCCCTCGCTGCCCGGCTTCGCGACGAGCCATTCGTCGGACGACGACGCCGTGAGCGAGAGCCGCGAGCCCACGTAGACGAGGCGCAGGCCCCCGTCCGGATGGGTCGCGACGTCGCGTGCCTCGGCCCACTGGCGCTGGTGCTCGATCGGCGAGAGGCCGCTCTCGAAGAGCTCCGAGCCGAAGTCGATCACGAGGTCGGCCCCGGACAGGTCGAAGATCGGCTCGCTCGCGACGCCGAACACCTGCTCGGTCGCCGCGCGCAGCGCCTCGCGCGCGAACGGGATCGACACGACGCGACCGCCGGCGCCGGTCGCCGCGACGAAGCGGTCGATGAGCTGGCTCGCGGTGTCCCCGGGATCGCCGCCGAGCACGCGCACGCGCGCCGGGTTCGCGCGGATCGCGGCCGCGACCTCCGCGATCGCCTCGTCCCAGGTCGTGGGCTCGAGCTCGCCCGCCGCGTTCCGCCGCACGGGCCCGTGGAAGCGATCGGGCGAGTAGGTCCGCTCGACCGAGGCCTGCCCCTTCGCGCACAGGCGGCCCCGGTTGATCGGGTGCTCGGGATTGCCCTCGAGCTTGATCGGGCGGCTCTCGCGCGTCTTCACGAGCACGCCGCAGCCGGCCGGGCACTCGCGGCAGGTCGAGGCGTACCAGACCGGGACGCCGGGCGTGACCTCCTCCGGCTGGACGACGTAGGGGATCAGCTTCTCGACGTGATCCGAGCAGCCGGCGGCTGCCGCGGCGCCCGCGCTCGCGCCCGCCAGTTTCAAGAAGCCGCGACGATCGATCTCGGGCATGGATCCTCAGTAATGGCAGGTGAGGCAGTCGGTCGACGCGCCGGCGTCCCGATGGCACATCACGCACCAGCCCATTTCGAGCTTCTGCGTCGGCAGGCCGTACTGCCACCACTTCGTTTCGGGCACCAGATAGAGCTTGTCGAGCTCCTCGACCGGCCCGTGGCAGTCCTGGCACGCGAAGCCGGCGCGCACGTGCGCCTGGTGCTGGAACTTCACGTGCTCGGGCAGACGGTGGATCTGCACCCACTCGACCGGGCGCTGCTGCTCCCAGTGCTGCTTCAGGATCTGGATGCCCTCGAGCTGGTCGTACTCGGCCGGGAACTGGGCATGACAGCCCATGCACAGCTCCACCGAGGGGACGCCGGCCATGCGCGAGCGGTCGGTGCCCGAGTGGCAGTACTGGCAGTCGACGCCGAACGTCCCCGAGTGGTGCTTGTGGCTGAAGGGGATGGGCTGGTGCGGGCCCGGGGCGTCGGGGTCCCACGCCGCCTCGTGCGAGCGGCACGCCGCGAGCGAGGGCCACGGCTTGTCGAACTCGGGCGGGATCACGACGGCGAGCTCCGGATCCTCGGCGAGCCGCGCCTTCAGCTCGTGCGCCTCGCACACGCTCGACGCCACGAGCGGCTCGTCGGCGGAGGCCTTCGTCCAGAGCAGGCCGGCCGTCCCCGCGGCCACGAAGAGAGCGAGGAGAGCCCGTCGGGGAGGACGCTGAGAGCCCATGACCGGTGTGAAGCGCCCCCCTGCCACGCTCGAGTGACTGGTCGAGTGACTGGTCGAGTGACGGTCGAGTGACTGGATTGCCCGCCTCTCGGGGGCGGGGCGCGTTCGCAGGGTCGCCCGTCCGCCGGGATCGTCGGCGGAGCCTTGATTAGAGCTTCCGCCAAAACGCGTCAACCCTCGGGAACGCACGAATCCGCGGGTGCGCGAGCCGCGGGCGAGCGCGATAGAATCCGCGCGTTCGCGGCCCCGACGCCGATGCGGCCCCACCCCGAAGGGCCGGGCCACGGACCTCCACGAGGAGAAGCCATGGGCGAAGCCTGGATCATCGACGCGGTGCGGACGCCGCGCGGCAAGGGCAAGAAGGACACGGGTGCGCTCTCCGGCATCCATCCCCAGGAGCTGCTCGCGCAGTGCCTGAACGCGCTCCAGGCGCGAAGCGGCTTCGACCCGCGCGACGTCGAGGACGTGGTGGCGGGCTGCGTGTCCGAGGTGAACGACCAGGCGGGCTGCATCGCGCGGAACGCCGTGCTCGCCGCGGGCTGGGACCCGAAGACCGCGAGCGGCGTGACGTTGAACCGCTTCTGCGGCTCGGGGCAGCAGGCGGTGAACTTCGCGGCGCTCGGCGTGATGGCCGGCCAGCAGGACCTCGTGATCGGCGGTGGCGTCGAGTCGATGTCGCGCGTGCCGATGGGGTCCACGGGCGGCGGGCTCGACGGCAACAACCCCCACCTCGTCGAGATGCACCCCCTCGTGCCGCAGGGCATCTCGGCGGATCTCATCGCGACGCTCGAGGGCTTCTCCCGCGCGGACCTCGATCGCTTCGCCGCCGAGAGCCAGCGCCGCTGCGAGGCGGCGCAGAAGGAGGGGCGCTTCGCGAAGTCGCTGGTGCCCGTGCGCGATCTCTCCGGCAAGGTCGTGCTCGAGCGCGACGAGCATCCGCGGGCCGGCACCAGCGCCGACGGGCTCGCGAAGCTCGAGCCCTCGTTCGCCGGCCTCGGGCAGCTCAAGCCCGCGGGCGAGGCGCGCACGCTCGACGAGCGCGCGCTGTCCCGGTACCCGCAGCTCTCCGCGATCCAGCACGTCCACCACGCCGGCAATTCGTCGGGGATCGTGGACGGCGCCGGCGCCGTGCTCGTCGCCTCGCCCGCGTATGCGAAGGCGCACGGGCTCCGCCCGCGCGCGCGCTTCGTCGCGATGGCGACGGCCGCCGACGAGCCGATCATCATGCTGACCGCTCCGACGCCGGCCATCCAGCGCTGCCTCGCGAAGGCGAAGCGGGAGCTCTCCGACGTCGATGTGATCGAGATCAACGAGGCGTTCGCCGCGATCCCGCTCAAGGTGATGAAGGACCTCGGCATGGATCCCGCGCGCGTGAACGTGAACGGCGGCGCGATCGCGCTCGGCCACCCGCTCGGCGCGACCGGCGCGATGCTGCTCGGCACCGTGCTCGACGAGCTCGAGCGCCAGGACAAGACGACCGGCCTGGTCACCATGTGCATCGGCGGCGGCATGGGCATCGCCACGATCATCGAGCGGGTCTGATGCGCGCCACCGATCGCGCAGACGCCGCGCTCTTCCGAGCCGGGACGAGCGATCGGTGATCGACTTCGAGCCGAGCGAGGAGCAGGCGCTCGTCGTCGAGACGGTGCGCCAGTTCGCGGCGAACGAGATCCGGCCGCATGCGCGGGCGGCGGAGGAAGGGAAGCAGCCGGCCACCGGCGCCATCGACGCGGCGCACGCGCTCGGGCTCGTCGCGAACGCGCTGCCGAGCGCGTTCGGCGGCGGCGGTGAGCGGAGCGCCGTGCTCGGCGTGCTCGTCGCCGAGGAGCTCGCGTGGGGCGATCTCGCCACCGCGCTCGCCATCCTGTCGCCGGCGCTCCTCGCCTTCCCCGTCGCGGACTTCGGGAGCGCGGCGCAGCAGGCCGCGCTGCTGCCGCGCTTCGCCGGCTCCGCGTTCGTCCCGGGCGCGCTCGCGCTCGTCGAGCCCGCCTTCGGCGCCGACCCGTTCCGCCCGCGCACGCAGGCGAAGCGCGCGGGCGCGGACTACGTACTCGACGGCCGCAAGTGCCTCGTGCCCTGGCTGCCCGGCGGAGACACGGTGCTCGTCTTCGCCGACGAGGGCGGCGAGGCGCAGGGCTTCCTCGTACCCCGCGACGCGGCGGGGCTCGCCGCGACGCCCACCCCTCAGATGGGGATCCAGGCGCTGCCCACGGTGGAGCTCTCGCTCTCCGGCGTGCGCGTGCCGGCCGGGGCCCGGCTCGGGGAGGCGCAGGGCTCGGGCCTCGCGCGCGTGATCGCGCGCGGGCGCGTGGCGCTCGCGGCGCTCGGCGTCGGCGTGGCGCGCGCCGCCTTCGAGATCGCGCGCGACTACGCCAAGGAGCGCGAGGCCTTCGGCACGAAGATCGCGCAGAAGCAGGCGATCGCCTTCCTGCTCGCGCAGATGGCGATCGAGGTCGACGGCGCGCGGCTGCTCGCCTGGGAGGCCGCCTGGCGGCTCGACCAGGGCGAGGACGCGCTGCGCGAGTCGACGCTCGCGCTCGACCAGGTGCGGCGGATCGCGCTCGACGTCACCGACGGTGCCGTGCAGGTGCTCGGCGGGCACGGCTACATCCGCGACTACCTGCCCGAGCTCCTGCTCCGCAACGCGCGCGGCTTCGCCAGCTTCGAAGCGCTGGCTTTGGTTTAGCGGGGGGACGGAGGCAACCGGATGCCCATCTCCTTCGAGCTCACCGCCGCCGCGCGCGCCGCGCGCGATCACTTCCACGCGATGGCGCGCGACCACATGCGACCGATCTCGCGGAAGTACGACGACCACGAGCACGAGCTGCCGCGCGAATGGGTGGACTGGTACTGGCGCGAGGGCCGCCGGAGCGGGCCCCTCGTGCCGGGCCCGGGCGACGGCATGGTGCAGGTGTGCATCCAGGCCGAGGAGCTCTGCTGGGGCGATGCGGGGCTCTACCTCCGCACGCCCTTCGCCGGCCTCGGCGGCTCGGCGGTGGCGGCGGCCGGCACGAAGGAGCAGAAGGAGCGTTTCCTCTCCGTGTTCCAGGCCGACGGCCCGCCCGCGTGGGGCGCGATGGCGATCACCGAGCCCGGTGCCGGCTCAGACTCCGCGGCGATCGAGACGACCGCGACGCTCGACGGCGACGAGTGGGTGCTGAACGGCACGAAGATCTTCTGCACCGGCGGCGAGGGCGCCTCGAGCGCGCCCGGCGGCTTCGTGGTCGTCTGGGCGACGGTGGACCCGGGTGCCGGGCGCGGCGGCATCAAGGCGTTCGTGGTGCCGGCGGGCACGCCGGGCATGACGCTCGTCAGCCTCGAGAAGAAGCTCGGCATCCGCGCCTCGGACACCGCGACGCTGCGCTTCGAGAATTGCCGCATCCCGAGGACGAACCTGCTCGGCAGCGCCGAGGTCAGGAAGAGCGCGGGGGGCGCCGGCGACAAGGGCTTCAAGGGCGCGATGGCGACCTTCGACGCGAGCCGGCCGATCGTGGCCGCGATGGCGGTGGGCGTCGGGCGCGCCGCGCTCGAGTGCCTCCTGGAGGAGCTCGCACGCGAGGGCGTCGCGATCCGTTACGACGCCGCGCCGACCGAACAGACGGCGCTCGAGCGCGACGTGATCCAGATGGAGGCCGAGCTCCAGGCGGCGCGGCTCCTGACCTGGCGCGCGGCGTCGATGATGAACCGGGGGCGGCCCAACAACCTCGAGGCGTCGATGGCGAAGGCGAAGGCCGGCCTGGCCGTCACCCGGATCACGCAGAAGGCCGTGGAGTGGCTCGGCCCGCTCGGCTACTCGAAGCAGCTCCTCGTCGAGAAGTGGATGCGCGACGCGAAGATCAACGATATCTACGAGGGCACGCAGCAGATCAACCTGCTGATCGTGGCCCGGCGCATCCTCGACTACTCGTCGAGCATGCTGCGCTAGCCGCCCGCGGAGGGAGAGGAGAAGATGACGGTGGACGCCGAGCTGGTTTCGATCCTGGTCTGCCCCGAGACGAAGCGCCCGGTGCGGCCCGCGACGGCCGAGGAGCTCGGGCGCGTGAATGCGCGCGTGCGCGACGGCTCGCTCCGCAACCGCGGCGGCGCGCGTGTCGAGCGCGAGCTCGGAGAGGCGCTCGTCCGCGAGGACGGCCGCGTGCTGTTCCCCGTCGAGGACGGCATCCCCGCCATGCTGATCGAGGAGTCGATCGAGCTGCCGGGCTAAACTGCGGGTGGGTCAGGCTCGAAGAGGCCGCTGGAGACCGGTGCCCGCTCCGGCTCCAAGAATCGGGTGATGTCGCCTCCGCGTGCACCGGTCTCCAGCGGCCGGAACTCGGATGCGATCTTGGCGGCGGGCGCGAGGCGCAAGGCATTCGGCCGGCCCTGGCTCCCGGCTCGACGTGGGACCGACGTCCTTGGAACTGACACCACTCACTGCGCGAACTCGCGCTTCTTGAGCTCCCGCACGTACTCCGCGAGCGCCGGGTCCGAGGCGACGAGCTGCGAGACGCGCGCCTCGAACTCGGCGGCCTGCCGCTCGAGCGGCTGCTGGTCGATGGGCAGATCCAGCAGCTGACAGCTCTTCTGCACCAGCGCGAGCGTGCCGCGCGGGTTCGGCGAGACCCCGATGTAGTGCGGCAGGCCCGCCCAGAGGCTCGCCGTCGCGAAGCCCTCCTCGGCCAGACGGCTCGCGAGCACGCCGACGATGCCGGTCGGCCCCTCGTAGCCCGTCGGCTGCACCGCGAGCTCGGGCGGCAGGCCGCCGTCGCTCGCGAAGCCCGACACCCGCACGGGGCGCGAGTAGAGCACGTCGGCCAGGAACGCGCCGAGCAGGACCACGCGCCGCGCGCTCACGCGGCGCGCGAGCTCGACGACCTGGTCGCAGAAGGTGCGCCAGAGCAGGTGCGGCTCCGCGCCGACGCCGGTCACGAGCTCGCAGCGCCCGGGCACGACCGCGTAGCGGAAGACGAAGGCCGGCCACTCGATGCGGCGGGCACCGGCGCCGTCGAGACGCACCTCGGGTCGCTGCACGGTGAAGTCGTAGAAGCGCTCGGCATCGATCCGGCCGAGCGGAGCGCCGGCCAGCGCATCCGCGAGGTAGCGGACGGCGCTCGAGGCGGACTCGCCGGCGTCGTTCCAGCCCTCGAACGCGAGCAGCAGCGACGGCGCGCCGAGAGCCGGCATCACGTCGAGTCGCAGCTCGCCCCCCATCGCAGCCTAGCTTCGCAGACGCTTCGAAGCGCGGCTAGCAGGCCGCTCGAACCCCGTTTCGCGCTGGCTCGCGCTAGCGCACGAAGCGGTAGCCATGGCCGCGCACGGAGACGATGTGCTTCGGGTGGGCCGGATCCTCCTCGACGTAGCGCCGCAGCCGCACCACGAAGCTGTCCACGACGCGCGTCTTCGTGTCGGGCTTGAGCCCCCACACCGTCTCGAGCAGCTCGCCGCGCCCGACGGCCCCGCCCTCGCGGTCGATCAACGCGCGGAGCAGGCCGGCCTCGCGCGGCGTGAGACGAACGAGCCCGCGCGGCGTCTCGAGCTCGAGCCGATCGAAGTACGCCACGTTCTGGCCGAAGCGCTCGTCGCGCGGTCCGCTGTCCTCGCCGCCGCTCGCGCGATCCCAGCGCCGCCGGCGCAGCAGCGCCCGCGCGCGGACGAGCAGCTCGTCGAGCTTGAACGGCTTCGTCAGGTAGTCGTCCGCGCCCTCCTCGATGCCCCGCACGACGTCCCCGGGATGGTCCTTCGCCGTGAGGATCAGGATCGGTACGTAGTTGCCCGAGGCGCGCGTGCGGCGCGCGACCTCGAAGCCGGTGAGGCCGGGCAGCATCAGATCGAGGATCACGAGATCGAGCGGCGGGGCGGACTGGACGCGCTCGGCGGCCGCGCGGCCGTCCCCCTCCACCTCCACGGCGTAGCCCTCGGCCTCGAGGTTGTAGGCGAGGCCCTCCGCGAGATGCGCCTCGTCCTCGACCACGAGCACGCGCGGCATCAGCCGGCGCCTCCCGCGGCGTCGCCCGCGAGGCCGAGCGGGGCGCCGGCCTCGTCCCGGGCGCCGGACGCCGAACGCAGCGTGACCACGAAGCGGCTGCCGCGGCCCGAGCCCTCGGAGAGCGCCTCGACGCGGCCCCCGTTGCGGCGCACCAGACTCCGCACGATGAACAGCCCGAGCCCGAGCCCCGCCGCCTGGCGCTGGACGTCGCGCGACGCCCGATAGAAGCGCTGGAAGATCTTGCGCAGCTCGCGCCGCTCGATCCCGATGCCGCGGTCCGCAATCTCCGCGCGCACGCGGCCGTCGGCGGTCTCCGCGAGGTGGACGCGCACCTCGATCGGCGGCTCGGAGTACTTGACCGCGTTCTCGAGCAGGTTCCGGAACACGAGCCCGAGCTCGGTGGCGTCGCCGAGCGCCGGCAGCGGCTGCCCGCGGTCGACGCGGATCGCGTCCTCGGCGAGCCCGTGGGCGCGCCGGACCTCGTCGGCGAGCCCGTGCAGCAGCGCCGTGAGGTCGGTGGGCTCGGAGACGGCCGGCCGCGCCCGGCCCTCGGCACGCGCCGCAGCGAGCACCTGGGCGACGGTGCGCTCGAGCCGCTCGACGTCCTCCGCCATGCGCGCGAGGAAGACCCGGCGCCGCTCGGCGGCGACGTCGTGGCGGCCGAGCGTCTCGAGGTAGAGGCGCAGCGCCGCGAGCGGGGTCTTCATCTCGTGGGTGACCGCGTCGAGGAAGGCCTGCTGGCGCTGGTTGAAGCGGATCTCGCGGACCAGCCAGACGCAGAGCAGCACCAGGCCGACCAGGATCAGGAGCGAGAGCAGCGAGCCGAGCACGATCAGCGCCCAGGACGCACCGGACAGGCCGCGCGCGACGGGCTCCATCGCCACCACGAGGAGCTGCCAGCCGACGCCGAGCCCGAGCGCGATCACGATGAGCGTGATGCCGAGCGCCAGGGCGAGGCCGATCGAGCGACGGTTCACCGCGACAGGCTCGGCTGCGGTGGGCGGGAGCGCAACTGCGGGGGCCGCGCTCCCGGCGCGAGCCCGAGCCTCGTCCCGTGCGGCGTGCCGGAGGCGAGCGGAGCCGCGGCTACCATCCGGCGACGCTCGAGGAGAGGAAATCATGCGGCGCTGCGCCTCCCGGCTCCTGCTCGCTCTCGTGCTCGCGGCGGCGGGCCCCGCCACGGCGGCGCCGCCCCCGGACGGGACGTGCCCCGCGCGGAGCGCGGCCGCGGGCGCCGCCCCCGAAGTGGACTCCGCCGGCCTGCTGGTCGAGCCGGGCACGATCATCGAGCTGGACGACCTGCTCTCCCTGAGCCGCCTCTTCCCGCCCGAGGTCTGGAACCAGCGCGACGCCTTCTTCCACGAGGGCATGCGCATGGAGATCGGCTGGTGCCACCGGCGCTATCCGACCGCCGCGTTCCACGCGGAGGCGACCACCGCGTTCGCGGGACAGGCGCGGCTCGACGAGCACGGGAACCTCCTCGACTACGTCGCAGGCCTCCCCTTCCCGCCCGAGACGATCGACCCCGCCGCGCCCGACGCGGGCCTGCGCTGGGCCTGGAACTTCGAGCAGCGCTACCGCGGCGCCGGCCCGATCGGACGCTTCCGGCTGGTGGACCTGCCCGACCGCTTCGGCGTCCCGCACACCTACCTCGGGGACTTCTTCCTCGTCCGCACCGGCCATCGCGCGGATCTCGCCGCGAGCGACTACCGCGTGCCCGAGTCGACGAAGACGAGCTGGGTGGCCGGCGGCCGCTTCCTCGAGCCCTTCGACGCGCGCAACCTCGCCTGGCGCCAGATCCGCTCGCGCGACGCCGAGCGCGACTGGTCGCGGCCCGACGAGACCTTCGTCTACGTCCCGGAGCTCCGGAGGGCACGCCGCGCCGCGAGCGGCTGGGTCGACGGGGTGTACACCCCGCGCTACCGCGTGGCCGGCCAGAACGACGGCGGCTTCGTGCCCTTCAACCGCGGCGGCAGCGAGTACGCCCCGGAGCTCGGCCTGATCGCCGGCAACCCCGGCAAGGCGATCGCCGCCACCGAGGACATCCGCCGCGGCTTCGTCGGCCTCGCGCTGCGGCCGAACGCGTACACGTGGAAGGTGCTCGAAGAGCGCGAGGTGCTGGCGCCGCTGAACGGCGTGACGCCGGGCTGGCCCGAGAGCGAGGACCGCAACTACGGGCCGTGGGGCCTCTCGGTCGCGAGCGACCGCTGGGACGTGCGCTGGGCGGTCGTGCTCCGCGGCCACGCGCGGCGCGAGGTGGAAGGCGTGGCCGCGGTGACGCTCTGGCTCGACTGGCAGACGCAGCAGCCGCTCTACTTCGTCACGCACAAGAAGAACGGGGCGGTGCTGGACGTCGGCATCCTCGTACACCGCTTCAGCGGCGACGTCCCGCGCTACCCGACCTGGCCGAGCGGGGAGCCGGCCCACGTGTTCGACCCGGTCGCCGCCACCTTCTATTTCGTGCCGGGCGGCGGCAGCGGCTGGCGCCGCGAGTCGTACGACGTGCGCTCGCTGCCCCTCGCTCCCGGCGAGATCCGCAAGCTCACCTCGACGGACGAGCTCCAGAAGGGCCGCTGATCAGAACGTGTAGCGGATCCGGAAGAAGAAGTTGTCGAGGTCGCGCGCCGGCGAGATGCCGTTCTCCACGTAGATCGTGTCGTTGAGCGCGTTCTCCGAGGTCGCGGAGAACTGGTTCACGCCCATGTCGCGGCCGCCCTTCCACTTGCCCGCGAGCACCGCCGCACCGATCGTGAGCGAGAAGTTCTCGGTGAAGCGGTACTGCACCGAGGGCAGGAAGGCCATGGACTGCGACGTGAAGTCGTAGACCCCCGCGGTGCTCACCAGGAAGCGATCCTGGAAGTAGCCGGTGTTGGCGTTGATGAGCAGCAGCGCCGTGAGCGGACCGTCCCGGAGCATGTTGCCGTCGTAGCCCTGGACGTGGCTCAGGAACAGCTGGCTGTTGATGAAGAAGGTGCGGTTCGCGTTCAGGAAGTTGATGAAGGTCGGCCGGTCCACCGAGATGGTCAGGTTGTACTCGTCGACCTCCGTCAGGCCGCTGAAGGAGTCGTTGTCCGCCGTGAGCGTGTCGTCGATGTACGTGAACTCGACGCCCCAGCTCGACTTCGTGGTGTCCTCCGCGAAGTCCATCCCGAAGCCGAGGATGTTGCGCTTCTCGTAGCGGAGCGCGACGTCGCCGACCGAGGCCCACACGAAGTTGCGGCGGCCGAAGCGGCCGTTGCCGCCCGCGCGGATGTCGTTGCGCGTGAGGCGCGCCTGCGCCGCGAGGCCCGACACGAACGCGCAGAACTGCGGCTGCCGGAACGAGCAGCGCCCGAGCGCGAGCGGGTTGCCCCGGTCGAGCGTGGAGAGGCTCGTGGCGCCGTCGGCCGCGCCGAGCGCGACCGTCGCCATGAGGAGGTTCCAGGAGACCATCGCCATCTCGTCCGAGAAGAGCTGGCCCGTGAAGGGCTGGCGCCGGCAGCCCTGCACGGTGGTGCAGCCCGTCGTGCCGTCGACCGCGATGTCGTACTGCTGGACGTTCCTGAGGATGGTGGGATCGACGTCGAAGGGCAGCACGTCCGTGAAGAGGCGCTCCACCTCGGCGATCGGATCCGCGGCCATCGGGTCGACGGCGACGCCGAAGTTCGCGAAGTGCGAGAGGATGGCGACCGGGTCGAGGCGCGCGCCCGGCAGCACGAAGTCCTGCCCTCCCTCGGCGCGGGTGCCCGAGGGCCCCGTCTCGAGCTCGCCGGGGCGCGTGTCCGGCGCGTCGGCGCCGAGGCCGGCGCCGTCGTTGAAGAGCGCGTCCACCGTGCCCGGCTGCGGCAGGTCCGGGTTCGTGGTGTCCCAGAACGCGTTGAACTTGGTGCCCTCGAACCAGGGGAAAGCCTTCAGGAGGACGCTCGCGTCGGCGTTCGCGAGATCGACGCCGCCGATCGTGGACACGATGTCGTCGCCCGTGCCGAGCATCCCGTCGAGGCCGGGGCTCGTCCGCGCCGCGCCGTCGCAGTCGGTGAAGAAGAACGAGCCGCAGCCGAGCAGCGCCTCCTGCTGCTCGGACAGGGAGGCATCGAGGCCGCCCCCGATCGCCACGCCCTCGTCGTTGTCGTTGGCTCCGTCGTTGACGATCGGGACCAGCGGAGAGCCGGGCTGGAACCCGCTGGGGAAGAGCGTGTTCGTGCCGCCGGGGCCGAACACTCCGAGGAGCTCGTTCAGCACGTTCGTTCCCGCCGCGGGCGCGGGGAAGTCGCCGATCACGGCCGCATAGCGCTGCGATCCGGCGCCCGTGCCCGCCATGATCGAGCTGATCGCCTGCGAGAAGGGCACGGTCAGGCCGGGGTCGTTGTTGCTGTTGAAGAGCGTGAAGGCGCAGGCCGCCGCGTCCACGGCGGGAGCGACGCCCACGGTGCCGGCGCAGATCCACGCGAAGAGCTGCTGGTTGATGCTGTGCAGCTCGACGACGTCGCCGGTCTCGCCCGGCTTGAGCGGGTTGTGGTCCGGGATGAGGCAGTCCGAGTCCGGGTCGGTGATGTCGGCGTCGGTACAGGTGCCCCGCGCGTCGGTGTGCCGCGGGCGGCCCGTGAGCGGATCGACGTTGCGGTCGTAGTTGAAGAGCACCGAGATGTAGGGGAAGTCGTTGTAGCCGTAGTAGTCGGTGAGCGCGAAGCTGAAGCGGTCGTAGCGGAACTCGATCCGCGCGCCGACCTCGATGCCCTCGGCGTCGTTCCACGGGTCCGGCGGGCGCATCTCGCCGGCGACGCCGGTGCCGTTCTCGCCGTGGACCCAGAGGCCGTAGGACTTGTTGCACGCCACGCGCGGCACGAAGGGCTCGCCGCAGCGCCCGAGGTCGGTCGGCTCGAACTCGTCGTAGAGGGTCACCAGCTCGAGGCGCACGTCCTCGAGCGGGCCCACCTCGTAGAACGACCAGATCCCGCGCACCGCCCAGAGCGCGATGCGCGCCTCCTCGAGCGAGGCGAGCGGGCCGATCGCGATGTCGACCGGGTTCCACTGGTCCTGGTTGCGGAACAGCTCCGTCTTGCCCCAGACGATCGTCTGCTTGCCCGCGCGCACCCAGAGCTGGCTGTCGAAGGCCTCGAGCTCGAGGTAGAGCTCGCGCAGCTCCTTCCACTCCTGCTGGCTCGCGCCGCGGTTCCACTGCAGGTCGTTCAGCGAGAACTGGTTCTGGTCGGTGTCGTCGAACGAGCTCCTCTTGAGCTCGCGCCGCGTGCGGAGGTTCGGGACGAAGATGCCCTGCGACTCCCACTTCCGGGCGTTCGGATCGTCGATGTTGCGCTCGGAGCCGGGGCGCAGCGGCAGCTGCGTGGTGTCGGGGATGCCGTTGCCGTCCGGGTCGAGCGGCAGCCCGAAGAGCGAGCCCGCAGGGTTGCCCGAGGTCGGGTCGAGGTTGATCGCGAGCAGCACCGGGTTGCGGTCGCCGCCGAAGATCGGGTCCGTGCCGAAGAGCTCGTCGCGGAAGGGGTTCGCCACGTGCCGCTTGATGCCGGTCGGCTCGATGATCTCGTTGCAGGAGTCGATCTCCCAGATCAGCTCGCGGTTCGAGTAGCCGGCCCGGTTCGCGGCCTTCTGCTGCCAGTTGCCGACCTGGCAGCGCGAGGTGCGGTTGAACAGGTAGTTCCCGGCGTCGTCGTTGCCCGCATGCTGCACGCCGGTGAGCGGATCGATGGAGGTCGGATCCGTCCAGATCCCGTCGTAGCGGAACGCGTTCGGGCTGTTCCGGCCGTCGCGGATGTCCTGGATGTCGCCCAGGATGCCGTCGGGGCCCGCGCTCGCGCCGTAGAGGCCCACGTTCGTGGAGCCGAAGATGAACGACTCGGCCTCGCGCTGGCCGGCCTTCACGTCGAAGAACTCGCCGCTCTCGAGGTACTGGCGCTTGGCGAACCAGAAGGGGCGGCGGTCGCCGATGACCTGGGAGCCGGCCAGCCCGGTGCGCCGCCCGGTCTGGACCCGGTGCGGCAGGTTCTTCGGGCCGTTCCCGAATGCGTCGACGCTGTCGAACACGCCGCAGGCGTGGTTCCAGACGCAGTCGTACTTCACCTCGACGCGTGCGAAGGCGGCCACCATGTCGAAGGGGCCCCAGCCGTCCGGCGCGATCTCCACCTCGGTCTCGACGTTCAGCACGTGGAGCCAGCCGTACATGTCGATCTCGTTGGAGGCGTCGAAGTCCTCCCAGCCGAACGACATGCGCGTCTCGTAGAAGCCGTGGACCTGGACGCGCCCGTCCCAGTACTCGATCGCCCGAGCGGGGCTCGCCACCAGCCAGAGAGCCCACACCGCCAGCAGCCACCCCGTCCAGCGCGCCCCGTTCGGCCTGCTCATCTACCCCTCCTGCCGCTGCCCGCTCCACTCCACGAGCGCGAAGCTTCGGCGCTTTCCCCGGCAGGAAGCATCTATAAGCCGAAGCCGGGGGCGGACTCAACGAAAAAACGCAGGCGGGTCGGGCACGCAGCGCGTCATATCCGTGGGGCGCTGCGTCATCGCGCCGGCGCGGCAACGCCGAGACGCGAGTGCGAGGCGAGCCCGGCGCTACTCGGCGCTCGGCCTCGCGCTGCGGCGCGCGCGCTTGCGCCCGCCGCTCCGCGCCGTCGGGCGACGGCCGGCCGCCGCCTTGCGCCGACGCACGACCTTGCGCGGCTTCACGGCCTCGGACGCGGCCGGCTCGCGGCGCGGCGCGCCGCGGCGCCCGCGGCCGGCGCCCTCCGCGCGCGGCGGGAACTCGAAGCCGTGGCGCCCGTTCTCCTTCAGCACGAGCTGCGCGGAGAAGGGGCGGCCGAAGCGCGAGGTGAAGTCCGGCAGCAGCTCGGTCTTGCCGTCGCGCAGGTAGACGAGCGCCTCGTCGCGCGTGATCTCGCGCTTGCAGACGGTGCGCGGCAGCAGGAAGCCCGGATGATCGGGCGGCTCGGGCTTGGGCGGAGCCGCCTCGCCCTTCTCCCGCGCGAGCCGGCGCGCCTCGCGGAAGACGGCCTGCACCTCGTCGCTCGCGAGCCGCGTGGTGCAGGCGAAGTGGGTCGGGGTCTCGACCACCTCGCACGCGTCGCTCGCCGGACACGGGCCGAGCGGCGTCGGGTTCACCTCGTACTCGGGCGTCTCGCTCGCGGACTCCTCGCTCCAGCCCTCCGACACGACCTTCACGCGCCAGTCGTCGTGGTCGATCTCGAGGTGGCCCTTGTACGTGCGCCCGCCGCGCGCCACGAAGCCCTCGAGCAGCCCGCTGCGGCCGTCGCGCAGCAGGGCGGCCACGGTGGCACGGTCGACGTAGCGGCCGGAAGTGTCCTTCCAGATGCGGAGCGGGCAGTCCTGGATCGCGTTCGTCTCCTCCTCCGTCTTCGCCGCCCGGCGCGCCTCGGCGACGCCGGGCGCGGGCTCGCAGCGATAGAACCATGCGTACTCGCGCACCGGGCGGCCGCACGCCGGGCACGGGCCGAGCGGCTCCTCGCGGGCATAGAGCTCCTCGTACTCGAAGCCCTTCGCGCGCTCGACGATCTCGCGCGCATAGTCGGCCATCTCGTCCATGAAGTCCGCGGCGCTGCGCCCGCCGCTCTCGACCTGGGTGAGGTGCTGCTCGATCTCGCCGGTGAGCTGCGCGGAAGCCAGGCGGTCGACGTGGATGCGGCGCAGCGTGTCGATCAGGCGGATGCCCTTCACCGTCGGCCGGAGCGCCTTGCCGACGCGGACCACGTAGCCCTTCGCGATCAGGTTCTCGATGATCTCCGCGCGGGTGGCGGGGGTGCCGAGGCCCTTGTCGTGCATCACGCGCGCGAGGTCCTCGTCCTCGATGTTCCTGCCGGCGTTCTCCATCAGCGAGAGGAGGCGCGCCTCGGTGATGCGGGCGGGCGGGCGCGTCTCCTCCGCCTCCGCGTGGACCTCGCGCGTCTCGACGGAGACGCCCTCGACCTCGTTCGCGCCGGCTCGCAGCGGTGCGAGCGGCGCCGCCGCCTCCTCCTCGTCGCCGTCGGCGAGGACCGCGCGCCAGCCCGGCTCCATCAGCGCGCGCGCGCGCGTGCGGAACTTCTCTCCCGCCACCTCGGTGGTGCGCTCGACGCGCTCCCACACCGCGGGCGGGTGGAAGGCGCCGAGGAAGCGGCGCACGACCAGGTCGTAGATGCGCCGGTCGTCGCCGCGCAGCTCGGCCCGCGGCAGCACGCCGGTCGGGATGATCGCGAAGTGGTCGGACACGCCGGCATCGTCGAACACGCGCCCCGTGTTCTCGAGGCCGGCGTCGAGGAGATGGCGCGCGGCGCGCGCATAGTCGGAGAGGTCCGAGGCGCCGGCCGCCGCGAGCTTGCGGAGCACCTCGTTCACGGTGTCGCGATAGTCGGAGGGCAGGCAGCGCGAGTCCGTGCGCGGATAGGTGAGCACCTTGTGCGCCTCGTAACAGCGCTGCGCGGCGCCCAGCACCCGCCGCGCGGACCAGCCGAAGCGGCGGTTGCCCTCGCGCTGGAGCGAGGTCAGGTCGAAGAGCGGCGGCGCCGACTCGCGCGAGGGCTTGCGCGTCTCGCCGGCGAGCCCGGGCTGCCCCGTCGCGGCCAGGGCGACGGCGCGCGCGCGCGCCTCGTCGAAGATGCGGTCCTCCTTGCGCTGGTCGTCCCCGCCCTCGCGGAAGGCCGGATCGAACCAGGTGCCGGTGTAGACGTTCTCCTCGTGCGCGAAGCTCGCGACCACCCGCCAGTACGGCACCGGGACGTGGGCGAGCACCTCGAGCTCGCGCTCGACGAGGAGCGCGAGCGTCGGCGTCTGCACGCGCCCCGCCGACCAGGCGCGCGTCTCGCGGCGGCTCTTGAGGCGCTTGGTGAGCGCGCGCGTCGCGTTCATGCCGATCAGCCAGTCCGCCCGCGCGCGGCACTCGGCGGCCTGGCCGAGGCCCTCGAGCTCGCGTCCGGGCCGCAGCCGCTCGAAGCCGGTGCGGATCGCGTCGGTGGTCATCGACTGGAGCCAGAGCCGCTCCACCGGCTTCTCGACGCCGAGGTAGGAGACGATCTCGCGGAAGATCAGCTCGCCCTCGCGGCCCGCGTCGCACGCGTTCACGACGCGGTCGACGTCCGGGCGCTCGGCGAGCTTCTGGATCAGGCGCACCCGGTCCGAATGGCCCTTCTTCTTCTTCAGCTCGAAGCGCTCGGGCAGGATCGGCAGGACGTCCAGGGTCCAGCGCTTGTAGCGGGGGTCGAGCTCCTCGGGCTCGAGCAGCTCGAAGAGGTGGCCGACCGCGAAGGTGAGGACGAAGTCGTCGCTCTCCCAGTACCCGTCGTGGTCCGTGAAGCCGCCGAGCGCCTCCGCGATGTCGCGCGCGACGCTCGGCTTCTCGGTCAGGATCAGTGCTTTCGCCACGGGCCTGTTTCCCCCACCACGGCCCCGCGATTCCCCGCGGGGCGCTCTCCCCATCCTTCTATAGCTCCCGGGTTCGGGCGCCAAGCCTTAGCCACCGACCCCTGCCGTGTCGAGCACGGGGGCCGAGGACGCACCCGCTTGCGCCCCGGCGCGCACGTGGCTTGCGCCCCAGCCGCCGGCTCCGCACCCTGCCGCCCCCGAGACACGCCGGGAGGCCGGGATGAGCGACGCCCAACCCATCACGCAGCTCCGCCCCGGCCAGGTCGCCGAGCGGGTCTTCCTCTGCGGCGACCCGGCGCGCGTGCCGCGCATCGCGAGCGGCTGGGGCGACGCCAAGGAGGTCTGCCGGCTGCGCGAGTACCGGGTCGTGACCGGGGTCGTGGAGGGCGTCCCGCTCACGGCCGCCTCGACCGGGATCGGCGGGCCGAGCACCGCCGTGCTGCTCGAGGAGCTCGTGAAACTCGGCGCGAATACCTTCCTCCGCGTCGGCAACAGCGGCGGCCTCGACCCGACGCTCGCGCTCGGGGATCTGGTCGTCACGACCGGTGCGGTCCGCGACGACGGGACGAGCCGCAGCTACGTGGCGCCCGAGTACCCCGCCGTCGCCGACTTCGCCCTCGTCGGGGCGCTTCTCGCCGCCGCGCGCGAGCGCGGCGCTCCCTGCCGGGCCGGCATCACCTGGTCGCTCGACGCCTTCTACGCCCGCAACGCCGTGCTCGCCCCCGATGGCGGCATGCGCTCCATGATGGCGGGCGGCTACTGGACCCGGGGCCACGCCGAGCGGATCGAGGAGATGCGCGCGGCGCGGGTGCTGAACTGCGAGATGGAGGCCGGCACGCTCCTCACCCTCGCGAACCTGTTCGGCGTGCGCGCGGGCGCGATCTGCGTGGTCTCGGACCGTACGCCCTGGCCCGGCCCCGCCGAGATCGACCTCGACCGCAACATGGGCGAGTGCATCGCCGTCGCGACCGCCGCGCTGCTCCGTGTTTAGCGGGGGGACGGTCCTGCGTGTTCAGCGGCGGACCAGCCCGAGCGGCACCGGCGCCAGGTTCCAAGTGAGCACGGGCTGGGGGTCGCTGCGCTGGTGGATCACCTCGCGGGCGAGGCGCTGGCCGTCCCAGGCGTAGCGGCGGATCTGCTTGTCGTCGTCGCTCGCCACGTAGAGCTCCGCCACGCCGTCCCCGTCGAGGTCGGTCAGCAGCGCCGCGTGCTCGAAGCCCTTCGACTGGGCGTCGATGCGCTCCGTGCGCCAGGCCGCCTTGGGGTCGGTGCCGGGCCGGAGCAGCCAGAGCCCGCTGTCCTTGCCCGCCACCACCATCTCCTGCTTGCCGTCCCCGTCCACGTCGCCGGCGGTGAGGAAGCGCGCCATCGGGTCGTAGAGCGACGCGATCACCACGCCGGCCTTCGGATCGGTGTCGGACTCGTAGCGGCGCACCTCGACCGCGCCGCCCTGCGCGGCCTCGACCGACACGTAGAGCTCGTCGCGGCCGTCGCCGTCGACGTCGCCCGCCAGGATCTCCTTCGCGTGCCGGTCGCCGAGGTCGGCGACGACGCTCCGGCTGCCCGGCTCCCCGGGCCGGTAGCGCACCACGCTGCCGGGCTGCGGCGTGCCGTCGAGGCGGTTCGGCTCGCTCGGCGTCGCGTAGATCTCGGGCGTGCCGTCGCCGTCGAGGTCGCCGAGCTCGATCTCGTGGACGAAGGTGTCGGCCTCGCGGTCGAGCTCGCTGATCTCCGGCTCCCCGTCGGAGCCGACGCGCAGCACGGCCACGACCCCCTGATCGTGCGTCGCGATGACGAGCTCGCTCTGGCCGTCGCCGTCCAGATCGCCCACCTCGGCGTCCCGCATGCGGCTGAACTTCCCGCCGAAGTCGGCCTGCCAGAGCGTCGCGACGGGCGCGAGCCCCGAGCCGTCGTGGCGCCACAGCTTCACGGCGGCGGCGCTGCCGCCGAGCGTCACCACCGCGGGCTCCTGCCCGGGCGGCGTCCACACGAACGCCTTGTGGAAGACGTTGCTCTCGGGATCGCCGAAGGAGCGCGCCTGCCAGGCGCCTCCGCTCCGCGTGAGCACCATCAGCTCCGAGCGCGGCACGGGCTTGCCGTCCGCGCCCTGGTCGAAGGTCGAGAGCGCGAGGAGGAGCCCGTTCGGGAGATCGTCGGCGAGCGGCGCGGCGGCCGCAGCCGGGGCCGGCTCGGCGGCGCTCTTCGTCTCGGGGGCCGGCGCCTCGGACGCCTCGCCGCAGCCGAGGAGCAGCGCGAGCGCGAGGACGGCGAGCGAGCGCGTGGTTCCGTCGGGCATGACGCGGAGCCTCCGGTTGGGGTCCGCGGGGTTTAGCAGACGCCCGCGCGGCCTCGATGCCGCCTTCTGGCCGACGGCTCGCTGCGCGGGACGGGGCGCGCGCGGAGCGCGGCGACCCTTGCTGCGGGGCGCACCAGGCTCTAATCCCCCCGCCGTGAGCAAGGCCGAGCTCTCCCCGCCGCGCGGCACGCGCGACTTCTACCCCGAGGACCTCCGCCTCCGCGCGTGGCTCTTCGAGCACTTCCGCGAGGTCGCCCGCCGCTTCGGCTTCGAAGAGGTCGACGCGCCCGTCGTCGAACACGCCGAGCTCTACCAGCGCAAGGCGGGCGAGGAGATCGTCGAGCAGCTCTATCACTTCCACCTGCACGACCGGCACCTGGCGCTCCGGCCCGAGCTCACCCCTTCCCTCGCGCGCATGGTGATCGCGCGCCAGGGGGCGCTGCGCCTGCCGCTCCGCTGGTTCGCGATCCCGCAGTGCTGGCGCTACGAGCGGATGACGCGCGGCCGGCGGCGCGAGCACTACCAGTGGAACATGGACGTGTGGGGCGAGCCCGACGTCACGGCCGAGGCCGAGCTGATCGCGGCGCTCTTCGCGGCGATCGACGCGCTCGGCCTCGCGCCCGGCGACGTGAAGCTGCTGGTGAACCACCGGCGCCTGCTCGAGGAGGCGGTGCGCGCGCGGATCCCGGGCCGGGAGGAGGCCTTCGAGCCGCTCTGCGTCGTGCTCGACAAGCTCGCGAAGATCGGGGAGGACGCCGTGTTGGAGCAGCTCAGCGACCCGGCGGGGCCGGTCGGGCTGCCGCGCGCCGTCGCGGCGGAGCTCGTCGCGAGCCTCTCCGCGCGCGGCCTCGACGAGGCCGGCCGGCTGGCCGGCCCCGCTTCGCCCGCGCTCGCCGAGCTGCGGCGCCTCTTCGAGCTGCTCGACGCCTACGATCTCGCCGACCGCGTGGCCTTCGACGCCTCGGTGGTGCGCGGCCTCGCCTACTACACCGGCATCGTGTTCGAGGCGCACGACGCGGGCGGCAAGCTCCGCGCCGTCGCGGGAGGCGGCCGCTACGACCGCCTGCTCGAGAGCCTCGGCGGGAGGCCCCTGCCCGCGGTCGGCTTCGGATTCGGAGACGCGGTGATCCACGAGCTGCTGGTCGAGCGCGGGAAGCTGCCGGACCCGCGGCGCCGGCTCGACGCCCTCGTCTACCCGTTCTCCGACGCGGAGCGGCCGGCGGCCGTCCGGCTCGCGCAGTCGCTCCGCGCGCGTGGCGATTCGGTCGAGCTCGTGCTCGGCCACGTGAAGCCGAAGCGGGCGTTGGCCGATGCGGATCGCGCAGGAGCCGTGAGAATCTATCTGGTCGGTCCCGACGAGAAGGCCCGCGGCGTGGCCCGGGTTCGAGAGCTCGCCACCGGGCAGGAACGGCTCGAGCCGTTGCCCGCCGGCGGGTAGGAGGAGCGGATGCGCGCCTGGACGATTCGAGACAGCGTGGAGCTCTACCAGGTTCCGCAGTGGGGCCGTGGCTTCTTCGGCGTGGACGAGGACGGCAACCTCCGCGTGCAGCCGCGGGGACCCGAGGGCCCCGGCGTCTCGCTGCCCTCGCTGGTGGAGGACCTGCGCCAGCGCGGGCTCCGCACGCCGCTGCTGCTCCGCTTCTCGGACATCCTCGCCGCCCGCGTTCGCCGGCTCGCCGGCGCCTTCGCGGCGGCTTCGGCGGAGTACGGCTACCAGGGCCGCTTCCGCGGCGTCTACCCGATCAAGGTGAACCAGCAGCGGCCCGTGGTGGAGGAGATCGTCGCCTTCGGCGACGAGTTCGGGATCGGGCTCGAGGCGGGCAGCAAGCCCGAGCTGCTCATCGCGCTCGCCGTGCTCGACACGCCGGACGCGCTCATCATCTGCAACGGCTACAAGGACCGCGCCTACATCGAGACGGCGCTCCTCGCGCAGCGCCTCGGCCGCCGGCCCGTGATCGTGATCGACCGCTTCCACGAGCTAGACCTCGTCATCAAGGCGGCGGCCGAGCTCGGGATCCGGCCGCACATCGGGGTGCGCGCGCGGCTCTCCACCAAGGGCGCCGGCAAGTGGATCGAGTCCACCGGCGACAAGTCGAAGTTCGGGCTCTCGGCCGCGGAGATCGTGGAGACGGTGGAGCGGCTGCGCTCCGAGGACCTGCTCGACTGCCTCGAGCTGCTCCACTTCCACATCGGCTCGCAGATCACCACGATCCGCGCCATCAAGGACGCGCTGCGCGAGGCGACGCGGATCTTCGCCGGGCTCTTCGCGCTCGGTGCGAGGCCCACCACCCTCGACGTGGGCGGCGGGCTCGGCGTGGACTACGACGGCTCGCAGACGAACTTCCACTCTTCGAAGAACTACTCGGTGCAGGAGTACGCGAACGACGTCGTGGCCTCGATCCAGGAGGCGTGCGACGCGATGAACGTGCCGCACCCCGACATCGTCACCGAAGCCGGGCGCTGGATGGTCGCGCACCACTCGCTGATGGTGTTCGACGTGCTCGGCGTGAACGAGATGCGCTCGGGCAAGAAGAAGCTCGAGCCGGTCGGCGAGGGCGATCCGAAGGTCCTCCGCGATCTCGCGGAGGTGTGGGAGGCGATCAACCGCAAGACCGTGATCGAGTGCTACCACGACGCGCTCCAGCTGAAGGAGGACGCGGCGACGCTGTTCAACGTCGGGCAACTCGATCTGCCCGCGCGCGCCCGCGTCGAGCGCCTGTTCTGGGACTGCTGCGAGAAGATACAGCGCGTCGCGGCGGAGCTGCCCGAGGTGCCCGAGGAGCTGCGCGACCTCGAGCGCGGGCTCGCGGACACGTACTACGCGAACCTGTCGGTGTTCCAGAGCGTGCCCGACCACTGGGCCGTGAAGCAGCTCTTCCCGGTGATGCCGATCCACCGGCTCAACGAGAAGCCCACGCGGCGCGGGATCATCGCGGACCTGACCTGCGACAGCGACGGCAAGATGGACCAGTTCATCGACCAGCACGACGTGAAGAGCGTGCTCGAGCTGCATCCCTACGACGGGCGGCCCTACTACCTCGGCGTGTTCCTGATCGGCGCGTACCAGGAGATCCTGGGCGACCTCCACAACCTCTTCGGCGACACCGACGCGGTGCACGTGAGCCTCGACGACAACGGCGGCTACACGGTCGAGAACGTCGTCGAGGGCGAGAACGTGAAGGACGTGCTCGCCTACGTGGAGTACGACCCGAACGCGCTCAAGGAGAAGGTGCGCCGGCTCTCCGAGGAGGCGCTGCGCCGCGGCGACATCACCCTCGAGGAGGCCACCCGCCTGCGCCGCCGCTACGACCAGGGCCTCTGGGAGTACACCTACCTCGACGCCCGCTCGTGAATGGGAGACGCCGGCGGGGTCGGACTTCAGATTCTCAGTTCTTCAGATTCGCCCCGCAGGGCGAGAATCTGACAATCTAGGAATCTGAAGTCCGACCCCGATGCGCATCCTCTCCTGGAACGTGAACGGGCTGCGGGCCTGCGGCGCCAAGGGCTTCCGGCGCTGGCTCGACCGGAGCGGCGCCGAGATCGTCGGCGTGCAGGAGGTGCGCGCGCTTCCCTCGGACCTGCCGCGCCGCCTCGGCGCGCCGCGCGGCTGGCACGCGCACTTCGCGCCCGCCGCCCGCCCCGGCTACAGCGGCGTCGCGCTCTTCGCCCGCCGGCCGCCCGACGCCGTCGACACCGCCCTCGGCCAGCGGCGCTTCGACGCCGAGGGCCGCCTCCAACTGGCGCGCTTCGGGCGCCTCGTCGTCGCGAACGTCTACTTCCCGAACGGCAGCGGGAAGGACCGCGACAACTCCCGCGTCCCCTTCAAGCTCCGCTTCTATCGCACCCTCTTCGAGCGGCTCGAGAAGCTCCGCGCCGAGGGCCTCCACGTGCTCGCGCTGGGCGACTTCAACACCGCGCACACCGAGCTCGACCTCGCGCGCCCGCGCCAGAACGAGACGACGAGCGGCTTCCTCCCCGGCGAGCGCCGCGAGCTCGCGCGCTGGCTCGCTTCGGGCTGGGTCGACACCTTCCGCGCCTTCGAGCCGGGCGCCGGCCACTACTCCTGGTGGAGCCAGCGCGCCGGCGTGCGCGCGAAGAACATCGGCTGGCGCATCGACTACGTGCTCGCCTCGGCCGAGGCGATGCGCTTCGTGCGGGGCGCCTTCATCGAACCGCACGTGACGGGCTCGGACCACGCCCCGGTCGGGGCCGACGTCGATGACGCGATCCTCGGCTGACCCGCGCGGCGGCGCGGCGGCGCTCTGGCTCCTCCTCCTGCTCCCCGCATGCGCCGCGCACGCCGCCTCTCCGTCCCCCGACGCCGAGCGGAGCGAGGTCCGGGCCCCGATCGTGCGCGTCTCCGTCCGGGTCGCCGAGTCGCAGCCGCCCCGGGTCTTCGCGGACGTCATCTCCGCGCTGCCCGACGGCTGCACCCGCTTCTCGCGCTTCTCCGTGCGCCGTGCCGAACGCACGATCTTCGTCGACGTCTTCAACACGCGGCCGGCGGGCGACGACGTGGCGTGCACGATGCTCTACGGCGAGCACGAGAGCGCGGTTCCGCTCGGCAGCGACTTCGAGCCGGGCCAGCGCTACACCCTCGACGTGAACGGCACGCGCGAGAGCTTCGTCGCGCAGTAGCGGTACCGTGGGGGCATGAGCCTCCCCCTCGCTCCCGTCGCGAAGGAGGTGCGGCCGCGCGTCGGCGGGGCGGCGCGCGCGTGAAGGCGTCGCTCTTCTACCTGCCCTCGGTCGGGAGCCGGGCCGAGCTCGAAGCCGGGCGCGCGGGCCTGCGCCGCGACCTCTACGGCCGCATGCTCGCGGAGCTCGGCGAGCAGGCGCGTCTCGCGGACGCGCTCGCCTACGAGGGCGTCTACTTCACCGAGCACCACTTCCACGTCGAGGGCTTCGAGATCTCGCAGAACCCGGTGCTGCTCGATCTCTTCGTCGCGATGCAGACGACCCGCCTCCGCGTGGGCCAGCTCGGCATCGTGCTGCCCGCGGACGACCCGATCCGGGTCGCCGAGGACATCGCGATGCTCGACCACATGTCGGGCGGCCGCGCGGCGGCGGGCTTCGCGCGCGGCTACCAGCGGCGCTGGGTCGACGTGCTCGCGCAGCACATGCACGGCGTCCACGGCGCCCTGCCCCACCAGCACGACGCGATCGACGCCGCGAACCGCGCGGCGTTCGAGGAGTGCTACCGGATCATCAAGGCGGCCTGGACCGAAGACCTCCTCGCGCACGAGGGCCCGACCTGGCGCATCCCTCCCGGCGAGACGCCGTGGACGCTCGAGGCCACGGCGCGCATGGGCGCGGGCGTCACGGACGGCGTGGTGCGCGCGGTCGGGGTCGTGCCGAAGCCGCTCCAGCAGCCCCATCCGCCGATCTTCCAGCCCTTCGCTTCCTCGGAGCGGAGCATCCGCTGGTGCGCGGCCGAGGGCATCACGGCCGTGCTGCCGCCGCTCCACCCCGTGCGCGAGCGCGCACTCCTCGACCTCTACGCCGAGGTGTCCGGTCGCGCGCCCGGCGACGGCGTCGCGCTGCTCCGCGACGTGATCGTCGCCGAGACGGACGCCGAGGCGCAGGCGCTCTGGAAGGACTCGGGCCTCTTCGTGGGCGCGGCCTGGTTCGAGCCCTTCGGCTTCGCGAAGGGCTACGAGCACCCCGCGACCGGCGAGACGCCCGACCTGCTGGGCGAGAGCCTCGCCCTCGTGGGCTCCCCCGACACCGTCTCGCGTCAGCTCGAGCGGCTGCTCGAGCGCCTGCCCGCGCGCTGGATCTTCGCGTGGACGTACAACGGCCTGATCCCGCACGCGAAGCTCTTGCGCTCGCTCGAGCGCTTCGCGCGCGAGGTGCTGCCGCGCTTCCGGGGGCGGTCGGATTTCGTTTGACACGGCCGCCCGTCCGGAAATAGGGTGGAGGCGCTGCCATGCGGACCTCCGTCCTCGCGCTCTCGCTCGCTGCGCTGTGGTTCGGGGCCGCGGCCGCCGAGGCGGCCCGGCCCTTCGCGATCGAGACGCTCTCGAGCGCGCCGGAGCACGTGAGCGGCGGCGACGCGCTGATCCGCGTCACGCTGCCGTCCCCGCACGCGCCGTTCGTGCTGCTCCGCAACGGCGCGGACGTGAGCGCGGCCCTCGCGCGCGACGGCTCCGACTGGGTCGGGATCGTGGACGGGCTCCGGCTCGGCGAGAACGTGCTCGAGCTCCGGCCGAACGCGCGCGCGAGGGCCGTGCTCGCACGCCTCGTGGTCGAGAACCACCCGCAGAGCGGGCCGATCTTCTCCGGTCCGCAGCAGCAGCCCTTCGTCTGCACCACCGCGCGCGTCGGGCTCGGCCAGCCCATCGTCGACAACGCCGACGGGATCGGCATCCGCGTCGCGAAGGAGGACGCCGCCGGCAGCTACCCGCGCGACGGGCGCGGCTACCCCACCGCGGACGCGGAGATCGTCGGGTACAGCAGGGACTGCGCCGCGCAGCGGCGCATCGAGTACCAGGTCCGCACGACGGGCGGGCAGTTCCGGCCGCTCGCCGACCCGGGCGGCGCGCTGCCGGCGGACGTCGCCACCACCACCACGCTCGACGGACACACCGTTCCGTACATCGTTCGTTTCGAACGCGGCACGATCAATCGCTTTCTCTACAGCGTCGCGATGCTCGCGCCGGCCGGCGAAGCCGACCCCGCGGAGCCCGACGATTCGCTCTGGAACGGGCGCCTCGTGATGAGCCTCCAGGGCGGCGTCGCGATCGGCCACCACCAGGGCACGACGAGCACGGGCGCGATGCTGCTGCACGACGCGCTCCGGCTCGGCTACGCGGTCGTGAACTCGACCGGCCTGCGCACGAACACCCACTACAACCTCCAGCTCGGCGGCGAGACGGCGCTCATGCTGAAGGAGCACTTCATCGAGACGCACGGCGTGCCGCTCTACACGATCGGCGTCGGCGGCTCGGGCGGCGCGATCCAGCAGTACGTGTACGTGCAGAACCACCCCGGCCTGCTCGACGCCGGGGTCCCGCAGTACTCGTACCCCGACATGATCACGCAGACGATCCACGTTGGAGACTGCGAGCTGCTCGAGCACTACTTCGACGTGACGGACCGCGCGAACCCGAAGTGGCGCAACGTCCTGAACCGTCGCCTGATCGAGGGGCTCAACGCGAGCCGCGCGCCGGCCAACATGAGCTCGGACGAAGCGACCCAGTGGACCCTGCTCTACCTCCTCACCAACCTGTTCGGCTACAACGCGCCGCGTCCCCTGCCCGGCCCGCTGCCCTCGATCACCGAGTGCCGGCGCGCCTGGTTCGGCCTCACGCCGCTCGTGCTGGACCCGACGTTCACGAACGTCTCGGACCTCGACCAGCTGGCGCAGGGGACCGAGGGCGTGGAGTGGACCCACACGGGCGACCTCGTGAACATCTACGGCACCGACGAGACCGGCTTCGCACGGGTGCCCTGGGACAACGTCGGCGTGCAGTACGGGCTCTCCGCCCTCCGGAGCGGAGCGATCACTCCGACCGAGTTCCTGGAGCTGAACGCCCGGATCGGCAGCTGGAAGCGCACGGCGGACATGGTGCCGGAGGGGTTCCCGTTCGTCGGAGACGTCCCGGACGCCTCGAACTTCGACCCGTGGAGCGCGCGCAACATGGAGCTGAGCCCGGACGGCGGCGTCACGCCCGCGCCGCGCCGCAGCGGCGACCTCCTCGCGATCCGCGCCGCCTACGAGAGCGGCATGGTGTTCCAGGGCGACGCCTCGATCCCGCTCATCGACTGGCGGCACTACCTCGAGGAAGAGCTCGACATGCACCACAGCCACCAGTCCTTCGCGGCGCGCCGGCGCATCCAGCACGCGCGCGGCAACGCCGACAATCAGCTGATCTGGTTCACGGACGCCCGCCCCGAGCGCGCCTTCGATCAGACCCCCGAGGCCTTCGAGGTGATCGACGAGTGGCTCGCGAACCTGCGCGCGCACCCGGAGCGCGGGGTCGCCGGCAACCGCCCGCCGCGCGCCACCGACCGCTGCTTCGACACGAGCGGGGCCGAGATCGCGCGTGGACCGCGCGTCTGGGACGGCATCCTCGACGAGCGGCCGGCGGGCCCGTGCACGGAGCGCTTCCCGATCTTCGAGAGCTCGCGCATCGTGGCGGGCGGCCCGCTCGAGGGCGGCATCTTCAAGTGCGTGACCGAGCCCGTCGACGCGGCGATCGCGAGGGGCGTCTACGGGTCGTGGCAGCCGAGCGAGAGCGAGCGCGCGCGGCTCCGCCAGATCTTCCCGGACGGGGTCTGCGACTGGAGCCGGGGCGACGCCGGCCGGCCGTGACGTGTTTCATGGGGGGACGGTCCTGGTTGTTTAGTCGTGCGTGCGCACGCCGCTAAACAAGCAGGACCGTCCCCCGGCTAAACATCCGCATCGCGCGGGCTATCGGCGCCGCCGCTGGCGCTCGGCCCAGCCGAGCCCGATCAGTCCGAGCGCCAGGAGGATCTCGGCGCCCGGCTCGGGGACGGTCACCGGGGCCGCCGCCGCGGAGACGAGGATGCCGTCGCCCGCGAGCGAGCGGCTGCCCGCGCCGGGGTAGTCGTCCGCCGTGAAGGAGAGGAGCGCGCCGTCCATGCCCATGCGGAGCGCGCCCTCGTCGCCCTGCACCTGCCCGCCGGGCCGGTCGACCGTGGTGACGCTCGCCGTGAAGGCGAAGGAGAGCGTGACGAGCTGCGCGGCGCCGGTGCCGACGCCGCCGAGCAGCGCCGAGGCGCTCTGCAGGAAGGCCTGGTCGGGCGACTCGCCGGCCGTGGCCGCGTTCGTGAGCGTGCCGACCGCGGCGAGGTCGAGGCTGCCCACGAGCGCCCCCGCGCCCGCATGCACCACGGAGAGCTGGCCGAGCGTGACCTCGGCCCAGCCGCTGCCGTCGCTCACGATCGTGAGCGCGCCGCTCCGGACCACGTCGACGCTCACGAGCCAGGCCGCGCCCGCCGCCTCCGTGACCTCGAACGTGATCGTGAAGCTCCCGGCGAGCGTCTCGGTGAAGCTGCCGCCGCCGGCGCCGCCCGTGTCGGCCCCGAGCACGGCGCCGTACTGGAGCGCGAAGCCGGAGGCGCCGTTCGCGGCCACGCTCGTGCCCGACTGCGCGACCGAGCCGACCGGGCCGCTGTCGTCGAAGACGCTCGTCGAGGCGTCCGAGACGCCGAGGTTCGAAATCGTGACCGCAGAGGCGGGCGACGCGAAGGCGAGCGCTGCGAGCGCGATGCGGCCGAAACGGCGTAGCTGGGACAAAGGATTCCCCTCTGGACCCCTTCCACGCGCACGGATCGGTTCACGACCGTGCAGGCTGGAGGAAATCCCCTCGGGGTGATCCCCATCACAAGGGCGGCGGGTGGGCGGGCGCGCGCCCCTCAGTCCGAGCGCGCGCGAACGCCCGCCAGGGCGAGCACGGCGTTCACCAGCGTGTCCTCCTGCACGGGCTTGGACAGATGCACGTCGAAGCCCGCGCGGAGCGCGCGGGCCGCCTCTTCCGGGCGCGCGTACGCGGTGAGCGCCGCCGCGGGGATCCGGCCGCTCCGCTGGCGGACCTCCTCGATCAGGGCGAAGCCGTCGCGGCCCGACATCGCGATGTCGGAGACCAGCACGTCGGGGGTCTCCTCCTCGAGCGCGGCGAGCGCCTCCGCGACCGAGGCGACCGCCCGCACCGCGGCGCCGTGCCTCTGGAGGATCAGCGCGAGGCACTCGCGCGTCTCGTCGGCGTCCTCGACAAGCAGCAGGCGGAGGCTCGCGAGCGCCGACTCGGAGGGCGGGGGCGGCGGCGCCGGCGCCGCCTCGACCGGCGCCGTCGCCGTCCACTCGCGCGAGCCCGCGAGCGGGAGCGTCACGACGAAGGTCGTGCCCTTGCCGACGCCCTGGCTCTCCGCGCGCACGCTGCCGCCGTGCAGCTCGACCAGGTGCCGCACGATCGCGAGGCCGATGCCGAGACCCGCGTGGTAGCGCGTGCTGCTGCTGTCGCCCTGCCGGAAGCGCTCGAAGACGTGCGGCAGCAGCTCCGGCGCGATGCCCTCGCCGGAATCGATCAGCATCAGCTCGGCCTGCGCGCCGTCGCAGAGCATCACGACCTGCACCTGCCCGCCGGCCGGCGTGAACTTGATGCCGTTCGAGAGCAGATTGCCGACCACCTGCTGGAGGCGGAGCGCGTCGCCGTCGACGGTCGGCTCCTCCGTCCCGAGCGAGACGCCGACCCGGATGCCCTTCGCCGCCGCCACGGGGCGCGCCGCGTCCACGGCCGCCTCGATCACCTGCCGCAGCGAGACGGGCTCGCGCTCGAGCGTGAGCTTGCCCGTCATGATCCGCGACACGTCGAGCAGGTCGTCGATCAGCTGCTTCTGCGCGCGGGCGCTGCGCGCGATGACCTCCAGCCCGCGCGCGAGCAGCGCGGGGTTCGACGCATCCTCGCGGAGCATCGTGGACCAGCTGAGCAGCGCCTGGAGCGGCGTCCGCAGCTCGTGCGAGAGCGTGGCGAGGAACTGGTCCTTGAGCCGGTTCGCCTCCTGCGCGTCCTTGAAGAGCGTGTTCTCGCCGGCGATCGAGGCGATCTGCGCCAGCTGGACGAGGATCGTCTCGTCCTCGGCGCTGAAGTCGCCGCCGCGCTTGCCCGACACGTGGATGGCGCCGACGACGCGCCCGTCGCGCGCGAGCAGCGGCACGCCGAGCCAGCCGCGCAGAGGCGGATGGCCGTTCGGCTTGGCGAGGGAGCCCCACGTGGGATGCGCCGCGAGCTGCGCCTCCGATACGCGCACGCTCTGGGCGCCGCCATCGACCATGGTGAGGGGAAGCGCTGCCAGCGCCGTGTCCGCGGGCTGCCGCGCCACGTGCCGGCCTCCTGCGGCGCCCGGCCCGAGCGCGGGCGCGCCCTCCACCACGAGCTCGGCCGCGACCTGCTCCGCCTCGACGAGCTCGAGGGCCGCCGCCGACACGAGCCCGAGCAGCTCGTCGAGGCTGCGGGCGCCATGCACCGCCAGCGACAGGTCGGCGAGGCGCCGCAGCTGCGCCGCCTGGCGCCGGAGCGACTCCGCGTGCCGGGTGGCCTCCTCGGTCTTGCGGTGGAGGTCCACCAGCACGTTCACCTTGCTGCGCAGCGCCTGCGGATCGACCGGCGTCTGGATGTAGTCGACCGCTCCGAGCTGGTAGCCGCGCGAGGCGTGCGTCTCGTCTCCGAACGCCGTCACGAAGATGATCGGCGTCTGCTCCGAGCGCCCCCGCTGCCGGATCAGCGCAGCCGTCTCGAAGCCGTCCATGTCCGGCATGTTCACGTCGAGCAGGATCACCGCGAAGTCCCGCTGGAGCAGCAGTCGCAGCGCCTCGCGGCCGGAGTCCGCCTCGACGACCTTCGCGCCGAGATCCGCCACGACCGTCGAGAGCGCGCGGCGCTGCGCCGCCCGATCGTCGACGACCAGGATCTCGACCGTGCGGTCCACGACGGCCCTCAACGGTGGAGCCACGCCTCGAGAACGGCGAGCATGCGCTCGGGCTCGACCGGCTTCGCGAGGTAGTCCCAGGCACCCGCCCGCAGGGTCTTCTCGCGGTCGCCCTTCATGGCGCGCGCCGTCACGGCCACGATCGGCAGGGTGCGGAACTGCGGACGTTTGCGGAGCTCCCGCATCGTCTCGAAGCCGTCCATGCCCGGCATCATCACGTCCATCAGCACCAGCTCGACGCCGGGGTTCGCCTCCAGCACTTCGATCGCCTTCTGCCCGCTCTCGGCCGCGAGCACCTCCATCTCGTGCTTCTCGAGCACGCTCGTGAGCGCGAAGATGTTGCGGATGTCGTCGTCGACGATCAGCACGCGGCGCCCGTGCAGCACGCGCCGCCGGCGCCGGACGTTGTCGACCACCGAGCGGAGCGCCGGCGGCAGCGCGTCGGCGCGGCGGTGCAGCACCAGCAGCGCGGCGTCGAGCACCTCGTCGAGCGACGTGGCAGGCGCCGCGCCCGGCCACTCGCGGAGCTCCGCCGGCGACGCGCCGGGCTCGTAGCGCACGAGCCGCCGCGCCGGCTCCTGTGCGAGGAGGCGGTGCTCGAGCTCGTCGAGGAGCGCCGGGTCCTCGCCGGCAAGCGGCTGCACGATCACGCAGTCGAAGCGCGTCTGCTCGATCAGCGAGAGCGCCTCCGCCGCGCCCGACACGCACGTCACGCGCAGCTCTCCGTCCTCGGCGAGCTGCGCGCCGAGCGCGGCCTGCGTGTCCTCGGCGGCCGTGATGAGCACCTCGCGCTCGCGCCGGTCGACGCTCGGAGCGAGCTCCACGAGCCGCTCCTCGAGGCGCTCGCGCCGGGCCACCGGCTTCGCGAGCACGCCGATCGCGCCGAGGCTGCAGGCCCGCTCGGCCTCGTCGTCCGTCGAGACGACGAGGACGGGGATGTGGCGGGTCGTGAGGTCCGCCTTGAACAGGCGCAGCAGGCGCCAGCCGTCGACGTCGGGCAGCCGCATGTCGAGCGTGATCGCATGCGGTCCGATCTCGCGCGCGAGCGCGAGCGCCGAGGCGCCCGACGACGCCACCACGCCCTGCCAGCCGCGCTGGCGCGCCACCTCGAGCACGAAGCGCGCGAAGGCGTCGTCGTTCTCGACGATCAGCAGCACGCGGCCCTCGTCCGTGATCTCGCCGCGGTCGTCGGCCACGCGGTCGAGCGGGATGTCCTCCTCGGCGTCGGCCTCCGGGCCCGCCTGCGGGCGCGACACCGCCGGCAGGAGCGGCAGCACGAGCGGCGTGAGCTCGCGAGGCAGCGAGCGACCGCCGGGATGCGAGAGCGGGAGATAGAGGGTGAAGGTGCTCCCCTCGCCGAGCGTGCTCTCGACGCGCAGCTCGCCGGCGAGCAGCGTCGCGATCTCGCGGCTGATGTTGAGCCCGAGGCCGGTGCCGCCGTAGCGCCGGTTCGTGCTGCCGTCCGCCTGCTGGAAGGCCTCGAAGATGATCTGGTGCTTCTCGGCCGGGATGCCGATCCCGGTGTCGCTCACCGAGAACGCGATCACCCTCTCCGCGCGGTTCAGCGCTTCGCACGACCCGTTCCAGCCCTCCCGGACCGGCCGCACCGAGAGCGTCACGCCGCCGCGCTCGGTGACCTTGAAGGCGTTCGAGAGCAGGTTCTTCACCACCTGCTGGAGCCGCTTCGCGTCCGTCTGGAGCAGCCGCGGCAGCTCGGGTGAGAAGTCGAGCTCGAAGCGCAGGTCCTTCGATGCGGCGACGTGGCGGAAGGTGCGGTCCACGAAGAGCTCGACGTCGGCGAAGCGCACGTCCGTCACCTCGAGGGTCACGGTGCCCGACTCGATCTTCGCGAGATCGAGGATGTCGTTGATCAGCGTGAGCAGATCCGTACCCGAGGCGTGGATCGTCTTCACGAACTCCATCTGGCGCGCCGTCAGGTTCTCCTCGCTGTTCCGCGAGAGCTCGTCGGAGAGGATCAGCAGGCTGTTCAGCGGCGTGCGGAGCTCGTGCGACATGTTCGCCATGAACTCCGACTTGTACTTCGACGTGACCGCGAGCTGGGTCGCCTTCTCCTCGAGCGCGAGCCGCGCCTTGTCGATCTCGCGGTTCTTGCGCTCCACCTCGGCGTTCTGCTCGGCCAGCAGCTGGGCCTTCTCCTGGAGCTGCTGGTTCGTCTGGCGGAGCTCCTCCTGCTGGTTCTGGAGCTCGGTCGCGAGCGACTGGGACTGCTTCAGCAGGTCCTCCGTCCGCAGGTTCGCCTCGATGGTGTTCAGCACGATCCCGATCGTCTCGGCGAGCTGATCGAGGAAGGCGTGCTGCGTGGGATTGAAGGCCTGGAAGGACGCCAGCTCGAGCACGGCCTTGACCTGCCCCTCGAAGAGCACCGGCAGCACGATCACGTTCACCGGCTCCGCCTCGCCGAGGCCCGAGGAGATCCGGATGTAGTCCGGCGGCGCGTCCTTGATCACGATCTTGCTCTTCTCGAGCGCGCCCTGCCCCACCAGCCCCTCGCCGAGGCGGAAGCAATCCGTGACGCGCTCGCGATCGCGGTGCGCGTAGCTCGCGAGGAGGCGGAGCTCCGGATCGGCTCCCGAGCTCTCGAGGACGTAGAAGACGCCGTGCTGCGCGTAGACCACCGGCGCGAGCTCCGACAGGATGAGGCGGCCGACGGTGAGCAGGTCCCGCTGCCCCTGGAGCATGCGGCTGAACTTGGCGAGGTTCGTCTTCAGCCAGTCCTGGTCCGTGTTCTTCTGCGTGGTGTCACGCAGGTGGCTGATCATCTCGTTGATGGTGTCCTTGAGCGCCGCCACCTCGCCGCTCGCCTCGACCGTGATCGAGCGCGTCAGGTCGCCGGTGGTGACCGCCGTCGCGACCTCGGCGATCGTGCGCATCTGCGTGGTCAGGTTCGCGGCGAGCTGGTTCACGTTGTCGGTGAGGTCCTTCCAGGTGCCGGCCGCGCCGGGCACGTGCGCCTGGCCGCCGAGCTTGCCCTCGACGCCCACCTCGCGGGCCACCGTGGTCACCTGGTCGGCGAAGATCGCGAGCGTCTCGATCATGCCGTTGATCGTGTCGGCGAGCGCCGCGATCTCGCCCTTCGTCTCGACCGTGAGCTGGCGGGTGAGGTCGCCGTGCGCGACCGCCGTGACGACCCGCGCGATGCCGCGCACCTGGTCGGTCAGGTTGCTCGCCATCGAGTTCACGTTGTCGGTGAGGTCCTTCCAGACGCCGGCGACGCCCTTCACGTCCGCCTGGCCGCCGAGCTTGCCCTCCGTGCCCACCTCGCGCGCCACGCGCGTCACCTCGGACGCGAACGAGTTCAGCTGATCCACCATCGTGTTGAGCGTGTTCTTCAGCTCGAGGATCTCGCCCTTCACGTCGACGGTGATCTTGCGCGAGAGGTCGCCCGTCGCGACCGCGGTGGTGACCGCGGCGATGTTGCGCACCTGGGCCGTGAGGTTGCCGGCCATCAGGTTCACGTTGTCGGTGAGGTCCTTCCAGACGCCGGCCACGCCCTTCACGTCCGCCTGGCCGCCGAGCTTGCCCTCCGTCCCGACTTCGCGCGCGACGCGCGTCACCTCGGAGGCGAACGAGTTCAGCTGGTCCACCATCGTGTTGAGCGTGTTCTTCAGCTCGAGGATCTCGCCCTTCACGTCGACGGTGATCTTGCGCGAGAGGTCGCCCGTCGCGACCGCGGTGG
>Ga0075327_1000007_pt1 | contig 40159 bp, 36 predicted proteins | sample MayberrySE_Catta_2_FD_120056 | JGI IMG/M metagenome (GOLD analysis project Ga0075327, IMG submission 120056) | Natural and restored wetland microbial communities from the San Francisco Bay, California, USA, that impact long-term carbon... | ecosystem: Environmental > Terrestrial > Soil >...
CATCTCGTGGGAGAACACGGTCGAGGCGTGCAAGGGCGACGTGACGGATCCGGCGAGCGTCGCGGACGGCGTGCCCCTCCGCGGCGAGCCGCGCCGCGGCGTGACCCCCGATCAGGCCCGTCGCGCCCGTGACGAGGAGCCTCACACGATCGGGCCCACGAAGCGGGCCCAGAGGTCGAGCAGGAGCAGGCTCGTGATCGCGACGAACGAGGCCTCGATCACGGTGCGGCCGAGCGACCAGGGCGGCTGGTCGGGGCGCTCGTCGAGCCGGAAGAAGGTCGGGAAGCTCACCAGGAAGTACATCGCGTAGAAGAGCGAGCCGAAGCGCAGCATCGCGGCGAGGTCCACGTACCAGACGTTCGCCTCGGCCTCGTCCGTGATGTAGAGCCGCGTCTCCATGAAGGCGAAGAAGAGGGCGGTCGCGGCGACGATCGCGGCCCAGGCGAGCCGGCGCACGAGGGGCGAGGCCGCCGGCAGCGCCGTCACCACGCGCCGCATGCAGACCACCGCGGCGGAGTGGTACACGAGGAAGAACGCGATCGAGTTCAGGTACATGCCGACCGGTACCTTCTGGAAGGTGGAGGCGGCGCTCGCCTCGTCCGGCCCGACGAGCGCCGAGTCGAACGTGAGCGCGACGTCCGGGAAGCGGTAGCGGAGCCCGAGCAGCGCGAAGAAGTACTCCGTGTGGAAGTAGGTGGCATGGAACACCCACACGGCCATGAACACGTTCGCCTTGAGCCAGTAGCTGTCGCGCCAGCGGACGGGCGCGTCGCGCCGCAGCCACGCCGGCAGCAGCACGCAGTACGGGAGCCACATGCCGAGGTTCTGGACGACGTGCCAGAACGTGCCGGCATCGAGCCAGCCGAGCTGCTGGATGGCGGCGTTGTAAGCGAAGAAGACGGGGAGGAAGGTGAGGAAGAGCTTCTCGCCGAAGGCCTTGTCGGGATTCCGCGAGAGCCAGTGCGGGCGCGGTCGCATGCGCGCAGCGTACAGCGTCGCGCGGCGGCCGCGGGCATGGCCCGGCGCGGGCGCCGCCGGCTCCGATTCCGCGATATAGTCGACCGGGAACGACGCAGGGGAGGGGCATGCGGCATACCGGACGGAGCCTCGCGCTCGCGCTGCTCGGCCTCGCGAGCGCGGCCCTCGCGGAGGAGAGGCCCTTCCTCACGCTCGCCTCGACCACCTCGACGAACGACTCGGGCCTGTTCGAGGCGATCCTGCCGCGCTTCACGGCGGAGACGGGCATCGAGGTGCGCGTGGTGGCAGTCGGCACGGGGCAGGCGCTCGAGCTCGGCCGGCGCGGCGACGCCGACGCGGTCCTCGTCCACGACCGCGCCTCCGAGGACGCCTTCCTCGCGGAGGCGCATGCGCTGTTCCGGCGCGACGTGATGTACAACGACTTCGTGATCGTGGGCCCGCCCGCGGATCCGGCGGGCGTCCGCGGCATGCGGGACGCCGCGCGCGCGCTGGCGCGGATCGCGGCGCGCGAGGCGGCCTTCGTCTCGCGCGGCGACGACTCCGGCACGCACCAGGCGGAGCTCCGGCTCTGGCGGGCCGCGGGCGTCGATCCGCGCGGCGCCTCGGGGCGCTGGTACCGCGAGGTGGGCAGCGGCATGGGGGCGGCGCTGAACGTGGCGAACGAGCTGCCCGCCTACGTGCTCAGCGACCGCGCCACCTGGCTCGCCTACGAGAAGCGCGAGGCGCTCGCCGTGCTCGTCGAGGGAGACCCGGTGCTCCGCAACCCGTACGGCCTGCTGATCGTGGACCCGGCGCGCCATCCGCACACCAAGACGGAGCTCGCCACGCGCTTCGCCGACTGGCTCACCGGGCCGGAAGGCCGGGCGGCGATCGCGGCATTCCGGATCGGCGGCGAGTCGCCGTTCTTCCTGCTTCCGCCGCGCGAGGCGCGGCGCCCGCCGCCGCGCTGACGGGGCGCGGCCGGGCGATCCGTCCCCATGGCCGATCTCGGCGAGGCCTTCGCGACCGCATTCCGCCTGCTCGCGACGGGCGATGCCGAGCTCTTCGAGATCGTGCGGCTCTCGCTCGCCGTGAGCGGCAGCGCGCTCGCGCTCGCGGCCGGGCTCGGGCTCCCGCTCGGCGCGGCGCTCGCGATCGTGCGCTTTCCCGGCCGCCGCGCCGTGGTGGCCCTGTCGAACGCCCTGCTCGGCCTGCCGGCCGTGGTGGTGGGGCTCCTCGTCTACCTGCTGCTCTCCCGCTCGGGGCCGCTCGGCGCGCTCGCGCTCCTGTTCACGCCGCAGGCGATGGTGATCGCACAGACCGTGCTCATCACGCCGCTCGTCGTCGCGCTCACGCGGCAGGTGATCGAAGAGCTGCACGCCGAGTACGGAGACCAGCTCCGGGCGCTCGGCGCCGGGCCGCTCCGCGCCGTGCCCACGCTGCTCTACGAGGGGCGCCTCGCGCTCGCGACGGTCCTCCTCGCCGGCTTCGGCCGCGCCATCGCCGAGGTGGGCAGCGTGTTGATCGTGGGCGGCAACATCGCGCACGTCACGCGCCTGATGACGACGGCCATCGCGCTCGAGACGAGCCGCGGGGAGCTCGCGCTCGCGCTCGGCCTCGGCATCCTGCTGCTCGGCCTCTCGTTCGCGGTGAGCGTTGCGGCGGAGGGGGTTCGGGAGGTGGCGCGCCGTGCGGGCGCCTGAACGGCGCAGCGCGCTCCCGCTCGTCTTCGACGGCGTCGCGCTCGACGTGGGCGGCGCGCCGCGGCTGCGCGACGTCTGCTGCCGGCTGGACGCGGGCCCGCTCTCGGTGATGCTCGGCCCGAACGGCGCCGGCAAGAGCCTGCTGCTGCGGCTCGCCGCGGGCCTCGTCGCCCCGAGCCGCGGGCGCGTCCGCTGGCTCGGCGCCGCGCCCGCGCGCGACGCCGCGGCGATCGTCCTCCAGCGCCCCGTGCTCCTGCGCCGCTCGGTGCGCGCGAACCTCGCCTATCCGCTGCGGCTCCGCGGGCTCTCGCGCAGCGAGGTGCGGCAGCGCAGCGGGCGCGTGCTCGCCGCGGCGAATCTCGAGGCGCTCGCGGAGCGCCCCGCCCGGCGGCTCTCGGTCGGCGAGCAGCAGCGGGTGGCGCTCGCCCAGGCCTGGGTGCGCGAGCCCGAGGTGCTGCTGCTCGACGAGCCCGCCGCCGCGCTCGACCCGGGCGCCACGTCCGCGCTCGAGGCCGCGATCGGGAGGCTCGCCCGCGAGGGCGTGAAGGTGGTGATGGCGACGCACGACCTGGCGCAGGCGCGCCGCATGGCGGACGAGATCCTGTTCCTCCACGGCGGCCGCCTGCTCGAGCAGACGCCGGCCGCCGAGTTCTTCCGCTCGCCGCGCAGCGCCGAGGCGAAGCGCTTCCTCGAGGGCGGCGTGCTGGCCTGAGGACGCGCCTGCGCCGTGCCTACCGGATCACGTCCTGCAGCTGGGAGAAGTCCGCCTCCGCGAGCGCGGGCAGGTGCACGTGGATCGCCTCGCGGCGCAGCCGCTCGCAGAGCTCGGGCAGGAAGAAGTTGTCCCCGTCGCGGATCACGTAGTTCAGCAGGAAGAAGCGGTACGCCTCGCGCAGGAAGAGGAGCTCCTCGGGGCGCAGCGGCAGGCGCGCGTGGTAGACGCGCAGGAAGCGCGCGAAGCGCTCCTCGAACAGGGGGCCGTGGTCGTAGCTGAACACCGTCCGGTCCCCGGCCGTGCTCGAGACGCGGCTCAGGAAGTAGAAGTCCAGCGTGAAGGGAGCGATCCGGAACCAGTCGTAGTCCCAGCGCCGGAACAGGCGGAAGCCCTTCGCCCCGCGCCGGACGCCGAAGTTGCCGAGGTTCCAGTCGACGAGCACGGGGAAGCGGCGCATGCGGTGCACGCCGAGCGCGTCGGCGTTCACGAGGAACGCGTCGCAGTGCTCGCGCAGGAACCCGGCGCCCGCGGGCCCGATGCCGCGCGCCTCGCACCAGACCTTCTGGTCGAGCTGGTCGCGGAGCAGCGCCACGTCCGAGCCGAGCGTCTTCCAGGTGGGATCGATGCGGGCCGAGACGCGGAGGCAGGCGCGGTGGAAGGCGGCCATCTCCTCGGCGAGGTTCTCGATCTCGGCCTCGGAGAGCACGCGCGGCAGCGGCTCGCCCGCCTCGACCTCCTCGTAGAACGCCACCCAGGAGGGGCCGTCGCGGTGGAGGGCGGGGCGGCCGTCGCGCGACACGACCGGCGCCAGGAAGCGCGCCCAGCGCGTGCCCTTCAGCAGCTCGATCCAGCGGCAGATGCGCTCGTGGTCCTGCCGGAAGTGCACGAAGGAGCCGAACGAGGTGACCTTCGCGATCACGCGCGAGCCGTCGTCGAGCGCGAGGCGGAACACGCGGTTGGTCGAGACGCCGATGCGGATCTCCTCGACCGAGAGGAGCCGGCGCGGGTCGCGCGTGGCGAGCCAGCCTTCGGAGAGGATGTCGGGGACGGCGGCGAGCACGCGAGGCCCGCAGACTACCACCGAATCCACTAGCCTGCGGCCGGCCGGAGGGAGCGGATGGCGCGTCACGAGGCGGCGCGGCCGGTGTCCTGGCGCGAAGCGCTCGGCGTCTGGGCCGCGATCGGCTGCCTCGGCTTCGGCGGCCCCGCCGGCCAGATCGCGCTGATGCACCGCATGCTCGTGGACGAGCGGCGCTGGATCAGCGAGGAGCGCTTCCTCCACGCGCTCAACTACTGCATGCTGCTGCCGGGACCCGAGGCGCAGCAGCTCGCCGTCTACGTGGGCTGGCTGCTGCACCGGACGCCGGGCGGGATCGCGGCCGGCACGCTCTTCGTGCTGCCGGGCGCGCTGGTCGTGCTCGCGCTGTCGATCGCGTACGCGGCCTACCACACGCTGCCGCTCGTCGCCGCGCTCTTTGCCGGGCTCAAGCCCGCGGTGCTCGCCGTCGTGGTGGAGGCCGTGCTCCGGATCGGACGCCGCGCACTGCGCACGCGCTTCCTCTCGCTCCTCGCGGGCGCCGCGTTCGTCGCGATCTTCTTCTTTCAGGTGCCGTTCCCCGTCATCGTGGCGGCGGCGGCTGCCCTCGGGCTCGCTGCGGCGCGCTGGCAGCCCGCGCTGCTGCCGCCCGTTCCGGCCGCGCCCGCCGCCGGCGGCGCCGTGGTCGACGCGCTCCTCGACGGCGCCGCACCCCACCCTGCGCCCTCGCGCCGCCGCGCGCTCCGCGTGGTCGCCGTCTGGGGCGGGCTCTGGCTCGCGCCGGTCGGCGTGCTCGTCGCCACGCTCGGCACGGAATCCGTCTTCGCGCAGATCGCGCTCTTCTTCAGCCAGGCCGCCGTCGTCACCTTCGGCGGCGCCTACGCCGTGCTCGCCTACCTCGCGCAGGAGGCGGTCGCGACGTACGGCTGGCTCGCGCCCGGCGAGATGCTCGACGGCCTGGGCCTCGCCGAGACGACGCCCGGCCCGCTGATCCTCGTGACGCAGTTCGTCGGCTTCCTCGCCGCCTACCGCCACGCGAGCGGACTCGATCCCCTCGCCGCCGGGGTCCTCGGCGCCCTCCTCACCAGCTGGGTGACGTTCGTGCCGTCCTTCCTCTGGATCTTCCTCGGCGCCCCGTACATCGAGGCGCTGCGCGGGAACCGCGCGCTCGCCGGAGCGCTCGGCGCGATCACGGCGGCGGTGGTCGGCGTGGTCGGGAACCTCGCCGTCTGGTTCGCCCTCCACGTCGTCTTCGGCACGGTGACGCCGCGCGCGTTCGGGCCGCTCGTGCTGCACGTGCCCGCGCCGGAGAGCGTCGACGGGCTGTCGCTCGGGATCGCGGCCGCGGCGCTCGTCGCGATGCTGGGGCTGCGCGTCGGCATGCTGCCGACGCTCGGGGCCAGCGCCGCGGCGGGCGCGCTCTTCCATGTGGCCTGGCGGGCGTAGCTGGGGGAAGCTCGGCGGCAATGGACCGGCGCGAGTTCCTGAAGGCATCCCTCGGCGGCGCGGCGTGGGCGGCGCTCGGCACGGGGCTCGCGGGCTGCGCCGGCGACCCGCGTCCCGCCGCCCCGCGGCCGCGCGCGGGAGATCCGCTCGGCGGCCTCGACGCCGTCGCGCAGGCCGAGCTCGTGGCGCGCGGCGAGCTCGCGCCGGCCGAGGCCGTCCAGGCCGCGCTGCGCCGCGTCGCCGCGCTGGACCCGGTGCTCAACGCCGTGGTCACGAAGAGCTTCGACCGCGCGCTCGCGCGCGTCGCGGAGGGCGGCGTCTCGGGTCCGCTGGCCGGCGTGCCGTACCTGCTGAAGGACCTGACGGACTGGGCAGGCGTGCGCTGCACGCTCGGCTCGCGTCTCTTTCTCGACAACGTCTCCGAGAGCTCGCCGCCGCTCGTGCGGGCGAGCGAGGCCGCCGGGCTCGTCGTGCTCGGCAAGACGAACACGCCGGAGTTCGGCCTGCTGCCCTCGACCGAGCCGCTCGCGCTCGGGGCGTGCCGGAACCCCTGGGATCCGTCGCGCAGCACGGGCGGCTCGAGCGGCGGGGCGGCGGCGGCCGTGGCGGCCGGCATCGTGCCGCTCGCGGAGGCGAGCGATGGGGGCGGCTCGATCCGCATCCCGGCCTCCTGCTGCGGCGTCTTCGGCTTGAAGCCGAGCCGCGGGCGGCTCCTCGACGGCGGCGATGCGCCGGGCGCCTGGGACATCGCCGTACACCACTGCGTGTCGCGCTCGGTCCGCGACAGCGCGCTCCTCCTCTCGCTCACCGAGCGCGCGGCGGGGCAGGGCGAGCTGCCTCCGGTCGGCTTCGTGCGCGAGCCGGCGCAGCGCCGCCTGCGGATCGCGCTCGCGACGCGGAGCCCGCGCGGCGAGGAGCCCGCGCCCGACGTGAAGGCGGCGGCCGAGGCGGCGGCGCGGCTCTGCGAGTCGCTCGGCCACGAGCTCGTCGAGGCCGCGCCCGCGGTCGCCGGCGAGGCCTTCGTGGAGCACTTCCTCACGCTCTGGGCGCACGGCCCGGCGCAGCTGGTGGAGTCGCTCGCGCTTCGGCGCATCGACCCCGAGGCCGTGCTCGAGCCCTGGACGCTCGGCCTCGCAGCCGAGTACCGGGCGAAGCCGCTCGGCTCGCTCCCGGCCGCGCTCGCGTTCTTCGCGGAGGCCGAGCGCGTGGTCGACGCCTTCTTCGCGGACGTCGACGTCTCGCTCACGCCCGTCCTCGCGTCCGCGCCGCCGCGCCTCGGCGAGCTCGCGCCCGACGTCCCCTTCGCGACGCTCCGCGAGCGCTGCATCCGCTGGGTCGCCTACACGCCGCTCCACAACGTGGCGGGCACGCCGGCCATGTCGGTGCCGCTCGGGCAGAGCGCGGACGGGCTCCCGATCGGCGTCCAGTTCGCCGCGCGCCGCGGCGCGGAGGCGACGCTGCTCGCCCTCGCCTACGAGCTCGAGGCCGCCGCGCCCTGGTCCGGGCGCCGGCCCGCCGTGAGCCCGGCCTGATGCGCGCGCTCGTGACCGGCGCCACCGGCTTCGTCGGCTACCACACGGCGCTGCGCCTGCTCGAGCGCGGCCACGAGGTGCGCGTGCTGGCGCGGAGCCTCGAGAAGGCCGAGCGGCTCTTCCGCGCGGCGCGCGAGGTCGAGATCGCGGTCGGCGACATGACCGACGCGTGCGCGGTGGAGCGCGCGCTCGCCGGGCGCGACGCCGTCGTGCACGCCGCCGCCACGGTCTCCTTCGACCGCAAGTCCGCGCGCGCGCTGCTCGAGGCGAACGTGGCGGGGACGCGGAACGTGATCGGCGGGGCCTCCGAGCGGGGCGTCGAGGCGATCGTCTACGTGTCGAGCCTGACCGCGATCTACGAACCGCGCCGCGGGCCTCCGGCGCCCGACGCGCCCGTGCTCGCGCGCGGCAACGCGTACGCGCGCTCCAAGGCAGCGGCCGAGCGCGTGGCGCGCGAGCTGACGGAGGCGGGCGCGCCGATCGCGACGCTCTACCCCTACGGCGTGATCGGCCCCGACGACCCGGGCTGGAGCGAGTCGGTCGCGGCCTTCCGCGGCTTCCTCGCGACGACGCTCTCGACGCGCGGGGGCGTGAGCTTCGTCGACGTCCGCGACCTCGCGAGCTTCGCGGTGCGGCTCCTCGAGACGAAGCGCGCCGGCCGCTTCGTCCTGGGCGGGCACTTCTTCACCTGGGACGAGCTCGTCCGGGCGCTCGAGCCGATGCTCGGGCGCGAGATCCCGCGCTTCGCCATGCCCGCGCCGCTGCTCCGGGCGCTCGGCTCGCTCACCGACCTGGTGCGCCGCGTGCGGCCGCTGCGCTCGCTGATCTCGCGGGAGGGCATGGAGTACGCGACGCGCACCGGCCCGCTCCCGAACAGCGAGGCGCTCGCCGAGCTCGGCGTCGCGCTCCGGCCGGCGGAGGAGACCTTCGCCGACACGCTGCGCTGGATGCTCGCCGCGGGCCGGCTGAAGCCGCACCACGCGCCGGCGCTCGCCGGCAGCGAGCTCCGCGCCGCCGGCTAATCGGTGAAGAAGCGCGCGAGATCCTCCTCCTGGCGCCGCGCGTCCTCGATGCCGAGCTCGACGAGCGGCTCGGTGTAGACGCTGTCGAAGAGCACGTAGGAGAGGAGGTCGGCTTCGAGCGACTCGCCCGCGAGGCCGAGCGCGCGCTGGAGCAGCCGCACCCACGCCGGCACCCGCGCCGCGCGCCCGGGCTCCGCCACGAGCTCGCCGGCGAGGACGCCGAGGTCGCGCGAGGGGCGCACCACCACGTCGTCCACGTGGCGGAAGGGATGCTCGGCCTCGTGGCGCGCCGTCTTGTTGATCCGCTCGAGGAACTCGGGCCCGAACGCGCGCTCGCCGCGCTCCAGGATGTGGTTCACCTCGCGCATGCGGGCGAGGTCCGTCTCGATGTGATCGAGGAGGAGCGCGTTCAGCACCTTGCCGTAGAGGAAGAGCGGGTTCGCGTACGCGGCGAAGCGCGCGCTCGCGCGCAGGTCGCCGTCTTCGCCCGCGCCGCGGCGCAGCGGAACCACGAGCACGCGGTCGGCGCCGAGGCGGAGCGCCGGCGCGAGCGGCGTGTTGAGCCGGATGCCGCCGTCCGCGTAGTAGCCGTCGTCGATGCGCACCGCGGGGAACAGCACCGGGATGGCGGCGGAGGCGAGCGCGTGCTCGACGCGGAGCTCGACCGGCCGCGCCACCAGCGAGACGTCGTGTCTCCACGCGGCGCCGGGGTCGCGGGCCTGGAGGAAGGCGACCACGCGCCCCGTCGCGATCTCGGTGGCGGCGATCGAGACGGCGTCGATCCGCCCCTCCGCGAGGTTCGAGCCGATGCGCCGCCAGTCGACGGAGCGGCGCACCAGGTTCTCGAGCGGGGTCGTCTCGAAGAAGCCGTGGATGCGGTCCGGCAGCGCGCGCTCGCGGCGCCGGAGGGTCCGCGGCGTGAGCCCGGCGAAGAGGCGGAGCGGCGTGCGGGCCAGCTCGCGCGTGCGGAGCGTCGCGAGCGCGCCGAGCGAGAGCCGCCGCCAGATCCGGGCGAGGCGGTCGCCGGCGCGCGCGGGGCGGTGCGCGATGGCCGCGAGGAAGCAGGCGTGGATCGCGCCCACGGAGGAGCCGGTCACGATGTCGATGCGCGGCGGGTGCCCGAGGCGGAGCGGCAGCTCCTCGAGCAGGTAGCGCAGGACGCCCGCCTCGTAGGCGCCGCGCGCGCCGCCGCCGGAGAGCACGAGCGCGCGCCGCGGTCGGTCCAGAGCCACGGCGGGAGTCTAGGCGAGCCTCCTCGCGGAGCGAGCCGGAGGCCGTGGCGCCGCCCCGCGAGGCGTGCTCTCGTCCGCGGCAGGAGGGCTTGCCATGAGCGCCACCACCCGCCGCGAACACGACAGCCTCGGCGAGCTCGCCGTGCCCCGGGACGCGCTCTTCGGAGCGCAGACCCAGCGCGCGGTCGGGAACTTCCCGATCAGCGGCCTCCGCCTGCCCGCGCCCTTGCTGCGCGCGCTCGGCCTCGTGAAGGCCGTGGCCGCGGAGGTGAACGGCGAGCTCGGCGAGCTCGACGCCGCGCGCGCGCGGGCGATCGCCGCCGCGGCGCGCGAGGTCGCCGCGGGGCGCCATCTCGACGAGTTCCCCGTGGACGTCTTCCAGACGGGCTCGGGCACGAGCACGAACATGAACGCGAACGAGGTGATCGCCACGCTCGCGAGCCGCGCGCTCGGGGAGCCCGTCCATCCGAACGACCACGTGAACCGCGGCCAGAGCAGCAACGACTGCATCCCGACCGCGCTCCACGTCTCGGTCGCGCTCGAGCTGCGCGAGCGCCTGTTGCCGGCGCTCGCGCACCTGCGCGAGACGATCGCGGCGCGCGCGCAGGAGCTCGACGCGGTGGTGAAGACGGGCCGCACGCACCTCGTCGACGCGGTGCCGATGCGGCTCGGGCAGGAGCTCGGCGCCTGGGCGCATCACGTCCGGCTCGCCGAGGAGCGGATTCTCGCGGCCCAGCCGCGCCTCCTCGAGCTCGCGCAGGGCGCGACCGCGATCGGGACCGGCGTGAACGCGCACCGCGAGTTCCGCGCCCGCTTCGCGGCCCGCCTCGCCGAGCAGACGGGCCTCGCGTTCCGCCCGAGCCGCGATGCCTTCGCGAGCCTCGCCGTGCCGGACGCGGCGCTCGAGGTGCACGCCGCGCTGCGCGGGCTCGCGGCCGCGCTGCTGAAGCTCACGAGCGACGTCCGCTGGATGGCGAGCGGGCCGCGCGCGGGGCTCGCCGAGATCGCGCTGCCGGCCCTCCAGCCGGGCAGCAGCGTGATGCCGGGCAAGGTGAACCCCGTCGTGCCCGAGGCCGTCGCGATGGTGTGCTTCCAGGTGCTCGGCCACGACGTGGCGGTCGGCGTCGCCGCGGCGAGCGGCAACTTCCAGCTCCACATGGCGTGGCCGCTGCTGGCGTGGAACCTGCACCAGAGCCTCGCCTGGCTCGCGAGCGGGGCGCGCGCGCTGGCGGACAAGGCGCTCGCGGGCTTCACGGTCGACGCCGCGAGGCTCGCCGCGCAGGCCGCGAAGAACCCGATCCTCGCCACGGCGCTCGCCCCGCACGTCGGCTACGAGAAGGCCGCGGCGATCGCGCAGCGCGCCTACGCCGAGGACCGGCCGGTGCGCGCCGTGGCCGCGGAGGAGACCGACCTCGACGCCGCCACGCTCGACCGCCTCCTCGACCCGCGCCGCATGACGGATCCGCACGGCTCTGGCGTATCGTGACGGAGCCATGCCGAACGACGTGACCTGGCGCGACGCGGGCATCCGCTCGCCGTGGCTGCGGCTGCTGAGCCGCGCGGGCGCCGGCGCGGCGCGGCTCGGGCTCGCGCCTTCGCTGGCGCCCGAGGCGCTCCTCGCGGCGGCCCGGCGCGAGACCGGGCTCGACGACTTCGGCGCCCCGGAGTTCCGCGAGGGCCTCGCCGTGCTGGCGGACTCGCTCGAGCGCGAGGCGGACCTGTCGCCGCTCGGACGCGTCGTGATCCGCGGGCAGCTGGTGCGAAACCTCGCCACGCGGCTCCGCGTGCTCGACTGGGCCAAGCGCCACCCGGAGGTGCGCGAGGAGCGGATCGCGCCGCCCTTCGTGATCCTCGGCCTCCCGCGCACCGGCACGACGCTGCTCTCGTTCCTGCTCGACCTCGACCCGCGGAGCCGCTCGCTGCGCGCGTGGGAGGCGGAGCAGCCCGTGCCGCCGCCCGAGCTGGCGACGGTCGCCGAGGACCCCCGCATCGCGGCCACCGCGAAGCGGCTCGCGGACGGCGACCGCGTGATGCCGTGGCTGCCGGCGATGCACCCGATGGGCGCCACGCTGCCGACGGAGTGCGTGACGCTCTTCATGCTCGAGTTCCGGAGCCTCCAGATCGAGACGCAGGCGCGCGTGCCTTGCTATCGCGCCTGGCTCGAGCGGGCCGACATGCGGCCCGCGTTCGCGCTCCACCGGCTCGTGCTGCAGATCCTCCAGTCGCGCCTGCCGACGGAGCGCTGGGCGCTGAAGACGCCGCAGTACCTGTGGTGCCTGCCCGCGCTCCGCGAGGCCTACCCCGACGCGCGCCTGATCTGGACGCACCGCGATCCCGTGCCGGTGGTCGCCTCGGTCGCGAGCCTGAACCAGGCCTTCTATCGCACCTGGGCGCGGCGCGCGGATCCGCTCGTGACGGGCGCGTACTGGAGCTCGCACATGGCGGAGGCCGTCGGGCGCGGCCTCGCCTTCGACGCCGCACAGGGCGGCCGGCCCTGGTGCCATCACGTCCGTTACGCGGAGCTGATGAAGGACCCGCTCGGCGCCGTCGAAGCGATCTACGGCGCCTTCGGCGAGCCCGTGAGCGATCTCCACCGGCGGCGCATGGAGGCCTGGATGCGCGACCGCCCGCAGAGCGCGTTCGGGCGACACCGCTACGACCTCGCCGACTTCGCGCTCGAGCGCGACGCGCTCGACCGCGCGTACGCCGCCTACCGCGAACGCTTCGGCGTGCCGCGCGAGGCCTGAGCGCGCCGCAGGGCGAGGAGCCCCGCGAGCACCCCCACGAGCTCGGGCCCGAGCCCGCACCCCGTGCCCGCCGGGAACGACACGGTGATCGAGACCTTCGCGGAGCCGACGAGGCCGGTCTCGTCGGTCACGCGCGCCGTCAGCACGTGGCCGCCGCCCGACAGCACCCGCGTGAGCGAGGCGCCGCTGCCGAGCGCGCCGTCGCGGCTCGAGGTCCAGACGAGGCGCTCGGCCAGCGAGCCCTGCTCGAGGTCGCTCGCGGTCGCGGCGAGCGTCACGCTCGCGCCGGAGGGGAGCACCGCGTCCGCCGCGGGGCTGGTGATCGTCACCTCGGGCGCGCCGTACACGCACTCCTCGCTGCCCGCGTCCGTGAAGGTGCCGGGGCCCGCGCCGACGAATTCCCAGGCGTAGCGCGTCGGCTCGAGCACGAGGCGCAGCACGCCGTACGTCGTCTCGTCGCGCACCTCGCTGTTCGGCTCGGCCTCCTCGGCGCCGTGCAGTCCGGTGCCGCCGGAGCCCGAGATGAACGAGCGGATGCCGCGCTCGGGCTCGGCGAGCCCCGCCGGGCTCATGCGCGCGAAGCGCTCGTACGCGTGATCGTGCCCGTTCAGGATCACGTCGGCGCCGTGCGCGTAGAGGATCTGCCAGAACGGCAGCACGTCGTCCTCGACACCGAGGATGCCCGAGCTGAAGCGCGGCTCGTGGAAGTAGGCCAGCGTGCAGGGCTTCGAGTTCGCCGCGAGGTCCGCTTCGAGCCAGCGTCCCTGCGGCGAGTCCGCGTCGCAGCCGCCCACGCGCCCGCAGTTCGAGTCGAGCGCCACGACGTGCCAGCCGGCGAGGTCGAAGCTGCGCCAGGGCCGGCTCGGATCGCCCGCCGCCGGCCCGAAGTACGCGAAGTAGGGCGCGGCGCCGGGCTGCGCGTACTCGTGGTTGCCGGCGACGGGGAGGATTCGCGTCCGGTGCGGGCCCCAGCTCGGTGTGAAGCAGTCGGCGAAGTCGCCCGGGGAGGCGGACGGGTACGCGTAGTCGCCGAGGCCGAGGAGGGTTCCGGCGAGCGTCTCGAGCAGGGCGCCGGTCGCCTCGTCGCCGTCGCTCGTGCAGCTTCCGATGTCGCCCGCCGCGAGCACCTCGGGACCGGGCGCGAACACCGTGAGGCGGCGCGTGCGCGCCGCCGTGCCGCCGTGTCCGTCCGCAGCCGAGACGGTGAGCAGGTGGGAGCCGATCGAGAGGTCCGAGCGCGAGAACGAAGACCCGACGCCGAGGACGCCGTCGAGGTTCGAGCTCCAGACCAGGGAGGCCGAGACGTCGCCGCTCTCCGCATCGCTCGCGCTGGCCGAGAACGCGAGCGGCGTCCCCGGGAAGGCGGTGGTGCCCTCGAGCGGACTCGCGATCGCGAGCACGGGCCGGAAGTTCGCGGGCGGCTCGAACTCGACGTGGAGGAGCGGCGCCCCGGTCGCGAGCCCATCGAAGGAGCGCGCCGTCCGCCGGCCGCTGCCGCTGACGAGGAACGAGAGCGCGTCGCCCGCCTGCCAGTCGAGGGCGTCCACGCGCTCCTGGACGAGCGCGGCGAGGTCCGGCGTCCGCTGTCCGGGGCCGGCCTCTCCGACGAGCGTCCAGGCGGGCGGCGCCCACGCCACCGCGGCGCTCGTGGCCGGGCGCCGCGAGACGTCGGCGGCGGCCGCGGTGAAGGTCGGCGAGGCCTGGCTGCGGTCGGCCCGGAGCGTGAGCGAGGTCTCCTCGCTCCGCGTCGCGTCGGCCTCGAACTGGATCCAGGCGCTCGTGATCGTCGCAGCGGCCGGGATCGCCGGGCCCGGAAAGCGGAGGCCGACCCATTGGTCCGCCGAGCCGTCGCGGACCAGCTCGAGGTCGCTGCTCGTGAGGTTCACCTCCCCGGTCACCGCGCTCTCCTCGGCGTCGTCGCTCGAGGTCGCCACCCGGATCTCGAGGACCGTGAGGCCGGGCGCCGGCGCGGCCGCGAGGAGCAGGCCCAGCGGGAGGAGGAACTTCGAGGCGGTGGCGCGCAAGGAACCGCTCCAGCAGCGAGGTCGCTGACGGTGAGGGCTCGCGCGCGGGCGTCAGGTGGCGGGCTCCCGGCGCTGGAGGTGGGCCTCGCGGGCTGCGAGGGCGCGGCGGCGCTCTTCCGGCGTCACCACGGGGTGCCCGGGCGGAAGGGCCGCGCGGAGCGCGGCGAAGGGGACGAGGCGCGCGCTCGGCTGCGGGCTCGAGCGCGCCCAGACGAAGCGGTACTGGAGCATGCCCTCGGGCTGGCCGCCCGTGTCGAGCCAGTTCGGGACGCCCGGGTCGCGGTGGGCGACCACGGCGCGGAAGCGCCCGTCCGCGTCGAGCACGGCCTGCGCGCCGTTCACGCTCGTCTGGCGGCTCGCGTACTCGAGCGTGCGGAACCAGACGTCGCAGAGCTGGAAGGCCCAGTAGCGCGCGTCCGGCACCTCGCTCTCGATCACGAGGGCCTCCTCGGGCCCGAGCCTCCACCAGTCGTTGCCGTAGAGGATGTCGTCGGCGCCGCCCACGAAGCGGCGCGGCGGTGCGAGCCGGCCCGGCTGCCAGGCCGCGCGCAGCTGCGTCACCCACTCGGCCCAGAAGCGCGTGCTCGTGAGCGTCCACTCGCCCGCCCGCGACAGCCGCTCGGCCATCTCGGCCGGCGCGAGCGGCGGCGGCGCCTCGCCCGCGCCGCCGATCCGCTCGATCGTGAAGCGCGCCGGGCTCTCGTGCGCCCAGTCCTGGAAGTACTGGCGGATCGCGACGTAGCGGGCGTCGGGATGGAGGGGCAGGAAGTTGCCGGCGAAGCCGGGCGGCGGCTCGGCCGCGAGCCGGATCTCGAAGCTGGCGTCGGGCGCGAGCACGAGGTCGTGCGCGGCGAGCGTCGCGAAGTTCCGGTCGTCGCCGAGCTGCATGTAGCCTTCCTTCACCTCGATCAGGAAGTCGAAGGCGCTCTCGCGCCGGCCGTGGATGCGGTAGGCGGCGTCGGGCCGGATGCGCGCCCAGAGGTACTGGTTGTCCGCGTTCTCGGCGCCCCACTTCGCGAGGCTGTCGGGGTTGCGCACGAAGCGCGGGCGCTCCGCGTCCGCGAGCGCGGTGGCCTGGAGGAGCCCCGAGTGGACGAGCCCGAGCAGGTAGCGGAAGCCCTCGGCGCGCAGCTCGGGCGAGTCCGGCAGCGGGAAGTCACGCACGAAGCGGCCGGCCTCGAGGAGGTGCGCGCAGAACTCCTCCCACGCGCGGCCGTCGAGCAGGCGCGCCTCGTGCTCCGCCGCGGGGCGCGCGGCCGGGCGCAGGCGTTTCAGCGCCGCGCCTGCCGCTCCGCTGCCTCCGACGGTCGTCTGGTCTTCGCGGGCCATGCCGTTCGTCCCCTTGGCGATGCGATGGTTTGCCGACGAGGTCAGGGAGCATGCCATGCCGTCCCCGCCGGGGCTCCCGGCTCGGCCGTGAGGCCACTCCCGAAGAGGACGGACGCAACGACTCGAGCGGAGCGGGCGCCATGCAACAGAACCGGATCGTGGTCCGCTACCGCGACGGCCGTACGGTGAAGGGGCACACGGCGGACTTCCTGCCGACGCGTCCGAGCTTCCACCTCGTGCCGGCGGAGGCGGCGGCGACGGGCACCGTGGAGATCCTGCTCGCGGAGCTCAAGGCCGTCTTCTTCGTGAAGGACTTCACGGGCGACGAGAGCTACCAGGAGGCCAAGGCGTTCCGCCCGGAGCAGCGCGTCGCCGGCCGGAAGCTCCGGGTCGAGTGCCTCGACGGCGAGGTGCTGGTCGGCACCACGATGGGCTACCAGCCGAACCGGCCCGGCTTCTTCCTCGTGCCCGCCGATCCCCGCTCCAACAACGAGCGCTGCTACGTGGTCTCGGCGGCCGTGACGAAGGTCGAGCTGCTCTGAGGAAGCAGCCGGCTCAGACGCGGGACGCGACCCCGTAGCGCTCGCGATACGCGCGGAAGCGCTCGCGCTCGGTGGCGAGGTCGAAGCCCGTCGCCCGGAAGTCGTAGCGGTGCACGCCGTGCCGGCCCTTCGGCTTCGCGGCGAGGTAGGCGCGCATGCGCGCCTCGGCATCGGCCGAATGGCGCAGGCCGAAGTGGTCGTAGATCGACGCGAGCGTCTCGAAGGGGCGCGCCACGAGGTCGTCGTAGCGCACGTCGCAGAACTGGGCGGGGCCGGCGGCGCCGCTCGTGCGGAACGCCGTCATGCCGTCGAGGAGCGCGCGGCAGGTCTCGCCGGTGAACCAGCCGAGCATCGCCTGCGGGTCGACCGCGTCGGAGCGCACGTACGCGGTGGAGGTGAGGATGCTCGCGACCGAGGGCAGGATCTCGAGCGGATCGCGGTGCGTGACGACGACGCGGGCGTCCGGATAGACCGCGAGCAGCGGGCCGAGCGCGGCGAGGTGCGAGGGCGCCTTCAGCACCCAGCGCTCGCGCCGGTGGCGCCACTGCAGGTGCTGGAGCATCGCGCGGTGGAAGCGGTAGGCGGGCACCAGGTCGCAGCCCGCGTACCAGGCCGCATAGCTCGGCACCTGGTGGCGGCCCATCAGCTCCTCGCTCCGGAAGCTGTGCGCGGTGAGCTGGATGCACTCGACGGGCAGCCGCGCCCCGAGCTCGTGCATCACCTTGTACTCGGGGACGATGTGGTTCCAGAGCTGCACCTGGCGCTCGGCGCGCTCGATGCGCGGGTCGCTCCCGGCGCTCGCGGCCTCGGGAGGCGGGCAGGGGTGGCGGACCTCCCAGTGCAGCGGCACGCGGTGCGCGGGATCGCACGCGAGCAGCTCGTGGAGGATCGAGGTCCCCGTGCGCGGCAGCCCCGTGATGAAGAGCGGGCGCTCGATCGGCTCGGCCGCGATCTCGGGGTGGCGCTTCCTCCAGTCGACGAGGCCGAGCCGGTTCTCGAGCCAGTTCGAGAGGTCGCTGCGCGCGATCAGGCGCCCGAGCGCGTGGAGCTGCGCCTCCTCGTCGAGCGCGCGCACGAAGACGCGGTAGGGCTCCTGGAAGGCATCGTCGCCGAAGTCCGCGAGGCCGGTCTTCGCGCTCGCCTCGGCGAGCAGCGCGTCCGCGTCGAGCCGGATCCAGGCCGGATCCGCGATCGTGTGGAGCGCCTGCACCCAGGCCGGACGCGGGCCCGGGCGCCAGTCGCGCGGGGTCGTCTCCTCCATCGCTGGCTGCTCCTCCGGGCCCTTTCGCGACGGCGCGCGCCGCGCGATCATGCCGTCTTTCGCCCGGCTCCGCCGGGCAGGAGGGTCTCGTGAAAGCCGCCATCTACCAGGCCGCCAAGCAGCCGCTCACGATCGAGGACGTCGACATCATCGACCCGCGGCCGGGCGAGATCCTCGTGCGCACGGTCTGCAGCGGCGTCTGTCACTCGGACCTCCATTTCGTCGACGGGGCGTGGATGATCCCGATGCCGACGGTGCTCGGTCACGAGGCGGCCGGCGTCGTCGAGCGCGTGGGCGAAGGCGTCACCTACGTGTCGCCCGGCGACCACGTGATCATGTCCTTCATCCCGTTCTGCGGAACCTGCTACTTCTGCGTGCGCGGGCAGCCGCACCTGTGCAACGACCCGTCGAAGAACCTCCAGGCCGCGACGCGCCTCACGTGGAAGGGCAAGCCCGTCCTCCAGTTCGCGAACGTCGGCTCGTTCTCCGAGTACATGATCACGACGGAGCGCGGTCTCGTGAAGATCCCGAACGACATGCCGATGGCGGAGGCCGCGCTGATCGGCTGCGGCGTGATGACGGGCATCGGCGCGGCGCTCTACACCGCACAGGTGTCGGGCGGCTCGAGCGTCGCCGTGATCGGCTGCGGCGGCATCGGGCTCAACGTGATCCAGGGCTGCCGGCTCGCGGGCGCCTCCGAGATCATCGCGATCGACGTGATGGACTCGAAGCTCGAGATGGCGAAGCGCTTCGGCGCGACGCAGACGATCAACGGCAAGAGCACCGACCCGGTGCAGGCCGTGAAGGAGCTGACGGGCGGCCTCGGCGCCGAGTACGCGTTCGAGGCGATCGGAATCCCCGCCGCCGCCAAGCAGGCGTTCCAGATGATCCGCTCCGGCGGGACGGCCGTCGTGGTCGGCATGATGCCGATGGGCTCCGAGGTCTCGGTGCCCGGCCCGGATTTCCTCGCGGAGAAGAAGCTGATCGGCTGCATGTACGGCAGCACGCGCTTCCGGGAGCACATGCCGAAGCTGGTGGACCTGTTCCTGAAGGGCCGGATCGACCTCAGCGGCCTCGTGAGCCAGCGCCTCAAGCTCGACGAGGTGAACACGGCGTTCGAGCTGATGAAGAGCGGCAAGGTCGCGCGCTCGGTGCTGGAGATCGGGCACGCGTAGGTGCAAGCGGCGCGCGGAGCGCCGCGCGCAGTGAGCCGAAGGCGAACGGAGTCGCGACGGCGGGCCGCCGCGAGCGGCCTGCTCCTCGGCGCGCTGTGGCTCGGGGCTCCCGCCGCGGGGGCCCCGGACGAGGCGCGCCCGAACCTGCTGCTGATCGTCGCCGAGGACCTCTCGCCGCGGCTCGGCGCGTACGGCGACCCCGTCGCGCACACGCCGAACCTCGACCGGCTCGCGCGCGAGGGCGTGCGCTTCGAGCACGCCTTCGCGACGGCCGGCGTCTGCGCACCGAGCCGCGCGGCGCTCGTGATGGGCGTCCACCAGAACCGCTTCGGCGCGGGCCACATGCGGGCGGCGCAGGGCGGCTACGTGGCGGTGCCGCCGCCGGACTGGAAGGCGTTCCCGGAGCTGCTGCGCGCCGCCCGCGACCGACGCTTCAAGTACATTCGAAATCTTCGTCCGGAGCTCCCGTACCAGCTGCCGAATGCCTTCGGGGCCGCGATGCCCACCTGGCGGGAGCTCGAGCGCCTGCACGACGCGGGCGAGCTCACGGGCGATCCGCGCCGCGCCGACGACCTGGCGCGCCTGCGCGCCGCGCTCGGCTGCTAGCGTTCGCGGCATGGCGGTGTCCGAGCGCGAGCGTGCCTTCATCGAGCGGGTGGCGGGCTACAAGGCGCAGTCACACCGCGAGGCCCAGGCGCGGCATCGCGCGCTCGGGCTCGACGAGCGGCTCGAGCGCAGCTGGGAGCTCTTCCTCGCAGGGCGCGAGGCCCGGGCCGCCCGCGAGCGTGACGACGACCCTTCTCCGCTCTACGAGCGTGCGCGGGCCTTGGGGCTCTGCAGCTGAGCGGGCACTCGCTCTCCGCGCTCGCGCGCGTGCTGGATCCGCTCGGCGTCCCTTACGCGCTGATCGGTGCTCACGCGGTGAACGTCTGGCTGGAGCCGCGCTTCACGGCCGACGTCGACATCACGGCCGCCTCCACGCCCGAGGAGATGGAGCGCCTGCGCCAGGGGCTCGTGGCGGCGGGCTTCCACGTCGCACGCGAGCACGGCGCAGCGCTGCCCTCCGGACCGGACTTCGTCCGCTTCGCCGCGCCCGACGGCGCGGCGGGGCGCTTGACGCTTCGCCTGGAAGGGCGGCACCCTGACCGCGCTCGCGCGCCGGGCCGGAGGCTCCCATGGCCGACTTCGACGTCCTGATCCGCGGCGGCACGGTGGTCGACGGGACGCGCTTTCCTGCCTTCACGGCGGACGTGGGCATCCAGGGCGGTCGCATCGCCGCGATCGGGAGGCTCTCCGGAGCCGCGGCCCGGCGCGTGCTCGACGCCGACGGCCTCGTCGTCGCGCCGGGCTTCGTGGACCTGCACACGCACTACGACGCGCAGATCCAGTGGGACCCGTGGTGCTCGATCTCGGGCTGGCACGGCGTCACCAGCGTCGCGCTCGGGAACTGCGGCTTCGGCTTCGCGCCCGTGCACCCGGGCGAGCGCGAGCGCGCCATGCTCACCATGTCGCGCCTCGAGGCGATCCCGCTCGCCTCCATGCGGGCCGGCATGCGCTGGGACTGGGAGACCTTCCCCGAGTGGCTCGACACGCTCGCGCGGATCCCGAAGGGCGTGAACTGCCTCTCCTACGCGCCGCTCGCTCCGCTGATGACCTACGTGATGGGGGTCGAGGACGCGAAGCGGCGGCCCGCGGCGCCCGCCGAGATGGAGCGCATGCTCGCGCTCCTCGGCGACTCGCTCGACGCGGGCGCGCTCGGCTGGTCGGTGCAGCGCACCGGGACCGGCTCCATCCAGTGCGACTTCGACGGCACGCCGATGGTGACCGACACGATGAGCGAGGAGGACCTGCTCGCCTTCGCACGCGCGCTCGAAGGGCGCGGCGAGGGCTTCATCCAGCTCACCAACGCGACGGGCGAGCTGCCGAAGGACCTCGCGCTCTCCGAGCAGGTGGCGGCTGCGAGCGGGAAGCCCGTCCTCTTCAACGTCGTGCTCGCGGTGAACGAGCTGCCGTGGGTCCACAAGATGTTCGTGGACTGGCTCGCGAGCTGTCAGGCGAAGGGCCTTCGCATGTTCGGCCAGGCGAACTCGATCCGCGCGCCGTTCCGCCTCACGCTCGCGGACTGGAACCTGTTCGACTCGAGCCCCGCCTGGCGCCGCGCGCTGACCGGCACGCTCGCGGAGAAGCAGGCGAAGCTCGCGGACCCGGAGCTGCGCCGCGCGATGGCGGCGGAGGCGGACGCGGGCCTCCTGCAGACGATCCTCCTCGGCGGGCCGCCGGCGGGCTTCGTCTTCGAGGGCGCGCGGAACGCGCCCGCGCTCGACCGCTTCCTCGGGCTCCGCGTGGGCGAGATCGCGGTGGAGATGGGCGTCCACCCCGTCGAGGCGATGCTCCAGCTCGCGCTCGCGAGCGGGCTCGAGGCGGCCTTCCTCACGCAGAGCGCCACCAGCGACAACCCCGAGTTCGTGGCGGAGCTCCTCGCGTCGCCCTACGTGATCCCGGGCGTCTCGGACGGCGGCGCGCACACGAAGTTCCTGACGGCCGGCTCCTACACGACGGACACGCTGAGCTGGCTGGTGCGCGACGAGAAGCGCCTGACGCTCGAGGACGCGCACTACAAGCTCTCGTACCTGCCGGCGCGCGCGGCGGGCTTCCGGAGCCGCGGCGCGCTGCTCGAGGGCTGGCCCGCCGACGTGGTCGTCTACGACCTCGCGCGCCTGCGCCGCGTGCCGGAGTGGTGGGACTCCGAGATCGCGCACGACTTCCCGGGCGGCGAGTGGCGCCGCATCCAGCGCGCCGAGGGCTACCACTTCACCCTCGTGAACGGCGAGATCACCTTCGAGGGCCAGCGCTGCACGGGCGCGACGCCAGGGAGGTTGCTCCGGCACGGGAGCGCCTGACCGCCGCGCCTCGCTCAGTCCGCGCGCGCGAGCCGGTAGTCCCCCGCGTCGTCCACGAGGCCGTGCCAGCCCGGATACACCGCGATCGTCGTGAACGTCTCCTCGATCACCGCGGGCGCGCGCACGAGGTCCCCCGGGCGGAGCGCGGGGCCGAGGTGGATCGCGGCCTCCTCGAAGCCGCGGCCGAGGTTCGCGCGGCGGGTGCGCGCGGGCGTGGGCTCGCGCCGGACGGAGCGCGTGCCGGCGCCGAAGCGCGGGGCCGCGACGTCCGCCGCGGCCGTGAGGCGGACGCCCGTGAGCTCCGGCTCCTCGGCCGCGCGGCGGTGGCCGTACTCCTCCTCGTGGCGCCGGTGGAAACGCTCGACGAGCTCGGGGAGGAGCGCCGCCGTCGCGAAGGAGAGGTCGCCGGCGCCGCGCACGCGGGCCGCTTCGACGGCGAGCGACCAGTTCTGGCCCGGGTAGCGGAGGTTCACCTGGTAGCGCACGTCGAGGGCGGCGCGCGGGAAGCCAGCCGCCGCGAGCGCCGCCTCGGCGCGCGCGTCGAGCTCGCGCCAGAGCGCGGCGAGCTCGCCCGCCTGCGCGTGCGAGGCGGAGCGGAGGTACGCGCGCTCCTCGTCCACGGTCGGGCGCGCGGCGAGCGCGCCGAGCGCGGAGAAGGCGGGCGAGGCCTTCGGCACGAGCACCTCGCGGATGCCGAGCTCCTGTGCCTGGATCGCGGCGAAGAGGGGGCCGTTGCCGCCGTAGGCGAGCATCGCGAGGTCGCGCGGATCGACGCCCTTGCCCGCGGTCCAGCGCCGCACGGCCTGCGTCATGTTCGCGTTCACGACCCGCCAGGCGTCGAAGGCCGCCGCCTCGACCGTCCTGCCGAGCGGGCCGGCCACGTGCTCGCGGAAGGCTTCATCCACTCCTTTGCGGGTGAGCCGGAAGCTCCCGCCCGCGAACTCGCTTTCCTCGGAGAGGAGACCCAGCACGAGCGCGGCGTCGGTCACGGTCGGCGCCGCGCCGCCCCGCCCGTAGCAGACGGGCCCCGGGTCGGCGCCCGCACTCTCGGGCCCGACCTGGAGCGCGCCGCCCTTCACCTGGCAGAGCGAGCCGCCGCCCGCGCCGAGCGTCTCGACGCTCACCATGGGCAGCCCGATCACGTAGCGGTGGTGCCAGTTCCAGCCGGGCTCGGCGGGCGCCTCGCCGCGGCGCACGACCGAGACGTCGTAGCTCGTGCCGCCCATGTCGACGCAGAGCAGGTCGGGCGTGCCCTTCGCGCGCCCGGCGGCGGCGGCGCCGATCACGCCGCCGGCCGGCCCGGAGGCGAGGATCCGCACCGGGCTCCGGCGCAGGTAGTCGCGGGTCATGACGCCGCCGCTCGAGGTGACGACGAGGAGCTGCCGCGCCCAGCCGGCGGCGCGCAGCCGCTCCGTGAGCCGGTCGAGGTAGCCGGTCACGCGCGGCCCCACGTACGCGTTCACGACCGTCGTGCTCGTGCGCTCGAACTCGGGCGCCTTCGGCATCACCTCGTGCGAGAGCGAGAGCGGGACGCCCGGCAGCTCTTCGCGAGCGAGCTCGGCGAGGCGCCGCTCGTGCGCGGGGTTCACGAACGAGAACAGGGTCGAGATCGCGAGCGACTCGACGCCGAGCTTCGCGAGGCGGCGGAGCGCGCGGCGCGCGGCGTCCTCGTCGAGCGGCGTGTGGACGCTGCCGTCGAAGCGGATCCGCTCCGGGACGCCGAGGCGGCGGCGGCGCGGGACGATCGGACGCGGCGGCGGCAGCCGCACGTCCCAGATGTCCTCCTTGTAGCCGCGCCGGAGCTCGAGCTCGTCCCGGAAGCCCGCCGTCGTGAGCAGCCCCGTGACGGCGCCGTTGCCCTCGATCAGCGTGTTGTCGGCGACGGTCGTGCCGTGCACGATGGCCGCGAGCCGCCCGAGGAAGTCGGCGAGCGCGAGGCCCTCGCGCGCGGCGAGCTTCTCGATGCCCTGCATCACGGCGAGCGAGCGGTCGGCGGGCGTGGAGAGCACCTTCTCGAGCACGAGCGTCTCACCTTTGTCGAGCGCGAAGTCGGTGAAGGTGCCCCCGATGTCGACGCCGAGCCTCATGACTTCGTTCGCCTTCGGCTCACTGCGCGGCCGGCTTCGCCGACCTTGCGGGCGTTGCGCGCAGCCGCTCGCGAAGCTCCCGGGTGGCCGCCTCGTCCACGGTGAGATCGAGGCTCTCGAGGGAGCCGGTCAGCACGACGCCGTAGCGCTCGCGCGCGGCCGCGACGCTCACGTACTCGTCGAGCACGTCGTCGAGCACCTGCTGCGGGTCGCGCTCGAGCGCGGGGCCGAAGCCCGCGCCGCCGCCGTACTGGTAGGCGGTGATCGCGCCCGCCGGCAGCTGCGCCTGCACCGCGTTCACCACCTCGTACTCGTCGGGCGTCCCGACCAGGAAGCGGTTGCCGTAGGGGGCGGCGTCGTCGCCGCCCTCGAGCCCCCGGAGCGGGTGCTTCTGCGAGACCATCCAGGCCATGGCCATGGCAGGCTTCAGGATCTGCTTCACGTTCTGCGTGCCGGGCTGCCCGCGCCAGCGCCCGGCGCCGCCCGTGTCGGGGGTCATCTCGCGCGAGAGGTTCAGCACCGGGAAGCGGCTCTCCGCCTCCTCGGCCGTGGCGAGGATCAGGTTGCCGAGCCCGGCGCACATGGCGCCCCAGCCGTCGAGCCCGCGCGCGGCCGAGGCGTCCGAGGCGCGCACGTCGACGCCCTGGTCCATCCACATCTGCCCGCGCGCGTCGAAGCCCACCACGGCGTTCGGCATGCCGAGCTTGTAGACCTGCGGCGAGGAGCGCTCGGGCAGGATCCCGGCGAGCGCGACGCAGATCGCCTCGCCGACCTCGACCGCCGGGTGGAAGGCGCCGAGCGCGACGGGCTTGCCCGGCGGCGGCTGGAGGATCGAGCCCTCCGGCACGATCATGTCGACCGCGTCGAAGAGCCCCTCGTTCTTCGGGATGCTCGGATCGACCATCGAGGCGAGCTGCGCCATCGCGTAGCCGCGGGTGTTCGAGAACGTGTTCCAGACGCAGACGAGCTCGGGCCGCGCGTCGCTGCCCGTCATGTCGACCGTGAGCTGGTCGCCGGCCACGCGGCAGGTGACGTGGACACGGACGTCGGGGTTGCCGGCCGTGTCCTGGTCGATCCAGACGTCGGCCGGGTACGCGCCGTCCGGCCAGCGCGCGACCTCGGCGCGGAAGCGCCGCTCGGTCTCGGCGACGTTCCAGTTGATCGCGGCGCGCACCACGTCGGCGCCGTACCTCTGGATCAGCTCCTGGTGGAGGCGCACGCCGAGCTCGACCGCCGAGATCATCGCGGCGAGGTCGCCGGCGAAGCTCGACATGCGGTTGTTGCGGACGAGCAGCTCGAGCGCGTCGCGCCTGCGCTTGCCGCGGTGCACGAGCTTGAGGCACGGGACGATCAGCCCCTCCGCCCAGATCTCGCGCGCGTCGACCGAGAAGCCGCCCGGGTCCTTGCCGCCGGTGTCGCCCTGGTGCGCCTGGAGCGCCTGGATCACGACGAGGTCGCCGTGCTCGTCGAAGACCGGCGCGTACACGTTGTAGTCGGGCAGGTGGCCGCCGCCGTGCTCGGGGTCGTTGCCGACCAGCACGTCGCCCGGCCCCCACGCGTCGGCCTCGCGGTTCTCGAGCCCGTAGCGCACCGTGAGCGGCGAGATGAAGAGCAGCTGCGGGATGCCGACGGAGATGCCCGCGAGGCGTCCGTGCGCGTCGATCACGCTGGCGTTGCGCTCGTTCGACTGGTTGATGATCGCGGACGAGGCGCAGCGGCCGAGGTGCGTCGCGACCTCGAAGCAGATCGTCTCGAAGGCGCCGCGCAGGATGCCGGCCGTCACCGGATCCACCGAGGCGGGCGTCGCGAGGGGCGGGCGGCGCGCGACGAGCCGACGGTTCACCTCGAAGGACATGCGGCGATTCTCCCCGGAGTCGACGAAGCGTCAACCCGCCCGGGCGGGCGGCCGGCGAGCTACGCTGGCGCCGTGCCGGCCCCGGCCTTCGATCTCTGCGACCTCGACCTGTACCGCGACGGCTTTCCGCACGATGTCTTCACCTGGCTGCGCGCGAACGCGCCGCTCTTCTGGCACGAGCCGACCGCGCACACGCCGCAGGGCGAGGGCTTCTGGGTGGTGAGCCGGCACGCGGACGCGCTCGCGATCCAGCTCGATCCGAAGCGCTTCTCCTCGGTCGGCGGCGGCGGGCGCGCGCGCGGCGGCACGACGATCGCCGACATGGCTGGCGCCGGGCTCATGCTCAACATGATGGACGACCCGCGCCACCGCCGGATCCGCGGGCTCGTGAACAAGGGCTTCACGCCGAACCGCATCGGCGCGCTCGAGCCGGAGCTCCGGCGGCGCGCGCGCGGGATCCTCGACGCGGTGCCCGCGAGCGGCGCCTGCGACTTCGTCGCGGACGTGGCGCGCGACCTCCCGCTCCAGGCGATCTGCCTCCTGCTCGGCGTCCCGCAGGCCGACCGCGCCATGCTCTGCGAGTGGATGGACCGCGGCCTCGAAGCCGACGCCGGCGAGGCGCTCAACCGCGAGTACGGGCGCATGCTCTCCGCGTACGGCGCCGGGCTGATCCGCGAGCGGCGGAAGTCGCTCGGCGACGATCTCCTCTCGGTCGTGATCGAGGCGCGCATGCCGGCGGAGGACCCGCCCGCGCTCTCGGACGAGGAGCTGATGTTCTTCTTCACGCTCCTGTTCACGGCCGGCAGCGAGACGACGCGCAAGGCGATCGCAGGCGGGCTGAAGGCGCTCGTCGAGTTTCCCGCGGAGCACGCGAGGCTCCGCGCCGAGCCCGGGCTCCTCGACACGGCCCTCGAGGAGATCGTGCGCTGGACGACGCCCTCCGTCTACAAGCGGCGCACTGCCACCTGCGACGTCGAGCTTCGCGGCGAGAAGATCCGCGCGGGCGACAAGGTCACGTTCTGGGAGATGTCGGCGAACCGCGACGAGCGCGTCTTCGCCGAGCCCTTCCGCTTCGACGTGGCGCGCGACCCGAACTTCCACCTCGGCTTCGGGCAGGGCGTCCACTACTGCCTCGGCGCGAACCTGGCGCGCCTCGAGATGCGCGTGATGTTCGAGGAGCTCTTCGCCCGCTACGAGGCGTTCGAGATCACCGGGCCGGCGGCCTGGACCCGCGAGAACCGCCTGCTCGGATTGAAGCATCTGCCGGTGCGGATGCACCGAAGGAGGGACGTGCTGCGGCGGGGACGTTGGTTGAAAAGGTGAAGAAGTTCCCCGCAGGTGACTTTTTGACCTTTTCAACCAACGTCCCCGCCGGACTCGAAGGCGTGGCGCGAGCACCAGGCGAGGCCGCCTTCGAGGTAGAGCCGCTCGATGATCCGCTCCGCGACCGCGGGCGGCGCGAGGAGGCGTACCTGGCGCTGCTCCAGCTCGAGCGCGCAGCTCGCCACCTCGGGCGCGTCGATGACGCGGTCGAAGGCGCGCGTGAGCCGCGCGACGTCCGCGAAGCGCAGCACGTACACGCGCAGCTCGTCGGCCATCGCGCGCGCCTCGTGCAAGATCCGGGCCGCGCCCGAGCGCGCCGCCGGGCTCGGCGCGGGGCGCGGCTGCCGCGGGAGCGGGCAGGCTGCCCGCCGCTCAGGCGGCGCGGAAGCGCACGGGCATGCGGCGCGGGCCGTCGATGAACCAGGAGTGGAGGCGCTCGACCGGGCCGGCGAGCTCGATCTCGTGGAGGCGGTCCAGCACGGCGTCGAAGAGGCAGCGGATCTCGAGCCGCGCGAGATTCGCGCCGAGGCAGTAGTGCGCCCCGCCGCCGCCGAACGCGAGGTGCGGGTTCGGCGCGCGGCGGACGTCGAAGCGGTCGGCGTCGGCGAACACCGCCTCGTCGCGGTTCGCGGAGGGGTAGAACATCACCACCTTCTCGCCCTCGCGGATCTTCCGGCCGGCGAGCTCCGTGTCGCGGGTCGCGGTGCGGCGGAACTGCACGACGGGCGGACAGAAGCGCAGCATCTCCTCGATCGCGGAGGGCAGCAGCGCGCGGTCGCGCCGGAGCGCCTCGAGGGCGCTCTCGTGGCGGAGCAGCGCGAGCATGCCGCTCGCGACGAGGTTCCGCGTGGTGTCGCCGCCCGCGTTGATGAGCAGCAGGAAGAAGAGGTCGAACTCGAGGTCGCCGAGGCGCTCGCCGTCGAGCTCGGCGCGCAGCAGCACGCTCGCGAGGTCGTCGGCCGGCCGCGCGCGCTTCGCGGCGCGGACGCCGGCCGAGTAGCGCATCATCTCGAGCACCGCGGCCTGCGCGTCGGCCGGGGCGCCGGTCTGGTGCATGCGCTCGGTCAGCGCGTAGAGCTGCCGGCCGTCGTCCGGCGGGATGCCCATCAGCTCGGCGATCAGCAGCGAGGGCAGCTCGCCCGAGACGTCGCTCACGAAGTCGCACGCCCCGCGCGCGGCCACCGCGTCCACGATCGCGGTCGCGAGCTCGCGGATGCGCTTCTCGAGGCGTGCCACCCGGCGCGGCGTGAAGCCCTTGTTCACGAGACCGCGCAGCCGCGTGTGCTCGGGCGGGTCCATGCCGAGGAGCATGAGCCGGCTCTGCGCGACCGCGGCCGGCTCCATGTCGGGCGTCATGTAGCCCGCGCGCGCCGAGGAGAAGGTCGCGGAGTCCCGCGACACGGCGAGCACCTCCGCGTGCCGCGTGAGCGCCCAGAAGCCGGGCCCGGCCGGCTCGGGCTGAAAGCCGACCGGCGACTCCCGGCGCAGGCGCGCGAAGAGCGCGTGCGGGAAGCCGTCGGCGTAGGTGGCGGCGTCGAGGAGCCGCGCGTCGAGCGTCATCGCGGCTCCCCGCGCGCCAGCCCATGGCTCTCGCGCCAGTGCGCGGCGAGGAGCGAGTCGCCGAAGTCGTTCTCCGCATCGTGCCAGACGGCGTGGACGTGGTCGCCGTCCGTCGTGTTGTCGACCTCGATCAGCGTGCGCGGCCCCTGGAGGCGGAAGTAGAACGCGCCGGGCGGCTCGGGCGCCTCGGCCCAGAGGAAGCGGAGCGCGTCGCGGCCCGCTGCCTCGATCTCGGCCCGGCGCGCCGCGGCGATCTCGGGCGCGAAGCTCGCGCAGAAGAGCGAGACCAGCGCGTCGAACTGGGCCTGCGCCTCGGGCGGCGCCTCGCCGCGCGCCACGCCCGCCGCTTCGCCGAGCGCGACGCGGTGCACCTGGCCGAGCATCAGCGCGCGCCCGTCGGCGTACGCGCGGACGGCGCGCGCCCGCAGCGCGGGCGGCAGCGCCGCGAGGAGCGCGCGCGCGGCCGCCTCCTCACGGCCGAGGACCGCCGCGCCGGCGTCGGGCTCGCCCTCCGGCACGACGCGCGGCTCCGCGCCGAGGAAGAGCGGCGTGCTCGCGGGCGTCGCACCGGGCACGAGCGTGAGGTTCAGGGAGAGATGGTGACCCTCGTAGCGGAAGCCCCAGGGCGCGTCCGCCGCGGGCGTCCCGAAGAGCGCGAGGAAGTAGCGCCCCGGGTCGCGCATGCGGCGCGCCACGAAGCCCGGCACCCAGCGCCCCTCGTCCTTCTTCGCGACCACGAGCTCGTTGCGCCGGATCTGCCGCGCGCGCTCGAGGCCCGCGTCTCCCAGCGAGACCGCGAGCAGCGCCTCGGCGAGCGAGGCGGCCTCGGGCGGCAGCTCGCCGTGGCGCGCGCCGTCGAGGCGGAAGGGCGCGAAGCGGATCTCCTCGCGCTCGTCGTCGGCGAAGGGGAACACGGCCTCGGCGCGCGCCGCGGCGGGGAGGGTTTCGAGGAGCCGGGCGGCGGTGCCCGCGAGGCGCTCGCTGAGGCTCGTCTCCGCGCGCACCGCGCCCGCGCCGAGCGCGAGGATTGCGAGGCCGAGGCGAAGTGTCCGCATGCGCCCAGTGTAGTCCGGTCCGCGCACCCGCCGGGGCTTGCTAAACAAGAAGGAACGTCCCCCCGCTGAACGTTTCAGGGCAGCGCGTAGGCGATCAGCCAGTCGCCCTTCTTCGTGCCGAGCGACCCGTGGCCGCCGGCCGCGATCACCACGTACTGCCGGCCGTCGGGGCGGACGCGGTACGTCATCGGGTTCGCCTGGCCGCCGGCCGGCAGCGCGTCGCGCCACAGCTCCTCGCCCGTCTCGACGTCGTAGGCGCGGAAGTAGCCGTCCATCGCGGCGCCGATGAAGACCAGCCCCGAGCGCGTCACCAGCGGGCCGCCCATGCCGGGTATCCCCCAGGAGAACCAGAAGGGCCACGGCGCGAGGCCGCGCGTGGTGCCGAAGGGCACGCGCCAGGCGACCTCGCCGCTCGCGAGGTCGAGCGCGATGAGCTCGTTCCACGGCGGCTTCGTGCACGGGATCCCCCACGACGAGACGAACACGCTCTGGAGGAGCCCGTAGGGGGCGCCGAGCTGCGGGAAGAGGATCGCGTAGGGAGGATCGGCGGGCGTCGCGGCGACCTCGTCGCGCGGGATCAGGCGCTGCACCATGGCGGCGCGCGTGTGCGTGAGGACGAGCAGGTCGCGCTCCGGGTCCCAGGCCGCGCTTCCCCAGTTCACGCCGCCCGCTACGCCCGGATACTGAAGCGATCCTCGAAGGCTCGGCGGCGTGAACGGGCCCTCGTTCCGGAGCGCGCGCAGGCGCTCGCGGCAGTCGGCGCGATCGAGCGGCGTGAGGCCGAAGAGGTCCGCCTCGCCGACGCGTCCCGGATGGAGCGGCGCGGGGCGCGTCGGATGCGGCTGCGTCGGCGCCGCGCGCTCGCCCGGCACGTCGCTCGGCGGCGCCGGCCGCTCCTCGACCGGGAACAGCGGCGCGCCCGTCTCGCGGTCGAGCAGGAAGACGTGGCCGACCTTCGTCGGCTGCGCGAGCGCGGCCCGGCGCGTCCCGTTCACGGGCACCTCGATCGCGCTCGGCTGCGAGCCCACGTCGTAGTCCCAGAGGTCGTGGTGGACGGTCTGGAAGTGCCACACCAGCTCGCCCGTGGCGCCGCGGAGCGCCACGACCGAGCTGCCGTAGTGGTCGATGCCGTCGCGCCCGCCGCGGTAGAAGTCGTTGCTCGGGTTGCCGGTCGGCACGAACAGCAGGTCGCGCGCGGGGTCGGCCGAGAAGACGCCCCAGGCGTTCGGCGTGCCGCGGTGGAAGCGCGGTCCGTCCGGCCCGGGCGCGAGCGGCGGCGTTCCGGGCGGCGCCGGATCGAAGGCCCAGCGCAGCGCGCCCGTCGCGACGTCGTAGCCGCGCACCACGCCGCCCGGCGCGTCGGCGCGCCGGTTGTCCGAGACCATCGTGCCGATCGCGACCACGTCGCCGATCACGGTCGGCGTCGAGTACGCCTTCACCTCGCCGGGCGCGACGTCGCCGAGGCCGCGCAGCAGATCCACCTCCCCATTCGTGCCGAACTCCGCGCAGCGCGCGCCCGTCGCGCCGTCCAGCGCGACGAGGCGCGCGTCCACGGTGCCGACGAAGACGCGCAGGCGGCAGTCCGCCCCGGCCGGGCGCGCCGTTTCTTCGTGAAGCGCGACCCCGCGGCAGGTGTAGTGGCGCAGGCCGACGCGGTCGACGCCCGGGTCGAACACCCAGCGCTCTGCTCCGCTCTCGGCGTCGAGCGCGAAGACGCGGTCGAAGGGCGTGCAGAGGAAGAGCGTGTCGCCGTGGAGGACCGGCGTCGCCTGGAACGAGGTGCGCACGGCGCCGCTCGGGTCCCAGTCGCCGGTGCGGAAGCTCCACGCCACCTCGAGCGCGGGGACGTTCTCGCGCGTGATCTCGTCGAGGCGCGACCAGCGGCTGCCGCCGGGATCGCCGCCCCAGGTGGGCCAGCCCTCGACCGCGCCGCCGCGCGGGCGCGGCGCCTCGCCGCACGCGGCCAGCGCGAGGGCGGCGAGCACGGCTCCCCACGCCCGTCTCGTTCTCATTCCGGATCCGCGAGCTCCGCCCGGCTTCGCCTCGCCGCGCGCTGCGCTCGCAGGGCGGCGGTCGCCTGCGGATCGGGGTCGAGGCGCAGCACGCGCGGCTGGCCGCCCTCGATCTGCCAGGCCGGCGAGTTCGAGTTCGAGGTCCAGACGCGGCCGAGCGCGTCGAAGTCGAGCTCGCGCGTGTACGTGACCCGCGTCGGCAGCGGGTAGACGGTGAACCTCTCGCTCTCGGGCTCGAAGCGGATCAACGTGTCGCTGTTCGTGCCGCACACCCAGACGTCGTTCGTGAGCGGATTCACCGCGAGCGCGTAGGGCGTCTCGCCGGCGAGCGGCCGGATCGGCAGCTCGTAGCTGCGATACGTGCCGGCCTGCGGGTCGTAGGCCGCGATCGAGCCGGCCGAGAAGCTCGGGATCCAGAGCGTGCCCGCGCGGTCGAAGCGCAGCCGCCGCGGGGCGGGGAAGGGCGTCTCGAACACCTCCACGGCGAGCGTCTCCGGGTCGATCCGCCCGATGCGGTCCTCGTTCAGCTGGCTGAACCAGACGCCGCCGTCGGGCGCGACGTCGATCCCGTAGGGCACGGGCATGGTGAAGCCGTTGCCCGAGCCCCCGCCCGAGGTACGGCTGCGCAGGTCCACCCGCTCGTCGAGCCAGAGCATCGCGGGCATCAGGCGCAGCACGACGGCCTGCGCGAGCGTGCGGGCCGGCAGCCGCACGTGGCGCTGCTCGTTCGTCGCCGGATCGAAGCGGCCGACGTGGTTCGAGGCGGCCATCGTGTACCAGATGCGGCCCTTGCGATCGAAGCGCAGCGTGTGCGGGTAGTAGCCCTCCGCGACCTCGTGGACGGCGAAGCGCTCGCTCGCGGGATCGAAGCGCGCGAGCCGGTTGCCGATCGCGAGCGTCAGCCAGAGGCTCCCGTCGGGCGCGACCTGGAGCGAGTGCGGGCCGACCCGCGAGACGGCCGTCTGCGAGACGGGCCCGCGCGCCTCGCCGAAGATGCCGCCGAGCGGGAGGTCCTGCTGCGGCACGTCCCACGCCTCGCGCGTGCCGTCCTGCGGGTCGAGGCGGTGGAGCTGGTCCTGGCTGCCGTCGACCGAGTAGAGGCGGCCGTCCGGATGCACGATCACGTCGTGCTGCATCGAGGCCCGCGAGCCGAGGTCCCACTCCTCGACGACGGCGCGGCGCACCTCGGGCGGGGGCGCGGGGGCGAAGCGCTCGGCGTCCTGCCAGCCGTGCGTGAGCGCGGGCACGGCCTCGGCCGGGTCCCACGCGGCCGCGAGCGCCGCGGGCAGACCCTCGTGCAGCGGCGCGGTGAGGCGCGCGCCGCGCCGCTCCATCGCGACGATCAGCTTCTGCCACTCCTCGAGCGGGCGCGGGCGGCGCGTCCACTCGCTCCCCTGCTGGTGGCAGAACGTGCACTCGCGCTTCAGCCGGTGCTGCGCCTCGACGTCGTCGAAGCGCGCCACCACGCGGCTCCACCAGTGGTGCGCGGGAAGCTGGGCGGCCACCGCGGCCGGGTCGGCATGGCGCGCGAGCACGAGCGTGACGGCGTCGCCCGCGGCCACGCCGGCCCGCTGGGCGTCCGCGAACCCGATCCGGCGCGCGCGCACGAGATGGCTCCGGCCGGGCGCGAGCGGCGGCGTCGCGAAGGCGCCGGCCTCGCCGCTCCAGACGGACACGCGCTGCGCGGGCTCGCCCCACTGCACGGTCACCGCGGCGCCCACGAGCGGCGCGCCGCCCGCGTCGCGCACGTAGCCGTGGATGCGCTCGGCGCCGGCCGGGCCCGCGCAGGCGAGCCACGCCAGCGCGGAGAGCAGGCAGCGTCGTCCCGGGCGGAGCATCGCCCCGCAGCGTACCTGCTAGCCTGCGCAGCCCGCATCCGGGGGATGGTTGAGCGACTCCGACGACGAGATCGTCCGGACGCGCCCGCGTTGGACCTACGTGCTCCCCTGGCTGGGTCGGGTCCCGCAGCTCACGCGGCGGCAGTGGCGCGTGCTCGGCCTGCTCGGCACCGCCGAGCTCTTCGACCACTACGACCTCGGCATCCTCACGCTCGCGCTCGTGCAGATCCAGGCGGGCCTCGCGATCGCGGAGGGCGACGTCGGCACGCTCGTGAGCGTGATCCGGATCGGCGCCGTGCCCGCGATCCTGGCGGGCGTCCTCGCCGACCGGATCGGACGGCGCCGGATGCTCCTCGCCACGATCCTCGGCTTCACGGCGGCCACCTTCGCCACCGCCTTCGTGCAGACGCCCGCGCAGTTCGCCGCGGCCCAGCTCGTGGCGCGCACCTTCCTCTACGCGGAGACCGCGCTCGCGGTCGTGGTGCTCGCCGAGGAGATGGCGGCCTCGAGCCGCGGCTGGAGCCTCGGCGTGCTCGGGGCGCTCGGGGCCTTCGGGCACGGCGTCGCCGCGATCGCCTTCGCCTTCGTGGACGTGCTGCCCTTCGGCTGGCGCTCGCTCTACGCGCTCGGCGTGCTGCCGCTCCTCGCGGTGGCGTGGCTGCGCCGCTCGCTGCCCGAGACGGAGCGCTTCGAGAAGCACCGCGCGTCGCGCGTCGGCTCGGCGTTCCAGCCGCTCGCCGCGCTCGCGCGCGCGTACCCGGGCCGGCTCGCGACGCTCCTCGCGGCCTTCGCCCCGCTCGAGTTCGCGGCGGTCGCCGCGCTGACCTTCATGGCGAAGACCCTCCAGGAGGAGCACGGCTACGCGCCGGGGCAGGTGACCGTGCTCTACGTCGCGGGCGGCGCGCTCGCGATCGTGGGCAACATCCTGGCCGGCGCATGGAGCGACCGCTTCGGCAGGCGCGTCACGATCGCCGTGCTGATCGGCCTCCTCGCGGGCGCGGCGTTCGGCTTCTACCGCAGCGACGGCTGGATCGTGGCGCCGCTCTGGATCCTGCTGGTGTTCTCGATGCAGGGGCTCGGTGTGCTCTTCAAGGCGCTCGGCAGCGAGCTCTTCCCGACCTCGTATCGCTCGACCGCCTCCTCGGTCCGGGCCATGACCAGCACGATCGCCGGCTCGCTCGGGCTCTGGCTCGAGAGCCAGCTCTATCCGCTCGCCGGCTCCCACGCCGTGGCGATCACGTGGATGCTGCCCGCGCTGCTGATCCCGCTGCTCGTGGTCGCGCTCCGCGTGCCCGAGACGGCCGCGCGCGAGCTCGAGCAGATCTCGCCGGAGCGTTGATCGCGCGCGGCGGCGGTGGCTAAGCTCCGCGCCCGGCGAGGGGGCTGGGCGCTTTGCGCCAGGCCCGGGGGCTGGGCGCCTTGCGCCCAGCGGGGGGTGGGCATGGAGCGAGCCGCGCGCGCGCTGGACGAGCGCTTCTTCGTCTCGCGCCGCCGCATGGTCGAGCGGCTCGCGCGTTCGGGCATCCGCGACGCGCGCGTGCTCGAGGCGCTCGCGGCGGTGCCCCGCCACGCGCTCGTGCCCGAGGCGCTCGGCCACCGCGCCTACGAGGAGGCGCCGCTCCCGATCGGCGCCGGGCAGACGATCTCCGCCCCCGGCACCGTCGCCGCGATGAGCGCGGCGCTCGCGCTCACGGGCCGCGAGCGCGTGCTCGAGATCGGCACCGGCTCGGCCTACCAGGCCGCCGTGCTCGCGCGCCTCGCGGCGCGCGTGATCTCGGTCGAGCGGGTGCCGGCCCTCGCGAGCCGCGCGCGGCGCGCGCTCGACCGGCTCGGCGTCTCGAACGTCGTCGTCCACCTCGGCGACGGCACGCGCGGCTGGCCGCCCGAGGCGCCCTACGACGCGATCGCCGTCACCGCGGGCGGGCCGGAGCTGCCGGCGCCGCTACTCGAGCAGCTCGCCCCGGGCGGGCGCCTGGTCGGCCCCTTCGGGCCGCGCGGCGCGCAGCGCCTGCTCCGCGTGCGGCGCGACGCGAAGGGCGTCCTCCGCGCGCCCGAGGTGCTCGGCGCGGCGAAGTTCGTCGATCTGGTCGGCGACCACGGCTGGGACGGTTCGTGACGGCCTGCGCCCCGCGCGCGCGCGCGGATGCGCCGCTCGCGGCCGCCTTCGGCGGGACGCTCCTGCTCGCGATGGCGCTCGCGGCGTGCAGCGGCCGGCCCGAAGGCACCGTCCACGTGGTGCGGCCCGGCGAGAACCTCTACCGCATCGGGCTCCACTACGGCGTGTCGGTCGCGGAGATCGCGCGCGCGAACGACGTCCGCGACGAGACACAGCTCGAGGTCGGCACGCGCCTCTGGATCCCGCGCCCGAAGCGGAGCGCGATCGAACGGCCGCTCGTGCCGCCCGACCGGCTGCGCGCGCTCGCGCAGAACGACGCGCTCGAGAACGGCGCGCTCCGGTTCGCGTGGCCGCTGAACGGCCGGCTCACCTCGCCCTACGGCTGGCGGCGGAGCCGCATGCACGAGGGCATCGACATCGGCGCGCGCTCCGGGACGCCCGTCCGCGCCGCGGAGTCGGGCCGCGTGATCTACGCGAGCCGCCTCGGCGGCTACGGCAACGTGGTCGTGCTGCGCCACGGCGGCCGCTACGAGACCGTGTACGCCCACAACCGGCGCTTCCACGTCGCGAAGGGGGCGCGCGTCCGCAAAGGGGACGTGATCGCCGAGGTGGGCGCCACGGGAAACGCGAGCGCGCCCCATCTCCACTTCGAGGTGCGCCGCGACGACGACCCGCGCGACCCGCTACTGTTCCTGCCCTAGCGGAGGACGCCGCCTTGGACGCACGCGCGCTCGCGAAGAAGGTCCGGAACATCCGGGACTTCCCGAAGCCCGGCATCCTGTTCCGCGACATCACGCCCTTGCTGCTCGATCCGAAGGCCTTCGAGGCTGCGGTCGAGGCGATGGCCGCGCCCTTCCGCGAGCGGCGGGTCGAGCGGCTGCTCGCGATCGAGTCGCGGGGCTTCCTGTTCGGCGCGCCGATCGCGCAGGCGCTCGGCGTCGGCCTCGGCCTCGTGCGCAAGAAGGGCAAGCTGCCGTACGACACGCACGAGGCGCGCTACGAGCTCGAGTACGGGGTCGACGCCGTGGAGATGCACGTCGACGCCGTCGCGAGCGGGCAGCGCGTGCTCGTGGTGGACGATCTCATCGCGACGGGCGGCACGGCGAGCGCGGCGGTGGACCTCGTGCGCCAGGCCGGCGCCGAGGTCGTGGGCGCGACCTTCCTGATCGAGCTCTCCGCGCTCGGTGGCTGCGCGCGCCTCGACACGCGCTGCCACGCCGTCCTCCGCTACTGAGCGGCCCGGGGCCGCGCGCCCGACGCTCCGCCCTCCCGGTCGGGCGCCGCATTCTTCAATCGCGCAGCGCCGCGGCGGCCGGCGGCGGCCGCACGCGTCCCGGCCGGCAGGCGCACGCGTCCCGGCCGCAGCGCGGGTCGGCACGGCGCTTGCTCCGCCGTCGCCCGCGGACGTAAGATCCGCGCGGCATCCGGAGGCGCATGAGGAGAGCCGAACTCGCAGGCCGGACGACGCCGCGGCGGAGGCGCCGGGCGGCGGCGCGGAGCACCGAGCAGGGCAAGCGGGGCCCCGAGCTCGTGCCGCGGCTCTTCATCGAGCTGTTCCAGACCGAGCAGTCGGCGTGGAAGCACGCGCGGGTCGAGGCCGAGCGGCTCGGCGGCTCGCCTCCCGGGCGGGCGGTCGCGGCGGTGGCGGCGCATGCCGCGCGGGTGCTGCCCGAGATCCGGCGGCTCGCGCAGGCCGAAGGGCTCGACACGACCTCGCGCGGGACGTGGCTCGGCGCCGGCTTCTCCCTGTTCCGCAAGCGCCTGTTCGACCAGATCCTCGGACGCGAGAAGTCCTACCGGAGCACCCTGATCGGCATGCACCACGGCGTCGACGCCGTGCGCCTGCTCCGCGGCGCGGCCCGCGCGGCCGGCCGCGCCCGGATCGAGAGCTTCTGCGAGGCCTGGCTCGCCGAGCGCATGCCGCTGGTGACGGAATGCACGAATCAGCTGGACTGGTTCGGAGCGAATCCGCACCTCGCGCTCGAGCCGGCGAAGCAGCGGCTCGGCGAAAGACGCCGCACCGGGTGAACGCCGGGCTGGGGCGCCGCTGCAAAACGTAGAACCGGCGCGCGCCCTGGAGACGGCGCTCGGGCCGCGAGGTCGTGACGCGCTCCGGTGTCGGCACGCGGCGTGCAGGATGCGTGGCCACTCGGCTCGGCCGAGTACACAGGGAGACACCATGCCCGAGGAACGCCGAGGAAAGTCGATGCAGAAGCAGGAGGCTCGTGGGGCGCGGCGGGACACCAACAAGCAGGAAGGCAGCCAGCGCTCGGGGCGGCGCGACGGGAACCGCGGCGGCGGGCGCCGCGGCGGACGACAGGGACAGGGTCAGCGCGAGTCGCGCTGAGCGCCGGGCGGCTCACGTGCCGGCAGGCGGCTCACGCCGCGTGCGCGCGCGCGTGGGCCGCACTCCGACGTCACCCCGGATTCGAACCTCGACTCGTGCCCCGGCGCACGAAAGGAGATCTCCATGGCAACCACCCGGACCCGGTCGACGGAGCGAGGATCACGCGGGAAGGGCGCCTCCCGCAACGCAGGGGCGCTGCGCCTGCTGAAGGACGACCACGAGCGCGTGCGCTCGATGTTCGACAAGTTCGAGAAGATGGAGTCGGGTCAGGAGAAGCACGAGCTCGCCCAGACGATCTGCCACGAGCTGAAGGTCCACACCCAGCTCGAGGAGGAGATCTTCTACCCGGCCGTCCGCGAGGCCATCGAAGACGAGGACCTGATGGAGGAGGCGCTCGTCGAGCACGCATCGGCCAAGCAGCTGATCTCGCAGATCGAGTCCGCGGATCCCGCGCACGAAGAACACTTCGACGCCCTCGTCACCGTGCTCGGCGAATACGTCAAGCATCACGTGAAGGAGGAGGAGGGCGAGATGTTCAAGCAGATCAAGAAGTCCGAGCTCGACCTCGACGCGCTCGGCGAGGCGATGAAGGAGTTCAAGGAAGCGAGCTCGATGCGGCTGTAGGCGCCTCGGCGCAAGCGCCTGCCGCCGGCTAGGCGCCTCGCTGCCGGAGCTAGGGAGCCGCAGGCGCGCGCGCGAACATGCCGACGCGCCCGAAGATCGCTGCCGCCGGCGCGCCGTCTCTTGTTCCGGCTCACGGTGCGCAACGCCGCCGTCAAGGCCGCTCGTCGAGTCGGACTGCTCGTTTCGCGGTCCCGTCGAGCGCAGGCATCGGGCGCCTTCGCAGGAGTTTGATCGCGTCGCACACCGCGGAAGCGGGCATAGGCGAGGAAGCTCTCAGCCAATGCGAAATGGGGTGGCCCGACAAGTTCGCCGCGCTGGCATCCTACGGACGCGCGGCTGCTGAAGGAGCGCGCCGCGGGGAAGCGAAAGCGGCGCGAGGTGAGTCTCGAGCAGGAGGGTCTTCTACCAGATCTGCCGAGTTGTCGACGACGCGGGCTCAGCGGCTAGTGGCATCTTGTGACATCAACTAGGCGCTGGATCTGGCCCTCGGACCCCTCGTTTGCCCGAACGCTACAGCAATCGCCGCCGTTCCGAACAGAAAGAAGCTAGAAGGCTCCGGTACTGCCGAAGCAGCGTCGAGCACGAACTGAACGTTCTCAGAGGTCACGGAAACGGCGTCGAAGGGTGTAACGAAGTTCGTCCCGTCGATTCGGAAGGAAAACGTTAGTTCGTCTGTCGAATCGTCGAACGTGGCCCGTAGGACGATGTTGGAGAGAGTGTCTAGGTCGCCGGCGTCGATGAGAAAGATCTCCTGGGAAACCGGATCGGCACCTGGTCCTGAGTCAGCGTCGTCACTTACACCTAGAAAAACCGCGTAGTTTACGCCATCACTGCCGATACCAAATGAGTGATTTCGCAAGGGGAAAACGTCGTCGGGTGCTGATACCTCTTGGATGTTCATCCAAAACAGTTGACCCGCTTCCGGCAGCACCGAGGCCCATTCAGAGCTTGCGGTGAAGTCGCCGGACCCGACCAGCCCCTCCTCTGCGAGCACGATAGAAGTTCGCTCAACCGGATACCCGAAATCGTCGTCTGTGCCTGGGCTTGCAAGATGAGCGAAGCCCCCGGATTCAGAAGGATTGCCGAAGATGATCAGCCACGGAGAAAGATCTGTGCCATTGAACTCATCGGTGAAGTCACTCGAGACAGCACGATCCAGAACAAATCGATCCACGGAGTACGAGTAGGATACTCCTACGTGTGTGGCGCCCGCAGTCGAAGCGATCGATAGTCCGCCGCCCATCGTGAGCAATGCAAATGTCCATGCTCGCATGCTGTGTTGCCTCCACCTTCCAATGCCGGCCGCACAGGCTTAGTTCTGGAGAGATTCCGAGGAGAAACTGGCCAGCTGGCTGGCCCGATCGTGGCGTAACGGGTGCCGAATTGACATCCCCCATTTGGGGGACGGTCCCTTGGGCAAGCAGTGGCTCCTGCTCGGGACTTACGACTGCCACGCTTTCCGCGCACGGACGCGGTTATAGGCTAACGCTGTCTGGGTTCCATGGACGGTGGACAAGACGCCCTGTCTCCTCTGGATCTCACTCGTGACCGGGGTTCGGGGCGGAGCCGACCTCTTCAGACGGCCGCTCGAAGTCGTGATCCAGCGCTCGTAGGGCACGAGATAGACGACGAGAGTTGGCTCTGTCTCCACGCGCCGCATTGCGCAGGTTTCGCGCACGAGAGAGCTGGTAAGCACCGCGTACGCCACGGTGGAGATCATC
>Ga0075327_1000008_pt1 | contig 38938 bp, 37 predicted proteins | sample MayberrySE_Catta_2_FD_120056 | JGI IMG/M metagenome (GOLD analysis project Ga0075327, IMG submission 120056) | Natural and restored wetland microbial communities from the San Francisco Bay, California, USA, that impact long-term carbon... | ecosystem: Environmental > Terrestrial > Soil >...
GCGACGGTGCAGATCAGGCCCCACTTCAGGCCCTCACGGTCGTTCTCCAGCAGCGCATGGTGCGCCCAGGTCACGGTCGTGCCGGAGGTCAGCAGAATCAGCGTGTTCAGCAGCGGCAGGTGCCAGGGATCGAAGGTCTCGATGCCCTTCGGCGGCCACACGCCCCCGGTGGCCGCGAGGCGCGCGATCTCATGCGCATCGTCCGGGAACAGCGCCGTGTTGAAGTAAGCCCAGAACCAGGCGACGAAGAACATCACCTCGGAGGCGATGAACAGGATCATGCCGTAGCGAAGATGGAGCTGGACGACCGGAGTATGATAGCCGGCCTCCGACTCCTTCACGACATCGGTCCACCAGCCGATCATCGTGTAGACGATACCGAGAAGGCCGGGTATCATCCACAGCAGACTGGCGCCGTGCATGTAGGCGATGCCGGCGAGCGCAGTGATAAACGCCGAGACTGCGCCAATCGCCGGCCACGGGCTCGGATCGACGAGGTGATAGTCGTGCTGCTTGGCGTGAGCCTCAGCCATTTCCATGCTCCCCAATAAAATCGGCCGCAGGGACATCAGCGATCCATGCAACCGTCATAGCGCGTTCGCCTCCCCATCGACCCCCGCTGCGGCTACCGGTTCGGCCCGCGGCTTGGCAACAGGATAGAAGGTGTAGGACAGAGTGATCGTGTTGACGTAATCGAGTTCGTGATCCTCGGCGATTGCCGGATCGACGAAAAATTGAACCGGCATGTCGACCGCCTCACCGGCGGCCAGAGACTGCTCGGTGAAACAAAAACAAGCAAGCTTGTTGAAATAGATGCCGGCGGCATTCGGCGTCACGTTGAAGCTCGCAGACCCGGTAGTGGGAGCATCCGTCCGGTTTTCGGCAAGAAAGGCAACCTCGGCGACTTCGCCGACGCGGAGGGTTATCTGGCGCTGGAGCGGTCGGAAATTCCAGCCGAGCCCATTGGCGACATTGCCGTCGAAGCGGACGGTCACCTCGCGCTCCAAGGTCTGGGCTGGGGCATCGGCAGCGCGCTGGGTTGTTCCGCCAAAACCGGTCACCTGACAAAACACGCGATACAGCGGCACGGCGGCAAACGACATCCCGACCATACCGGCGACAAATACGGCGCAAATCGCCGCCGTCAGGCCGAGGCGGTTTTGCGAGGGTCTGCGGCTCATCGCTTGCAACTCACATCGGCCGCTCAAGCACGCCAGGACCGAGCTTGACGATCGTCACCAGATAAAACAGCAAGGCCATCACGCCGAGCACGATTGCAATGGCGACAGAGCGCGCCCGCTGGCGGCGCCGCTGCTCTTCACTTGGGCGAAAGCCTTTTTCGTCCATGGCAAGGCTCGTCTGGCTCATGAGACGCTCCCCTCGACGAGGAGCGCGACGAAGAGCAGGAACAGATAAAGCAAGGAATAGCTGAAAAGGTGACGCGCCGGCCGCATCTGGGGATCGGCATCACCGATCTGGTAGACTCGCCAGGCGAGCACAACGAAAATCCCGCCCAGAAACGACGCGACTAAGCCGTAAGTGATGGTCGCCATGCCGATAACCGTCGGAAGTAAGCCGGACACGGCCAGCACCAACGAGTAGACGAGAATCTGCCGCCGGGTTGCCGCCGGTCCGGCGACCACCGGAAGCATAGGGACTCCGGCCTTGGCGTAATCACCCACCTTGTACAAAGACAACGCCCAGAAATGCGGCGGCGTCCAAAGGAATATGATGAGGAAGAGCACCAAGCTCTCCGCCGAGACGCTGCCAGTCGCACTAGCCCAGCCGATGACCGGCGGCAACGCGCCGGCGGCCCCGCCGATGACGATGTTCTGAGGCGTCAAACGCTTCAGCCACATCGTATAAACAACGACATAAAAGAAGATAGTGAAGGCCAGCAGCGCTGCAGCAAGCCAATTAACCAAAACACCGAGAACCGCGACTGAACCGACCGATAGGATCATGCCGAAGGCCAGCGCCTCGCCGGCGCCGATGCGGCCGGCCGGTACCGGGCGCATTTGAGTGCGCCGCATGATCCCGTCGATGTCAGCATCGTACCACATATTGAGCGCCCCGGCAGCCCCGGCGCCGACGGCTATGCAGAGTAGCGCCGTGAGACCGATTACCGGATGAACTCCGACCGGAGCCATAACCATGCCTACGAAAGCCGTGAAAACGACCAGCGACATCACCCGCGGCTTGAGCAGCGCGATATAGTCGCTGACCTCACCGGCAACTGCCGGTGAGGTCGTCAGCCCCGTATCGATATGGCGGCGATCAACGTAAGCCATTGATATCCTGATGCATAATAGATCGGAGGGGGAGAGGTCCCGCCAAGTCATCTGATCCGCGGAAGCGTCTCCCATTGGTGGAAGGGCGGAGGCGACGGCAGCATCCATTCCAGGGTCGTCGCGCCGGCACCCCATGGATTGTCTCCCGCAACCCGCTTCTTCGCAAAGGCTTCCCACAGCATGAAAAGGAAGACAAGCACGCCGGCGGCCGACAGGTACGATCCATAGGACGAGATCATATTCCAGCCGGCAAAGGCGTCGGGATAATCGGCGTAGCGGCGCGGCATGCCGGCCAGGCCGAGAAAATGCTGCGGGAAGAAGACTAGGTTGACGCCAATAAAGGTCATCCAGAAATGCAACCGCCCTAGATTTTCGTTGTACATGTAACCGGTCATCTTCGGGAACCAGTAGTACCAACCGCCGAAGATCGTGAAGACCGCCCCGAGTGACAGCACGTAGTGGAAGTGCGCCACAACGTAGTAGGTATCGTGAAGTGCGTAGTCGAGGCCGGCATTGGCGAGTTGGACCCCGGTGACCCCACCGAGGGTGAACAGAAAAATGAACCCGATCGCCCACAGCATCGGCGTCTTGAACTCAATCGAACCGCCCCACATGGTAGCGATCCACGAAAAGATCTTCACTCCAGTGGGTACGGCGATGACCATGGTCGCAGCAACAAAATAGGCTTGGACGCCCAAAGACATGCCGACCGTGTACATATGATGGGCCCAAACGATGAAGCCGATGAAGCCGATCGCCACCATGGCGTAGGCCATGCCGATATAGCCGAAGACCGGCTTCTTTGAGAAAGTCGAAATGATCTGGCTGACCATGCCGAAGCCTGGAAGAATGAGGATGTAGACCTCGGGGTGGCCGAAGAACCAGAAAAGGTGCTGGAACAGGAGCGGATCACCACCGCCTTCCGGCGCGAAAAACGTTGTGCCAAAGTTGCGGTCCGTGAGTAGCATGGTGATGCCGCCGGCAAGTACTGGCAACGCCAACAGCAGCAGAAAAGTGGTCACCAGGATCGACCACACGAACAGCGGCATCTTGTGCAGCGTCATGCCGGGGGCGCGCATGTTGAAGATCGTCGTGATGAAATTGATGGCGCCGAGGATCGACGAGGCGCCGGCCAGATGCAGCGACAGTATGGCAAAATCCATCGCCGGGCCGGGCTGGCCCGAGGTCGACAGCGGCGCGTAGATCGTCCAGCCGCCGCCGACGCCGTAAGAACCCGGCGCGCTTGGCATGAACAGTGACATCAGCAGCAGCGCAAAGGCCGGCGGCAACAGCCAAAAAGAAATATTGTTCATGCGCGGGAACGCCATATCCGGCGCTCCAATCATAATCGGCACGAACCAGTTGCCGAAACCGCCTATCATCGCCGGCATGACCATGAAGAAGATCATGATCAGGCCGTGTGCCGTGGTGAACACGTTGAAGACTTCGGGATCGCCGAAGATCTGCATCCCCGGCGACTGGAGTTCCATCCGCATCCGATCGACAGCGCCCCGCCGATGATGCCTCCGACGATCGCGAAAATAAGGTACATCGTGCCGATGTCCTTATGATTGGTCGAGTAGAGCCAACGGCGCCATCCGGTCGGATGACCGTGCGCTTCGCCATGCGCGCCGTATCCTGCGCCCGTTGCCATCATCATTCTCCTTCAGTCCTTGCGCCCGGCCACGCCGATTGACGGCAAACGGGCGATACAAACCTGCAAGCCGCTATTCGCCGGCAGCCGCCATTTCGGTCTGTTCGGCATTGTCGTATGCCGCAGCGAGCATCTCGTACGATGCAGCGAGGTCTGACTGGGCCGCTTCGACCCAAGCAGCGAACTTTTCCGGGCTGACAGCGCGGACCGCGATCGGCATGAAAGCGTGATCGCGGCCACAAAGCTCGGAACACTGGCCGTAGTAGATACCTTCGCGATCGACCCGGAACCACGTCTCGTTGAGGCGGCCGGGGACGGCATCTATCTTGATCCCGAAAGCCGGCACGGCGAAGGAATGGATAACGTCGGCGCCAATTACCTGCATGTGGACAACAGTTCCCGTGGGCACCACCATCTCATTATCGACAGCCAAGAGCCGCGGTCCGGAATTCGGATCGGCCGCACGTTCCTCCTCCGTCAGCATCAGCGAATCGAAGGCCAAGTCCTCGTTGTCCGGGTATTCGTAGGTCCAGTACCACTGGCTGCCGGTCGCTTTGACCGTCATATGCGGGTCGGTTTCCGGATTGTACCCCGGGATCGCCCGCGCAGGGTCGTGCTGGGCAAAAAGCAGCGCAAATGACGGCACGGCGATCCCGACAAGGATCAGGATAGGAACAACAGTCCAGACGACCTCCACCAGCGTATTGTGGCTCGTCCGCGAGGGAACAGGATTGGTGCGCGCGTTGAAGCGCAGCATGCAGACGAGCAACAGGGCCAATACAAAAAGCGTGATCAACGTGACAACAATCAACAGCCCATTGTTGAAGCTGTGAACCATTTCCATGATCGGCGAGGCCGCTGGCTGCAAGTTGATCTGCCAAGGCTCGGGCTGGCCAACTTGCAGGACTTCTCCCTGAGCCAATGCCGCGACCGCTGCAAATGCTAAGCCGCAAAAAGCGAGAAGGGTTGTCGCGAGATAGCGCCTTGCCGCAGTCACTCTTCGGTCTCCTGTCCTTTGGTCGTCCAGCCAGAGCGATAAGGGGCAAAAGGGCCAAGGCTCTGGTTAAACCTGCCGTCGAGAGTATAAACCCTGATCGCCGGGCGACCATGCGACGTTTTATTTTTTGATCGACTCGGCGACCGACACAAACCATATGCCCTACCTCGCCGCAATGGCGCAACGCGCCAAGCTATGCGGCAAATTGCGCCCAGAAGGCACACACTGTGACCGAATTCGGCCATGTTTTTCGCAAACCTTGCCTCGTCATCTGTGCTACTTACAAAGGGGTCTGAGTAGCCTGATTCGGTCGGAATCTTGACTTATCGCAGGCGGGATCGCGAAACGCAGTAACAGCCATGTTTCCGGCCGAGCATGTGCCTTATCTTGGCGGGTTGACTTAGGACCCAGTTGCCCTCACTTCGTCGCCATTAGATTCAAAGGACGGGCAATCGCCTTGACTTACTATCAAGATCAAGACCAACAAGACGATTACGACGAATACGAGCAAGACGACGATCAGGCCTACGGCTACGAGGAGCCCCAACGTCGCAGTCAACTCGTGCCGATTCTCGCCATTATCGCTTCGATACTGGTCGTCGGAATCGGCGTCGCCGTCGTGCTCTATGCGATGGGAGTCTTCGGCTCGCGCTCGCCGGAGATTGCCGAGCCGGTGTCAGCGCCGGCAGCGGTCCAGGTCGCGGAGCCGGAACCCGCGCCATCGCCGGTCGACCAGGCGCCCCCGGTTCCCGATGCCGTAGTCGCCGTCGCGCCACCTTCCGCCGGGGAGCCTCCCGTTCGTTCGACACACGGCGACTGGCAGATACGTTGCGATACACCCGCCGGTGCTCAGGACGAGCAATGCGTTCTCATGCAGTTCGTCACTGCCGAGGACCGCGACAACGTCGGACTGACGGTCATCATCCTCAAGACCGCCGACAAGCAAGCGCGAATCATGCGCGTGCTGGCACCCCTCGGCGTGCTTTTGCCCTCCGGATTGGGCCTAAAAATCGATACCGAGGACATGGGTCGTGCAGGCTTCGTGCGTTGCCTTCCGAACGGTTGCGTTGCTGAGGTCATCCTCGAGGACCAACTGCTTACGAGCCTCAGATCTGGTTCGACCGCAACCTTCATCATCTTCCAAACCCCGGAAGAAGGTATCGGCATACCGATATCTTTGAACGGATTCGGAACCGGATTCGACAGTTTGCCCTGAGGCCGGCCCTGGCATGGCGCGTTTGATCGACTATTTTTAAGTCAAGCACTGCATGCGCTTCCAGCTGCTTCGCCGAACTTGGGCCACTGACCATGACCGATTTTGATGACTCAATCCTCGAACGCGCCTGCCTCGATCGCGAACGGGCGCGGAGCCTCGTTGCCGACGCGCTGGATGGGGCCGAAGATGGTGAGCTGTACCTCGAATATGCCCAGTCCGAGAGCTTGGTTTTCGACAACGGCCGGCTGAGGTCGGCGGGCTTTGACACGAACCAAGGTTTCGGCCTGCGCGCCGTTGCCGGGGAGGCAGCCGGTTACGCACATTCGAACGATATCTCGGAATCTGCCATCCGCCGCGCCGCTGACGCGGTGCAGGCGGTCAAGCGGGGCCACACCGGAACCTACGCCGATCCTCCACGCCGTACCAACGTCGCGCTCTACGACGCCGAGAACCCGCTTGCCAGCCCGAATTTCGCCGAGAAAGTGGAACTTCTTAAAAGAATCGACGCCTATGCCCGTGGCAAGGACCAGCGCGTCCGCCAAGTAACGGCATCGCTGGCAGGCTCGTGGCAGAGCGTCGAGATTCTCAGGGCTGACGGAAGCCTGGTGCGGGACGTTCGCCCCTTGGTGCGGATCAATGTCTCGGTGGTCGCCGGCGATGGCGACAGGCAGGAGTCCGGATCCTACGGTACCGGAGGGCGCGCGGGATTCGGGTCGTTCGTTACCGAAGACGTATGGCAGGGAGCGGTCGATGAGGCGCTCCGTCAGGCGCTGGTAAACCTGTCGGCGGTGCCGGCGCCGGCTGGTGTCTTCGATATCGTGCTCGGCCCGGGGTGGCCGGGAATCCTGCTCCATGAGGCCGTCGGCCATGGCCTTGAGGGTGATTTCAACCGCAAGAAGGAAAGCGCCTTTGCGGGACTGATGGGCGAGCGGGTCGCGGCCCCCGGCGTCACGGTTGTCGACGACGGCACGATTCCGCTTCGCCGCGGTTCGCTCTCGATCGACGACGAGGGCACGCCGACCGGATGCACGACCCTGATCGAGGACGGCATCCTCGTCGGCTACATGCAGGACCGTCAAAATGCCCGGTTGATGGGTATGGAGCCGACTGGCAACGGCCGGCGTCAATCCTACGCCCATATTCCAATGCCGCGGATGACCAACACCATCATGCAGGCGGGAAACTCGGATCCTGCGGAGGTCCTCGCCTCGGTCAAGAATGGGATCTATGCCGTCTCCTTTGGCGGGGGCCAGGTTGACATCACCTCGGGCAAGTTCGTGTTTTCCTGCACCGAGGCGTACAAGATCGAAAACGGCAGGATTGGGCCAGCGATCAAGGGCGCCATGCTGATTGGGAACGGCCCGGACGCCCTGACCAGGGTCAAGCTCGTCGGCAGCGATATGGCGCTTGATCCGGGCATCGGCACCTGCGGAAAGAACGGCCAGGGCGTTCCGGTCGGTGTCGGTCAGCCGACCATCAGGATCGATCAGATCACAGTTGGGGGCACTGCGACGGCTTAAGCCCGCGGGCTGGACGCTGACGATCCGCGCCGAGTTGCGGACGGAGCCGATACCCACTCGACAGCCAGCGGAGCGATGCCTATCTATCGGCCCGTTCCAGCGGGCGACGGATATGGCGGAAACGCACGGCTTCGATCTTGTTCCCACCGTCGCTCTGCTTGGCGCCGGCGTCGTCGCTGTGCCGATTTTCCGCTCGATCGGCCTCGGTTCGGTGCTCGGCTACCTAGTCGCCGGTATCATGATTGGCCCGTTCGGAATTGGCCTGTTTCAGGCCCCGCAGGCGATCCTCAACGTCGCCGAGCTCGGCGTCGTCATGCTCTTGTTCATCATTGGCCTCGAACTCAAGCCGTCGCGGTTGTGGGGCTTGCGTCGCGATATTTTCGGCCTCGGCTTGGCGCAAGTGTTGCTATCGGGAGGCTTGTTTATGCTCGCAGCGATCGCCGCGGGGCTACGCTACGACGTTGCGGTAGTTGCCGCCATGGGGCTGGCGCTGTCGTCGACCGCAGTAGTTATGCAGATCCTTGAGGAGCGCGGCGAGACTACCGACCCGCATGGCCAGAAAACCTTCGCGATCCTCCTCCTCCAGGACCTGGCAATCGTGCCGTTCCTTGCCGTGGTCGCATTTCTCGCACCGGGTACGGCCGATGCCGACGCCGGGCCGCGGTGGCTCGAGTTTGCCACAGCAGCGGCGGCAATCGTTGCAGTCGTTGCCGCCGGGCGTTGGCTCCTCAATCCCATGTTCAGGGTCCTCGCGACCACCGGTGCCCGCGAAATCATGACGGCAGCCGCCCTACTCGTCGTCCTCGGTGCTGCACTGGCCATGCAGGCCGGCGGGCTCTCGATGGCGATGGGCGCTTTCCTCGCCGGGGTTCTGCTATCGGAGTCGACCTTCCGCCACCAACTCGAAGCCGACATAGAGCCGTTTCGCGGTCTCTTGCTAGGCTTGTTCTTTCTCGGCGTCGGTATGTCGCTCGATCTATCGGTGATTGCGGCACGGTGGCCGCTCGTTCTCGCCACCGTCGTCGCGTTCATGCTGGTCAAAGCGGTCGCGATCTACGCGGTAGCCCGGGTTTTCGGCAGTGATCGTTCGAACGCACTACGGATTGCGCTTCTGCTCGCTCAGGGCGGCGAGTTTGCCTTCGTTCTGTTCTCGACGGCGGGTGGCCTTGGCCTGCTCGACAGTACTACTGCTGCGGTGCTTAACGCGGCAGTGATCGTGTCGATGGCGCTAACGTCGCTAGCCCCACTGGCGATCCAACGCCTTCTGCCGGCGGAGCGGGAATCCTTTGACGGCATCGAGATCGCCGACGGCCTTTCGGGAGCGGCGCTGCTCATCGGTTTCGGCCGCTTCGGCCAAGTGGTCAGCCAGCCCTTGCTGGCTCGCGGCATCGATGTGTCGATCATCGACAACGATACCGAGATGATCCGGGCCGCCGCCCGTTTTGGCTTTAAAATCTATTACGGCGACGGGACCAGGCTCGACGTCCTTCGCGCTGCCGGCGCCGCAAACGCCAAGATAATCGCCGTCTGCGTCGATCGACGCGAGGTCGCCAACCGCATCGTCGAGGTGGTTCGCGCCGAGTTTCCTATCGCCCGGTTGTTGGTGCGGGCCTATGACCGGGGTCATGCGCTCGACCTGATGAACGCTGGCGTTGACTATCAGATCCGCGAGACAGTCGAATCGGCGATCGCTTTCGGCGCAGCGGCGCTGCGCGAGCTCGGCGTTCTTGAGGAAGACGTTGGCGATTTGATCGCCGGGGTGCGAACGCGCGACGCCGCACGCCTCGAGCTTCAGCAAGCCGAGGGCATCTTTGCCGGTCGGGGCATGCTCAAGACCCAGCCGACTCCGACGCCGCTGACGCCTCCAAAACGAGCAAGCCAGCCGCTTAGCGAGCAGACGGCGGTGCTGACAGCGGGCCAGGACGGCGCCACTGGCGACGCGCCATCTGATCGTTGAGGCCTCACGGGTAGAGGCGCATCTTTTTCCAGCTGCTCCCAGATCGCCTGAAGACGACGCGGTCGTGCAACCGGAATTTGCCGTCTTTCCAGAATTCGATCTCCTCGGCGACGACGCGGAAGCCCGACCAATAGTCGGGCCTCGGCACGTCGCCGAGGGCGAACTTGGCAGCGTAGCCTGCAACCGCCTTTTTGAGCGCGAAGCGTGACTCAAGCGGGCGCGACTGTTTGCTCGCCCAAGCGCCTATCCGGCTACCGCGCGGACGCGTCGCGAAATAGGCATCGGCTGCCTCCACCGCAACCGGTTCGACAGATCCTCTCACCCGCACCTGGCGGCGCAGGCTTTTCCAATGGAAGCAAAGTGCCGCCTTGGGATTGGCGAGGATCTCGCGCCCCTTGTTGCTTTCGAAGTTGGTAAAGAAGACAAAACCGCCGTCTTCGACACCTTTCAGCAGGACCGTGCGAACATTGGGCAGCCCGTCGCCATCGACCGTGGCAAGAGCCATTGCTGTCGGGTCGTTGAGCTCGTTCGCGGTCGCCTCGCTCAGCCACTCGGAGAAGAGCGAAAGCGGGTCTGCAGCGGTATCCAGGTCACTGTCCATTAACCAAAAACGTCGATGCTCTGGCCGAAACCGTGTGTTTGTGGGAAGCAGCCATGCGCTGGTCGGGTTCTTTTTATATCGGCGAAAGGCGCTGGCGCCAATCACCTCCCCTCTTCCGCCCGACCACCATCGCGTTGCTCGCCGCCGCGCTATGCGGCTGTTCCGGCCTTGGCTTCCCGATCGGCGAAACTCCCGTCGACCGGAGCCTCAGCACGGGAGGCATCGAAAAGGTCAGCAGCAAACAACCACGCAAGGTCGCTCAGTCCGACTGGAAGACGGTGCGTCTCGGCATCGCCAGGGCGGCATCCGACCCTGCGCTCAACAGGCCGCTCGACTGGCGCAATCCCGAAACCGGAACAACCGGAACCTTGACCGTGCTCGATACAGTCACCGCAACCAACGACCCAAAGTGCCGCAATTTCCAGACGACGGTCAACGACGTGCGCGGGATACGTCATTATCGCGGCGAGGCATGCGAAACGGCAGACGGACGTTGGGAACTATTCAGCGTGCTGGCCGACGACTCGAAACTTCTTTGAACCGGCAGACGGTTTAACCTCGCCGGCAAGATAAGCCCTGGAATTAATTCCTAGCTTTACCCATATTGTGGAAGGCCGGTCGCATTCCCGATTCCGGACATTGCTGATATTGTTAGCAACCATGCGAAACCCGTACGAGGTCTTGGGTGTCAAGCGCGACGCCAGCGCGGCGGAGATCAAATCCGCTTTCCGTAAGCTCGCCAAGAAGCATCACCCCGACCAGAACAAGGATGATCCCAAGGCGAAGGAACGCTTCGCCGAGGTCAACGCCGCGTACGAGATTGTTGGTGACAAGGCCAAGCGTAAGCAGTTCGACCACGGTGAGATCGATGCCGAGGGCAAGCCGCGTTTCCAAGGGTTCGAGGGCTTCGGCCAGCGCCCCGGCGGCTTCGGCGGAGGCGGAGCACGCACCTTCCGTTGGTCGACGACCGGCGGCGCCCCTGGCGAAAGTCCCTTCAACGCCGACGATATCCTCAGCGAGATACTCGGGGGAATGGGCGGCGGTGCTACACGCGGCGGCAGTACACGCGGTGCCCGTACCGCGCGGCCGGCACGCGGCGAAGACCTTTCCGTCACCGCCGCGATAACGCTTGAACAGCTTGCTCGCGGCGATAAGGCGCGTGTCGACTTGCCGACCGGAAAGACCTACGAGGTCGCCGTTCCGCCCGGAACCAAATCCGGCCACGTCATCAGGCTCAAAGGCATGGGGCGGCCGGGCTCAGTAGGCGGCCCGCCCGGCGACGTCTTGATTACGGTCGAATTCGTTCCCCACCCGATCTTCAGGGTCGAGGGCGACGCGCTCCGTGTCGATCTGCCGGTGACGCTCGACGAGGCTGTCCTCGGCGCCAAGGTACGGGTGCCGACGCTCGAGGGCCCGGTCACCATCACCGTGCCGGCGAACTCGGATGGCGGCCGCCCCATGCGCCTCAAAGGCAAGGGCCTGCCGAAAGCCGACCGCAAGCGCGGCGATTTGCTGGTGTCGCTGAGAATAGTGCTGCCAAAGGGGGGCGATGCCGAACTCGAAAGCTTGATGAAAGCTTGGCGGGACAGCCACCGCTACTCGGCCCGCGAGCGAGAGCAAAGCGCCTGAAGACAACCTAGCGTGGCGCTGCCGCGCGCTTGAGCCTATCGTTGATGGCTTCGCCCAACCCTTCGTCAGGGATTGGCATCACAGCGATCGTCGGGGCTTTTTCGTCGACCGCACGAAGGGCCGAGAACAGGTTGGCGGCGGCTTCGGCGAGATCGCCGGACGGACTGAGATTGATCGTCGCGACTGCGGCGCCAGCGTTGTCGGGTAACACCGCTCCGAAGGAGATCAGGGCTTCGCCGGGCCGCACTTGGGTCGCCCTAAGCCGCACGCTCGACTTTGGCGCGTAGTGCGAGGCGAGCATGCCCGGTGCCGTAACCTTCAACGGTTCGTCCGAAGATGCCAGCCTCCGGCCCAAAACTTCTTCGACTGCTTGGCGGGTAATGCCGCCCGATCGTAGCAACACCGCCTCATCACCGGCGAATCCGACAATCGTCGACTCGAGCCCAACCCGGCACTGCCCGGCATCGAGAATGCAAGCGACAGCGTCGCCGAACTCAGCGGCGACATGGGTTGCCGTCGTGGGGCTGACGTGGCCCGAGCGGTTGGCGCTGGGAGCAGCAACCGGCCCGCCGAACGCGCCTATCAGGTCAAGCGCCACCGGATGGGCAGGCACCCTCACCGCGACGGTTTCGAGCCCAGCGGTGACTAGTTCGGCAATTCGTGCCAGCCGGCGCTTGGGTAGGACCAGGGAGAGTGGGCCCGGCCAGAATGCTTCAGCCAGCCGTCGAGCCGAAGCCGAGAACACAACAATTTTTTGCGCCTCTTCGATCGAACCAAGATGGACGATGAGCGGATTGAAGCGCGGACGTCCTTTGGCGGCAAAGATTCGTGCGATCGCTTGGCCGTTGGCAGCATCGCCAGCCAAGCCGTAGACTGTCTCGGTCGGCATGCCCACGAGTTCGCCGGCAGCAAGCGCCTTCGTGGCGGCAAACAAGCCGGCTTGACGCGAGTCACTGTTGCTCATGTCAAAAATCGGAGACAATGGCGCACCAAGCGTGTCATAGCGTCGTTGAGGGGACCCGGCTGCCAGACGGGTTCTGTCTGCATGAGGACGCCGCGTCAAGGCGGGCGCGGTCGGGAGGATAATAGATGGGCTTTCGGGCACCGGTCGCCGAGATCGCCTTCACTTTGCGCCACATTGCCGACCTCGATGCATTGCTCACGGCGAGCGGGGCGGACGACGTTTCGGCGGAAATGGTCGACTCGATCCTTGCTGAGGCCGGGCGCTTTGCAGAAAACGAGCTCGATCCGATCAATGCCTCCGGCGACCGCTTCGGCTGCGTATTGAACGGTGACTCGGTCAAAACACCTCCCGGTTGGAAAGAGACTTATCAACGCTGGATCGAAGGGGGGTGGAACGGCGTCAGCGCGCCCGCGGAGTGGGGCGGCCAGAATCTGCCAGCAGTGATTAACGCCGCCGTTGACGAGCTGTGGAACGCCGGCTCGGTGGCGTTTGCAGCCGGACCGATGTTGACAGCCGGCGCCGTCGCCGCGCTTCACGATCACGCTTCAGACGACCTAAAAGCGCGCTATCTGCCACGACTGGTCTCGGGCGCGTGGATGGCGACCATGAATCTAACCGAGCCGCAAGCCGGTTCTGATCTCGGCGCCTTGATTACCCGTGCCGAGCGGGCAGATAACGGCACCTATCGGATCTTCGGCCAGAAAATATTTATCACCTATGGCGAGCACGATCTCACCGAAAATATCATTCATCTCGTGCTTGCCCGACGTCCGGAAGCACCGCCCGGCACGGCCGGCATTTCGATGTTTCTGGTGCCGAAATTCCTGGTCGATGACAACGGCTCGCTCGGCGAGCGCAACGACGTCAAGTGCGCCGGCCTCGAGCGCAAGCTCGGCCTTCATGCCTCGCCGACCTGCACGATGATCTACGGCGATAGTGGCGGCGCGATGGGCTGGCTCGTCGGCGAGGAGAATCGTGGGCTCGCCGCCATGTTCACGATGATGAATATTGCTCGCCTGACCGTCGGCATCCAAGGGCTAGGCGTTGCCGCCCGCGCATATGAGCGCGCGCTCACCTATGCACGCGAACGTCAGCAAGGCCGACCGCCAGGCGCCGCCCCAAGCGTGACCTGTCCGATCGTCGAGCATCCCGACGTCCAGCGCAATCTCCTCAACATGAAAGCCCTGACGGCAGCCTCGCGCGCCATCGCCTACAGCTGCGCCGTCGCTATCGATATGAGCCGGAGGGCCCCAACCGAGGAGCGCAATTTATGGGCCGACCGGGCCAGCTTGCTAACACCGGTCGCCAAGGCGTTTTCGACCGACGCCGCTACCACGATCGCCTCGCTCGGTATTCAGGTCCATGGCGGCGCCGGGTATATCGAGGAAACCGGGGCGGCGCAGTATCTTCGCGACGCGCGCATCTTCCCCATTTACGAGGGTACTAACGGCATTCAGGCAATTGACCTTGTCATGCGAAAGCTTGCGCTTGCCGACGGCAAAGCGGTCAGGCGCCTGATCGAAGACCTCAACCGGGTCGCGAGCGAGGCGGCGGCCGTCAACCGCGACGATTTCGGCGAGACGGGCCCACGGTTGGTCGCGGCGATGGAGCGCTTGGCAAAGGCGACAGAATTTCTCGGCGAGGCGATCGCGGCAGGCCGGGTGGCCGACGCCCTTGCCGGTGCAACTCCCTACCTTCGCCTCTTTGGCCTCGCCACGGGCGGTACCCTACTCGCCAAAGGCGCGCTCCGCGCCGCGGCGGCCGGTCGCGACGAATCCTGGATATCACTCGCGCGTTTCTTTGCCGAGAACCTTGTCGATGAGACTGCCGGCTTGGTGACATCGGTGTGCGGCGGCTCGGGGGCGTTGAATGCTGCTGCCGAAGCACATCTTCTCGACAGGTTCGGTCAGGCTTGACGAAGGCTCGGGGCATCTCCTAGGAACCGTGGCAAATTCAGGGATGCGTGCATGAACGAACAAGTTGCAGTGAGTATCGCTGAGGGTGTCAACACCCTGCGCATCGATCGGCCTGATCAGCAGAATGCACTGAATAGCAACATGTTCGATGTTATGTCGGACGCGCTTGCTTTCGGCGAGAGCAGTTCACGCGTACGTTGTTTCCTGATGATGGGTATGCCGGGCGTTTTCACCGCTGGCATCGATCCTGACGAATTGCGGTCGTTTGTCGAGAACGGGGCCATCGGCGACAGTGCCATTCACTTTCTCAAGACTTTGGCGCTGCTCGACAAACCGCTGGTAGCCGCAGTCGACGGCATCGCCGCCGGTATCGGCACGGCACTGCTTTTGCAGTGCGACTATGTCGTCGCAAGCGAATGGGCAACGTTTTCGGCGCCTTTCGTCGATCTCGGTCTGGTACCGGAGGCGGGATCGAGCCTGCTCGCACCGCGGTTGATGGGCCATCATCGCGCTTTCGAGCTCTTAGTCCTTGGAGATCAGTTCGACGCCCGCCGCGCCTTTCACGCCGGCTTTGTAAACCGGGTGGTCCCGGCCGAGGATGTCGAAAATGTAGCGGTCGCCGCCGCGCGGGCTATAGCGGCAAAACCTCCGGAAGCAGTGCGAACCGCGCTCAAGCTCATGCGCGGCGACCGTCTGGATATCATGCAGCGAATCGAGAAGGAGGCCGCCAACTTCGTCGAGTTGTTGCGCTCTCCGGCGGCACGAGACGCACTGCAAACCTTCATCGATCGGCAGCGGTGACCGTTTGGTGAATTTACGCCGTGACTGCTTGTGGCGCAAAAGGGGCGCGGTCGTGACAACACTTTACCTGCACCACCCGATATTCCTAAAGCATCTGTTGCCCTCGGGCCATCCGGAGCGCCCGGAGCGGTTGCTTGCAATCGCCGAAGCGCTGGCGGATGCGCGGTTTGGCTCACTCGACCGGCGCCTGGCTCCGGCAGCCGACCTCGATACAGCGACGCTGGCTCACGACCGGGCCTATGTCGATATGGTTGCCGACAATGTTCCAAGCGAAGGATTCGTGCGCCTCGACCTCGACACTTTCATGTCGCCGAAAAGTCTCGACGCGGTGTTGCACGCGGTCGGTGCTGCCTGTCTTGCGGTCGACCAAGTCATGGGCGGCGGCGCTAATAACGCGTTCTGTGCCGTTCGTCCGCCTGGCCATCATGCCGAAAGCCACCGGGCCATGGGCTTTTGCCTGTTCAACAACGCCGTTATCGCCGCCCGGCACGCACAGAGAGCCCATGGCGCCGCACGGGTCGCAATTGTCGACTGGGACGTACACCACGGCAACGGCAGTCAGGAAATCGTGTGGACTGATCCGACGATTCTCTATGCGTCGACTCACCAGATGCCGCTCTATCCGGGAACCGGCTCCGCGGAAGAGACCGGCGTCGGCAACATCGTCAACGTACCGCTTCCACCGGGTGCCGGCAGCAATGCATTCCATGCTGCGTTCGACGGCCAGATCCTGCCGGCTTTGGCGAAATTTCGACCCGACCTCATCGTCATCTCGGCCGGCTTCGACGCTCACCGTCGCGATCCCCTCGCAGCAATCAACCTGGTTGAAGAGGATTTCGCTTGGGCAACGGAGGAGTTGATGGCTCTCGCCGATCACTGCTGCGACGGACGAGTCGTCAGCATGCTCGAAGGCGGATACGACCTGGCGGCCCTTGCCGCCTCGGTCGCCGCCCATGTCGCTTCGATGATGAAGGCGTAGAGCAGGCACCCTCCGGCAGCTTGCAAGATGTCGTCGGATCGTCGAAAAGGCCGGACAGGAGGCAAAGGCGTCCATGTCAAATAGCCAACCGACACCAGTCAACGACCTTACCTTCGAGAAGGCCCTTGCCGAACTTGAGGAAATTGTCGGCCGCCTCGAACGCGGGGACGTCCCGCTCGCCGAATCTATTGTTTTTTACGAGCGCGGCGAGGCGCTTAGAAAGCACTGCGAAAAGCTTCTTGGCGAAGCCGAAGCGCGTGTCGAAAAAATTCGGGTCGGCGACGACGGCAAGGCGGCCGGCGTCGAGCCGCTGGATCCGGAATAGGCCCCCACCAAAACGAGACGAGAGGAGGGCAGCATAGCGGCGACCGCCGATCGGCACCCAGCTTGGGCAAAGTTTTGCCACTTGTCCTTTGCAAATTGACGAATACGTACCCAACTGTTTGTGGTTCACGGGAAACTCAAAATATGCGCCCCCTACCTTCTGTCGATCCGCAATTTGGTGACATTCGGGCTGGTGACTCCGTCGCAGACGTGATCGTACCCAGAATGCGCGACCTTGGGGGCTTCTCCGTGCGCCGGGCTTTACCCTCAGCGGAACGGCAGATGGTCGGACCGTTCATTCTTTTCGACCAAGCCGGACCGGGGGAAATGTTGATCAGCGAGAACTTCGATGTGCGCCCCCACCCCCATATCGGACTTGCGACGGTAACCTATCTCTATGACGGTGCGATCGTACATCGCGACAGCATTGGCAGCGAGCAGCCGATCTATCCGGGCGACATCAACTGGATGACCGCCGGTCGAGGCATCGCACACTCCGAGCGAGCAAGGCCTGAAGATCGCAACCAGAAGCGCCAGTTTTCGGGCTTGCAGACATGGGTGGCGCTGCCCAAACAGCATGAGGACGCGGCGCCGACGTTCGGCCACCATCCACGGGCAACGTTGCCGACAATCGGCGGCGACGGGGTCGAGCTGCGGCTGGCGGTCGGCACGCTATATGGCGAGCGGGCGCCGGCCGAGACCTTTAGCGACATGTTCTACGCCGACGCGATCCTCGATGCCGGTGCGGCTTTGCCCCTCGACACCGAGCACGAAGAGCGGGCGGTTTATCTATTGGAGGGGACGGTCGACGTCGCCGGCGACACCTTCGAAGCCGGCCGGCTTCTCGTATTTCGGCCGGGCGATGCTCTAGCCATCAGGGCACTCACACCTGCACGGCTGATGTTGCTCGGTGGCGAGACGATGGATGGACCCCGCCATATCTGGTGGAACTTCGTGTCATCGTCGAAGGAGCGCATCGACGAAGCCAAGAACGACTGGAAGCTCGGGCGTTTCGACAAAGTGTTCGGCGACGAAAACGACTTCATTCCAATGCCGGAATGAGCTCGGCGGATTGCGCCCATTGGCCCTCTGATGTAACGGTTTTCGGCCCATTCCACGCCCGGCAGGCGGCCCGGTGACAAAATCATCGCATACACCACTTCTCGATACAGTGAACAATCCGGAGGACCTCCGGAAACTCCCCGAGTCTGCGCTCGGCCAGCTCGCCGATGAACTCCGCCGGGAAACCATTTCGGCGGTATCCGCAACCGGTGGGCATCTTGGTGCCGGTCTCGGCGTCGTCGAATTGACGGTCGCCGTACATTACGTCTTCGACACGCCACGTGACCGGTTGATCTGGGATGTCGGTCACCAGGCTTATCCGCATAAAATCCTTACCGGCCGGCGCGACCGCATCCGCACCCTGCGTCAGGGCGGCGGTCTTTCGGGCTTCACGCGCAGAGCTGAAAGCGAATACGATCCCTTCGGCGCCGCCCACGCTTCGACTTCGATTTCGGCGGGCCTTGGGATGGCGGTCGCCCGCGATCTCAGCCAGAACGACAACGCCGTCATTTGCGTGATCGGCGACGGCGCCATGTCGGCCGGCATGGCCTATGAGGCAATGAACAATGCCGGGGCGATGAAGTCGCGGCTCATTGTCATCCTGAACGACAATGATATGTCGATTGCGCCTCCTGTTGGCGCCATGTCGGCCTATCTCGCAAGGCTCGTTTCGGGCCGCGCTTACCGACGCCTACGCAACTTTGCCAAGAGCGTGGCCGCCTGGTTCCCACGGTTCGTTCGCGAAAAGGCGCGGATGACCGAAGAATTCGCACGAAGCTTCTGGACGGGCGGTACGCTGTTCGAGGAACTCGGCTTCTACTATGTCGGTCCGATCGACGGACACAACCTTGACCACCTCCTGCCGGTCCTGAAGAATGTGCGCGACATGCGCAATGGACCGATCCTCGTCCACGTTGTGACGAAGAAGGGTAAGGGCTACGGGCCGGCCGAGGAATCGCTCGACAAATACCATGGCGTGACCAAATTCGACGTTGTCACCGGCAAGCAGGCGAAGAGCGGAACCAACGCGCCCTCTTATACCAAAGTGTTCGCCGATAGCCTCGTCCGTGAGGCAACAAAAGACGACCGAATTGTCGCGATCACCGCTGCCATGCCGGCCGGAACCGGGCTCGACCATTTCGGACAGGCCTTCCCGGAACGCACCTTCGACGTCGGCATCGCCGAACAGCATGCAGTGACTTTCGCCGCCGGCCTTGCGGCGGAAGGCTACAAGCCGTTTACGGCAATCTACTCGACCTTTCTGCAGCGCGCCTACGATCAGATCGTGCACGACGTTGCGATTCAGGGACTACCAGTCCGCTTCGCGATCGACCGTGCCGGCTTCGTCGGCGCCGACGGACCGACTCATGCCGGCTCGTTCGACACTACGTTCCTCGCGTGTCTCCCTGGATTTATCGTGATGGCAGCCGCCGACGAGGCCGAACTCGTCCATATGGTTGCGACGGCGGCGGCGATCGACGATCGGCCTTCGGCATTCCGCTATCCACGTGGTGAAGGCGTCGGCGTCGAGTTGCCGGAGACGGGCGTGCCTCTCGAAATCGGCCGCGGCCGTATACTGCGCGAAGGCGGCAAGGTCGCTCTGCTCTCATTCGGCGCCCGGCTCCACGAGTGCCTGAAGGCGGCAGAGGATCTCGATGGCTACGGTTTGCCGGCAACGGTTGCCGACGCACGCTTTGCCAAGCCGCTCGACACCGACCTCATCGACCGGCTGGTGCGGACCCACGAGGTCCTGGTTACCATCGAGGAAGGCGCGAGCGGAGGTTTTGGCGCCCAGGTGCTCCATCACCTCTCGAGCGAGGGGGGCCTCGACCGCGGTTTCAAGCTGCGATGCCTGACATTACCTGACCGGTTCGTCGAGCAGAACAAGCCCGACGCCATGTATCGGGAAGCCGGCCTCGACGCAGCCGGCATCGTCGCAACGGTTTTCAAGGCCCTCGGGCGGACCGAGACAGAGGTTGCCGCGTCCAGCCGGCTGGCCTAGAGACCGTTCCGAGAACATGACTGTTCCCGTGGGGCGCCGCCCCCAGGCGACCGGATAGCATCGGCTCCAGGCGGCTTTCCAAAGCGGACGTGGCAACAATGAAATCGACGCTTGCACCGGTCGTCTCGCTGCTCGCCGGCGTCGGCTTCCTCATTACCGGCCATGGGCTGCAGTTGACGCTGATCCCGCTGCGGGCTGCGGCCGACGGCTGGACACCACTCCAAATCGGCGTGATCGGCTCTGCCTACTACATCGGCTTCGTTGCCGGTTGTTTCGCCGCCCCGTTCGTGATTTTGCGCGCCGGTCACATTCGCGCCTTTACCGCGATGGTATCGCTCGCTGCCGCCACCATCGTCGCCCATCCGCTGTGGGTCGAGGTCGTTCCGTGGTTTTTCTTTCGGACGATCGTCGGCGTATGCCTCGCCGGTCTCTACATGATCATCGAAAGCTGGCTCAACGACCGCGCCACCAATGCAACCCGCGGGCTGATCATGTCCGCTTATATCGTCGTAAATTTCGCGGCGATCACGGTCGGGCAGCTTGCGGTCACGCTCGACGCACCGACGGGCTTCGCACTCTTCGCGATCGCCACGATCATTACCGCCCTTGCCGCAATACCAGTTGCCTTGACCCGCTCGGCCCAGCCGGCGCCGATTACCCTCGTCCGGATCCGACCGGCGGAACTCTACCGCTCCTCTCCTGTAGGAATCGTCGGCGTCACATTGATCGGCGTTGCCAACGGCGCATTTTGGTCGCTGGGTGCGGTATCGGCGGTTGGTGAAGGATTGTCGGCGGCGCAGGCGGCGTTCTTCATGAGCATCGCCACAGCCGGCGGCGCCTTGATGCAGTGGCCGGCTGGCCACTTGTCCGATCGGGTCGATCGGCGCCTGGTTCTGGTCTCGCTGCTCTCCGTGGCGGCGATCATCGGGCTGGCATTGGCTTTCGTGCCGGTGCCGCTTACGGGCCTGTTCATTTTGGCACTACTTTTCGGCATGGCGACGTTGCCGACCTATTCGATCGCCGCGGCGCACACCTACGATCGCACGACGCCAGGCAACTTCGTCGAAACGGCCGCCGGGATCCTGCTCGCCAATTCCGCCGGCTCGATTATCGGGCCGCTGCTCGCCTCGCCACTGATGGAAGAGGCCGGCACCTCCAAGCTGTTCCTGTTCACCGCCTTCGTCCAGGCTTGTCTGGTAATCTTCGCGGCCACGCGAATGGGCATCCAGCCGGCGACGGCGCCTGCCGACAAGACCGAATTCGACCTCGCCGCCACCGCACCGATCGGCACGGTCATGTCACCGGAACTGCCCGACATCGACGATCCGCTCGTGGTCGCTCCGCTGAAGATATCTGCCGCCAGGCCCCTTGCGGAAACCGGGCCTGTCGAGGAGCCCAAGCCGAAAGGAGAGACTGAGCCGACAGCGGATCTCGCGGCGGTGGCGGGAGGCTATGCGAAAGAGGAAACTAGGCAGAATGGGGATCCCGATGACGCGGCACGTTAGCGCGGCATAGTTCAAGCCCTTGGCCCGCCGGCGGCCGGCTTGGTAAGCTTCCACCATGCGACGCTTTTGCCTTGCTACCTTCCGCGGCCCCGACGCTCGTTCCCTGGCCCGCGCGCTGGCCTGCCTTTTGATCTTCAGCGGTTGGCTGGGTGCGCTTCATGCCGGCAGCATGGCCGTGGCGGCGGCTGGCAGCACGGTTGTCTGCAGCGCCAATGGCACCGTGCCCGTCGATGGCAGAGATCCCGCCAAGCCGGCGGGTAAAGAACACCGTATTTGTTGCTTGGTCGGCTGCACCACCGCCGTTGCCGGTATCGGCACCTCTGCTGTCGCGCGGCTCGAATTCGATCCTCCTGCCCATTCGGCAGGCAAGGTCGACCGCGATGTTGCTGGAGTACCTGTCGTCCGGCCGGCTCTCGCCGGGCCACGCGGCCCTCCGTTCCTCGCCTGAACTTACCAACTGAAAATTCAGGACTTTGCGCGCGCGTTGATGCGCGCCGCAGCCACACGAGGATATCATGAACTTTCGCAAATCTTTTGCGGCCGGTTGCGCCGCACTCATCCTGTCGGCCATCGCCGTCGCTCAAGCCGAGCAGATCGGACAACTTTCGATTATCCAACCGTGGACCCGGGCAACGCCACCAAAGGCGCAGACAGCGGGCGGATTTCTGACTATTGAAAATAACGCTACCGCGCCCGACCGACTTGTCAGCGCCTCGTCTCCGATCGCTGGCCGCGTCGAGATCCACGTGATGCGGATGGACAACGGCGTCATGGTGATGCGGCCGGCGACGGATGGGATCACGATTCCGGCAGGCGGCTCGGTGGCCCTTGCCCCGGGAGGATTCCACATCATGTTCATGCAGTTGAAGGAAGGCTTGAAGGAGGGTGACACCGTTCCGGTTGTCCTCAGCTTCGAGCACGCCGGCGACATCGAGGCGCTCTTTCCCGTCGGGTCCATCGGCACGGCTGGCCCGGCAGGCGCTCCCGAACACGGTGCCGATATGCATGGTATGCCGGATCACGGACACGGACAGGGCCAATGAACGCACTCAAAGTCGTACGTTATTCCGCCTGGGGCGCCGTCGTCATTGTCGTGATCGCGGTCGGCTATATCGCTTGGCAGTGGCAGCAAGGAGGCGGTGTTGAGCGCCTTGCTGCGACCTCGATCGGCGGTCCCTTCACTCTCACCGATCAGCACGGCGACACGGTCACCGAGGCAGCGCTGAAAGGTCATCCGTCGGCGATGTTCTTCGGCTACACTTTCTGCCCGGACGTGTGCCCGACGACGTTGTTCGAAATGACGGGATGGCTCGAAAAACTCGGCCCGGACGCCGACAAGCTCGGCGTCTATTTCGTCAGTGTCGATCCCGAACGGGACACCCAAGAGACGCTGGCCGAATATCTTTCGGCCTTCGACCCCCGCATTACCGGGCTGACCGGAACGCCGGAAGCCGTTGCAGAAGTCGTCAAGGGCTACCGGGTCTACGCGCGTAAGGTCCCGCTCGACGGTGGCGGGTACCTCATGGACCACACGGCTACGATCTATCTTATTGATTCCAATGCAGTTTTTACTGGAACCATCGACTATCAGGAGGACCCTGACACGGCCCTGAAAAAGCTGCGACGTCTCGTCGACACCTCCTAGGCAATGTCAGGAAAAGTGGAAACCGGTTTCTCCGTCTGACATTGCGCGAATGAAGACAGCTGGATCAAAGTCCGATTCCAATTGACCGGACGTTGATCCAGACTGCGGAGGTTGTGCTATAGTTCCCACTATGATCACGACCTCGAAAGTAGCTCTTTCGTTCGCCGGCTTGGCGGTTATCGGAAGCGCCGCCGTGCTGTGGGTGCATTTCGGCACGGTTATCCTCTTCGATATGGCGTCCTCGGCGTTGAGCTACTGCTTTTAGTTGCCCTGCGGCATGGCCATTGCCCCGCTTTCGCAATGAAAAATTCTGGCACCGGCGCTGATGACCACAAGACGCGGCTCGACAGCGCGCTCGTCGCCCGTGGCCTGGCGCCGAGCCGGGCGCGGGCGCGGGATGCCATCCTCCGCGGTTGCGTCACCGTCGACGGCGCGCGGACGGACAAGCCGTCGTTGGTGGTCACCGCCTCCGCCGAGTTCGTGGTCGACGACCCGGCCCTCTCTTTTGTCTCGCGCGCCGCCTTCAAGCTCGTCGCTGCCCTCGATCATTTCGGCTATTCCCCGAACGGCCGGATCGCTCTCGACTTCGGCGCATCAACCGGCGGCTTCGCCGAAGTTCTGCTGCAGCGCGGCGCAAAGCGGGTCTACTGCGTCGATGTCGGCCATGGCCAACTCCACGAGCGTCTCGCGGCCGACCCGCGCGTCGTCAACATCGAGGGCACCAATGCGCGGGATTTGGACAGGGCCCTGATCGTCGAGCCCATCGGCGCCGTTACCGCCGACGTCAGCTTCATTTCGCTGGAGCTTGCGCTGCCGCCGGCGTTGGCGCTCGCCAATGACGACGCCTGGGGCGTGTTCCTAGTCAAGCCGCAGTTTGAAGTCGGCCGGGCCCATGTCGGCAAGGGCGGTATCGTCCGCGACCAGGCGGCAGCGCGGGGCGCAGCGGACGCGATCGCGCGGTTTGTCGAGGCTGAGATCGGCTGGATGGTCGATGGGATCACCCCCTCGCCGATTGCCGGCGGCGACGGAAACCGCGAATTTCTGATCGGCGCCCGGTGTGGGTGAGACGGTCAGGATCATCACGCTCGGGCACCGCGGCGACGGCGTAGCCCAGACCGACAGCGGCCGAATTTACGTGGCATACACGCTGCCGGGAGAGGAAGTCGAGGTCGTGCGCGCTGGAGCGCGTGGCCGGCCCTTCCGAATCCTCTCAAGCAGCCCTGATCGCATTGCGCCGATCTGCCGCCACTTCACCAACTGCGGCGGCTGCGCGCTCCAGCACATGGCGCCAGACGCCTACCTCGCCTGGAAGCGCAAGGTCGTAGCCGACGCCTTTGCCCAACTGGGGATGGCGGCCAGCGTCGCGCCGGTCGTACCGATAGTCACTAAAAGCCGGCGCCGGGCAATCTTCTCGGCGATCAAGACAAGCAAGGGTGTTGTCCTCGGCTTCCACCGCAAGGGCGCGGAGGAGATCGTCGCCGTCGAGGAGTGTCCGATCCTCGTGCCAGAGATCGCCGGCCGGCTCGAAACTTTCCGGCAAATCGCTGCGCTGACGCTCGGGCGAACGCAGGCACGGGTGATCGTAGTCGCCGCCGACAACGGGCTCGATGTTGCGATCGAGAACGGACGGCGACTGGGGCGTGCCGAGATCGAGCCCCTTGGTAAGGTTGCCGCCGACTTGACCTTGGCTCGACTGACCGTCGATGGAGCGCAAATCTTCCTCAATCGCCGGCCGGAGATCCGCGCCGGGGACCTGTCGTTGCTCCCAATCCCCGGCGGCTTCGTTCAGGCATCTGCAGACGCCGAGGCGGCGCTTGCAGGTGCGGTGGTCGACCATGTTGGCAAGACGACGCGCGTCGCCGACCTCTTTGCCGGGATCGGCACCTTTGCCCTGCGGCTTGCGAGAACAGCAGCGGTGACAGCGGTCGACGGCAGCGCCGAATTGGTCGCCGCCATCGAGGCGGCCGCCAATGCCGCACAAGGACTCAAGCCCGTGTCCGTGCGCAAGCGGGATCTGTTCCGCAATCCTTTGGCCCCGGCCGAACTCGACCCGTTTGGTGCGGTGATCTTCGATCCGCCTGCCGCCGGTGCCAGGGCCCAGGCCGAAGCCATTGCCGCCTCGCAGGTACCAAAGGTCGTCGCCGTGTCGTGCAACCCGGCTACGCTCGCCCGCGACGCCCGCATTCTGATTGACGGTGGCTACCGGCTCGTCCGCGTCCTCCCGGTCGATCAATTCCTGTTCTCAGCCGACATCGAAGTGGTTGCGACGTTCGAAAGATAGGGTTAGTGATCGATGATCTCGGTCGCTTCGATGGCGATGCCGAAACCGTCGAGGCCGACGTAGCGGCGCTCTCGGCTGGCGAGAAGCCGGATCGACGTTACGCCAAGGTCGCGCAGGATCTGAGCGCCGAGACCGATCTCGCGCCACTCGGCGTCGCGTTGCGCAGCCGACTGGTGACGCTCGTCACCGGCCACCCGGTCGCGCGGTCGGCCGCCGCCGCGGGCAACGCCGACCGATCCCTCGCGGAGATAGACAATCACCCCACATTCGGCTTTGGCCAGCCTTCCGACGATGCGGTCCAGGGAACTTTCCGCACCGAAGACATCATCAACGACCGATTCTAGGTGCAGGCGCACGGGCACATCGCGACCGCTGCGGATATCGCCGAAAACGATGGCGAGATGCTGCATCGCGTCCCACTCGGTTCGGTAGGTGATGGCGTGGGCCACGCCGGAGGAAGTGGAAATCGGAAATTCGGTCACGCGCTCGACCAACCGCTCGCTGCGCTGGCGATAGGCAATAAGGTCCGCTACCGACACCGACTTGAGGCGGTGCTCGGACGCAAAGGCAGCAATATCGTCGCCGCGTTTGACTGTGCCGTCATCATTGACCAACTCGGCCAGAACACCGACCTGCGTCAGCCCCGCCAACCGGCAAAGGTCGACGCAGGCCTCGGTATGGCCGGAGCGCATGAGCACGCCACCCTCGCGCGCAATCAGCGGGAAGACGTGACCGGGACGGACGAAATCGCCCGGACCATTGTTGGGATTGGCGAGGGCGCGCACCGTGTTGCAACGCTCCTCGGCGGAGATACCGGTGGTGGTCGCGTGACGGAAGTCCACCGAAACCGTGAAGGCGGTGCCGAGCGGAGCGTCGTTGTCGGCGACCATCGGCTGAAGGTGTAGACGCCTCGCCGCATCTCGCGTCACCGGAGCGCAAACGATGCCGCTGGTGTGGCGGATAACGAAGGCAAGCTTTTCAGGCGTGGCGTGCTCGGCGGCCAGAATCAGGTCGCCCTCGTTCTCACGGTCGTTGTCGTCGGTGACAACGACGATCTCTCCGCGTTCGAAGGCGCGCACGGCCTCGACCACCCGCTGCATGTCGGTCGTCATCATGATGAATTGCGTCTCCGAAAAGATAACCTGGGCTCAGCCACCCGTCTGGGCACGATGCCTCAGATAGTGATCGGCAAGCACGCATGCCATCATTGCCTCGCCGATCGGCACCGCGCGGATGCCGACGCAAGGGTCGTGACGGCCTTTGGTCGAGACCTCGATCTCCTCGCCGGTGCGGTCGATCGACCGGCGCGGCGTCAGGATCGAAGACGTCGGCTTGACGGCGAAGCGCGCGACAACCGGCTGGCCCGTCGAAATGCCGCCGAGAATGCCGCCGGCATTGTTGGACAAGAATACCGGCCGCCCGTCATTGCCCTGACGCATCTCGTCGGCGTTTTCCTCCCCGGTCAGGCTGGCAGCACCGAAACCAGCGCCGATCTCGACACCTTTGACTGCATTGATCGACATCAGCGCACCGCTGAGGTCCTGGTCGAGCTTGCCGTAGATAGGTGCTCCGAGACCAGCCGGAACGCCTTCTGCCACGACTTCGATGACTGCACCAATCGACGACCCTCGCTTGCGGATGTCGTCGAGGTACTCAGCCCATTTGCCGGCCGTTCCTGCGTCTGGACAGAAAAAGGGGTTATTGTCGACCTCCTCCCAACTCCATGCCGTGCGGTCGATCACATGCGGGCCGATCTGCACGAGCGCGCCACGCACGGTCATGCCGGGGACGATCTTGCGGGCAATAGCGCCGGCGGCAACCCGCGTCGCAGTCTCGCGCGCCGAGGCGCGACCGCTGCCGCGCCAGTCGCGGATTCCGTATTTGATGTCATAGGTCATGTCGGCGTGACCGGGCCGGTACTTGTCCTTGATGTCGGAATAATCCTTGGAGCGTGCGTCAATGTTGTCGATGATCAACGAGATCGGCGTTCCCGTCGTCGTGAGCTCCGCCGTAGCCTCGTTTTCGAAGACGCCGGATAAGATTCTGACCGTGTCGGGTTCGCGGCGCTGGGTGGTGAAGCGCGACTGGCCCGGCCGTCGCTTGTCGAGATAGCGTTGGATTTCGGCCTCGGAGATCGGAATTCTGGGTGGACAGCCATCGACCACGCAACCGATCGCTGGCCCGTGGCTTTCGCCCCAGGTGGTCACGCGGAAGAGATGACCGAACGTATTGTGAGACATCGGCGCCGGGGACCGTGCTACAGAAACCGCCGTCCTTCTAGGGGGACGCCGGCCAGCCGTCAAACGCCATCGGCTTAGGCCAAGCCTGCCCTTAGAAATTCGATCGTCCGGTCCCAGGCCAGCTTGGCGTCGCTCGCGTCGTAGCGGGCACCGGTCGGATTAGCGAATGCGTGGTCGGCATCGTACCAGTAGACCGTGAGGAATTCCGACTTTCCGGCCTCCGCCATGGAATTTTCAAAGCGCTCGACCATGTCCTTGGTAATGAACTGGTCCTGGGTGGCGAAATGTCCGAGGACAGGTCCGTAGAGCGGCTCCAACTGGGCCGCGGTCTTTTCAACGTTGCCGTAGTAGATGACTGTGGCATCGACCGGTGTCGCCAGAGAGGCATCCAGCGACCACCCGCCGCCAAAGCACCAACCGATCGTCGCAACCTTGCCGGTCCCTCTCTCATACGCGGCAAGCCATCCAATGGCTGCAACCAGCTTGGCGGTTGCTGCCTCCTTGTCGAGGTTTTGGACGAGCTGCATTGCAGCATCGGGGTCGTCGGCTGACCCTGAGTCGAAGAGGTCGATTGCAAAAGCAACAAAGCCAAGCTTGGCGAGTTCGGCAGCGACCGCTTTGATCTGGTCGTTGAGGCCCCACCATTCGTGGATGAGAAGAACAGCCGGGCCGGTTTGGGCATCGGGAACCGCTATCGCGCCGCGTAACGGTTCGGCCCCCTCGATCTCGATCTCGACGTCCTCGAGCGTGCTTGCCTGGGCATGTGCGAGCGACGGATCGAACAGCACGGTCGCTAGCGGCAAGCTGACCAGACCTTTAAGAAATGCGCGCCGCTGCGCGTCCGGCACGACGATTGGCGGCATAGCACGGTGGTGTCCGCATCCGTGGAGGTCGCACATATCATCAAGCTCCGCAGTTGTCGCGCTGCCCACCCTTACACAAACAAATATGGCAGGGAATTGCAGATGCCACCGGTATTGCGGCTCAGATCACGGTTTCGGTACCATCCTGCCAGTGGAAGACTTTGTCCTGAGGAAAGACTTCAGCGACTGCGACGTGCGGATCGATGTCGAGTATCCGTCGACGAAGAACACGTCCCACGCCGCCATGAGCGACCACCACGGCTGGATGATCGAGAGTAGCGAACCATCCCCAGACTCGTTCGGAGAGAAGCTCATAGCTCTCGCCGCCCGACGGTATGAAGTGCCAAAGGTCAGAGCGGCGTCTGGCGGCGGCATGCGGGTCGTGCTCGGCGAGTTCCTCGTCGGTGAAGCCTTCCCAGGCACCGTGGTGGACCTCTTTCAAACGATCGTCGAGCCTATATCCGGCTGGCTCGAGATTGAGTGAAGTCCGCACGATTTCCATGGTCTCGCGCGCGCGAACCAGCGGGCTGGCAACGAAGTCGAAATTGCCAATATCGAGAAAGCTCTCGGCGATAGCACGACCATTCCGTCTGGCCTGGCCGCGGCCCCTGTCGTTCAGAGGAATATCCCGATGACCCTGGAGCCGGCCTACGGCGTTCCAGTCGGTTTCTCCGTGGCGGATGAAGACGATGGGGATATGCGTCATCGCCTTGGTCGAGCGATCAATCGGTGACAGTGGCGATGTCGGGCGCGTCGACAGCCTTCATACCGACGACGTGATAACCAGAATCGACGTGATGAACCTCACCGGTCACCGCCCTGGAGAGATCGGACAGCAGGTAAAGGGCGGCGTCGCCGACATCCTCGATTGATACGGTCCGCTTCAACGGCGCGTTCAATTCATTCCACTTGAGAATGTAGCGGAAATCACCAATCCCGGAAGCCGCAAGCGTCCTGATCGGTCCAGCGGACAATGCATTGACCCGGATGCCCTTGCCGCCGAGATCGACCGCGAGGTAGCGCACGCTCGCCTCGAGCGCCGCCTTGGCAACGCCCATGACGTTGTAGTGCGGCATTACCTTCTCGGCTCCGTAGTAAGTCAACGTCAGAACGGAGCCGCCCGCGGTCATCAAACTCTCGGCACGCTGGGCGATCGCGGTGAGGGAATAGCAGGAGACCAGGAGTGTCTTCGAAAAATTATCAGGGGTGGTATCGACATAGCGGCCATCGAGTTGGTCCTTGTCGGAGAACGCAATGGCGTGAACGAGAAAATCGAGGCCGTTCCACAGACCGCTGACAGAGGCGAAAACCGCGTCAAGCGTCGCCGGGTCGGTGACGTCACAATGGCCAACGACCTGAGCGCCGAGTTCCGCGGCCAGAGGCTCGACCCGCTTCTTGAGAGCATCACCTTGATACGTCAGGGCGAGTTCCGCCCCTTGGCTGCTGCAGGCTTTAGCGATCCCCCAGGCTATCGAGCGATTATTGGCGATACCCATGACGAGGCCGCGTTTGCCTTGCATCAACGCACCTGCTTCGGCCATGGATCGATTACCTTCTGGTGACAGCAGCGCGCTTCCTATTGCACAGGGCAGGGGCCCCTTCAAGCAGCCTCCAGTGCCGAGGTTGCGACAATCTAACTAGCCGGGGAATATTCCTCCATTCACCGGTGTCTTAGGAGCGAGGCAGATCGCGCGCCTGGCTGAAACGAAGGATGCAAGATGAAACAGATTGTACTTTGTCTGGCGGCCGCAACTTTGAGCATGTCCGCTGCGATAGCCGCCGAACCCGCCAAGAAGATGGAGACCTCGGCGGGCGAGGTATACGTAGACGAAAATGGGATGACTCTCTACACTTTCGACAAGGACGCCATGGGAGCGGCGATGTCGGCGTGCACCGGCAAGTGCCTGGTGAACTGGCCGCCGTTCCAAGCCGATGAAGGTGCCATGGCCGACGACGAATGGACAATCGTCGAATATGCCGACGCAGACGGAACGGTGAAGAATATGTGGGCCTACGAAGGCAAGCCGCTCTACCTATACATCGAGGATAAGAAGGCTGGCGACGTGATGGGTGACGGCAAAGGTGGCGTCTGGCACGTGGCCAAGTGACCGAAGGTGACGACGGCGCCTTCGGGCGCAGCCGTTAGCATTTTTCATCGACCGGAGCGCCGATGCCGATCGATCGACGCGAGCTGGAGCGCCTGATACCGTCGCTGCGTCGCTATGCGCGTGGGCTCGCCGGAGATCGCGCTACCGCCGACGATATGGTGCAGGACTGTCTGGTACGTGCGCTCGATCGCGAACGGCAGTTCCGTGGCGAGAACCTCGCCGGGTGGGTGTTTGCCATCCTGACCAACATCAGCCGATCGACGTTGAGATCGGCGCGCCGCCAGCCGCCACGCGGGGATCTCGACGAAGTGTCGGGGACAACCGACGCGGACCCGGCAACTCGAGTCGCAATCGTCGCCGCGCTTGCCGGCCTTTCGGACGAGCAGCTGCAGCCGCTTCTCCTGACCGCGGTCGAGGGGTTCAGCTACCGGGAAACCGCCGACATTTTGAAAATTCCCATCGGTACGGTCATGTCGAGGATATCACGAGCGCGGACGGCACTTGCGGAGCGTTTGGAGGGCGCTCCCGTTGTGCCCATCCGGAGGATCAAATGAACGGGGCTGACACCGGTATCACTGAAGCGGATCTTGTTGCCTATGCCGACGAACGTCTCGACTCGGCGCGACGGGAAGCAGTGGAGGCATGGCTCGCCGACCATCCCGACGATCGGCAAAAGGTCGAAAGCTGGCAGAATCAGACGACCATGCTCAGGGCCGCGCTCGATCCGGTCGCGGCTGAGCCGGTGCCCGCGGCGTTGACCGTCGCCCTGTCGCCGCGGGCACCGCGACGTCTCGCCTGGAGCGGACCGGCGCTTGCCGCTTCGCTTGCGCTTGCCGTCGGTCTCGGCGCCGGATGGTACCTTGGCAACTCCGGCTGGCCGACGGCCGGCGTCGGCAATAACCGGGCTGAAATAATCGCCGTCGAGGGATACCGCGCTCACAAGCTGTACACGCGCGAAGTCCGCCATCCGGTGGAAGTCGGTGCCAGCGAGGAGAAGCATCTGGTCACCTGGCTGTCAAAGCGGATCGAAGCCCCCCTGTCAGCCCCAAACTTGACTGAAGAGGGTCTCAAGCTGCTCGGGGGCCGCCTGATACCGGTCGACGGACAGCCGGCCGCACAGCTCATGTACGAGACGGCCACTGGCGACCGCTACACGTTGTTTGCGGCTCGGGCCGACGGTGCCCCGCCAACCGCGCTGCATTTCGAAGAGTGGGGCAGCATCGGCTGCTTCTATTGGGTCGAGGGCAATATCGGCTACGCTTTGAACGGTCCGAACGATCGGGATCGATTGATGGTGATCGCCACCAAGGTGTACGAGCAGCTGTTGTAGACCGGACCTCTTTGAATGTCTCGACGCCCGGCGCCGGGGCACCTAATATCGGCAATCATGAATGTCCCGCCCAATCCGTCTGCGCTTCCCGATCCTGTCCTGATAGACCGTTTCGCGAATATCGTCGGCGAACGCTATGCTCTGCGCCAGGCCGACGACATTACGCCGTACCTGAAGGAGCGACGTGATCTGTTCCACGGCCGCGCGTCGATCGTGCTCAGACCGGGAAGCGTCGAAGAGGTTGCGGCGATCGTGCGGCTCGCCGACGAAACCCGGACGCCAATCGTGCCACAGGGCGGTAACACCGGCCTGGTCGGCGGCCAGGTTCCGGACGACAGCGGCGCCGAGGTCATCGTCTCGCTATCACGCCTCGACAAGGTCCGTTCCGTTGATCCCCAAAAAGACGCGATGATCGTAGAGGCCGGTGTCATCCTCGCGGACGCCCAGGCCGCTGCCGAAGCTGCCGACCGGCTGTTTCCGCTGTCGCTGGCCTCGGAAGGCTCCTGCGAGGTCGGCGGAAATATCTCGACCAACGCAGGCGGCACTGCTGTGCTGGCCTACGGAAATACGCGCGAGCTCGTTCTTGGGCTAGAGGTGGTGCTGGCCTCGGGAGAGGTCTGGGACGGGCTGAGGACCCTGCGCAAGGACAATACCGGCTACGATTTGAAGAACCTGTTCATTGGCGCCGAGGGCACCCTCGGCATAGTGACCGCCGCGGCGTTAAAGCTTTTCCCCAAGCCGCGCGGCCTCGGCACCGCATTCGTCGGTCTTGCTTCGCCCGACACCGCACTGGCGCTTCTCCATCGGGCCAAGGCGATCACGGGCCACGCGCTGACCTCGTTCGAGCTGATGTCGCGACGCAGCATCGACTTCGTTCTTGCTCATTTGCCCGGCAGCCGCGACCCGCTCTCCGAGCGCCACGATTGGTATGTGCTACTCGAAGTTTCCTCTGGCCGTTCCGATTCCGAAGCACGTGACCTGATCGAGGCGATCTTCGTTGACGCATCCGAAGCCGGTCTGATCGAGGACGGCATGCGGGCCGAGACTATCGAGCAGGCGCACGCGCTATGGGAAATCAGACACGCTATCCCCGACATGCAGGGGTTCGAGGGCGGTTCGATCAAGCACGACGTGTCGGTTCCGGTCGACGCCATGCCGGAACTGATTGACCGCGGTATTGCCCGCGTCACCGCCATGATCCCCGGCATTCGCCCCGTTCCGTTTGGGCATGTCGGCGACGGCAATATTCACTTCAACTTCACGCAGCCGGAAGACATGGACAAAGCTGCGTTCCTGGCGCGGTGGGAAGAAGTGAACGCTGCGGTCCACGAAATCGTTGCCGAACTCGGTGGCTCGATCTCGGCCGAGCACGGCATCGGCCAGCTCAAACGGGCGCTGTTGCCGCAATTCAAGAACGCCGTCGAGATGGATCTCATGCGCAAGATCAAGGCGACGTTGGATCCCAACGGCATTCTCAACCCGGGTAAGATTCTGTGAAAGTCTTGGTGACCTCCTGCTAACCCTCTCCGAAATCACCCAAATTTAACCTAGCTTGTTAAGCCGATTCAAAGTGCGGTGTGGCATGCTCTTCCGCATCAAGAGATCCAAATCTAACGGGTCCGGGAGAGCGAATTTTATGCGTCAAACAGCGGCGACCAGGGGGGCGCCCGTCGGGTCGAGCCGGAGCCGCCGGCTCGACCCCACTGCCCTCCCCCTTCACTACATCGCGACGTTCGACGAAAGCGGACGGAGCCGGCAAGCCACGATCTACCTTGACCGCAGACAAGCGATCATCAAGCGCCGCTCGTCGATCGGTGCACCGTTGACGGTTTGCGTCCCGGTTAGCGCCTTCGATGGAGTCGCGGTGCGTATGACACCGGTCGGCGAGGCCGGCGATATCGAGGTCGTCGTAGAGCTGCGGCACCGCGATCCGGCGGTCAGCCTGCCGCTTCTCGTTGCCGACGATCCGGCCGAGGTTGCCGACGATTGGCGGGCTTGGGGTCAGGTTCTCAATTTACCGCTTCTTATCGTCGACCGGGACAATCGCGTGATCGCTGCCGAGAGCCGCGCCGGTGCATTGAGCCGGGTGCCACCGCACCAGCGCCGGCGCCACTCCTTCTTTGCCGAGCGCAGGCCGCGCTTCCTTGCGCGCCGCAAGAGTGGCCGGCCAGGACGGCTGGAACGGCTCTCTGCCCGCGAGATCATCGCACGCGACTAGTGCCCCGCTTCCGAAGTTCGTGATCCATTGCAGCACTCTCAGACACGAACTTCGGAAGCCAAGGGGCACTGGCAAGTTTATGATTCTAGTGCCGCTTTTCGATTTGAAGTTCCTGGAAGTGATTGCTGCAAGTGGTGCAGGAACCTCAAATCGGCGGCACTAGAAATACATGCGTCCAAAGACTATTCCGTCGATGAGAATCCCCATGAACAGGATCCAACCGTAGTCGCGGTTGGATCGGAAGAGCCGAAGGCAGCGCTCCGGATTCTCCGTGTCCAACGTCTTGACCTGCCAGGCGAGATGTGCAGCTCCCAGCGCGAGGCCGGCAAAGGCAATGATACCCGTGTCGGCCAACCAGAAGGCCGTCGCGAACAAGAGCGTCGCCACGGTATAGGAGACGGCAATCAACCGCTTGGCGCGGTGGCCGAACGACCGCGCCGTCGAACGGACGCCGGCGAGCGTGTCGTCTTCCTTGTCCTGCAAGGCATAGATCGTATCGTAGCCGATCACCCAAAAGATACAGCCAACGTAAAGGACGATTGCCGGCAGATCGACGTCGCCGAACAGTGCCGACCACCCCATCAGCGCGCCCCAGGAAAAGCTGATGCCGAGGCCGATCTGAGGCCAGTTGGTGAAGCGTTTGAGGAACGGATAGATCACGATCGTACCGAGCGAGGCAATTCCGAGGAGAACGGTGAAGGGGTCGAACTGGAGGAGGACCACGAGCCCGATCAGCGTCAGCACGACCATGAAGACGAACGCCCCGGCTACGCTGACCTGGCCGCTGGGAATCGGGCGCGAGCGCGTACGCGCAACTGCGGCATCGATTTTACGGTCAACGATATCGTTATAGGTGCACCCGGCACCGCGCATGACGATCGCGCCGACCAGGAAAAGCAGCAGATGCGGTAGAACCGGGACAGGCGCCTCGACGTAGTTGGTGGCCAACGCCGAAGACCACCAACACGGCCATAGCAACAGCCACCAGCCGATCGGACGGTCGAGACGGGCGAGACGGGCATAGGGCCGTGCCCGCGACGGCAGCAACCGGTCGACCCAGTTGCCCCGCGGCGCGTCCGCTACCTTTCCGTCACTGCCACTTTCGGCCGTCATGCTTCATCCCTCAAAAACGCCAGTGCCGCCGATTTGAAGTTCCTGCCCCACTTGCAGCAATCTCTTCCAGGAACTTCAAATCGAAAAGCGGCACTGGAAACATAGACTTGCGAGTGCCCCTTTGCTTCCGAAGTTCGTGTCTGAGAGTGCTGCAACGTATAACGAACTTCGGAAGCGGGGCACTCGACGGTAATAGGCGGAAGCGGAGCCGGCGTATAGACACATAGCGCCGCGCTTGCTAAGCGCGCCGCATCGACGGGCGGCGCGGGACGACGGAAGATGAATGTATTTCTTATCGGTTCTGGTGGCCGCGAGCACGCGATTTCGTGGAAAATTGCCCAATCTCCGCAGCTCGATCGCCTTTTCGCTGCGCCCGGCAATCCGGGTATCGGCGAATGCGCCGAACTGGTCGCGGTAGACCCGGCCGATCACGCGGGCGTGGTTGCCTTTTGTCGCAAGGCCGCAGTCGATCTCGTCGTGGTCGGCCCGGAGGCGCCTCTTGTTGCCGGCCTCGTCGATGCCCTCGATGAGGCCGGCATTGCCGCCTTCGGTCCGCGCCGCGCTGCTGCCGAGCTCGAGGGCTCGAAAGGCTACACCAAGGATCTTTGCGCTGAAGCCGAAATTCCGACCGCCGCCTATCGCCGGTTCTTTGCCGTCGAACCGGCAAAGGCGTATGTCCGTTCCAAGAGCGCGCCGATCGTCATCAAGGCCGACGGGCTTGCTGCCGGTAAAGGCGTGACCGTAGCATCATCGGTCGAGGAAGCGTTGGCAGCGGTCGAGGCTTGCTTCGCCGGCGCTTTCGGCGCAGCCGGTGCGTCGGTGGTGATCGAGGAGCGCCTGATCGGGGAAGAAGCGAGCTTTTTCGCCCTCTCCGACGGCAGCACTGTGCTGCCTTTGGCGACGGCTCAGGACCACAAACGAGTCGGCGACGGCGACACCGGCCCCAACACCGGCGGCATGGGCGCCTACTCGCCGGCTCCGGCGATGAGTCCGGAACTCGTCGAAGCCACGTTGAGCCGTATCGTACGGCCGACGATTTCGGCGATGGCGCGGCGCGGCGCCCCCTTCAGGGGGGTGGTCTATGCGGGGCTGATGCTGACGGCGGAGGGGCCGAAACTGATCGAGTACAACGTCCGCTTCGGCGACCCGGAAGCGCAGGTGATGATGGTTCGGCTTGAAAGCGATCTCCTTGAGCTTCTTCTCGCAACCGCACAGGGTCAGCTGGCCGGCCTTCAGCCACGGTGGAGCCGGGACACCGCCCTCAGCGTCGTCATGGCGACGCGCGGCTATCCCGGTGACTACGAAAATGGCTCGGAAATCAGGGGCATCGCATCTGCAGAGGCGGACAACAACGTCAAGGTCTTCCACGCCGGGACGGCAATCCAGGGGGGCAAGCTGGTCGCGGCCGGCGGTCGTGTCCTCAACGTCACCGCCCGCGGGCCGACGATTGCCGACGCCCGACGTCGGGCCTACGAGGCTGTTAGCCGCATCGATTGGCCGGAGGGCTTCTGCCGGAGCGACATCGGGGCGCGTGCGACCCAGAAGACATGATCGACAGGCAAAGCGCCTTTTCGGGGACGCGGTTGCCGGCACCCGATCTTGCCCTCGATCCGGAACGGCTCGGTCTCTACCTCGCGGACCATATCGACGGATTTCGCAGTCCGATCGCCATCCGCCAATTCAAAGGTGGCCAGTCGAACCCGACCTATCGGCTGGAGACATCGTCGGGTGTCTACGTATTGCGGCGCAAGCCGCCGGGAAAGCTTCTGCCGTCGGCTCACGCTATCGAGCGCGAGTACCACGTCATGCGAGCGCTTCATCGCGTCGGTTTTCCGGTACCGCGAGTACGATGCCTGTGCGAGCAGTCCGAGACGGCCGGGACGCCGTTTTATGTGATGGACCATGTCGACGGGCGCATCGTCTGGGAACCGGCAATGCCGGACGCGGATCGCGCCGAGCGCGCCGCTGTCTTCGACGCCATGGTTACCGCGCTCGCCGATCTGCACCGCCTCGATCCCGCGGCGATCGAACTCGGCGACTTCGGCCGCGGCGAGAACTACGTCGCCCGTCAAATCGCACGCTGGTCGGACCAGTACCGCGCCTCACGCACCGCAGAAATCGTCGAGATGAACCGGATGATCGACTGGCTGCCGGCGCGGATCCCGAAACAGCAACGCATCTCGGTCGTCCACGGCGATTTCCGCCTCGACAATATTATCCTCGCCGCCGACCGGCCCGAGATCCGTGCTGTCATCGACTGGGAACTCGCCACCCTCGGCGACCCGGTTGCCGACTTCACCAATTTCCTCATGCAATGGCGGATGCCGCCTTCCGACACCGGTGCCGGTACCGGCTCGCTGGTCGGCCTCGACCTCGACCAACTCGGGATTCCCGATCTCAACAGGGTCATCGCCCGCTATGAGGGATGCACCGGCATGGCCGTCCGGCCCGATCTCGACTTCTATCTCGCCTACAATTTCTTCCGGATCGCGGCGATCTTGCAGGGAATCGTCGGCCGCGTGCGCGACGGCACCGCGACCAATCCGAACGCCGCGGCGATGGCCGCCCAGGTCAGACCGATCGCCGAAACCGCCTGGCGAATCGCAGAGTCAGCTGGGCGCTGAAGAACGCCGCTGGGCGCGGCCGCGCAGGGGCTTCCCCGAGGCACGCGAATCCGTCAGAATCGGCACTCAGGAGATTCTGCAAGGATGCCGATTCGCCGCCTACCCGAGGAAACCGTCAACCGTATTGCCGCCGGCGAAGTCGTCGAGCGACCGGCGAGCGTCGTCAAAGAGCTCATCGAGAACGCGATCGATGCCGGCGCGCGACGCATCGAGATCGTTGCGGCGGCCGGCGGCGTCTCGTTGATCCGGGTCACCGACGACGGCTGCGGCATGGACCGCGACGACCTCGTGCTTGCGGTCGAACGCCACTGCACATCGAAGCTCGACGGCGGCCTCGAGCGGATCGAGACCCTTGGTTTTCGCGGCGAGGCGCTCGCCTCGATCGGTGCTGCCGCGCGCCTTGCCGTCGCCTCGCGGCGCGCCGGCGCCCCGGAGGCCCACGAGATCACTGTAGACGGTGGCCGAATTACACCCCTCCGACCTGTGGCTCTCGCAACCGGGACCCGGGTCGAGGTTCGCGATCTTTTCTTTGCAACGCCGGCGCGGCTCAAGTTTCTCAAGTCAGAGCGCGCCGAAACCGCGGCCGTCGCCGACACCGTCAGGCGCCTGGCCATGGTCCACCCGGAGAGTCGATTCTCGCTGACCGCCGGCGAACGCACGATCCTCGATGTTCCCGCGGTCGCCGGCGACGACGCGCGCGCGCAGCGCCTGTCGGCGATCATCGGCGAAGAATTTATCGCCAACGCGGTGGCTATCGACGCGACGCGCGAGGGTGTGCGTCTGGAAGGCCTGACCGGTCTGCCGACTTTCAACCGGACCAACGGGCTCTGGCAGTTCGTTTTCGTTAACGGCCGACCGGTTCGCGACCGCCAACTGATCGGCGCGCTACGCGCCGCCTATGCCGACACCCTCAAGCGCGACCGCCATCCGGTTGCTGCTCTGTTCCTGTCGGTCGATGCAAGCCAGGTCGATGTCAATGTCCACCCGGCCAAGGCCGAGGTGCGCTTCCGCGATGCCGGTCTGGTTCGCGGCCTGATGATCGGGGCGATCCGCGAGGCATTGAGCGCAACCGGGCCACGCTCCTCGACGAGCGCCGCC